>Ga0315289_10008796_pt1 | contig 14572 bp, 35 predicted proteins | sample YL17G11_40_MG_FD_203452 | JGI IMG/M metagenome (GOLD analysis project Ga0315289, IMG submission 203452) | Sediment microbial communities from Yellowstone Lake, YNP, Wyoming, USA - YL17G11_40 | ecosystem: Environmental > Aquatic > Freshwater > Lake > Sediment | place: USA: Wyoming | collected...
AGTCTCTGCAGAAATTCATTCAGGGCATTGGAATACTGGAAGGCGGCTTCCAGTTTCTTAACGTCTACGTTTTCGTCGCCCTGTATGTTCCAGATCGCGTGAGGCTCGACTCGTACTTTCTTTTCGGAATCCGGTGCGGCGTTGAGCATGACCGTGATGGCGAACATATTAAATCTCAAAGCATCGGAAGCGTCAGACATCAACCTTGAGTTCTGCTCGAAGAGGGGGATTAAATCTTTCAGCATCGATGTACCAAATATGTTACCGGCCACTTTATCGTTCGGTATTAAGACAACCGGGATGAAATCCAGATAAGTCGGTTCTCCCACATACTTCATTTTCTGGGGGTCTAATCGGGCATTATAAAGACCCTCGGTCAGATAACACTGACCCTTGACCATCTCCCAGGTCTGCTTCCAGATTGTCTTGTCATTGTCCCAGAATGAGCAGAAATGAACTTTCAAGAGAGTGTCCGGGTCTTCGGGGTCAGGGACCGGAAAGACCTCTTGAACCGGCTTGAACAGAATCTTTATACCCCTTGCGGGGTCGTGGTGGATTCTCAATGCCACCGTCCCGCCTATTAATTGGTCCCTCCCCGCCTCGAGAAGTTTCTCATCTAAACGGTTCGCGGATGTGATCGAGTGAAGAATGTCCTCTTTTGCTCTGGCCCGATTGTCGGCTTCGACCTGACCGGATGATTTAACATAATCGGCTTTCGCCATGACGTCGGGTGGGTCTATTTGAATAGGAGGAGCTTCAGAATCAGGAGCGTTTTCAAAAAGCCACGCGGCACGAGTGCGGACTAATTTTCTCGCAAGGTTGACCGGCATCACTGATGGCTTATAGGTCAATTTGGACGGGGGTGTCCAGTACTGCCCCTCGAGATCGTAAAAGTTATAATAATAATTCGTGTTCTGGATTCGCGCCAACGCTTGTTCGTTCAAGAACGTCAGTTCCATCGGCGGGTAAACAGAATTGATTATATTTTGGAGAACATAATCAGGTATCTGTTCTGTCGGCGGAATATTATCTCGATGCGTATCTTTGCGGCTCATCTATATGCGCTCCTCATGGTTGATTGACGAGAAGTCCGTTTGCGGTGTGAGTAGACTAAATATCTCAATGCGTCCATCGCGTGATTGTCCATATCTATCGGAGTGGTTTTCAGAATCGCCCCCGAGTCGTCTTCGTCATATCGGTACATCCCAAACTCTTCAACTGTATGGGGGCAACGGTTGTAATCTATTTTTATCAAACCACTATCTAGACGGTTGTAGACTTCGGCTATCCCGTAATCGAGCTCGTTCTTAGCTCTTCTAGCGTCAAGACCAACAGTCTTAAGGTCGTATATCGAGTCCGGTCTGGACGGGTCGCACCAATATGTCAGGACCCCCCATTTGTCCCTGAATCCGACAGCGGTATCGTTTATCTTTTCCTTGGGGGCCTTGGACTGATAGAACTCATCGACTAAATGAATGAATCCGTCCGCCCCGACCGCTCCGACCAGGATCACCGTGGGGTCGGTCCATCCCCAGTCCACACCGCTTAAACCGTACTTGTAACTTGGGAGGTTTTCCCGCGTGCCTTCGGACATCGGCATAGGAGCCGGTAAATGGTGGGTCTCCTGTGAGACCATCGGATAGACCATGCCTTCGTAGGCCACGAACTCCCCGAAGACTTCCTGGCGTAAGAATTTGCCTTTATAGGAATCCTTTAAAGATTCAGCGTAACCGGGCGGGTTGTGTATGTTCTCTTCAGTCGAACACCGGACCCACTCGTAATCATTTCGTTTCTTGCGGGCGAATATCTCCCATACCCAGTCAAATCCCCTGGGAGTTGTAGAAAGCCATGCCCTCCACGGGCCTTTCTTGTGCCTTAGGGTCCCGAGAAGAATCCGCCAGGTATCAAGTTTGTTTAACTTGCAGGCTTCGTCTATCGCAAACCAGCCTAAATTCATACCTCGGAGTTCTTTGGGGTCGTCGGCTGAACGAAAGTAAATCCTGGACCCACCGTACTCGGGTTTGAATGTCGCAATCTTCGTGATTTTGTTGAAATTCTCAATAAAGCGGTCCCAGCCGTTCTCGACCCCCATAGCGGCCCAGAGTTCCTCCGTGATGGTTGGAAGGATGAAGTCGTCAATAGAACGAAAAGTCGAGGCGACTATAGCCCCCTGCGTTCCGGGGTTCTCAAGAGAGGTTCTGATCGCCTCCAGGCAGAGCGAGAACGTCTTCCCCGAACCCCTCCCCCCTATCATCGCCCGGAACTTCGCCGGTGAGCCGTGGAAGGTCCCCTGGCTCGGCGAGAGGTCTACTGGTATCTCCATCAATCACTCCCGGAACTCTTAAAATGAATGTAACAGCCAAATCCTCTTCGACCTGCCGCCCCCCGGTCGTCTCCATCATGTGAATCTTGTCCACGAGAATGCCCGAGACGGTGGTAGCGTCTTTGGCCGAGGTTTTGGGATCATCTAATCTTGCCTCGGCAACCACCAAGGCTTTGTGAACTATCCGCCATGCGTCAGTGACATATTTGCTCTGGTTGGCCTTTCGTATCTCCGCCAGCTCTTCGGCAAATTCGGGGTCGTCGTCATATTGAAGATACCTGCCAATGGTACGAGCGGAGGTACTGAGTTCACGGGCGATCTGAGACTTGTTCTTACCTTGGGAGAAGAGGACTTTGGCGAGTTCTACTGTGCGTTTGTCTACCATGAAGGTCCTTTGCTCGGCGTCTAATTTTATGAGGGGGGAAGACTTTGTTAGGCGGTCTGTTGAGGGGTGAGCATACGCCGTTCTTGCCAATTCTTTCCAATGGGTACCCCCTCGGTCCTATATGAGACTCTATCCTTGTCCCCTTGCGTCAAGCACGACTCTCCCGCTCCTGCGCCCGAAGCCTCAGAATGTCCGATAGTATCCATTGTGTCAACCTCTAACGTTAACAATAGTTAACTGTGGTTAACGGAAGGCTACTTCTGCGGCCGGGGGGATAAACACTGATGCAAGTGGACAACGTTGGTGTCTGCGAAAGGACATAGACAAACGTGGTGCCTTTTGTATGGTATTGGTGGGAGGTTTGCAGTTAACTTCCCTTACGTCCTGCCTGTCCCACTCGGCTCTCTATGCCTGCTTGCTATCATCTATTACTGCTCGTACAATCGCATCTATCAACTTCCCTAGTCGCGTCTCTAACTCTTCGACTCGATACTCCAGGTCTTCAAGCCTTTCCTCTACCCCAAGTGTGCTCCCCATGACTACCCCCCTCACACCCCTCACTTGCCCTAGGCAATGTTTGCCTTATGCAAGCTCATGCTTCCATTGTTTACAAGCTGAATGGTTTACCTCTAGAAAATCGTTGTCTCTGTCTCTGTCACAAATCACCTTGTTCTCGCCGCTTGTGTAACAGTGGTCGCAACTACCACACGTCTCTTTCGTCCACTCCTGTCCTTCCAAGACGGCGAACTTGTTCTCTACCCTCTCCATCTTTTGTTCCAAACTGTCAAGTCTACTCTCAGTGCTAGCCATGACTACCCCCTTACCCTACTCATGCATTAGCGTGGCTCTAGTGCGTTCATCGCCACCTTGTCTCTCCATACTCCTTGTGTCTGCGTCCCATGCTACGTATGGCTTACTCTCGTTCAGTCTACCCAGCTCGATAGGTTTCTCCACCAGTCCACAACGTCTTCCCAACCATAGAGCGCATCGTCCCTTGATACATGGTACGTCTGTGTCTGTGTTACTTCTGAACGGGCATATCCTTACGTTCAACCAACATGTCTCGCAGTATACCTTCTCCCCTTGCTTCTTCTTGGCTAGTATCGCTCTCTCGAAGTTGTTGAGCTGTTCTACATCCATCACTATGACCTTGCTACATCCATCACAACGTAACTCACTCATCACTACTCCTCCAGCTTTTCTATCTTCGCCCCTTGACATTGAACCTCAATACACAGGTCATTCACTATCTGCTTATAAGCCAACTCCCGTTTCATAAAATACCCACATAGATGTTCTTCTTCACCAATGAAGTATGAACCCTTCCACATGTGGGGTCCGGTATTCTCGACCCTGAACGTCACATCTTCCATCATCACTACTCCTTGTTAGGGTCGGCACTAATCGGCACTCCTGCCTGTCTTCTCAAGACTTTGTACTCGTGAGTTATCTTCTTCTTCACCTGGTCACTCTCGTTCAGATCTAAGACCCTGGCCAAGAACTGTGCTGGTGTCAGTCCTCTATTGGCCCAGGCGAACCTTCTGGCGTATGTAGCCTTCTTGCCGTTCACCTTTCACCTCGAAAGGTTTTCATATCTTGCCTTTTCGAACCTGTTCAGTAGTCCGTGTCTGCCAGCCCAAGTCCTCCATCCGGTTGTGTGGCAGGTGGTGTGACATATTCTGCAAAGGTGGATGATGTTTATCGAATCGTCGCTTCCCCCTGCTCCGCGATGTCTTATGTGGTGCGCGTCAGTAGCCAGAGAATTGCACCCAGGGGTCTCGCATCTCATGGTATAGTTGAAACATCCTTGTATTTCATCCCCAGCAATCTAATGCGCCACTCTCCGCGATACACCTCTCCGCTCACTATGGATTCCTCGCAAAATGGACAATCATATCGGTCAAAAGGTTTATCATATTCAAGGTCGTCATAATTCAAAGTCATTCCGCAACATCGGCAGACCACGGTTATCATTCGTCTGCCACCTCTATCGTGACCTTCAATAACTGTTCCCGTAGAAGTACGGCCTTGATCGCTTCTGGTAACTGAGTGTCATCGAACGCGAGTATCAGCTTGCCTCCATTGCCAGCCCCCGAGATCTTCAAGGCCGAAGCCGTGTCGTCGATGATCGCTAGGAATTGAATCATGTTCGCCCCTTGTTACTTGGAGATACCATGGTTAACAAACGTATCAGGACCACGCGCCCACTCCACCCACGTGTGATTGATAGTGTCCTGTTTATCCCTGATTTACACAGGCCTTTGAATCCTGGTTTACACCCACGAAAAAAGCCGCCTTTCAGCGGCTGTAGTATCACGTGGCTGGGCCAATCCAAGAGCCGACCCCAAACCCCCCAGCCGGATATTTACACCAAGCGGCTAACCCTTGATGTACCCGGATTTCAAGTCAAGCGGTTTTCACGGGGCCGGTTCACGGTAACGTAACCAACCACCCTTTCGAAACCCTACTTGACCATCCCACCGGGATTTTGTCTGTGTAAAAATGCCCTAGGGCTATAACCATAGTAATAGAAAAGGGCCCGCGTGTTTGCGGACCTAGTTTGAACATACTTCTATGTTTATATTCTATTGCAAAAAAGGAAGTGTTGTCAACTTATTTGTTGAATATTACCTTTCGTATCGCCTGCATGGTCTTACTTTCTCGACCCGATTGCGGTTATATTTCCACGACGGACCAATTCTATCCCCGGTCAAGAAGGCAATCATTAACCAAAACTCCCATTGGACTCTTTCGAGTATTGTCAACTCACTCATCATTCCCCCACCTTTACTTCCGCATCCGTCGAAATGTTTGGCCGACTTCTGTATATTCGGGCATACAAAAAACTGGAGTTTCAGTCATGCAGTCATGGTCCCACCAAATTGCGTGTTTTTCGTGACAACCGATGAAGTCAAATATCGCAGTAGGTACGGCTTCTCTAAGGTTTTTCCCAAGGTGGTAATAAACCTTACAAGTATCACAGCAAACAAAATACTCTACGCCCATTACTCCCCCCCCCTCTCTCTCAAGCAACTTCTTGTATCGGACCCTTGGGACTGACCGCACCCGCTATCCTCCCCATCAACAACGGACATTCATCAACGTCTGTCAGCCCGCACTTGTAGCGAAATATCTTATCATGTCTCGGACAGGGGTAGACCAAGTCTCCGAACAGTTGACACCAGCTCCAATCTCTTTCCTTCTCGTGGTTGAGTTTGAACGTCCTCGATATGCTCTTGTTGCGCTCCCCGTTTCTGTGACTCAAACAATATTTAGCGGGACTCTTTGCGTGAAATTTCTTACCACACTTCAGACAATATCTCTCGAAGACGAGGTTGGCATACTTCTTTCGCCACCGAGACATCCGAACTTTGTCTCCGCAGGGGATACACCACTTCGATGCGTTTTCGCCCTCGAAGTCTTCGCCGCACCGCTGGCACGTTCTCATCTTTTCACCCATGCGCAGCATCGAATAAACGCACGGGCATACCAAGGAGGTGACTGCCAAAGCGGAAAGAACTTCTCGCGGTAAAACTCCCTCAAGATGCGCCGATTAAATGCCTCGGTATTACAACGGATAACCTCATCCCAAAAAGCGTCGGGATATTCAACGCTAACTACCCACTTCTTACTCATCATGCCCGCCTTGGTGTTGCCGCACCACTTCAAAACCCTCTGTCCATAAAATCTTTTCGAGTTCGCTTTTGGTACCAAGGCCCTTAAACTCATCCCACATTTTAAAGAAATCTCGTTCGCCTTCTGCGGTCCGCTTTTTCAAATACAAATCGAAGTCATCTGGTATCTCAAATTCAAAAGACTTGCCCCCTAGTTCAGTCATCACTCACCGCCTTATCCAGAATGAAACTTTTTGCCAAGGAATACCGTCATCAAAAATAAGCGGTTCCCAAATATGAAACTTGTCCATTTCCTCCGCCTCTGCCAGTAGTTTGAGGATGGGGGCGTAAGGGCAGGTGCCCTCGCCCATATCACGCCCAAAGCCACACTTGTATCCAGTTTCATCTGAAAAGCAAGCGGCCGGACAAATATACTTTTCTTCAAAACACTCACTCATCATTCCCCCTTACTCCTGCACCGATAACATTCCTTCTGCCACTCATATCCCATAAACTCATCGAGACAAGTCTCACAAACACGCTTCTGAAGGTCGTAGACCGCCCACAGCCGCTTCGTGTACTTGTCTTTGAATGTCTCGTAGAACTGCCCCACCTCTGCCGCCATGTCCTCGTAGACCTTGTGCAACCGCTCATCGCGTACAGCCAGCCCCCCGCTGGTCTGCCCCTTCGCCGGGATGGCGTGAGTACCGGGAACGCCTAGTGGGTCGTCATTTGCAGGTGTGTAAGCGTCTATGAGGACGGCGGTGCAGAAGGCGTTAAGTTGTTTGAGGGTGAATGTGCAGAAATCCTCAAGGTCTTTAATCGCTTGCGTTCAACTCACCGCCTTGGTCAAACTGGTAAACTTCCACCTTCTCATTAACAATACGAATTGCGAGTATCGGTTCCCCGTCATCATAAACGTTAAGCCATTTGACGTTCATCGCACCCTCGATACCGGAAAGAGTTTCATACTCAACCTCTAACATCACCCACCGCCTTGGTCAACCAATAAACGATTTATGCCCCTCAAAACGACGCGCCAAAACTCTACGTATTCTTTTGGCACATCGAAACTCGTCCAGCCGCCGTCGTATCGAATTATCTCGATGTGGTTATCGGTTATCCGGTACATCTTCACCGCCCCCTATATCCTGTTGTGTGAGTTATTTGCTGGTTGATATTACGCTCAGGTTCATGCCCTGGAAGTCCCCCAAAAACCCTTTGAAAACAAATCGCACATAACATCAACCCACCAACATATGTCCAGCTGGTTATCTTCCGTCCACATTCAGAACATCTCTTGTCAACCATTGTTGTGCTAGGTTCGTACATCACTCACCGCCTTGGTCTTGCCTATGTCTTATCCCAGCGTTGTGTGGTGCCTCACAACAAAGATGATAGCCGCCATAACCGGGTTTCCTTTCTGGACTTTCTGAAGTAAACCATGCCGCTGCGTGGTTATAAGGCATGGGTCCGCCACAAACGATACATAGCGGATATTTGGAAAACCCCAGCCGCCCCTCCCCCGCTATCGCCTTGCGGATATCATCAATTTGAGAAGAATCTAATCCCGTTTCTTCCTCAAGATAGAAAAGCAGTTCGCTGATTCTTGCTTGCTTTCTTGCCTCCTGTCTCTCCGCGATAGCCGCAGACTGGTCGATTGTCATCCATGTTTTTTCCTTATCCATCATTCCACCCTCCCCTGCTTCTCCAGAATGGCGAGACACTTTTTGCAAACACTAGACCTTTTTATGGAATGCCAAAGCCAGCCAGAACCAAGCCTATCAATTCCGCATAATGCTTTAGAATACGGGGGTTCTGCTATATGCCATTTGCCATGATGTCTGCGATGAAAATAACCTTTCTCGCGCATGAGACTATCCATCATTCCCCCTTAATATCTTGGCACTTAGGTAATATCCCCTACCTCCTCATCCAGAATGTGACTTGCTCCCAGGTCGAAGGTGAACCGGGGGGATTATCACAGTCCATACCCCCCACTTCCTTCGCTTCTGCCAGGAGTTTGATAACTGAGGCGGCTTCGCAGTTTTCAACCCGCTCGCAATCGCAGCAACCAAACCAAAAGTTTTGAAGTTTGTCACACTCGCTCATCTCTCCCCCTCTGCTCCCGTATCTTCTCGCACCTGGGACACAACACTTTCTCAACGCCGGTGTAAGTCTGTATCTCGACCCGAGTTCCGCACCACTGGCAGCAACATGAGCGTTTCATCTTATATCCCCCGCGCCCTATCAGCCGCCTTGTCTGCTTGCGCTAAACAACTTATCGCCTCACTTATCGGGCAAGCGATTTCGCCAACGGCATCTGATAGCTTTTCGTATTGCGCGCGGTAAACATTTAGATCATTTTCGAGGTCGGCTATACGGGCATTCAGGTCGCTTATCTCGCCCTCAAACGCGGCGCAATCGTCACAGTCATTCATCACTCTTCCCCTATGGTCCCGACTTGTACGGTGGTATCATCAAAACATCACCACTTCCTAGCTCTGAAAATTACAATCGCGCTAGGGAATGGCGCGGAATTATTGCTATTAGAAAACTTGAGTCTTCCTTTTATGTAGCGAATCTCATCAGCTTGCATACAATATTCGTGCCACCATTTCGTATCTGTTCTCGATGGCAACAGGCAGACAATGGTATTCCTGCAATATTCGGACTCATAAAATGCTTTCTTAACCCATTTCCTTATTTCTCTGCCATAGGGCGGGTTCATAAATATAACTTCGCCTCGTTTCCAATCTACAGAAAGGCCATCCTCTTTTTTTGTGAAATATCTTTTGCATTTTGCATTCTGTTTTGTCGCACAAGAATCAATGGTAAAATGAAATTCCGCGTCAAGTTCATCAAACAACCACTGGGGTGTTTCCCATTCGTCCGTTTTGCTTGACCTCATACCTTTTGTGAAAGTCATATCTCAGTCCTCTCCTACGGATTCGGATTGTAGGGTGCCACTTGAATCGCTTGTATCTCTCGTATGTGCGCGTCTACTTCCGGCGCCCACGACCCCGGCCAGGGCTCGCAGTAGTTGGGCGTGGTATAGCCGCCGTCAGCCGCGTACCCTTGTGAGATGTTGTACCTCCACAGAAAGCCATAGAAGAACACGATACCTTCCTCCCAACTGCCAAAGCCGCTAGGCCGCTCCATGAGGCCCCATGCGTTTTTCGGGGCGAAGCATCTGTGAGCAACACTTGATTCCTTCATGGCAACCGCCGGACACATATAAATCGTGCTACCGACTCTAGCCGCTTCGTCCTGCATGACCTGTGTGTAAGGCGCGAGCGGGGAATTGTATCGCTCAAGGTAGATCCGGCACTGTTCGCGCTGACGGAACTTTTCATATTCACGTTGCCGTTGCTTCTCATTTTCGACTACCTGTTGCATCATCTGTGAATGACTCTCATGCACCAACTGAATAAATTCAGCCTCATACGTCGTGTTCGCTTCCCTGCTTGACGGTGCGGGGGGTTGGACCTGTACCTGCCGCAACTTCTGGGACTCTACGAACGCCCTGACCCCTCGGACCCACTTGCTTTCCATCGTCCGTGTTTGATACATTCCTGCTGAGAGCGGGATTGCCATGCAGATAGCCGCTACTGTAGCGATCTGCCAAATTCTCGCTCTCGTTCTTGTTGGCCACCTGGCCGGTTTGTTGTGAGTCGTACCGCAGATTCACACCACTCCCTTTCGCTTTTAGCCTCGCTATCTCGATGTCGAGGCACTTCTTGACTCCTGGCACTCCAAGTAAATCGTCATGTGTCGTCTGCCAGAAGCCAAGTTCTTTCTGTAGTTCACTAGCCTTCTTCGCAAGCCTCACGGCAAAGTCGTGTTCCTGCCAGAAGTCATTTTCGAGATTGTCTCGCTCTTTCTCGGCCTCGCACTTGTCCAGATACGCCATGATCGCGAAGACAATGGCGATAGCGGTTACGGTTATTAGTGGTATCACGATGTCCGCTGTGACTACTCCGTACATGATTCCCCCCTATCTCTCAGTATCCGCTTCGCAAAAAGGTTCCCCCCAGCCGCCGCCGTTTCCAATGTTTTCCGCACCTTCGCATCGGAAGCTGGCTCAACCACTTCTCGTTTCACTTCATACAACTTGTCAATTACCGCCCGCTGGTCTGCCTCCGCCCACTTGTCCAGCGTCACTTCCACGTATCGGATAGGTGATGAGAGATTCACCTTGTTTGCCGCCGCGAACGAAGCCTTGGTGAACGCGGCGAGGCCGTGGATATCGACCAACTTCGGTATCGTATGAAGCTCCATGGGAGTGAGCGACCGGGGGCCGGCCACAAATTCCTGATAGTATTCGTAGGCTTCGCGCCTGTCCTTTTCTTCGTCAGTTTCTATTTCAGCCAATCGACCAGCACCTCCCACTCTGTTGTAAGTCCTACATACTTATGGTTGGTTGTATGTTCTGTATTATTCTGTTCTATATAGTTCTGTTCTGTTACGAAACGTCACGACTCGTCCCGGATTCGCCATTTTTTAGCGTCCTTATCCCATTCTTTGGTTTCTTTTTTCCCCCGGCGGTTGGGGTACTCTGCTTTCCTCAAAAGGTCTAAACGCCATATACCCAATTCTTCATCCTTCGTAAACTCCAGCACGGTATAGCCATTAGCGGAATATCTATCAGCAAGCCTTATCTGCACCATTTCGTCTATCGCGGCTGATACTTGGCCTACGGGTTCCGGCCACATGGGTGCGACGATTGCTTTAAACGACTCGGGATCGCCATCGATGCGCCCCATGTCGTCGCGGTGGGGGATTGCGGCCAGGTAATAGGCTCGGGCCAATGGAGAAATGTCCTTTATCTTCTTCGATATGGCGGTTCGCTTTGAGATAAGTCTTCCCTGTTTCACTTCTCCCCCCAAAAAAGAGGAGCCTCGATTATCCCGAGACTCCATGATTCACTTGTTATCCCCCGACGGTTCAACCTAGACTCCCTAACTCGTCTGCCTGGCCTCGCCAGACCTGGCCTCGCCAGACCCGGCCCCGCCTTGACCGTCCGTGTCTGCCTTGCCAAACCAAGTCTTACGTTGGCCCACCATGTCTCGTCTGCCTTGCCTGATCGGGCCATGCCCCACCACGCCTAGCCGCGCCTCGTCTGCCTTGCCCAACCGAGAACTACCCGACCCAACCACACCTTGACGCTCCGCACCTTGTCTGCCTTACCGAACCACTTCACACCTCGACCCACACGGACCGGCCAAACCGCGTCTGCCTTGCCATGTCTACCCCGGCCTAGCCACGCCGAACCCGGCCCTGTCAGCACAGGCCGTTAGGCCAATTCATACCGGCCCCATTGACCGCCTGACTTCTCTGGTCTGTCTTCGCCAATCCCCACACCCCAACCGGCGCGTGAGAATAGGTTAACCACTTGTTCGGCTGACAGAACATCAGCGTCGTACTCGATAATCAAGGTAGTTGACCAACCGACGATCTGGCCACGGTAACGGATGTCAGCGGTGCGTCCGCCGTCTATCCGCACCATGTCTTCTCGCATGGACACTTCACCCTTGATTTCCACAAGGTCTTCCCCATTGGTCCCGAGACAGTTCCCAAGCACGAATATCATTTGCCGGGCTTGTGTCATCGGGATTCCGCTAACTTGGCGACAGGCCGAGACTGCGGCCTTCTTGAAAGCGACTGCCGGGAATCCACACATGGTAGATGCAAACTTGAGTTCCCCTTCGGGAACATCGGGCGCCCCCTCGATGAAGTAGAGCGAACTGAGAAAGTCTTTGTAAGGGTCTTTCGCTTCCTTCGCCCTCTTCGCTACCTTCATCTGCTTGTCCAGCATCTCTTTCTTCGCCTTCTCACTCCACTTGTGGCAGACCAGCGGAGCGATACCCTTTATCTCTAACTTGATTTTCCCGATATTGAGTTTCGGTATAACGATCTCCGGCTCAACATTCTTAACCTGCTTTGCACTCATGATGGCCTCCTTTTGACCTGTGCCAGCGTCCGTCATTCGTCGAACGCTTTTGCCGTCGCGTCTAGTAGCCTCAACTGCGCCTCAGTTGCCTTCTTACCTTCGTAGGTACGCAACTTGCGTCTGTAGGCATTTATGACTTGACGGATTTCCGAACATAGCAACGCATAGTCATCGTCATTTGATAGAATCGAAGCCGTGGGTTTATAAACCCGACCACATGACACGGGTCCCTGTGATTCCTCATCGAATACCACACAGGGTACTGACTCGAAAGCGGCCATCTCTACATCATCAATAACCACAACGATGGCATTGACTAGAGACCGTGCTTCCTGCTTTCTCCAGTTGAAACCCGCGATAGTGTTATCCCATGTAAAGTAGGGATGCAGTCCCGAACTCTCCGACTCAGCTGCTTTGACGATATCGCAGGGTGTTCCCTTGCCATTCTTGCAGAGTTTCTCTATTGCCCTTCCGACAATGGGAGCCTCTTCATCAGTCAGGAGCTGGTAAGTCGGATTCGCCTTGTAAATCATGTTCTCACCCCCTTTCCAAAAAAGTATTCAGTGTTCGTCACGTTGTCTCCAAATCTCTTCGCCTTCCGCTTTCCGGTCCTCGACTTCCCCTTCCTGCAACGCGCATTGAGTCTGCCAATCCTCGCGGTCAGGGCGGTTGTCATGCTCGAAAGCGTCATCGTTGCAGTAGGGGCAAAGAATGTCTTGCCCGGTGTCTTCTACTAAGTAGCCTTTACCGTGGCAGATGCAGGTCATGTCTTGACACCTTCCAGCTCGGCGATCTGACCCTGGAGGTAATTAATAACCTCCGATGCCTGCGGACCAGTGAGTTCGGAAGCATGAGCGACACCGTACTTATCCTTGAGCGCGTCAACTTCTTCGGGCAATAGGCTCAAATCTTTTATGAGGGCGTGGATAAAACCGACTTGCTTCTTAGATGCTTTGTTGCTCGTGGTCGAGGGTTCCCGTTCCTTCGCCTGCTTGACCTCTTCGGCTGACGCAATCCCCGTAACGAGTCCGTAACCAAGGAACCCCAGAGCCCTGCCCACCGCTGACGTTTCGGCATTCTCGAAGGGTGCTGTCTTGTCTATGTTCGTCTTGCCGTAGGCGGCGGCGTGACCAGTGGCCTTCCCGCGCATCGTCGTGACCGTGGCCTTTAATATAACTTTGCCCACGTGTCCATCTACTTCTAATAATTCTGTATCAATCTCGTAAGGCTTGTCGGCCTTCTCGTGTTCGTCACGGCACTCCTGCACCCGCCCAGCAATCATGCGGTATTCTTTGTTGCCTATGACGACATCGAACTGCGAGTAGTCTTCTTCGTCGGCCATAATTCCCCCTTAAACTTTGCTCCACCGCTCAATATTGACTTCGTTAATATCCTCACGCATGAGGTCAACGTCGAAGGGATGCGCGGCTTGTGCGAAGTTGTCGAACATCTGCCGGGCCACCTTCAGGAGTAGCGGACCAGTGACGGGCCGGTTCATTGACACCTGACATAAAGTTGCTAGGAGAACGGCGAATTCTTCTTTGCTAATGTCGAGGCTTACTATCATCGCGGCACCGCCTTCCCTTTCACAAACTTGACGTAACCCGCGTACAGTCCGTTTGAGCGACCAGGCGGCGGCTTGGTGATCTTCTCCCTGCGGTGCTTGCGCGGCTGGCCCTTGAACCAAGGGTGGACTTTACTTAAAGAGTTTAAGCTGTTCTGCATCACCGTTCCCCCCTAATAACTTTTGCGCCCGTTGCATTGCTCGCCATTGTTTTTGGAGCAAGTCGCTGTGTTCGAGCGTGATAGACTGCACTTCCATCAGTGCTTCCTGTATCGCTTTCTTCTCTTTGGTTTTGAGGTCGTTCATATTCCTCTTTGGCTTCGCAAAGAACACGGTGCAGTTTTGCGAAAGTGTCTTCGGTCACTTCCCCCCCCTTGGGAAAAGGACATCGGCTGAGATTCTAAAGATTTTACAGAGTTCGATAATCTGTTTTCCCGAGGGATTCATAATGCCCCGCTCAATTTGAGATATGTATGGAGCTGGTATGCCGGTCAAGTCTGAAAGTTCCTCTTGCGCCAAATCAGCCGTCAGGCGGAATGTGCGGAGGTTGTTCTTCGGCCTGATGTCTGCCCTAGAGGTCATCACTTTGGCTCCTTATAAAGCATTTATAAGCCATATAATGGCAATCTGATGTAGTGTTAGGGTTAGACAAAAGGGGGAAGTCTGAAGCGAGGGCTCCACTATATATATTATAGGACATTTTCTTGGCAAATACTTCCTTGTGAACTCTCAA
>Ga0315289_10008797_pt1 | contig 14571 bp, 13 predicted proteins | sample YL17G11_40_MG_FD_203452 | JGI IMG/M metagenome (GOLD analysis project Ga0315289, IMG submission 203452) | Sediment microbial communities from Yellowstone Lake, YNP, Wyoming, USA - YL17G11_40 | ecosystem: Environmental > Aquatic > Freshwater > Lake > Sediment | place: USA: Wyoming | collected...
TTTCATATAAATTCGGAATCAGCGTGAAATTTTGCATCCGAATATGTTTCGACCCGAAAAACTTAAAAAACCGAAAAAAATGAGAAGGTCGGGGGGTCCCTCCGCCAATCTCTTCGACGGATTTTTCGTTTTTTCAAATTTTTTATTTTTTATTTTTTTTTTATTTTCGATCAGAATTCGGGTATAGTTCCATATAAATTCGTAATCAAAATAAAATTCTGCGTAGATGTGTATATAAGAAATTGCGAAATTAGGAAACATATTTTTTTTGAAAAATCGAAAAATCCGTCGAAGAGATTGGCGGAGTGACCCCCCGACCTTCTCATTTTTTTCGATTTTTTAAGTTTTTCGGGTCGAAACATATTCGGATGTAAAATTTAACGCTGATTCCGAATTTATATGAAATCGTATCCGAATTCCAATCGAATATATATGAAAAATAAAAAATATATTTTTCAATTTTGTAATGCACTTTTGCAAAAATCAATTTTTCACTCATAATTGTCGAAAAAATCAAAAAAAAATTCAAAAAAAAAATCAAAAAAAAAATTAAAAAATTGATTTTTTTTGGTCAATTATGAGTGAAAAATTGATTTTTTTCGAAAACTCATTTAAAAAATTGAAAATATATTTTTTATTTTTCATATATGTCGGATTGGAATTTGGATAAGGTTTCATATAAATTCGGAATCAGCGTTAAATTTTACATCCAAATATGTTTCGACCCGAAAAACTTAAAAAACCGAAAAAAATGAGAAGGTCGGGGGGTCCCTCCGCCAATCTCCTCGACGGATTTTTCGTTTTTTCAAATTTTTTATTTTTTATTTTTTTTTATTTTCAATCAGAATTCGGGTATAGTTCCATATAAATTCGGAATCAGCATGAAATTCTGCATCGATATATGTTTAGATTACGGTAAGAATCGAAAATGTTTTTTTTTCAAAAAACGAAAAATCCGTCGAAGAGATTGGCGGAGGCACCCCCCGACCTTCTCATTTTTTTCGATTTTTTAAGTTTTTTGGGTCGAAACATATTTGGATGCAGAATTTCATGCTGATTCCGAATTTATATGAAATCTGATCCAAATTCCAATCAAACATATACGAAAAATAAAAAATATATTTGTGATGCACTTTTGCAAAAATCAATTTTTCACTCATAATTGACCAAAAAAAATCAATTTTTTTTTGATTTTTTTAAATTTTTTTTTTACGTTTGTGTTGATTTTATTTTGCTTTGTTCGTAATTCTTTGTTTTGTTCATCAAACCGAGCACAAATATGACGGCAATAGACGCGAACCAGACCTAGATTGATATTTTTGAGAAATTAATACAACTGATGAAAAAAAACAGTTTGGTCATTAACCTGGTACCTAAAGTCAGAAAAATTAAATTAAATTCTAAGTAATAATTTACAAACTACAATATACCAATCATTTGCCATGTACTCAATTCCACAATTCTGAATGTAGAGGAATATTGCCACCATTATGTAGAGATAAAACGCTTCGTTGCGTGCGATGACACCGCGCGCTCCACGCCAAACCAACTTTATGTCGACGTCGTAGCTGGTGAATGGAATCCAGACTGCGAGAAGAGCAACGGTGATGGCGCCTACCATTAAGAATACGTACGGAGCAAACGTATTACTCAAAGACAGCAGTGCAAAGCACAATTCAAAGAGGAGAAACAAGAAGACGTATTTTGCGCGATGCCAGTTGTTTGCCATGTGTCTCCAGCGACGAAACGGTGGAACGTAATCGACATAGGTGCAAATCTGATAACCGATGATTGCGCCGAGCGTTCCGTTGATGAACGCGTCGCCCAACACTGATCCGGCAAGCGTTTCGAGATCGGTCTCGGCAGTCGTTGTGAAAATGAAATTCTTAAACACAATCAGTAGCACAATCTCGAGCACCTCGAACCAGAACGCAACGATGACTGCTGGCATGAAGCGTGCCAGAGTGCCGGTGTTATCCGACTCGCTCCAGCCAAAAAACAAAATTATCGCTGTTGGGTTGATGACGTGAGCGGCCACCCAACCAGCGTCTTCGCAACAGAGAAAATCGAGAGACGCTTGATCGCGCGCCCAATACGGAAAGCACGAGACTTGTTTGTCGCAGCGCGTGAAAATGCCTGGCGCCTCAAACAACTTATAAGTGTGTGCCATCAAAGAGCGATTGTTCTTCAAGTAAAGATTGTACAAATATATAAGTGCTTGTGCGTAAAAATTTTATTCGGTCACTTTCAAAAGTTTCTCGCGATCTTCGATGCTCAGCGTGTCGTACCACTTTTTCAAATCTTCTTGCGGCAATTTCTTTCGGTAGCCGTGATTCGGATGAAAATGCGTCGTCTGCTTCGCTCCTTCCACTCCGCAGATCGAACACGACGATTGCTTCTTTGGATCGCCGTTTGTCGTGATTGCGACGAGAAAGCCGGACTTCGATGTCGATGCCGTTGATGACGTCGAAGTGTCCGCAGTTGTCGATTCTTTCTTGAGTTGCTTCAGAGGTTGCATTAGTCGTTGAATCTCGATGTCGTTGTCGTTCGATTCTTCAAACGCTACACCTTTCGATCGCTTGAGTTGCTGACGTTGACGACCACTCGGAGTTACGAAGTTATTATTGTTGTCGTCGTCGTTGCTGTTGGAGTGAACAACTACACTGTGTCCAAGATCGGGCAGTGTTGACTTTACAAATCGGACGGCGTTGCTCTTTTCGCGACTCGCCGTAAGAATTGTAGCCGGCTCCATGTTGCAGTTGTGCATCACCGACTCGAGAATTGCGTAGTAGTCGAGCGCCTCCTTGTCGATAACACCAGAGTCTTTGAGACTTTTAAGCGGCGACGAGTCCGATATCTTTGTCGACGACAACAACTCTCGCGAATCGTAGAGTTTTTTGGTGAAAGAGCCTTGGCATCTGCACACACCAATATCGACGCCACAATCGTCATTGTTGTTGGTTGTCGCCGTCTTTTTGAGAGCAGCGATGTTGTTGACGTCGAACGGTTTCCAGAAGACTTGACGAGTCAACTCGTGAAAACAGAGCACAGAGAAGACACTTTGAACGTTCTGTGGCGCATCGGGATGCGAACCAAACTTGACGCGCACTGCTAAAGGAACGCATTCGATTCGACAGTTTTCCGAGTGTTGATTACCATCGATATACTCCAACGGAACTCGGCGAAGCCACGCTACCTTGTTCCACTCGACCGGAATCGACAGCGTCTCAGCATGCGACGGCGTGACGCCATACGAAGATTGCTGTTGCTGCTGACGAATTCCAAACGCAGCAGCGTGACCTTTGAGAATCGAGCCAATCTGTTGGTTGAGAGTCGTGCTCTGAGAGTTGCTGTTGATGTGTGTGTGATGTCCATAGTCTGTGCCGATCAGAGTGATCTGAAATGTCTCGCCGCGTGTCGCCGGATATTCGGCAGTCTCTGCATCGGGTCGGCCAAACCAGCAGAGAACGACGAGATTCTGCATGTGAAATTCGATCGACGTGCTGTTGTAGCGTCGCACGATGCCGAAAAACGTCGCCGACTTCTGCTGATCTTGCAGTTTTGTGTTTGTAAACAAGAACTGAATCACGTCCGCCTTTGACGTGCGACGAAACACACGGACGATTTTTGCGTAGCCGCAGTTGTTCTGTTCCGGATCGTCGGTCGTCTGAATGACGTCAAAGTTGTCGATAAGCGAGTAGTGAGGAATCTCGCGATCGCCGATGCTGCTCTTCAACATGTACGTCTCGTGAACGAGAGCGTGAAGCGGAACGCTCATCTCCTCCGAAGGCGCAACGAACGCAGCGTTTGCATCTTTCGGAATCACGCGATAGAACAGAGCTTCGATTGCTGCTCGATCGGCATTGGTGCCAGCTTGACGCAGAAGTTCGATTTGCTTGCGCATCGCCAGATTGCTCTTCTGGTTGGCGTCGCTCGCCTCGATGTAGCGAGTCTCGAGTTGCGTCAAGAAGTTAACTTTCTTCGCAATTTCTGTTTCGATTTGTGCGACGCGTGCGCGTGCCTCTGGCAGTTCTTGGTAGAAGCGGTTCAGAGTGACACGCTGCTGTTGGAACTCTTCCTCGAGTTTCATTTGTATGCTGTCGACGAGCGCAATGTTGGTTGCAGCGTCGACTGTCGCTTGAACAAGAACTCCACGTTGTTCGGGGAGGAAAGAAAGTTGCGGTGCGTCGAAACTCTGGGAAGGCGAGCGTGCTGAAGGCGGCGACAACTCTGGAGCAGCAAAAGAATTCATATTTCTAGAATTTTTTTTTGTTCGAAAAAACTGCGGCAGAAAAAACAGAAAATATAGTCTGAATTTGCAAACTCGTAACTGTCGAGAAACTCTGTTACGAATCTGTAGAAAATTGAAATAAATTATATATTGGAAAAAGGTCGCACAGAATTGAAAGATTTTAAGGTTTTTTCTTCGACACAATGAGCAACATCACCACCAACTCACGCGCCTCGAATCGTCCGAAAAAGCGCGACCGAACTCAAGCGGTGATGAGCGCCGTGCTCGACGACGACTTGACGTTCATCGAAGACGGCACGTACCAATCGACAAACGAGTTCAACGACATGGCAATGAAGAAACTCCAGCGTGAACAAGCACGCGAGATCAGAAAGCCGGGCGCGATCCCCTACCACATGTGGAGTGAGACTGCTCGCAAAGGACACGAAGATTTCATTAGTCGCATAGCCACGCAAGTCGAGCGTCGCGCCATCACACCAAACGACCCCAACGTCCGAGAGAAGTTTCGACGCATGGAGGCTGCGCACGCTTCGGAACAAGGCGTCGCATCGATCTCGATCTACGATGCCAGTCGACCCGATCCAGAGTATGCAAAGAAACCGCTTGGTGTCGGAGATCACGCACCGCGACGAATCGGCGGAGCGATCGATCACAACCACTTGAAAGAAGAAACACGAATCGTGGAGATGCGCTACGCAAACGGACTCGACACGCGTCGTCCAATCAGCAGCGAAACGATAGCAACCGAACGATTCTCAGAGGCGTGCATACCAGTCGACTGTCAGTCGGCTCTTCATTCACTCGACACATTCGATCAAGCAAATCGTTTCGCTGCGAAGATGAAGTCTCGCGATCGAACGAAGAGCGGGCCAAACGACAAACTCGAGTCGCTCGAGTCGTTTATCAAAACAATTCGACTCGAGTGCGCGATGCCAATTTTCTGTGTGCGCTTTCTCTACGACAACACGATTGAGTTGTGCATGCACATGGAAGCAAATGCGTCGTATTTTGCTGTTTTCACATTCTCGATCGACGAGCATGTGCGTTACGAGGCACGACGAAACGGCGCCGACGAAGATCGCGAGTTGCAGATCATCAAAAATCGCATCTGTGCGGAAGTGTCGAAGGAGCGCAAGAAGTCAGAGGAACGACTGCGCACCGTCGAGAATCTTTTGCAAGCACCGATCCATTCGCTCACGACGGAGCAAGTCTCTGAACGCACAAAGATGCTCGAGGACGAACGCGAGTTTCGTGCGCTCGCCGACAAGTTTCATGTGCGTTTTGAGGAATCTCCGGAAGCAGCAGAAGAAGATCGTTTGATTGCACGCTTTTGTTCTCTCGGTGTGTTTGCATTCGTGAAGAGTCCACTTTTGTTATCGCTTCCGTGCAAATTTCTTTACCACTACTTCTCGACATGCCAATGTCTGATGGACGTACCGGAAGTAGCGCCGCCGGTCTCGAGCGCAACTGCAGACGCAAGCACGTCCGCAGAGAATAGATTGTTCAAACATAAAAAGGCAGAGGTTCGACCAAAGTCAGAGACCGACGTAATCGATGGCAACACAATCACCGCGAGCATTGGATTCGATTTCAACAAAAATTTCAAGCGAAGATAACAATTAAAAACGCAAATCACACCGGTTTATTAAGAAGTCGCCGTTGCCAGTATTCGGTGAAGAGTCTGTCAAGTTTGTAGTTTGTGTTTCGCAGAATCTTTCTATACTCGCGCTCGAGAAACTCTTCTCCGCCGACCGCCAATTCGTTCCACGAGTGCAATATGAGGACTGGCATGTTCTCGAGAAGTTGCGACACCGTGTAGTCTTCGACGATGATAGGCACGCAACCCATCGCAATCGCTTCGTAATGTCGGTGACAGTCTGGACCCCATCCTTGCGGACTGGCGATGAATTTCGTCGACGCCAGCGCTGTGAGCCATTCGTAGTCGTCTCGAAACACATGCGCTTTCTCAACGCCGAGCGAAGCGTTCGAGCGGATCGCTTCGATTGCCAACGCTCTCGGATCATTTGCAAGACTGCCTCTGTAGAGTTCGGTGTGTTTGTTAAACGCAGCAATCAACAGACGAGGCCGAGCCAGTCCGCGATTTTGCTCGAGAACTTGCAGCATCATCTCTTTGTACTGTGTAATGTGTTGGTCGTACGAGTCTTTTGCTCGCAGATTATTATAGCCAAAGCCGATCGGGTATGGTCGAAGTTTGCTGTGGAAGATCGACAGATGTTGTTGAGCAAACCACTCCGAAACCGCGGGAGAATCGAGAAGGCTCTGTAAATCGGTGCGCGTTTTGTCACACTGCGACAGTTTTAATGAGAGATGTGCCTCAAAAGTGTCACGCAGCGACGTCAGTTCAAGTTCGCTGAATGTGCCGAAATTCAAGTGGTGCCATTGATAGATCGGTCCAAAGATCGTCACCGACTGACGCAAACTAGAAATTGTTTCTGCGTCTGGCAGAGCGCAGAATGTTTCTAAAAATATCAGCACCGGTCGTTCTGAAACGACGTGAAAGAGTTTTCGCCAGTCGGACAGATTCTGAATTGTGTACTTTGCGTCTATGCGCACAAAGTGTGGCTGGTAAGTATGCAAATCCTTGTGTCTGTAGGGCTCGTCGAGAAGTGTTGGGATAGATGCACTGCATCGATAAATAAAATACACTTGAAAAAGAAGAAAAAACATTTTCACGCACACAAAGCACTTTCGAAATTACAACCACTCAAATGCAAAACTTTGCAATTCATTTTAATTTTTAGCAACCTCTCAAGCCAATAACAACGTGCAGAGTGGATTCTCTTTGAATGTTATAGTCTCCCAACGTCATTTTGACAGTGCAATTCTTGTTGTCGCAATAGTCGCATACCAAAAGGCTTCTTGCATAGTCAATCTCTTTCTTTTTATTGACTGAAACGCAATCTAATCGAGAAAACCCAAGTGCTGTCAACTGAGGCGTCAAGTGTTCTTCGAGCAACTTCTTTCCAGCAAACATCAAATAAAATTGATCTTCTGGAATGGCTGATGCAATGTTAAATTTACGCTTAACTTCCAGTATGTCGTCACTGCCATTAACTTCAAGTTCAAAAGTTCTTCCCGTCAGTGTTTTCACAAACAGTCTCATATCAAATGGATTTTTTTTCTCACAAAATAATTATTATGTCTGGAATTAATTCAGATTCAGGCGTAGAAAGAAAAGAAAAGAAAGAAATCAGCGGAAGAAGATTTGTAAAACAATAAAATTATTATTTTAAAACGCATTCCCAAGCGACGCAACACGATAATTTTAATTGAGGCAATCAATAAAACCACGTCGAGAAACGTAAGAAACAACGCCTCGCACAAAAATGAACGACGACGATGAAGGGTTTATCATACAAGAACGTCTGACTGCAAACATGTCTGGTGGTTTGTTTCTCGTGCTTTCGAATCTCTTTCTGGCACCCGCAGTTTACGAATCGTTCTATTTGCACGAGGACGCAAGTGCAATCGTCTACTTCAATCTGATCATTGTCAGTTCTCTGTACCACTCGTGCAGAGCCGGTTTCTTCTGCGCAGTCTCTTACCTCGATCATCGCAAACTCGACTATCTCTTTGTTTATTTTGCTGTGCTGTGGACACTGACGACTGGTCTCGGACGCAGTCACGCAATTTCGATGCGCGTCCGCATGCTGGTTTTTTGCATATTCTTTTTGCCCGTTGGCATACTCATCATTGGCGATCAGCACGGAATAGCGGTGCAAATCGTTGGCGGCTTGTTGCCGGCTGCTGTGATGATTGTGCTGTCGCACAACAAAGGTGTGCGTCTCTTTCGTCGACTGCCGTGGGCGATTGCGGCGTTTGCGCTGGGAATCATCTCGGGCATCTTTATGTACGCGATGCCCTACAAAACATACGAATGGTCTCATAGTATTTGGCACATTCTGAGCATGTTGGCTGTGGTTTGTTTGATTTATTCAACTAAACGGCACTATCTCGAGGAGAACCCGCTCGATGATCCAGAGAAGTTTCGTCGCTAGAGCGCGAGCATGATTCGAATCTCTCTTGCTTCTTATGTTCCTCCGGGTTGCTTAGTGTCGGTCGCAACCTTGGAAAGCATTTCATGCAGTACCACCTCGTTCCAGAGCCAATGCGTACCAAACGCTGGAAGCTCACGTAGTTGCAAACTCTGCAGCGATCAATAGCGACGTCGTTTGTGCTGACTCGTGCTGGTTCCACCGGTGTGAAACATGAATTAAAAGATTCGTCGGAAGTCAACGACGAAGAAGACGGCAAATTTGCGTTCATTGTAGTTTTTTTTCTTTTCAAAAATCTGGTTTTATTGACAATCGAAGATAGCAATCGGCAGTAACCATGGAATTTAGAGATTCTTCAAGTAGTCGTTCGAGATTCGCTCCTTCGTGCATGCTGGGCAGCCTATAGACGTGCTGATGCGGTGCCAGTTCTTTTGCGTAAAATCGATCGCACATCTCGGCGCCAAAGAAACGCTCCACAAAACTTCGCGACAACACGTGCTTTGCGATCTGTGCAATCTGCGCCGCGTTCTGTAGCCTTCCGACAATGTCAAACTCGTCCAGAATTGCTAAGCAGTAGAGTTGAATGCGCTTCGCAGAGAGAAGTTTCGCAGACTCTGAAACCATGTTTGAGAAGAAGCACGCAACGTCGCGTTCGATCGTGTCGACGTCGAAGCGCAGCGGATGCTCGAGTTCGTTTTCGGCGTTGAATAAAAGCAATCCTCGTCGTGCGTGTTTCACCGCATCTTGTTCGTTGTAGTAGAATTCTGTGAGCGTGCCGTGGCGTCCATACTGTGGACTCGTCTCGTCAAACCGAACGTCTCCGCCACTCTTCTCCCACAGATAACTCGACGCGAGACCAAAGTCTGAAACAGCGAAAAGCACACCGCCAGTGTTAACGATCAATTGCATGCTCTGATCGTTGGCGTCGCAACCGCCGGGAAAGAGGTAAGCCAACGATTCATACGGCGTGCGACGAGCGAGAATGTTTCTCAGCGCGAGATCGTTGTGCGAGACACCGACTGCGCTCATCGAAACGATTGCGGCCAGAATCTGCGAAATCATCGAAAACGACAACTCTTCGTTTTGCAAAACATTGAAAACTGTTGTGTCGTCGAACTTCAGTGCTTTCGGTAAGCCGAGATCAAACAACTCGAGCACGTTGACACACGAGTAACTGTGATGCACCGACAGTTTCTGAAAAGTTTCGTCGGACACTTGCGGCACTCTGCTGCTCATCTCGACTGCATACTGCACAACAAAGTTTGGACAGCGCGCCAGCGTCGGATTCGTTGAGCCAACCATGTAGCGAGAGAAAAACATTCCGATCTTTGCTTCGAAGAGCCAGTAGTTCATCACACGTCTATCGGTAACGATTTCATCGCGTCGCCGATGAGTTTGCACGACCTTCAACGCAAACGCACGGTTCGAAAACTCAAATTTGTAGACTTGGCCACTTGCACCGTTGCCGAGAAGCGACGCCGGAAGTTTTTCGACGAGCGTGGCAACGTTGCCTTCGCAAATCATTTTGTTCGAGTGGCTGAAGCGAACCAAACAACGAATGCGATCTTCAATCTCAAGTTGTCGAGAGAACGGATTCAATGCGTTGCAGTGCACTGGTTTGCTGCCAAGCATCAGTCGAAGAAACGCCTTCTGATTCGAAAATGTACTGCTGCGCTGAGATTGTACACTGCCAAGTTTGCGCTGCTTTGGATCGTCGAAGCAAAGAGTGCGTTTTTTCTTTTGTGTGTGAATGTTAATTTTGACATTCTCGTCGTGTGAAACTTCAGAGTTTGGCAGCAAAAGGGCGCTCATTGTAAAAATGTTCGGGTGTTGATTTTTATTTTATTTTTATTTTAGTTCGTCAGAATGAAGAAGTGCACAATCGACAGCACAATAACTGTTGCCAAAACTGAAGCCGCCACGTTTGTCGCAGCGTCTGATCTCTTCGGCGTTGGCCGAGGCGTCGTTGCGGGAGTCGGTGATTGTGGTGGAGAAGGAATAACGTCGACGGTTGCCGCACAGAATCCAGTCAGTTTGCCGTAGTCTGTGCACTTGTGAGACTGTGGCGCCGCACAGAAGTTTGGCTTTTCAGCGTTGCACGCAATCCTTGCTTGCTCGCACAGCGAATCGCATGCTGGAGCGTCGTCGGATGTGCGGAATACGTGGGAACACATGAGATTTTTCCAGTGAAACAAGCACTGCTGTGAAGCGAGTTGGTTCGTCGACATGTCGGCATAGCGATTGACAAGTTGTTGATCGGCGTTCACTGCCGCTCCGACTGCAACGCCAAACTCATCGATCGCTGCTTGGCTAACGACGTAATCGTATTGCAGTTCCCTGCAGAGACGCAAAGAATCCCCATAAACAACAACCGACTGTGCGATCTGCACACAGACCATGAAGAAAAACAACATCAACATATTCGAGTGTTTTTATTTGTTACGCACAGATTGGTTTTTTGGTATTGCAAAACAAAACAAAAACGAAACATGAGTACGTATGGATTTTCGGAAGACGAAAATCAACCGGACGAACAAGAAATGGAACCGGAAGAAGCAGATTTTTGGATGGATCGCGCAAAAAATACCCTTCCGTTGATTGGAAATTTCTTTGAACTGGATGTTATAACAACAGCCGACCTCGAAGCATGCGCAAAAGAGTTTATTGTGAAAAGATTTCCCGCGTGGCATCAAAACGCGTTGCCATACTTATCAGATCACGATGCAATAAACCCGCTTCATAGACCGCATGAATGCGATAGTCGGTGCGTCGAATGTTATCCAATTTCACATTTTGAACATTGGAAAGAAGAAAAAAACCTTCCGAAAGCGACAGAAAAGGACTTTGGCGTCACGAAGCCGACAAAACCGCACTTCCAGAAGAAGAGATTCCGAAAACAGAATAAAAAACAAACAAGTTGGAGATAGAGACGCTGTTCAAATAATCCACAAATGAGTTTGACTGTTTCTCTGAATTTCGAAGCAGTCTCTGCAAACGAGATCATTTATAGGATAACCAAAAGAGAGGGAGTGAGTGTCGAGAACGCTTATGATCCATTCTTTCTTGGCAAAGGCACAGAGATCGAGTGGAACGAAGAGCGGTTCTCAAACAAAGAAAGATTTGTGACACTACAACACGAGCATTACAAAACAATTTACGACAGAAAGTTAAAGACACCGATCGTCTCTTACGCCAACGTAGATTTTGAGAAGCGAAAGTCGACAAAGCTCTCAGAATTGCGCACTTTCACTTTCGATCCGTTGATCTCGAGCGACGATCAGTATGGCGACGAGTTTTACGTCAACGACAAGTTTGACAAAGGACATCTGACACAACGATTGTCAGTTTCGTGGGGCAATAGCGTCGACGAAGCGATTACTGCACAGCGACAAGCAGACTATTACACAAATATTGTCGCTCAGTACGCCGAACTAAATCGAGTGGTTTGGTCGTCGATCGAAGACGTCGCACAGAAGATTGCCAAAGAGAACGGACGCACGATTGAGATCACTGGATCGTGGTTCGACACAAACGGAAGCGCAGAAAAGATTTACGATTGGAACGCTGCAAAAACGGCGAAGCGCAGAGTTCCTGACGCATTCTGGAAGTGCATTGTTGCGGCGAACGGCACGATGAGATGCTTTTTTGTTAGAAACATCAGCACGCTGCCGAAAAGTCGAGCACCAGAAGAGTATTCTTTGTCGCTGAAAACACTGAATGCCATGCTTGGCTACAAGATCGACAAAAATTGGAACACACCAAAGAATAATAAAAATCTTATTTAAAAGATGGACAGTAAAGTCTCTGCCCAAGCGATTCTCATCAACAAGGAGTTCAAAGTTCAGTGGTTTTACGAATCGAAGGTTCTGATTAACGAACATTTGTACGAAGCGTGGCACTTACCATACGATAAGCAAAGGAATCTGATAGAATTTTTGAGTAAGAACAGACTAGTTACTAAATGCGACATTGAGATTGCCGATTTTATTGGATCGCCAATATTCTGTGAATTGGAAGACCTCCGTGATATTCTCCGGCTGGCGCTTGAATATCTCAAGAAAGAAGAGAAGAAATTGGCTGGACTGAATTACAATGAAGATAGTTTTACTTCGGGACAAGAAAAAGAACTCAGCGATTATCTGTCGAACGAATCTACACAGCAACGTCAAACTCAAACGGAAGAGATCGTTGCTTCAATTCGCGCGAAGAAGATTATCTCACATCTCGACGAAGCGCGCGGCTTTGTTCACAAGAATCTAAATCGCGTTGTCGGCATCAAGCGCGAACGTCCAGACTTGGAACGAGCGATTGAAGTCTTTGAGAATGAAGTCGAGACGTCGTATGCGAAATCACTCCGCATATTCGAAACAAAAAAGTCCGAAATAAAAGAGATTTAATTTTCATTGCACTGTAAACGATCGCAATCCCCTCCGTGTGTCGAGTTCTTTCAAGCGTTCTTCCAAGTTTTTCATAACATTAGCGGTCTCTGATAGATGTTGCAGAAGATCGCTGAGTTTCGGCGATGCCTCTTTGCCAACTTCTTTATGAAGTTGTTTCATAAAGTTGTCGTCCAAACGCGCGCAAGCAACTTCTGCAAAATTTTTCACTTGAGCATGCAGCATCGCAATTTCCGACTCTATGCGCAACGTTCTCATGTAAGATTCGAGCGCACAACGCAGCACCTCGTGTTCCTGACGTGCCGTGTAGGTCACTTCGTCTTTCTCCATTTTCACTGGGAAGAAGTAAGAATTATCGTCGAGAGCGCCGAGAGTCGAGTTGAGTTTGATAAGCAAGTTTCCGTTTCCTTCACAAGTTCGCTCATAAGATTGCCACATCAAATAGTAAGGCAGAGTAATGATGAGCCAAACATCGTTTGCGTCTTGCACCGGCGACTGTTCTGTGAAACCCGGCGACGCTTGTCTACCGTGAGGCATTCGTCGACCGGTGTGAGAAAACCTCCTCAGCAAGTCTTTCTGATCTCTTTTGTCAATGCTGTCCAACGTTTGAGATCGCACGCTTGACGGAGACAACTGCAAACTCTGCGCCAACTCAAGTTTCTCTTTGTAATTCACGTCTGTCGGTTCGAGAACCATTAGCGGAGCAGAGCTCAACGGTAAACTGATTCCATCGGGATGTGAGAACGACGGATCGCCTTCGTTCTCGATGACACGACTGCTCGTTCCGTCGTCAAGACCGACGACAAACTGTGCCGGTTCGTGTAACACCTCGCGTACAACTTGTGCTAATATTCCGGGTATGTGGCGTTGAATCGTTGCGTCGTCGGCGTCTGGTGGCAAAGTCGCCGGATTCATTTGCATCACTGATTCGTGCAATTGGTTCTGCAGCACTGCAATATGTCTGCAGTAGAGAGCAAGCGGCGTCGACTCGTGAGCAATCACTAGCAAAGATTTTGGATACTGATAGCGTCGCATAAAGTAGATGTTTCGTTCGTAAGTTTGCATAAACTCCAGCGCAGTGTCTTCAAACTCGTCGTCTTCGACGCCAAACGTGCCAATCAACTGAGAATATTCTTCGGCGTCTTCGCTTCCGTAATTCTGCCGCATCGACGCTCGCTCTCTCGCTTGCATGTCCTCATTGGTTCCATTGTCTGCGTCGACGTCTTCGTCTTCGTCCACAAAGTAATTTCCGATCGCATCTTCGTCGCCAGCATCAATTGCGTTGGAAGCAAGCGCATCTCCGTCGTCATCGTCGCTGCTGTTGTTTTTGTGCTTGCTTCTCTGTGATTCAGAAGAGTTGGAGTTTGTTGCACCGCTACTCGACGACGACGAAGACGGAGTTTCGTGAACAATAATCTCAACTCCGCCATTTTCCAACAAAACAATTGAATCAGTGTTGCTGGTTGTAGCCGAAGAAGACGACGATGGATGTAGTGAAAGTGTGGGCTCGTCTTCTGGAGTTATCGACGAGCGAAAGTCTTTGTCTTCGTAATCTCGGTTTGCAATATCGTCGTCTTCGTCTTGAATAGATTTCGTGGCATTATTTCCCATGCGTCTCGGAGTGCTCTTGAAAACGCGAACGTTTTGTAACTTCACAAAAAGCGCAGAAAAATCAATTGATGGGAAAACAAAATAAATTTTTCGCAATGCACACAGAAAAGAAAAGACGCGTTCATACTTGATTCGTGTTTTTATTATTATTATTTCTGAGAATTGTCCACGTTATCCGACGCTGTCTTTTGTTTTCTCAAAAGACGGTTTGCGGCTTGATAATGACGCTTGCAGAGATTTCGAGCATACAAACGTCCTTCGCAATCGCTCGTCGAACAAGTCGTTCCCATTAAAA
>Ga0315289_10008798_pt1 | contig 14570 bp, 9 predicted proteins | sample YL17G11_40_MG_FD_203452 | JGI IMG/M metagenome (GOLD analysis project Ga0315289, IMG submission 203452) | Sediment microbial communities from Yellowstone Lake, YNP, Wyoming, USA - YL17G11_40 | ecosystem: Environmental > Aquatic > Freshwater > Lake > Sediment | place: USA: Wyoming | collected...
TTGATGGAGTTTTTTTTTTTTTTCCCCCGAAGAGAGAGGGAGAGAGAACGTGTTTTCGCGCGAAAAGTGAATTTTCCTCGTCTTCTTCGCCCTTCGTCGTCGTCCTCTCCTCCTCCTCCGAAAGAAGTAAAAAAAGGAGAAGAAGAAGAGGGGCAACCCGTACTCACCCACGACAGATAGGCGTGCAGCGTGTCGAGCGTCGCCCTCACCAGCGACGCCGAGACCGGAGCTGCGCCAGCGCCCCCAGACCCATCGCCCGCCACGAGCGGCCCCGCGCCGGCCGCGAGCGCAAACATGCACAGCTCGTGGATCGCGCCAAACTGCGTGTTGAGGCTCGCCTTGAGCTCGCGCGTCTTGGCCTGCGTCAGCTCCCCGCGGCTGAAGTCGAAGACCTCCTCCGACAGCAGCTTCAGGATCGTCATCGAGTTTTCGCAGAGGGCTGCCGAGGCCCTCGACGCCGCGCAGAGGTCTGGCACGAACTGGGGCCAGGCGTGGGGCCAGTCCTGCTTGAGGATCTGGACGAGCGCGACGTCGAGCTTGTGCAGGAACGTGCGCTCGTCCTTCCGCGAGGATCCCTTGGAGGCTTCCGAGGAAGAAGCGACGGAAATGATCATGTTGCTGACGAAGTTGCGCACTCCCGCGCGCTGCTCGTCCGGGAGCGCGCCCCACCGGCGCTTGATCACGTCCTCCAGGATCTGGAGCGCGAAGAACTTCGACTGGGCGTTTGTAGAATGCTCGAGGACGGCGTCGACGCGGGACCAGGCGTCCGGGTGGGACTGCACGGCCTTGAGGACAGCCTCGGCGGCGACGCGCTGTTTGTTGTGTTTTTGGGCGTTGCGAGAGAGAGGGGGGGTCGCTTCGTTGTTGCTGAGGTCGAAGAAGAAGACGAAAGAAAGTTTGCGCGATTGACGTTCCCCCCACCCACCCCTTTTTGCCCTTGTCCCTTTTCGTCTTTCAAGCGGCGTCGAGTCCGGGTCTTTTCTTGTCACGCGCTGTTGCTTCGAGGTCTTTCTGCGGCCGGCGGTGAGCGGCAAACGGCGACACGAAGCAGCGACAGCTCGTGCGAGACGCGGATTCGATTGGAAGGTTTTTCCAACAAGACCTCTCGAGACGTTGATTCGTCGATGCCGACCGTGCATTCTCTCTCTCTTCCGCTTTTGTTTCCCTCCCCTTCCTCCTTCTCTATCTCTCCTCCTACCTCGTCGTTGCTCCCGGCGCCATAGAAGGCGTTGACTGTGGCGTCGAGCAGGGGCACGTCAAACGGCTGGCTAAAGTCGAGGAGCTTGGCCGCCGCGTCGGGAAGAGGCGGCGAAGAGGCCATCGCGAATCACGCTTTTTTTTTCTTCCTCTCGAATGAACTCTTTCTTCCCCCTCGCTCTCTCAAAGGCCAGCGCTCGCACGCAAGCACGCTCGCCGCAGGGGGGGCAGGAAGGCACGTGCTCGTCTGCGAGAGAGAGAGAGAGAGAGAGAGGAAAGATAGACGAAGCAAACAACAGAGGGAGAGGCCGAGTCTTCCACAGAGCGAGGAGAGAGCGGCGGAGAGAGAGAGAGAGACAGCTCTCGGAGGAGAAAATGATGGAGAGCAGTCGCAATCACTCCCTCCTCTTCTTCTCTCATTCCGTCCTCTTTGAAAGGAGAAGGAGAAGGAGAAGCGGAGAGCGGGGCGCTCCTCCTCTCACGATGTCGTCTCCTGCCTCTCGAGACCGCGCTGCCAGCGCCGTGGCCTTTGCCGCGGCGCTGGCCGCGGCGCTCGCGGCTCCAGCTCCGACTGCGGCCACGGCCGCTGCCATCGCTGCCGTCGCTTCGTCGGCGTCGTTGTCGGCAACATCATCTCTGGCGTCCGCTCTCTGCTCTTCGCTCCCCTGGATGCCCTTGTGCCCGAGCAGCAAGGTACGTGGATGTCTCGCCGCTCATCAAGCACTTTTTTTCCTCGGTGGACGAAGGCACCGCAAGAACAGAAGCAGGAGAAAGAGAGGGAGAAGAGAAAGGAATCGACGTCGACGACACGATGACGATGAAGACGAAGAAACTCACCTCTCTCAACCTCTTCTCCCGCTTCTGCTTCTGCTTCTTCCTCTTCTTTTCTTCTCTCTCTCTCTCTCTCTCGCACAGCCCTCCCCTCCGCACCTCTGGTTCGCGCCCTCGAGGGCTCCCTCTCCCCTCTCGGCGAGGCTCGTCGAGCTCCTGCACTCTGCCTGCCTCATCGCGACGGACTCGTCTCCTTCCTGCTCCTCTCCGACTTCCGCCTCGACCTCCTCCTCCCTGTCGTCGTCGTCGTCGCCGCCCTTCCCTCCTCTCCCGCGGCTGCTGTCGCAGCTCCTCCGGCCCTCCTCGCTCGCGGCGCTCCTGCGCCACTTCTTCGAGCAGGCATGGGAGCTGATGCGGCCCGGCGGGCCCTTGCACCCGGTGGCCTTGCGCAAAGCGTCGGGGCACGTCGCCCTCGAGGCGGCCCTCGCCGTCGTCGTCGTCTCGCTGCTGTCGCAGCGGCGGTCGCGGCCGCGGAGGCGGCAGGGAGGGGCCGGAGGAGGCGGGGAGGAGCTCACCGACGCCGAGATCGAGACCCTCTGCGACGAGTGGGTTCCCGAGCCGCTCGTCTTCTCCGCCGAGGACGAGCGGCGCGCGGGCGAGGCGCACGCCGCCGCCGTCGCCGCCGCGGCGACGCGCGCGCTCGCCGCCGAGGCGGCCACGGCGGCCGCGGCGGCGGCCCTCGCAAGCTCTCCCTCTTCCCCGCCGCCGCCGCCTCCTCCCCCGCCCGCCGTCATCCAAGCGCACCTCCTCGTGCCCCCCCCGCCGGCGCTCGACGGCGTCGTCGTCCAGAGGCGCGGCCCCGGGCCCTGGGTGACCGTGAGCAGCTGCTCCTCGACCTCCAACGACGACGGCGGGGGCGGGGGCGCGCATAGCATCGCCAACAAGCGCGTCCTCGACTTCGCCTCCCTTGACTTTCTCGGCCTCGCCGGCGACCCCGCCATCTCCGAGGCCGCCGAGCGCGCCATCGCCAAGTACGGGGTCGGCTCCTGCGGCCCGCGCGGCTTTTACGGCACGATCGACGTGCACCTGGACCTGGAGAGGTCCCTCGCCGAGTTTTACGGGACCGACGAAGCGATCCTCTACTCGTACGACCTGGCGACCGCTCCCTCGGTGCTCCCGGCCTTCGCCTCCGCGAGGGACGTCGTCGTGCTCGACGACGCCGCCCCGTGGGCGCTCTCCAACGGCGCCGCGCTGTCGCGGGCGCGCGTGCGCAGGTTCGCGCACGGCAGCGCCGCGTCGCTCGAGGCCGTGCTCAAGTCCCTCGAGGACGAGGACGCGAGGGCCCGCCGCCCGCCCTGCCGCCGCTTCATCGTCGTCGAGGGCGTCGCCGCCTCGGACGGTGCCGTCGCCCCGCTGCCGGAGATCGTGCGGCTGAAGAGGAAGTACAAGTACAGGCTGGTCGTCGACGAGAGCCTCGCGCTCGGGGCGCTGGGCGAGAAGGGGAGGGGCGCCTGCGAGCACTTTGGGCTGCTGCCCGCGGGGGTGACGGCGGCGTTGGAGGGGGAGAAGGAGCAGGGGAAGAAGGAGGAGGGGCAGAAGGAGCGGAAGAAGAAGGAGAAAGAGGAGGCGAGGGGCGCGGAGAAGAAACCCGAGGACGGAGAAGGAGGAGAGGCAGACGGCGCCGGCGGCGACGAGGTGCCCGACGTCGACGTCGTGATCGCGACGCTCGGCGGCGCGCTCGCCTCGGTCGGCGGCTTCTGCGCCGCGTCGAGGGAGATCGTCGACCATCAGCGCCTCAGCGGGGCGGGTTACTGCTTCTCGGCGTCGCTGCCGCCCTTCCTGGCGGTGGCCGCGGGCGAGGCGCTGGCGAGGCTCTCCTCGGGGGGCGGCGAGGGCGGGGGAAACGGCGGCGGCGGCGGCGGCCGCCTCGAGCGCGTCCGGGCGCGCGCGCTCGCGCTGCGCCGGGCGCTGCTCGAGGCGCCGGCGCCCGGCCTGTTCGTCTGCGGCTGCGGCGAGGGGGAGGAGGCGGAGGAGGAGGAAGGGCAGGGGGGGGACCGCTCCCGTTCCGCCGCCGCCGCCGCCGCCGCCGCCGCCGCCTCGTCCGTCTCCCCGACGGTCCACCTCCGCCTCGACCCCTGGGCCTTCCCGCCCGGCGTCGCGGCGGACCCGCCGACCGCCGAGGGCCTCCTGCGGCGCGTCGCCGCCGACGCGCTGGCCAGGGACGGCGTCCTCGCGGTCGCCTGCGCCGCCGGCGCGGGCCCGCTCGAGGCCCGCGCGCTCGAGGCGCCGTTCTCGCCCCCCGCTCCGAGCCTCAGGCTGTGCGTGTCGGCGTCGCACTCCGAGGCGGACGTGCGCAGGGCGGCCGGCGCAGTGAGGGCCGCCGCCAAGAGGGTTTTCTCGAGGCTGCTGCTGCCGGCGGCGCTCAAGGGCAACTGCTCGACGCCGTCGCCGACGCAGCAGAGGCAGAGGCAGTTTGCAGCGAACGGTTTCACCTCTCCCGCAAAGATGTTGCCGCTATCGCCGCTGAGGAACGCGTCGCCGCTGAGGGCCAAGTCGGCGGCGCTGGCTAGGGACGGTTAGAGAGAAGAGAGGGAGAGAGAAAATCGTGAACTGCGAAAGAGCAAAAGAAAACGAAAATGAAAAAAAAAACTCGCAAGTCTCCCAAAAACCTCGGCTACTCTCATCTTTTTCCCTCCCTCGACCTCCCATCGCATCTGCGGTCGTCCGTCCACAGCAGCGCTTCATAGCCTCATCGAGAGTCGCTTACACCTCGCAGGCCGATCTCTCCTCTTCGTGCTCTAACCAGCCCAGGTGAGCAGGCACAGAGCGCAACAACAGCGGGAGCTCTTTACCTGCGAGGCAATTCTCGACGCATCAAGCCTCGTTGGCCTCCGTCGCGAGGCGAAACTGCTTTCACCCCCTCCTCCCCCTCTTTCTCACCCTCTTTCCTCCAATCTCCCTCCAACTCTCCCTCCCTCCCTCCCAGCCTCTGTCCCCCCTCCCTCCGCGCAAAAGATGGCATACGACCAAGCCGCCGCCGCCGCCGCCGCCGCACGGACTCCTTCGGCCCGCGACCCCTTGCTCGACGCCCCCTCCCCCTCCTCCTCTTCCTCCTCTCCCTCTCCGGCCTTTGCCGCCGTCGGGGACTCGCTCCGCGACGCCTCGCCCCACCTGCAGGGGCTCGACCGCGCCGTCGTCGTCACGGGCGTGTCCCGCGGCATCGGCGCCGCCGTCGCGCGCTGCCTCGCGGCGAAGGGCTACCACGTCTTCGGCACGGTGCGCAGGGCCGCCGACGCCGAGCAGCTCGAGCTGAGCGTCGGCGGCCGGAGCGGCCGCGGCGAGGCGGGCTCGCTCTTCACGCCGCTCGTGCTCGACGTCTGCGACGCCGACGCCGTCGCGGCTGCGGCCGCGAGGGTGGCCGCGATCCTGGGCCCCCGGAGAGTGCTGGCAGGGCTCGTCAACAACGCGGGAATCCACGTGGGGTCCGACCCCGTCGCGCTGCTCGCGCCGGCGCTGCTGCGCAGGCAGCTCGAGGTCAACCTCGTCGCGCCGCTGGTCGTCACGCAGGCCTTCCTGCCGCTGCTGGGCACGGACAGGACGCGGGACAGGGGCAGGCCCGGGAGGATCTTCTTGATGAGCTCCGTGTACGGGTGCTACGGCGTGCCTTGGAACGTGCGTTTGGCTTCTTTGAGAGAGGGAGAGAGAGGGAGAGAGGGAGGGAGAGAGGGAGAGAGAGGGAGGGAGAGAGAGAGAGAGAGAAGTTTCGTGTTTTTTTCCTCGACCCCGCGCCCCCCCCCCCCCCACACCACACACACGCGAGAAGAAGGTAAAAATCTCACCCCAAAAACCCAAAAACAAAAAACAAAACCCTCTCCACTTCCGCCAGGGAGCCTACTCCGCCTCCAAGTTCGGCCTCGAGGGGCTCACCGAGGTCCTCCGCCGCGAGATCCGCCTCTTCGGCATCGGCGTGACCAGCCTGCGGCCGGGGCCGGTGTCCACAGACATCTGGTCCGAGGCAGGCGCGGCCGGCGACGCCGAGGGCTACTGGTCGAGGCACTCGGGCGTCGACGGCTGGGGGCGGGCCATGGAGCTCTCGCGGCGGTACCTTACCAAGGAGTTCGCCAAGCGAGGGTGGTTCTGGCCCGCGGAGAGGATCGGCGACGCCGTCGTGCGCATCCTCGACTCGCACCACTCGAGGGGCAAGTTTGACGGCCCCGCGGCCGCGGTGCTGACGCCCGGGTTCCTCGACAACTGGCTCCTCCCGATGTGGCTGCCCGCGGCGGTCACGGACGGGTTCATCGCGATGAAGTTCGGCGTCGCCAAGGTGCTGCCGCGGATCCCGTTTGAGGCCGGGGGAGGAGGCGAGGCCGAGGCGAAGAAGGTCGCGTAAAGTGAGAGAGGGCACGGCGTTTGTTTTCAGAGTCTGTTTTCTTCCCCCCCCCTCCCCTTTCTTTTTTGTTCAGGACCTTTTTATGTCGTTTCCCCCCCTTTTTTTGTAGTAGTGAAGAGAGAGAGAGAGAGAGAAAGAATGAATAAACGGGAAAAGGGGCGGATCATCGCGGGGGTTTCGGTGGTTCGAGGTTGTCGAAAGGAAAGTTTTTTTTTGCACGCACTCGACGTCCTCGCGGGCTCGACTCACTTTTTTCTTCGCGACGCACCGCCGAGGGGAACCAAAGACCGCGAGTCAAAAAAAACGAATCGCCTTTTTTTCCCCTTCTTTCGACAATGACCCCCGCCGTCCTCTCCCAGGTCGCTGTCGCCCTGGGCGCGATCGCGTTCTCGGCCTTCTTCCTCTGGTTTGTCAAGTGAGTTTTTAAAATGCCTGCGCGAAGGAGAGAGAGAGAGAGAGAGAGGAGTTGGAAGAGAAAATGGGGGGGCGCGAGCGTTTTTTCAGTTGAAAAAAACTAGCCGCTCGCGATGCGAAGGCTTCAGCCTTCGCCTTTGAGCTTGCGCTCGGCGTTCTCCAGGCTTTCTCGAAGCTCTTTTCTCCTCTTGATGGATAGAAAAGATTCTTAGCTCGCGATTGACGACAATTTGCACCGTCGAAAGAAGCACGCAGCGCGAAAGAGGCGGGCTTGCGTCTGCCATCAATCAATCGAGGGACCTTCCCCCTCGAGAGGAGAAAAATTCCGACCCCCATCTGCCATCAGCTCATCGTGAACCTCTCTTTTCTCTTTCTCTTCTCAACCACACCAAAACACAGGGAATGGATCGCCGTCTCCCGCCGCTCCAAGGCCCTGGCCAAGCTTCCCGGGCCCGAATACGGTAAGAAGAAGAATTAAGGGATGGATGAGGGAGACGGAGACGAGAGGGGCGTTGCGGCCCCCTCAATCGCGACGACGCGCCGAAAACTCCACTCCGAGAACGAGGAGCGAAAAAAAGAAACTCAACCTTTCTCCAAATCCAATCACTTTCATTTCCCACACAGGCCTGGTCGGCGTCCTCCCCAAGCTCCTGGAGAAGGACCTCCACCGGATCATCACGGGCTGGGCCAACGAGTTCGGGCCCGTGTTCAAGCTTCGCGTGATGCAGTTCCACGTGAGTAGAGAAAGTTTCTGCAGTTTTTTCCTTTTTCTTGTTTTTTCCTCTCTTTCCTTTCCGAGCCGAGCCGAGCCACGTCGCGTCTCACCCCTCTCGCTCTCTCTCGCTCGCGCTCTCTCAACCAACCTCTCTCCTAAAAAAAAAAAACCAAAAACGACAGGCCATCGTCATCACCGACCCGGCCCTGGCCACGCACGTCTGCCGCTCCAAGCTGCTCGACAAGTTCCGCTTCCAGTACCACTTTATGGACGAGGTGAGAAGAGAAGAAGATGTTTGTTTTTTTTCCCTCTTCGAGCCATCAAAACGACGACGACCCGCCAAAAAACCAACCCACACACAAAAAACTCATCCCCCCCTCTTTCTTTTCTTTCCCTCTCAAAAACAACGCCTCCTTCTACAATCCAACAACATAGTTCCTGGGAGGCCTCAACGTACTCACGGGCCCCACCAACGCGCACTGGAAGGCGGTCCGCAAGGGCGTCGCCCCGGCCTTCTCGGCCGGATGCATGAAGGCCGCCTTTGGCCACGTCGTCGACCGTTGCGGCGTCGTGAGCGAGATCCTCGACGGTTACGGCCCCGGCCGCGCGTTCAACGTCGACGACCTGCTGCTGCGCGAGTCGATGGACGTGATCGGGCGCGTGGGGTTCCAGAAGGAGATGGGGGCGCTGGCGGAGCTGCGGGACAAGGTGGTGGCGGAGTTTGGCAGCGGCGGAGAGAAGAGGCCCTCGACGGCGACGCCCGTCGTCGCGTCGTCCGCCGCCGCCGCGCTCGCCGCCCCCGCTCCCCCCGCCGCCGCCTCCGCCTCTTCCTCGGAAAACTCCTCCGCCGACACCGTCGGCTCCTACGTCCGCACCATGCTCGAGTGCACCCACGAGATCGAGCGGCGCCTCGCCGAGCCGCACCGCGCCAAGTTCCTCTGGAAGAAATCCGTGCGCGAGGGGCACGCCAAGATGACGCACTGGAAGAACATCGTGCGGGAGAACCTCCTCGAGCACATCAAGTCCGTCACGCCCGTCAAGGGGTCGTTCGCTGACCTGCTGCTCAAGGTGAGGGACCCCGCTACGGGGTCGGGGCTCAGCGACGCGCAGCTCCTGCCCGAGATCACAGCGCTGTTCTTCGCGGGGACCGACACGACGGGCCACACGGGGACGTGGACGCTCTACCTGCTGTCGCAGCACCCGGAGGCGGAGCAGAAAGCCCTGGACGAGCTCAGGGCCGCCGGGCTGGCGCCGACGCCGGAGAACCCGACGCCAAGGGCGCTGGAGTACGCGGACCTGGGCAAGCTGGTCTACTGCCAGGCGATCGTCAAGGGTGAGTTGAAGTTTTTTTTGGAGTTTTTTTGATTTTTTTTTGGTCGAGGGCGAGAGGTCAAAAAAGAAGGGGAAAAACGGAAAGAAAAAACTCACCTCTCTTCCCTCTTCTTCTTCTCCTTCTTCTTCTTCTTTTCTTTTTTCCCTTTCTCCCTCTCCTTCTCCCTCTCCCTCTCTCCGATCCAAAAATCGCCAACATCCCCGTAAAACACAAAACAAAGAGGCCCTCCGCATGTACCCGCCCGTCGGAGCGGGACAGGTCCGCATCTCCGACCGCGACCTCTCCCTGGCCAACGGCCGCCTCTTCGTCCCCGCGGGCACCATGCTCTGGGTGCCGCACCACTCGCTGCAGAACGCCGTGCACAACTGGGAGGAGCCCGAAAAGTTCCAGCCCGAGAGATGGCTGGCGGCGGGGTGCGAGTTCGCGCAGTCCCTGCCGATGCCCAAGGAGTTTTACGAGGGGTGGTACGAGGGGGGCGTCGCCGGAGATGCTACCAACACCTCGGGCTCCTCTGAGTCCAACGAGGCCGGAGGGGAGGACGCCGCTGCCGGCCCCTCCTCCTCCTCCGGCGACGGCGACCGCGGCCGCGCCAAGCGCTACATCCCCTTCGCCGAGGGCCCGCGCAACTGCGTCGGCCAGTCCCTCGCCAAGACCAACCTCGTCGCGACCCTGGCCTCGCTGCTGCCGGGCTACCACTTCGAGCTCGACGAGTCGATGAACGGCGTCGCCGGCGTCAGGGCCAGGGAGCAGTACACGCTCGTGACGGGCATCGACGGCGGGATGATGATGCGGGCGATCCCGCGCAAGGTCGAGGGGGTGTCGACGGCTGCGGCGGTGGCGGCTTGAAGGAGGAGGAAAGAGAGGAATTAAAGTTTTGTTTTTCCGTTTCTGCTTTTTTTTTTTCATTCATCGTCCGTTTCCCATCAAAAACAACAAAACTACTAGTACTGTTTTGATTTCATTTCAATTGTGATTCTATTCCTACCAAAAGCGTTGCGGGGCCGCGAGAGCCCCCTTTTCCTTCCTTTAGAGAAAATCAAAAAAATCAGCCCGTCTCTCTCTCACTTCTCCTCTCTCGAAACCAAAACGGGCCCGCGCGAAGAAGAAGAAGGAGAGCCGTTTGAGGAGGCCAGCGGCAGCAGCCCGGACCCTCCATCGACGGCCTCTCTGAGGATCGCAGCAGGCGAGAGAAGAGAACCAGAAGAAGAGGAAGAGGAAGCGGAAGCACCGCGAGAGAGCACCGACCTGGCCCCCGCGGCGGCCCTCTTCTTTCCTACTTCTCTTTCGCAGATCCCCTCTGCCACCATCCAGCTCAGGGCACAGACGGAGATCATCGGGTTGACCCCCGAGGCCGTCGGGAAAAGCGACGCGTCGGCGACGAAGAGGTTTTGGACTTCCCATGTCTCGCCCGTCGCGCCCTCGACGGCGCCCGTCGTGGGAGAGCTGCCGGCGCGCGCGGTGCCCATCTGATGGGCCGAGATGACGGTGGCGCCCGCGCCGCCGCGGTGGATCGCGCCGGGACCGAAGGCGGTCCCGACGTGTCTCTGATAGCGCTCGACGGCGAGGGTCCGCCCGCGGGCGGCGGCGGCGTAGGCGGCGGCGGCGGAAGAGGAGGAAGACGCGGGGCCGGCGGCGGCGGCGGCGGCGGCCGGGAGCGTCTGCGGCGGCGGCGGCGGCGGGGGCAGCTGCAGGAACTCGGTGTGCAGGAAGCTCCCGACCTCGACGGCGCCCGCCGCGGCCAGCGCGCCAACGGCGGCCGCGGCGCCCCTGGCCATCGCCCTCGCGTCGCGCCTCGACGGCCTGTAGTCGAACCGGGGCTGGCCCTGCGAGTCCAGCGAGACGCGGCCCCCTCCTCCCCCGCCGCCGCGCCCGCTTCCGCTGCCGTCGCGGGTCAGGACCAAGACGGGAGACCAGTCCCCGTACGACGACAGCAGCCTCTTGAACTCGAGGTTGCCGCGCCAGGGCACCGTGGCGGAGAAGCCGGCGAGGTGGAGGGAGGGTGTCATCAGGAGCGCGCCGTAGCCTGAGCCTGAATATTTTTTTCGAGTTTTTTGTTGTCGTTGTTGCGAGCGAGGCCTTGAGGGCGCGCTTCGCGAGCTCGCTGGGGCGAGGCGGGCGCGGGCCCTTCTGGACGGGCGGGACGGCGGCGGCGGCGGCGGGGCAGGAGCAGCGGGAGCAGCAGAGGCAGCAAAGTTTTTTTTCTTCTGCCCATCTTCTTCTTTCTCCACCTCTCTCTGCCGCTGTCTTCTCTCTGGCGCTCCCGCCGCATCTTTCCCTGGCACTCTCTCGCCTCCTTCTTTCTCCTCTTTACCTTCCCAGTCGGCGGGCCCCTTTCCGAAGGCGGTCATAATGGGCCCCCTGTCCATGCGCACGGAGCCCAGGGCCTCCTCGATGTCGCCGCCGCCGCTGCCGCCGCAGCAGCTGCCGCCTCCGCCGCAGCTGCCACCGCCGCTCCCTCTCTCCTTTCCGGGAGCGAACCTGCCGAGGACGACGAGCGACGGGTGCAGTCGAAGGCCCCTCCCGATGTTCCGGTTCCGCAGCCCGGATCGCAGCAGCAGGGCCGGGGTGTGCAGGGATCCCGCGGCGGCGACGACGACGCGGGCCCTGACGACGAGGCGGACGGCGGGCCCCCCGGGGGAGGACGAGGACGAGGACGAGGAGGAGGAGGAGGAGGAGGAGGAGGAGCAGCTTCTCTCAAAGGGCAGCGGCGATCCCGCGGGCAGCGGCGTCGCCTCGACCCCGACCGCGACGCGCCTTCGCCGAGATGCTCTCGCCTCTTCCGCAACCTCCCCGCCGCCTCCCCTCCCGGGCTTTTGCTTCCTCCTCTCCTCCAGCAGCACGCGCTCGGCGATCGTCCCGGTCAGGATCAGCGCCCCGGCCCGCGCCGCGTCGGCGAGGAAGGTGTGCGTGTGGTCCTGCTTGTCGCCCGTCGGGCAGCCGCCGAAGCAGCAGCGGCCGCAGTCGGCGGCGGCGGGAGAGGAGGGAGCGACGGCGCAGTTGCGGGGGACGCGGCCCGCGTGCTGCCCCAGGGCCGCGAGCCCCTCCGCGAGCCTCGAGTTGGGCCCGTTGTGCGGGGGGGGAGGGGGCAAGGGACACGAAGGAGAGGGGGAAGAGGAGGAGGAGAAGGAGGAGGAGGAGGAGGAGGAGGAGGAGGAGGAGGAGCTGCTGCTGCTACTACTGCTGCTACTGCTGCCCAAAGGGCGGAGGCCGCCGCCACCGCCGAACCCCACCCGCATGCGGGAGCAGACGGCGGCGAGGGCCCTGTCGAACCTCGAGCGCCCCTCCTCCTCGCCCCTTCCCCTCGCCACGGGCAGGCCCCCGACGGCGCTCCACTCCTCCCGCACGTGGTCGGGCGTCGGAAAGGAGGCGCACCAGTTGATCCTCGTCCCGCCTCCCAGGGTCGAGCCCGCGAGCGCCGTCGCGGAGAGGTCGCGCGAGGAGCACAGGGTGCCTCGCTCGTACGTGTTCGAGAAAGCCCTCTCGGAGAGGTCCAGGGGCTCCGAAGAAGAGGAGGAAGACGGGGAGGACGAAGCGGAGGGGGAGGGCGCGGCGGCGGCGACGGAGCAGTAGCGCCCCTTCTCGAGGACGACGACGCGGAGGCCCGAGGCCGCGAGCAAGGCTGCGGCGACGCCGCCGCCGGCGCCGGAGCCGACGACGACGGCGTCGGCCGCGATCGTGACGACGTTTTCTTCCTCTCTTTTTGCCTTTGCAGCAGGCGCAGAAGAGGAAGGAACGACGGGAGCGAAGCCCAGGGCCGAGAAGCGCGCCGAGGCCTCGGCCCTCGAAGACAATTTGGAAGCGTCGACGGTGCGGGCGAGGAGCGTGGCCTCGCTCGCGACCTTCGCGGGCGAGACGACGAGCGGGGCCGGGGCCGGGAGCGAGGCGGCAGCAGAAGACGACGGCGGCGACGGCGCCGAGAGCGACGACGGCCTGCTGCTGTTGTTGCCTCCGGTTCCGTTTCCGTTGCTGCGAGGGCCGCTGCTGCTGCTGCTGCTGCTGCTGCTGCGAAGAAGCAGGGAAGCGGGAGAGGAGTAGGAGCACGCGTCCCAGAAGGGGTTCTTCTTCAAAGCCAAAGCCGAAGCCGAAGCCGCGGCCGCCGACGGTGACGACGCCGGCGGCGACGCGGCCTCTCCCTCCGGCCGCCTCCCCTCCTCCTCGACGAACCGAAACAGCGCCAGAAAGACCAGCGACTTGAGCCCGCGGGCCGCCTGTCCCAGCGGGCCCTTGCTCGTCATCCACCGCAGGAGCACCGCCTCCCTCTCGTCGGGGGAGAAGTCGGTGAAGCGGCGCGGGAGGAGAAAGGGGAGGCGCTTCTTGTGCTTCTTCCCCTCCCGCCGAGGGGAAACGCTTCCTCCCCCTGCCGCTCCTCCTCCTTTCCCTCCTTTTCCTCCTCTGCCGGCGACCAGAAGCGTCCCGACTTTCGTGTCCAGCAGCCTCAGCAGGCGAAGGAGGTCGGGTCTGTCGTCGTGCGGCGTGAAGCGGCAGATGAGGTCGACGAGCTGGTTTGAAGTTTTTTGTTTTCGGCGTTTTTCTAGGAAGGGAGGGGGAGGTGAAAAAAAAAGTAACTCCCACGCTGCCGAGATGAAAAAAAGGCAGACCTCTTCTTTCTCTTTCTTTCCTCCTCTCTTTCTCCCTCTCTCACCTCGTCGACAAAGTCCGGGTAGTCGGCCGCGTCCGCCGCGAAGAACGCAGCAGCGATCGCGGAGGAAGGGGCGCGGGAGGAAGGACAGAGAGGGGCCTCCGAAGGCGCTCCTCCTCCTCCCTCGGTCGCGTGGAAGAAGCCTGAGGCGACGGCGGCCGCGACCCGCCAGATGCGGCCCCCTCGAGCGGTCTCCGCGGCAGGAGAAGGGGCGGGCAAGGCGGCAGGAGCGACGGGGCGAGCCATTTTGCTTTTTTTTTTGGGGGGGGGGTCGTCGGGGTCGTCGACCGGGTCGAAAGAGAAAAAGTAAGGGAGAAAGCCAAAATGACCCGACGGCAATTTTTTTTTCATTTTTCTCTTCTTCGCTCGAGCGAGCGAGCGAGTGAGCAAGTGGAAAAAAGAAGCAGTTTCCTTTCCTTCTCGTGTGCTCCCTTCCCCGCCCCAGCAACCATGCTCTCCGCGCGCTCCCGCCTCTCCCTGCTCGTGCGGAGAACGCGCAGCAGCTCTTCTATCGATGAGGCGCTCCGCGGCGTGGGGAGCTGGGCGACTGTCTGCGCCGACGGGATGGGAGCGAGGGACGGCCCGGCAAAGGCGTACAATCTCGGTGAGGGGATTGAAATTGGTTTGATGGCTTCTTTCTCTCCCTCTCTTTTTCGCTCGCCTCCGTTGTATCCGCAACATGCTCTCGAATTCGCATTCGCAAATCACGCTCTTGATCCGCCGCGTACTCTCAGCGACGCGACGCGCGTGTCGAAGGAACAGGGAGGTTTCTGGAGGGGGGATTTCCGCACTCCATTTTGATGATCTCGGCCGTCCTTTCTTTCGCTCACCCCGGCCCTCTCTCTCCCTCTCTCTGTCAAAAAAAAAAAAAAAAACGTTCACTTCAGTCGGCGGCCGCTGGACCCGCGCCGCGGCGGACATCGAAATCCCAGACCCCATGACCGGAGACACCATGGTCCTGTGCCCTGACACACAGGTGAGAGGAAAAGAGGGAGAGCGAGAGAGAGAGAGAGAGAGAGAGAGAGAGAGAGAGAGAGAGAGAGAGAGAGAGAGAGAGAGAGAGAGTGAGAGAGAGAGAGAGAGGTAGCGGGAGAGAGAGGGTGAGTGGGAG
>Ga0315289_10008799_pt1 | contig 14569 bp, 10 predicted proteins | sample YL17G11_40_MG_FD_203452 | JGI IMG/M metagenome (GOLD analysis project Ga0315289, IMG submission 203452) | Sediment microbial communities from Yellowstone Lake, YNP, Wyoming, USA - YL17G11_40 | ecosystem: Environmental > Aquatic > Freshwater > Lake > Sediment | place: USA: Wyoming | collected...
CTGGCGCGGGCGGGACATGGGGAAGCCGGACAATTACGAATTCGAGAGGGTTTCCATTGTGGCGCAGAACAAGCGGAAGCACCTCCAGGAGCAGATCTGGGAAGACTACTTGCGGCAGAAGTTCGCGCAGGCGCGTACCGTCCGCAAGATCTCGTCCGTTTCCCCCAGCGGGCTTTTCCAGTTCGGGGCTGAATCTGTGAACGGCACGGGTGTCCTCTGCGACGAGAAGCTGGTGCAACAAGCCCGCCAATACCGCAGCACCCTGGAAGAGTGGGTACGGCAGCGCGATCTGGCCGATCTCGAGAGCCCCCATCTCTGCTTCCAGCCCGGCTACCTCTCCCTGAAACCGCTAGCCTCCGCGAGTGTGCCGCGCTTCAGGTACCAGGAGCCTTCCGTGGGGGAAGGGCTGCACGATGCCTTGTGGCAAGTTGTGTTGCTCTCGGCCGAGACCCTGGTCATGCTCTTTGCGGCGGTGCTCGCCTTCCAGCACTACGACGTGAGGTAAGAACCGTTGTCCCCGTTGGGGTGTGGTTCTGGTAGCGAGCGACACCCAGGATACCTACTGTTGGGGCTGCCAGAACTTTGGAGTAAGATGCCAAGTAGATACGCGTGACGAAAGCCGCGTGCCGACGTCCAAAAGTGGGGAGGCGATGTTGCGAAAGACCGGTCTCATCCTCCTACTCACGGGGCTGCTTGCCGCCCCGTTCCTGACCCAAGCCCAAGCACCCTCGGGGGGTGCCACCGGGCCCTCGGCGAATACCGAAGCTCAACGGCTGCTGGAATTGAAGCGTCTGGATCTCGCCCTCAAAGACGCGAAGGCAAAACGCGATCGGGCCAAGCTGCTCTACGACCAGGGGCTCGGCCCGCAGGCCCAATACGAAGCCGCCGAAATCACCTACCGCCAGGCGCAAGTCGATTTCCAGCAGGCGTTCCTCCGCCTGTTTGCCGAAGCGCCGCGCCTGGACATCGTTTCCGCCATCAAGTTCCAGCGCCCCGACGGCTCGAAATACGTCCGCGTGACGGTGAAGAACACCTCCGGGGTAGTGCTCGACTACAAGCTGTTTGGGATTTCCGATGCCGACGTGCAGTTGCCCGACCAGATGAAGATGCGCGAGCTCACCGATATCCGGGTGGGCTTGAAGGAGGCAGCAGGGATACCAAATCCCACGGCCGCCACGAGCCAGGGCGCAGGCGTGGTTCCGGGTGCGGTGATTTCCGACCCTTACTCGTCGTTCATCCCCAAGCTGCAAGTCGGCCAAGAACGCACGCTGGACTTCGGCCTGCTCAAGGACGTGGACGCGCTGGTCGTCGGGCTCTATTACAACGGCCGCGAAGAAGACCGGCAGGTTTACCTTCAGAAGGATCCCTCGGCGAACATCGTCAGCATGAGCTCGGAGGAGGTGTCGCTGGAAGCCGACCTGGGCGGCCAGGCCGCCTACAACCTCCACCTGGAGCAGTTCACCAAGTCCTCGAATCCGTTTGCTCTGGTCACGCTCAATCTCCCGCAGCAGGTGGCCCGCGACTTTCTGGAACCCACCGCCGGGTCGCGACTCTACCAGGTGCGCTTCCCCGAGGGCGTGACGAGCCAGAAGCTCCAGCTCCGGCTCTACCTCCCCGACAAGGTGGACGAGCGCGTGGCGTTAGATAAGCCGCTCCCGTTCTGGGCGCTGGTGATCGACGCCGCCCAGGCAAATCGCCTGGACCCCTCGAAGACATACCCGGAGGCGGAAATCGAAGCGCTCAAGTGTGGCAAGGTGCGCCTGCAATTGATCCCGCGCGGCGTAGGAAGGATTGAGGTCTCGGCCCCCAGCCTCTACCAGGAGATTCGGACCGGCGAGACGGTGGATTTGAACTTGACGGTGAAGAATACCGGGACACGCGTCGTGCACAACATCCACGTGGCGACCGAGAATCCCCTGAATTGGCGGGCCGTCATCTCCCCCGACACCGTGGCGAAGCTCGAGGCGAATCAGGAAGAGATTGTGGGCGTGAAGATCGTGCCCCCCTCGGACGTCGGGGTGGGTGACTATGAAGTGAAGATCAAGACCGATGCCATCTCCAACAACCGCAAGGTACCCACGCAGGACCAGTCCGACCGCATCCATGTCATGGCCCCACCCAATATCAAGGCCACCGTCGGCCTTATCGGTTTTCTGCTGCTGCTCGTCGGGGGCATCGTGTGGTTCGGCATCAAGTTGACCAGGAGATAGCCTTGCCTCCAGCCTCCACCACCACTCCCGTAGAATCTTCTTCCGCCGGAATCCCATTGCCAGGCGCAGCGCGCGCGGTGTGGACCATCGCCCGGCGCGAGCTGATGGAGCAGATCACCAGTCTGCGCTTCCTGGTGATTTCGGTTCTGGTGATCGGACTCACACCGCTGGCTGTTTACGTGGGCGTGCGTGATTGCGAGAATCGCCGGGCCGAGCACGATCGGCTGGCAGCGGAGCGGCAGACCCTGGCCGCTGGTCCCGCTGGCCAGCACGTGACGGGCATGGACATGCCCTTCACGCCCCAGAACGATCTCCTGGTTCTCCGTGCGTTGCGCCCACCGGAGACGTTCAGTGTGCTGGTGCGAGGACTGGACGGCGCGCTTCCTGAGTACTGGGACTTCTCCTCCACGGGCATCGAGGCCGGCCCATCCGCCGCGCGCTCGGAACGATTGGTGGACCTCCTGGGACAACTGGATGCCGAGTTCCTGGTGCGGGTCGTACTGGGCCTGCTGGCGATCCTGCTGGCTTTCGACGCGGTGGCGGGAGAGAAAGAGCTCGGCACACTTCGCGCCGCGCTCAGTCAACCGGTGGCTCGGCCCGTTTTTCTCGCAGGCAAGCTCATCGGTGGCGCCGTCACCCTTTGGGCAGCAGTGTTCGCAATGTTCTTGATCGGGCTGCTCAGCGCGCAGCTTTTCGGCATCTCACTGGCGGACGCCGATACACTCACCAAGGCCGCGCTCGTCGCTGCGACCTCGGGAATGTACGTACTGTGCATGTACGCCCTGGGCCTCTTGATCTCTTCGCTCGCTGCCAGCCAGAAGACTTCGCTTCTTGTCTCCCTGGTTGTTTGGGCGGTGGCGGCGCTGGCCCTGCCACCGCTGGCGGCGTTGGTCGCACAGGCGGTGGCGCCGGTCACCCCACCTCACGCCGTGGCGCTCAAGAAGCGGGTGCTTGACGACGCTCTCTATCGGGAGGCGGCTCAGTCAATGGGCCGGACGTTCATGGAGATCGCCGGGGGCGGCGTGCAGCCGGATGGGTACGACCGCCACAAAGATGAGATCAACCGCCGCATCACCCCCATCCTCCTGGGTTACCTGAACAAACGGCGGCAGCTCGTTGGCGAGTTGGACCGCGACGTTGAACGGCGCACCGCGCGGCAGAATGACGTGGCCCGGGCATGGATGGCCCTGAGTCCGTCCGCGCTTTTCCTACGCGCGACAGCCGATCTGGCCACAACTGGAGACAACCAGTATGCCGCCTGGCTCGACGCCGTCCGCCGCCAACAGCGACGCTTGGAAGCAGCACTGTTTGAGGACCCTCCCTTGGTGATGTTCGAGATTAGTGAGATGGAAGCAAGACGGCCCGGGCCGCCTGCGGGCGAGGTGGAAGCGAGGGTGGAGCGCCGGGGTGACGGGCCACCCATGCGCCAGATGAATCTGCTGGTCGAACGGCACGAGCCGCCCCCGGTAACGAGCTTGCCCTCGTTTGTTCCGCCCCGCCGGGACGCCGCCGCGGCCCTGATGCGCGCGCTCCCCGCCTTGGGGCTGCTGATTTTCTACACCGGGATCTTTATCGTCGGAGGTTTCATCGCCTTCGCGCGGTACGACGTGAGGTGATAAGAAGCAAGAATTCAGGAGTCAGGAATCAGAATTCAGAATGGGCGGGGACGAGCAATCAGCGAGCCAGAAGGGGACGAGGCCAGCGTCCGAACGATGCTGACTTCTGACTCCTGACTCCCTTTTCCAACAAGGAGAGCCGCATGAACACCGCAATGATTCAAGCGATTAACCTGACCAAGCGTTACGAGGACGGGCTGCTCGCCCTCGACCACGTCAACTTTGAGATCTACCCGGGCGAAGTCTTCTGCCTGCTGGGCGCCAACGGCGCCGGCAAGACCACCGCTATCAACCTCTTCCTCGACTTCATTCCGCCCACGGAGGGCGAAGGGCGCATTAACGGCATCAACTGCCATCAGAACCCGCTGGAGGCCAAGAAGTACGTGGCCTACGTTTCGGAGAACGTGATGCTTTACGGCAACTTCACGGCGCGCCAGAACCTCGACTTCTTTGCCAAACTGGGCGGCAAGCGCCACCTGACCAAGAAGGACTATTACCGGGTGATGGCCGACGTGGGCCTGGAAGAAAAAGCCTACGAGCAGCGGGTGAAGGAATTCTCCAAGGGGATGCGGCAGAAGCTCGGCATCGCCATCGCCATGATCAAGGACGCGCCGGCTATCCTGCTCGACGAGCCTACATCCGGCCTCGACCCCAAAGCGGGCGCCGAGTTCCTGGAACTGCTCAAGCGGCTGAAGGCTCAGGGTAAGGCCATCCTGATGTCCACGCACGACATCTTCCGCTCCAAGGAGATTGCGGACCGGGTGGGCATCATGAAGGAAGGCAAGATGGTGATGCAGCGCACCCGCGAGGAATTGGGCCACGAAGACCTTCAGAAGCTCTACCTCTACTACATGGAGGCCGAAGTCGGGGCCGCGACCTAGCCGCTCCCCCGCCCCAGGAGATCCCCCGGCCGCTATCCCCTCATCGGAGCCGCGAGCAGTTCGAGCAGCAGGCTCGCGCCTATCAGAACACCCTGTGGACTTACACCTGGGCGCGCTACCACGAGGAAGAAAAGAAGAACCCCGCCTTCAACGAAAACGATTTCCTCGACGTCAGCACCCGGCCCCGCTTCGCCTACGTTCCCCCGCCATTCTCCGAACGGCTGGCGGAAGTCCTGCCTTTCGCCGCTTTGCTGGGGGCCTGGAGTCTCGCCTTCTTTGGCGTGGCGGTCCTTGCCTTTCTCCGCTTCGACGTGCGCTGAGCCGAAGCTTCAGATAGGTATGCGGCCGTGATGACTGGACCCGCGTGAGGGACCTTCTCTAAGTGAACAGCGACGAGGGATATCCTCGCTTCCCCCGGACTTACAAAACGCGCACCTCCAACCTTGTTTTTGGTACTATCAGCCGACGGAGTGGAAATACCTGTGGCTACACTCTCCGATCCCAATGGCCAAGGCATGAAGCCTCTGTTCACAGTGGGCCACTCCAACTTGGAGTTTGAGCAATTCGTCAAGCTACTGAGGGATTCCACCGTCGAGCTGCTGGTGGATGTACGTAGCAGGCCGCAGAGTAGCCGCTTCCCCCAATTCAGCCAGCCCGGCTTCGGGAGCCTGCTCGCCGCCGAGGGGATCGCGTACCTGTTCCTCGGGGAAGAGCTTGGGGGCCGACCGGACGATCCCGACGTCTATCGGCTGGATGGGTTGGTGGATTACCGCAGCCGACGCAAGTCCTATGCCTTTCGGGCGGGTCTGGAACGGCTCCTGAAGGAACTGGAAGGCCGCACGCTCGCGATGATGTGCGCCGAAGAAGACCCGCTCGAATGTCACCGTTTCCTCATGGTCTGTCCGGAGCTTGTGCGGGCAGGAATCCAGCCGCTGCACATCCGCAAAGGCTCGCGGATTGAAACGCAGGAAGCCGCCGAAAACCGACTGCTGGAAGACGCCGGGTTCGGAGCGGTTGCCGCCAATACCTTGTTCCCAGACGCGCGCGTGGAGGCTTTGGAAAAAGCATACGAGCTCCAGGCCGGGAAATTCGGGTTTCGCGTTGATCCTCTGGCCGTTGACCGCTGGTAGCCGCCTCCAATGGACTTGACTCTCTTCACCATCGGCTTCACCAAGAAGACCGCCGAAGATTTCTTCCACCTTCTTCAAGAGGCGGGCGTCGGGAAGATTGTCGACGTTCGTGAGAACCGGGGCGGACAGCTAGCCGGGTTTGCCAAGTATCCGGACATCGCCTTCTTCGTTCACCGCCTGCTCGGTATCGAGTACGTTCACGAACCTCTCTTGGCACCGAGCCCGGAGATCCGCAAGGAGTATCGCAAAACGCGCGACTGGGCACGGTATGAACGGTCATTCCTCGAATTGATGGATCAAAGAAAAGTGCTAGGGCAATTGGACCCAAGCGCGTTCGAGGCGAACGTCGCCCTGCTCTGCTCGGAAGCCGGACCCGACAAGTGCCACCGGCGCCTGGTGGCGGAGATGCTCGCTGCGCATTGGAGGGCATCCGGGCACAAGGTTGAGATCAAGCATCTGGTCATCGATAGGCCGGTTCCTCGCAGAAAGCGGCAAACCAAGCGCAATGTTGGAAGTGATCCTGTCTGACATCACGGTGATGGGTCAGGGCTATTGCGTCATTGGGCTGGAGCGCCTATCGCCCGACTCCTACCGGTCGGTTCGGCCAATGCCCCCGCAGGCGTTTGCCTGGCGTGAACCGTTTCCCTACAGCCGTGGCGATTGTGTTTGCTTCGACCCGGTACCGACTGTCGTATCGCCGCCGCATCTGGAAGACCAGCAATCACGTGGCCTAATCAAAACGGCTCGGTCGCTGAATGAGACTCAACTGATTGAGTGTCTGCGCAAAGCTGAGGTGTCGCCCGATCTCGAACATCTGTTTGGTTGTCAGGTGCAACGGAGCACGCAGGGCGGAAAAGCTGTTTGGGTGAAGCCGAACGAGGCGCGCCGATCGATCTGCGGTTGCGAGTATGATAACGTGCATTTCCGGCTCTATCCGGAGCCCGCTGGGTTCAGCCTGCGCACCGAAGTCCTGTTGCGATCTGATGAGCGCTTGAACAGTGTGCCGGTAGTCGATCGAGAGTGGCGTCGGTTTGCAGGCCGCCTCGTACAGCGCATACAGAGACGCGAGCCGCTTCCTTTGGCGCAGAGGTTCCTCAACTGGTCGGTGCGCACGAAGCTGCTTGCCACACCCCTGAAGTTCGCGCGGCTCGGCCTTCCTCGACCCAAGGCCGATCAACGCTGTTGGCTGATGCTGGATTCACTCTTTCCCCAGCCGGAGGACTCCTGGTTGGACTCGCTCTAGGGATACCGGGCTTCCAGACTCACACGATGGAGGCGGCTGTCGATGACCTCCCTGCAAAGCCGGAATGAAGCGGACGCACTGGAATTAGTGCGCAAATGCGTTTCCCGGGAGCTTCCCTCAGGGGTGCCCGTCCCCGGCGACGAAGAAGACTTCGTCCAAACAGGGGTTATTGACTCAATGGGGTGGGTTGGAATTCTGTCCGCAATCGAAGAGACCACAGGAATACGGAATTTCGGAAATCCTTGGCCCGATGAGCTGCCGCAGAGTGTCCGTTCCCTGGCTAAGATAGTTTGCGGGAGCATCAGCCAAACCGCACGGGAGAAAGTCGGGGAAAATATCGCATTGCCACCCGGGTCCACCGTGGAGGTCGAGCTTGTGGGCTGGGGGTGTGCACTCGGATCGGTGCGTGTTGAGGCTGCCTCCATCAACCGGGAATGCGGGCTGACGCCCGGTACGATCGAGGAACGCGCCGGGATCCAATCCGTGTGCCGCGCCGATAGCAACGAGGATGAGGCAACCCTGGGCCAGAAAGCCAGTGAATTGGCACTTCAGGTGGCCAGCTTGGAGCCTGAGGAAGTAGACTTGGTGATAGCCACCAGCGCGACTTTCCTTGGTTTCCCCTCTCTTTCTGCTGTATTGCACACACGCCTTCTCTTACGAGAGTCTTGCGGCACCCTGGACGTGGGGGGAGCGTGCGTTGGCCTCCTCCATGGGCTCGCGACTGCAAGGTCCCTGCTCTCTTCCACGCGGCAGGGTGTGGCATTGGTGGTGGCTTCCGAAGTTCACAGCCGCAGGCTTTGCTCCCCTCGCGTGCCCGGAGAATTCCGCGGGCTGTTCGGCGACGGCGCGTGCGCGTTCGTTTTGCGATGCTCGAATGGCGGCACCCTGCAAGGCCCGGCACGGCTCGGGGACCTTGTTTGGGGATGCTCCGGCACCTTCGCGTCCTCGCTCCGTGTGGCGATGCGCGAGGACAACGAGTTGGAAGTTCACTTCCAAGGACAGGCTCTCGCCGGTGCTGCTCTTAGCCAGTTGACTCGCATACTGGATGACTTGGAAAGGCGAAGCGGCAAGCTCCGCAACAACGTTGACTACTTCGCGGTCCACGAACCGAATCCCCGCATCGTCGGACTTTTCGCGGAAAGGGCAAACATCCCCAGGGAGAAGATCCCTCTGGTTTCGAGAACTTTCGGGAATCTGGGGTCCGCCACCTGTGGCGTCAGCCTGTGCGCCGCTCTGAGCAAGGTCGAGGGCGGTCCCACTGCGTCTGCCCGCCCACTCATATTCGTTGCCGCGGTAGGCCCCGGCCTCATCTGGGGCGGGACATATCTTCACTAGAAAACCGAAGCAATATCCCCCTCCCCTCATCTCTGCGAAAAGGACCCGCCAGCGTTGCAGGCGCTTCGGACAATGTTCCCTCTTGACTTTGTAAGCCGAATTTGTATACTCACCGGTAGGTATGAAAATGCGGCAAGGTGGCAAGGTTCGGCAGGAGTCTGCGAAGGAGGCGATCCGCAACGCCGCGGCCGAGCTTTTTGCGGAGAAGGGGTTCGCCGCCACCTCCACGCGCGAGATCTGCCAACGGGCGGAAGTCACCAAGCCGGTCCTCTACTACCATTTCGGGAACAAGGAGCAGCTCTACGAAGAGTTGGTGCTCGACACGTTCGCTGAATACCAGAAAGAGATACGGCGCGCCACGCGTCACGGGCGGACACCGCGGGAGAAGTTAGTCGAGGTGCTCAGTGCCATGTTCAGATTTACCCGGCAGAAGCAAAACCACTGGCGCCTGGGCTTCCGCATGGTGCTTGCTCCGGAAAAGGAGTCCCCGGCCATCAATTATGTGGCCATGAGCCAGGCAGATGAGCGGCTTTTGACCGAAATCATCCGCGAGGGTATCCGGCGAGGAGAGATGAAGGGCCAGGCCAAGTTCATTGCCGGAGCGATTGTGGGCATGGCGATCTCCTCTATCCTGGGTTACCTGCTCACGGGCAAGCCGCCCCTCGATCGGTCGTTGGCGCGAGGGATCATCGATCTTCTTCTGGCAGGGTGCTGCAGAAGGTCTACCGAGCGGTAAACGCATATGCGAAGGACAAGGCTGATAACACCCGTCATTATACTGTTAGGTACATTTCTCGGTACCTATGCTCGGGCCGAAGAGCCCTCGGAAAAGGCAGCGCTTACGCTGGAGGAAGCGGTGGCGCTGGCGGTCGAACGCAACCAGCAGGTGCTCATCGCGCGCGCTCAGGCCGACATCCTCAAGGGTCGCTACCGCGAAGTTCGCGCGCAAGCCTTGCCCATGATCAACCTCAACGGCAGCGCGCTCCGCTGGCGCGACCCGTCGTTCCTGAACTCTTCCAGCTTCGACAAGATTCCGGCGGAATTCCGCGATGCGCTGCAGGTCACCCCCGCCAACCTCTTCGACTACAACATCAACGTCTCTCAACCCCTCTACACTTCAGGGAAAGTGGGGACAGCGCTGAAGCTGGCCAGTCTGGAAACGGAAGGCGTGGGCGTGGACCGTGCGCGGGTGGAGCAAGACATCCGGCTGCGGGTGATTCGCGCCTTCTACGACCTGATCCTGGCCGAGCGACTGCTGGACGTCAGCCGCGCGGCAGTCCAGCAACGCCAGCTGCACCTGGACATGGCTCGCACCCGATACGCCGCGGGAGTAGCCACTGAGGTAGACGTCCTCCGCTCGCAAGTGAGTGTGGCCAATGCCCAGCCGGAGCTGATCCGGTCGGAGAACGCTGTCCGGCGCGCGCGCTCCGTGCTCAACAACCTGTTGGTGCGCCCGGTGGATTATCCAACGGTTGCCCGGGGGGAACTCACCTTCGTTCCCCAGGCCAAGACCGACGCGCAGCAGATTGCCCGTCAGGCGGTGGAGCACCGGCCGGAGCTCGAGCGCTTGCGCATCAACGAACTGGAAGCAGAATCCCAGAAGAAGCTGGCAAACGCCGAGAATCGGCTACGCTTGGACTTCAACGGCCAGTATGGGTTCTCTGCCCGGCAGCCCTCCAGCTTGTGGAACCACAATTTCACTCGCTGGATGTTTACGCTGAGCGTAGGTCTCCCTCTCTTTGACGGCGGCCGCCGCTCAGGCCTTTACCAACAGGCCATGGCCCAGCGCAAGGTCACGGGGCTGGTGCGTTCAGAGCAGGAAAATGCCGTGCGCCTGGAAGTCCAGACGGCTCTCGATGAACTCGAGCGGGCAGAAAAGACCGTCGAAGCTGCCCGGCTCAACGTGCACGAAGCGGAGCGGGTCCTGACGATGACCCAGGATAACTATCGGTACGGCGCAGCCACGACGCTGGACGTCACTGACGCGCAGGCCGCACTCACTGCCGCACGCTGGAACCTGTGGCAGGGTCTCCACGACCACGTGCTGGCCCGGGCGCAGCTTCGCTGGGCAATGGGTTTGGACCCGGTGGAAAAAACCGAAACGAATTCGGGAGAGGGGCATGGCGGAAATTAAGCACCCGCGGTTCCGCGTTGTACCGGCGCTGGCTCTGGGGGGCGGACTGCTTTCAATTCTGTTCCTGCTCTCCGCCTGTTCCAAGGAGGCAGCGAAGTCCACCACGGCGGTTCCGGCCCTCCCTGTGCGGGTCGTGCGCGTCGAACCCCAGCCCTTGGAAGTGGCCCTGGACGTTACGGGCTCGCTCGTGTCCTCGGTGGCGGTGGATGTGAAGACGCAATTCGCCGGCCGGGTTATCGCCCTACTCAAGGAGGACGGCGCGCGCGTTCAGAAAGGCGAACTCCTGGCGGTGCTGGAAGAAACTGATGCCCGGCTGGCGCTTGGCCAGGCCCGCGCCACGTTGGACGTGGCGCAAGCGACTCTCGACCGCACCCGAGTGGCAGAGGAGCACGCGCGGCGCGAGCAGGAGCGAGCCCAGAACCTCCTCCGCTCCGGGGGCATTACGGACCGCGATTTCCAGACCGCGGAGGTCACGGCCCGTGACGCTCGCGCCCAGGTGAAATTGGCGGAAGCACAGGTCGCGCAGGCGCAGCAAGCCGTGGCCTCTGCCCAAAAGCATTTGAACGATTGCCGCATCGTGTCCCCGATCACCGGCGAAGTCGAACACAAGTTCTACAACCCCGGGAGCTGGGTGGATGGCAATACCCTCCTTTACAGGCTTGTGGATAACCAGCGTCTGGAGCTGGAGGCCTACGTGGCTTCGTCCGAGATTGCGTCCCTGGCACAGGGGCAGAAGATCGGCTTCAAGGTGGCGGCCTTCCCCGAGGAGGAATTCTCCGCCAGTATCCTCACCCTCAACCCCGCTGTGCAGCCCCAGAATCGTTCGCTGCTGGTGCGCGCCGCCGTCCCCAACCCCACGCGAAAACTCAAGACCGGCATGTTTGTGAAAGGGCGAATCATCACCGGGGTGAAGCCTGCGGCGATGGTGGTGCCGCCGGACGCCATCTGGCATCGCGTGGGGCAGCCATCGTTTCTCTACGTGGTGGAGCAAAACCGGGCCCGCCGCCGCGAGGTCAAACTGGGGCTCGAACAACCGCAAGCCATCGAGGTGACCGCCGGTCTCAGAGCCGGCGACCTGGTGGTGGCGGAGCAGAGTCTGGAGCTCGCCGAAGGGGTGAGCATCACCCCGCGGCCTTAGAAGACTATGTTTCTTTCCAACCTCTCGATTCGCCAGCCGGTCTTCGCCACCATGATGGTGGTGGCGCTGGTGGTGGTCGGCATCTTCTCCTACAGCGAGCTGAAGATTGACCTCTTCCCCAACATTGACATTCCGGTGATCAGCATCACCACGACCTATCCGGGCGTGGCGCCAGAGACCGTGGAGACCGAAGTCACCAAGCGCATCGAAGAAGCGGTCAACCCGATCGGCGGCATCCGGCACATCAGCTCGGTTACCACCGAGGGCATTTCGAGCGTGGTGGTCGAGTTCCAACTGGGCAAGAATATCAACACGGCGCTTCTGGAAGTGCAGAGCAAGATCAACGGCGTCCGCAGCCTGTTTCCGCGCGAGGTGAAAGAGCCGGTCATTCAGCAGATCCGCTTCGAGGAGCTGCCCATTCTCTCCATCGTGGTGCTTTCGCCGACGCTGGACGCCAAGGCGCTCACCACGCTGGCCGAGAAGGTCTTGAAACGGCGGCTGGAGAACATCTCCGGCGTGGGCCAGGTGCGGCTGGTGGGGGCGGCGCGACGTGAAATCCAGATCTTGCTCGACCGCGACAAGCTGAAGGCCTACGGTCTGACCTACTTCGACGTGGCCGAGGCGCTGCGGCGCGAGAACCTCGACATCCCGGCCGGCAAACTCGACCAGGGTCCGCGCGAGTCGCTGGTGCGCGTGGCGGGGCGCGTGAGAGAACCGCGCGACTTCAACAGCCTGATCGTGACGGTGCGCAACGGTTTCCCCGTCACCCTGCGGATGCTGGGCCGCGTCGAGGACGGCATCGAAGAGCAACGCAGCTCCTCGCTGCTCGACGGTGAGCCTGCCCTGGGCATGCAGATTCAGAAGCAGACCGGCGCCAATACCGTCGAGGTCGCCGACCGCGTCAAGCAAGGACTGGCCAGCCTGCAGGCCGAGATGCCCACCGGCGTCGCTTTGCGCGTCGTCCAGGACAACTCGATCTTCATCCAGGATTCGGTGAACGACGTCACCACGACGCTGATCCTGGGCGCCCTCCTGACGGTGCTGGTGGTTTTCTGTTTCCTGAATAGCTGGCGCAGTACGGTCATCACCGGGGTGACGCTGCCCATTTCCGTCATCAGCGCCTTCACCATCATGCGCCTGCTGGGCTTCACCCTGAACGTCATGACGCTGATGGGGCTGTCGCTCGCCATCGGCATGCTGATCGACGACGCCATTGTGGTGCGCGAGAACATCGTCCGCCACATGGAACACGGCGCCGACCACATGACGGCGGCTATCGACGGGACGGCGGAAATCGGCCTCGCGGTCATGGCCACGACCTTCACCATCATAGCCGTCTTCGTTCCGGTGGCCTTCATGGGTGGCATCGTGGGCCGCTTCTTCTACCAGTTCGGGATGACGGTGGGTTTTGCCGTGCTCGTCTCGCTGTTTGTCTCCTTCACCCTTGACCCCATGCTCTCCTCGCGCTGGTATGACCCGTCCATCGAAGCGGGGCGGCGGAAGGGGTGGCTGAGCCGCGCCCTGGCGAGCGCCAATCGCCGGTTCGAAAACCTGCACGACGTCCTGGGTCGAAGCCTCGACTGGTCGCTGCACCATCGCGCCGCTGTGCTCGGCATTGCGGTTCTGTCCATCGTGGTGGCCTTCGCCATCTTCGGGCGTCTGGGCAGCGCGTTCATGCCCGACTACGACCGGGGCGAGTTCCAGGTGTCGTTCAAGATGCCGCCCGGCACCACGCTGCGCGAGACCGCCGACGTGGGCCGGCGCGTTACCAATCTACTCAAACGCTACTCCGAAATTGCCTACTCGTTTGTCACCATCGGGGCGGGCGGAACCACGCCCGTCAACGAGGGTGCCATCTACATCAAGTTGAAGCCCAAAGGGGAGCGCCAGCGAACCGACTTCCAGCTACGCCAAGCCGTGCGCCAGGACTTGGCCCGCTGGCCGGCGCTGCGCTCCATCGTCGGCGAGGTGGAATACATGGCCGGGGAAGGCCAGCCGCTGCAAGTCAGTGTGCGCGGCACTGATCTGGCCAAACTGGACGAGGTGGCGGCCCAGGTGGCGGCCAATACCAAAGCCACGCCCGGCGCCGCGGACGTGGACTCCAGCCACGAAGACCCGCGCCCCGAGATTCGCGTGCACCTCGACCGCAAGACGGCCTCCGACCTCGGCCTCGACCTCGGGACCGTGGCCTCGATGGTCCGCGGGCTGGTGGCGGGCGAGGTCGTTTCGCAGTTCCAGGATCCGGACGGCGATGCCTACGACGTCCGCGCGCGCCTGGACGAAGACCAGCGGCGCCTGCGCGAGGACCTGGCGGATATCTACGTGCCCGTCATGAACGCCGCCCCCGGCGCGGGACAGGGCGTGCCGCTCACCCAGGTGGCGGCCCTGGATGATTCCGCGGCGCCCTCTATCATCCGGCGCCGCGACTTGCTGCGCGAGGTGCGCATCATGGCCTCCATACAGGACCGGCCGCTGGGGACCATGGTCGACGAGTTGCGGGTCAAAAACGGGCAACTCCAACTGCCGCCAGGCACCCACATCAACTACACCGGCCAGGCAGAGGATCTGGGCGAGACTTTCTACTACATCTACCGTGCCCTGATCCTGGCCGTAATCTTCATCTATGCCATTCTTGCCTCGCAATTCCGCAGCTTCTTCCACCCGCTGGCCATCATGCTCTCGCTGCCCCTGTCGCTGGTGGGCGTGGCCCTGATGCTCTTGTTCACCCGCGAGAACCTGAACATCATGTCGATGATCGGGCTCATCATGCTGATGGGTTTGGTCACCAAGAACGCCATCCTGCTCATCGACTACACCAACCGCCAACGCCGTGAGGGAATGGACCGCGCCCAGGCGCTCATTCGCGCCGCCCAGGTCCGCCT
>Ga0315289_10008800_pt1 | contig 14569 bp, 10 predicted proteins | sample YL17G11_40_MG_FD_203452 | JGI IMG/M metagenome (GOLD analysis project Ga0315289, IMG submission 203452) | Sediment microbial communities from Yellowstone Lake, YNP, Wyoming, USA - YL17G11_40 | ecosystem: Environmental > Aquatic > Freshwater > Lake > Sediment | place: USA: Wyoming | collected...
GCCGGCCAATTTGTTGGAATTTCTGGACAATTCTTGAGCGGTGGATTTATTAATCCAGTGCCATCCTTCGCATTGGTTGCCATGGAATCAAATCCAATATGCTCTACCAAGCTGTAGGGTGGGCGGAGACATAATCCTCCTTTTAGAATATGGAGATATAGGAACCGAACCGCCCAAATATTTTTTTTAAGCTCAACCTCTGCCATAGCTGGAAGATCTGCTCCATAACGGAATATATCAATACCCTTCTTTTTACATTCTTTCATTATTTTATTTGCATCTTGATCCATCCCTTGCCATGATCTGGCCCATGTGCCCCATACCAAGCATTCGGCTCGCCCATCAAAATAGGGTTGATCCGTCACGTTTTTTGGCGTTACATTAGGATGAGTCCATCCGGTCACACTCATCACTTTTGGCTCATCTTTATAATGCTCCAAGGCAGCGCATAGATATCTATATGTTCCTGGGACGCACACTAAATCATCTTCAAACACAATTATGCTTTCATGTTTTTCTAAAACTTTGCTTACACCATTTAGGATGGATCTTCCTAGCCCCAGGTTGTTTTCATGTTCCTCCAACACCACTTCACACCAATCAATACTCCGTAAGATCTTTCGCACTTCATTTACAGGTTCTTTATTTTTAGATGATTTTGGGCCATCGCTGAAAGCATAAATAAGGGGGACTTGATCTATTCGTAAACACGATAATGTACGGCGCAAGTGTTGGGGACGTGCATAGGCAAAAAGAACAATCGGAATAAGAGAAGTCATAATATAATGAAAGATATCTTTATAATTTAGGTTCCAATTAGATGCCTAAATAAGATGCTTCAAGACAGAAATGATATAATGCGGTAATCTAGGTAATCGATGAATCTGTTTTTTAATAAAATGAAGATATGGGTGCAGAATCGGCCATGTTTCTTTCAAGCGTTGACAATTTTCTGGCCATTGCGCAGGAATCAATCCTTGTGCGGATAAAAGCCAGTTAGCATCTCCGATCGTAAAAATCCTTTTTGAACTGCCTGCTAATAAAAGATTTCTTTTGGCCTCATTTCCCCGCCATGCGTCTTCAATTCCTCCAGAAATGTGGGAATAGTCATGATTCTGATGAATGGCCATAATAGATTCGGTGGCATCAATTACAGCAGCTCCTTTTGCCCGGGCGCGATAAATCAGCCAATTATCCCAAGCGGTGCGTCCTATTGCGAATGGAGGTATTTTTCCCCATAATCCACGAGGAAATATGAAATAATCTATTCCGGTTTGAGGATGCATATTTCCGTTTTGGGCAACAAAGGTTCGAAGGCGCTCTTCCCAACGTGGTCCAAGCTCAAGATTATCTTTAATATCAACATCCCATCTTTGTCCTACGACGAGGAATTTGTCCCGTGAATGAACAATTTGCTCTATTGCGAACATAAAGTCGCTCAACAAAATGATATCTGCATTTACATAGCAAAGTACATCGTAAGAAGCTTCACGTTGGGCCATTGAAAATATGTCGTTTATCAAGGGTGTGCCATATTCATTGCGTGCAACGCTTGGAATATGGATCACGCCAAATTCTTTTGGCGCTACGGATGTCTTTTCGTCATCACCGAAAAGGATGATCTCGGGACGAGGTTGAAGAAGCGTCCAACTCTGAATGGCATTGCGCTGAATAATATCAATATGTCCTCGAAATGGCTTGGGGATCGTAAATAGTGTCAACATATCAGATTATTCCACTCTCACCAGGCGACAGTCATTTGCCAGCCAGAGCCAAAGGCCAGGTCGGTCACTTTTATCCCCTCGGGCTGCCTGTTTGAATTTTACCAACAATAACGCATTCCAGATTTTCGTTTTGGGTGTGATTTCATCTTTAGAGACTGTGCCATCTGACGTATCAAGCGCCATAAGCATAAAAGCCTAAGTATATAGGCGTTGCCCCGCGATCGGAGTTTCGTGCGCATCGAAGGCATGCCTATATCCCCGAAGACTAAGTCTATGTCGTTGCCAACTTGATTAATAAGGAATGCGATCTCAACAAACAAAATCCCTCGTGGGCTTATTTATATTTCTACCACCCAAGCCTGACTAGCTCATCAAATGTGGCCGATGCAAGAAGAAAATAGCCCCGGGGCATGAAGTGACCATCTGTATCAGAGGGATAAATCTGCTCATTCTTCTTAATTGCCTTCTGCAACAAGAGCATAGTATCTACATATTTGATGCCATTTTCATCACAAAAAGATACGATCTCGTTACGGGATCGTGTTTCCATTTCGACCAGCTCGGTATATGTTTCGTCCAAATATCCTTTTAATTCTCTCATGGCCTCTGCATAGACCAGCTCTTTAGTAGGAATCATCAAGATAAGCAGCCTGACACCTGATTTATCAGTTTTGGCTTTGGTTAGTATAAGCATCTTTTTCGTGAGGCGCAAGCCTTCGGCAATTCGCGGTTCATTAAGGTTAAGGGCCAATAAGCGATAGGCAGTTGTAAAAACGGTTGAGATTCTGCCTTTTGTGTATACGGCACCGTGGTCTGGATGAACTAACGCCCATGCTTTGGCCTTTTCATACTTGAGTCTTCCTGCAGCATCGGATAACCATCCGCACCGTTTTAAGAGGCGAATAATAGCTGAGTGTCCGCTCAACCACACGCTTAGTTTTGAAGAAGTCGGGCGCTTAAATTGAGATTCTGCTGATTCCTCATCAATGAGGACCTTAACACGGGGGCCTATTGTGTCAGATAGAATGTCAACACCTGCCTTGTTACGAAATGATACATAGGTTTCGCTTCCCCAGACTAATCGATAGGCATCCCATAGATCATTTCCAAAATAAAGGCCAATTATGATAACCTTTGGAGATAGCATGAGTGCTTCTTCGGTCAATACCCAGTATTGCACTGGCTCGTAGTATCCCAGGCCCATGTTATACACAGTCCGGTTATATAGTTTTGCCAGCATTTGGGGCCAAGCTTCATGCCGCTTAGCATTGATGCCCCAGGTTTGGGAATCGCCAATCGCCACGATATCCACCTGAGCTGGTACGGTATCGTTGCGGAAGCCATTGGCATCATGTCCACCAGCGTAGGGTGCTAGGCGCACGCCGAGCCTCGGGTCAGGGATAGGTTGAAGAAGACCTTGAAACTCATTTTTAACGCCATTATCTATTTGATTATGGACTTTCCTTTCCGTAAAGCGGAGGCCAAACTCGCTCATAAGCAAACCTGCTAGCAAACCGCCTAGCACCATGGGTATTTTTAAAGATAACGACAATCGCACCAACTGGCGCGCCACTTGTAAACGAAGAGCAAGTCCGATAAATAAGACAATGCACCCAACTATCGTCAGAACTATCTGGCTTGGCCCAAATTCCGGATCGCTACCGATGCCCAGCCAGTCGGCCGCCAAGGCAACGGCAATCAAGAAAACACCGATCGAAATCACCATAATCTGTATGAATTTGAATCGCCGATTAGTTTTGTATTTCACGCTTCGCTCTCTTGTGTGTAAAATATTTATCCATCACAAGCAGATCAATATCACGGCTTTGCCTCTTCACCGCTTATGCAATGGTCAGTTCGCATAGCTTCTTTTGTTATTTCCATCGTCATTCGCGGATGCCCACTAAAATGTCGCTCCGGCCAGCAGAAGTAGAGCACTTTCCCCCTGGCTATATCCTTGAAAGTTGGCAATGAAACAACTAAAAAAACGATTTATTTTGTACTGCCATATCATTCTTCATATTTTTTTCCATCTTCTTTATTCTTTGTACGGTGCTCTCCCCATAACTTGATCAGTTTTTCAATGTTAGCTTTATTATCATTACATTTACCCACTGGAATATAACGAACATGTGGCTGATCCGATAATTCATTTCTTAAGATTCGCCAGAAATCCACGACTGTAACTTTCTTTGATTTGCGATTAAAATTAGCTGCCTTTAGCGTTTTAAATACTGGATCAGGAGTAGTAATCAGAATCATGTCTGCTTGATTTAAGCAGGAATCCATCGAATCCATGACAACAGCATGATCACGCAGTTCTGCCTTTGCCATTTCACCGGCTAAGGGATCATAGGCCACGACTCTGAATCCAATGTCAGACAGTGCTTTAGCTAAAGCGATACCTTGTGATTCTTCGGTGATATGGGAATAGGGCTTGTAAGCCAGTCCCAAAATAGCAACTGTAGCACCGGGTTTGATTAAAGGTTTCAAGCTATTAATATGTTTTAGGGGTAAGGCTCGATTATATCGATCAGTGGCTTCAGCTAAATCGGCATGGACACCCATTTCCCGCGCCATAAACGCAAGAGCAACATTATCCCTGGGAAAGCACGGCCCACCGTATCCAAGGCCGCCTTTTAAATATTTATGGCCTATTCGTTTATCTGTTCCTAGCGCGTCGGTTACGATATCTATGTCTCCGCCAGGAATTTGTTCGCATAAATCGGCCAACATATTCGCAAAAGTAATTTTTGTTGTAACAAATGCATTTAAAGCGATCTTGGTCAATTCAGCATTCTCAATACTCATGCGCTTGCAGGGAGGATTATTTTTAGTGATCTTGGCATAGCATTCTTCCAATTGACTTCCGGCGCGTTCGTCTATCTCTCCTACAAGCGTGAAATCTGGATTGAGAAAATCATGAATGACACTTCCCAACGCAATAAATTCGGGGCTGTAGCATAAGCCGAAATCGCGCCCGGCTTGTTTGCCTGATTCCCGTTCAAGAATGGGCAAAAGCCCATATCGAGTGGCCCCAGGTAGAACGGTATTTGTCAAGACAACGTTGTGGTAGCTTTTCTTTTCAGCGATTGCCCGGCCAATTTCCCTGAACGCCCAGGCGGCGTATTGGAGCGAATAAGCCCCTCTTTCATCGCTTGGAGTTGGAACGATTACGAAACTAAGATCTGAATTTAATACGGCCTCTCGATGACTAAGGGTGGCTCGAATTCGAGCCTTGTTTGCTGCAATTGTTTCTTCTAAATTAGTTTCCTGCACAGGAGCATGTCCTTCATTAACCAAGTTTACTGCGCTTTGACTCACATCAACGCCTATGACAGTATACCCCCGACTGGCAATTGCGGCTGCCATGCTAGCTCCGAGCTTTCCAAGCCCAATAATAGAAAAGGTCATAGCCATGATGAAAAGTTTCTCCCGTTCACTGTAGGATTATCGATAATCGCATATAAGTATTACTTTTGAAAAAAACAAACAAGCGTATTACGAAGCAAACTTTTTATCGAACTTTTTGAAGAATTTCACACGGCTTGCCACAAGGAGATTCAATTGCGGATCGCGCAAGATATTGCCTAACAATGCTAGTTCCGACGTGACTGCGAGATCAGATCACGACTCCTGGGCCTGCCTTACATAGCGGGCAATTTGGTGTGAATTCCCAAAGATTTAACCGACTATTAGGTTAATTTGAAGGAGCGCTATCTTCATCAGAAAAATCTCTCGTTAGTCTATGAGTATTTCTGCAATCTAAGCCTGGCTCTTGCCGATGAATATTTCCACTCAAGTTATTCTTAAATTCTATTTAGTTTCCTAAATCGGTATGTGTTGTAGCAAGGGTCTGGATATTCGGCGCTGATGAGCTTATATCCTTGGAAAAGACGTTTGGCTTTAGCATCATCATAAGGCTCACTATATGGATTGGTCAGCCCCCTAATTACTGGATCTGTCATCGCGCCAAAGCTTGATACGCTTAGGCGCCGGCCTACTGCAGATTCCATTTGCCTCAGATAGGTCTTGTTGTAAAGCATCACTAGGAAAATGCCCCCATCCTTGAGAAAGGGAGTTAAATTTCGGACAATCTGATGCGCGTATGGGGTGTGGTGTAAGACTCCCATAGACACGATCAAATCAAAGTAAATATTGAAACTCAGATCACGAGCCTGTTCATCACGAATATAAATGTATGATACCCTGCTTGTTAAGTTCTTGGCCTCGGCAATTCTTTTGATTGCGCTCACGTTGGCTTCATTGATATCTACAAAAGTCACTTGCGCGCCATGATGCCGAGCCATAATCTCGAAGCCATAGTAACCCATTCCACATCCGTAATCCATGACCTTAGGAGCCTCTATGTCCGCGATGGATTCAGCAGCAAGAGCAAATCCTACTTTCCGCTCCTCTTTCCTTCTAGAGATCTCCATCTCCTTGTCAAATTCCTGCACAAGGCTATCGTCCGATAAATGCATCAATTCGTGCGTGTTGAATGGGTTTCCACCCTGCGCTCGGGGGACATTAAGCCAATACTCCTGTGCACGCTTAAAATTATATGGCTCTGCAGTGCCTGCCGGAATAATCTGGGAAGCAATACTACGAATCCTGCGATAAATGTGGCTGCATATTTTCGACCCTTGCATACCCGTTACGTTTCGTTGCATCTCAATCTTTCACGTAGGAAAAGACATCTGCTTCTCTACAGTTTCTTCAGGACGAAACACCCCAGGGCGCTTACATTCTTCAGTACGTCCCAAGAACCCATTGAGGCTTTGAAACTCAAAGCCATGTCCTTTCCGCTCAAAATCCAGCGGTTCTGTTCGTCCTTCACCCAATATACCTCCCTCTCGATCTCATAGTCTGCCAGCAACCGAGGTAGACGTTGACCACCGTAGATCCGTGTCATAGGCGCAGAGATAGCGTCTTGACCAAGTGGTACAGTAAGCACCATAATCCCACCGGGCTTCATCAATTCCCTCAGCCGTGCCATCGCTTCCAAGTCGCCATCGGCACGGCTTTCTGTCACGCCATAGCGCCCCACAAGGCCAACATGCTCCACCGTTGAGCAGTTGATCACTAGATCAAAGTGCTCTTTGGGCAGCGGGAGCTTCAGGATGTCACCCTGCATGAAGCGTAGCCTTGGATGGACATAAGGCCATTCCACGACTTCCAGATCAACCGCAGTGACATCAAAGCCGCATTGAGCGGCGATAAGCCCCAAAAGGCTGCCGCCATTGCCAAAATCTAGCGCCTCACCAGGACCCGAAGGCATCTGCGATGCAACCCAGGACCATTCGATATCCCTATCGCCAAGGAGATTAGCTTGGCAAGATTTAATAACAACATCGTCAGATTTCGGAAAACCGCCGGATAGTCTTCTCTTTAACATGCGAAGCGGATGAAATATCAAACTAGGAATCCTTAGGATTATATGAACTTGATTTGAAGGCAGCATCGCTCGTAATAGTTTCTTCAATCTCCATCTCTTAGGCTGAGAGAAAAGTGCAAAGGTCAGCCACTTCATTGCCTGCAAACGGTCTTCTCGCATGACCGAATCTGCTGCCCAGTTATATAAGCCCGCCAACGCGCGATATTTAAGACTTCGGACTACAGATGGGGTGCTGGCATCATGAACTGTTCTCAAAATAACATATTTTTTTAATTTAACAAATTTCCGATAGCTTGACGGCTGACAGGTTGAAGAACCTGGATGAGCCATGTTATCGGATACTAATCCCGGGACATATTTAATTTCGTATCGCAGACCTATCCTGACCCAAATTTCAAAATCTGGACAGGTAGTCATCCGACGATCAGAATGTAGGCCGACTTCCCTGAAGAACTTGGTCTGAATAAATGCAGCTGGGCATGGGATCACTCGCTCGACACAAAATATTTGATCGTAAGTCATCCTTCCCCAGCAATTAACGCTTATTTCCTCATAGTTCTCATTTGCTGTACGATAATCCCCATATATTACCGCAGTCTCAGGAAATTTCCTAAAGCTCTCAACCGCCCAACGAACTGCGCCAGGACAGTATCGCTCATCTGGAAGGATGATTCCAATAATATCCCCGTTAACCCTTCTGAGCGCGCGATCAAGCGCATCTCCAATTCCGGTATCTGGTTCAGAAAAATATTTCAATTTATGAGAGTATTTCCTTAGTATATCGACGGTTCCATCATTTGAAACACAATCCTGCACAATATATTCAATTTTTGGATAATCTTGTTCTAAAACATTCCGAATGCAATTCTCAAGGAATCGGGCGCTATTCTTGCAGACCGTAATTATGGACACGAGTGGATATTCAAGCTGTTTATTCATTTGACCTTGCCATGGGAGAGAACGGTAGGTGTACCACAATACTTATTTTTCTACCCGCTTATCACGCGCGGCACTGGCAAAGGCAAGATGAAATCGCCCTTGAAACCCTTCTGAATCAGTTTTGGCATGAGTTCATCGGCGATATGCCAAGAAAGGAGCAGGGCGTACCCGGGCTGGTCTTCAAACAGGCGGGATTCATCTACCACCGGGATCATCGTGCCCGGCACGTACTTACCAATCTTGTGAGAGCCTTTTACTTCAAGCACATAGTCCAGAACACCATCGTCCAGACCTACGTAGTTGATCAGAGTACTGGCGCGGGAAGGGGCGCCGATGCCGCAAATGCGCTGGCCTCGATTCTTAATGTCCAACAGTAGCGCATGCAGTTTTAGTTTGGAAACTACCACCCGCCTTTTGAACTCCTTGAGGTTTTCATAGCCTAAGTCGAACCGATTCTCTTGGGCCAGCATCTCGGCCACACTGTTTTGAATGGGATAATGACCGGGGCGGGCCGCATACACCCGTATGGAACCGCCATGAGTAGGGATGCGCTTGGCATGGAATACAATAAGACCATGCATCTCCAACAGGTACTTCAAACTCTCGAGTGAGTAATATCGTAGATGTTCGTGATAAATCGTGTCATACTGCAAAGTCTCTACCAGCGAATGCACATAGTGCGACTCGGAGATAAAAACACCATCATCAACCAGAAGCGACATGATATTATCAACAGTCGAATGAACCTCCTCAATATGAGCAAACACGTTCGTCGCCGTAATGATCTTGGCCAGACCTTTCTCGGCCTTTACTTTTGCTGCCGTCTCAGCGTTGAAGAAAGAAATCATAGTCGGAATACCGCGCTCATTCCCCAGGTTTCCGACATTAGCGGGTTCAATGCCCTGCACCCGGTGCCCAACGGCGAAGTTGCTCAAGAGCGTGCCATCATTCGAACCAATGTCCACCACCAACTCGTCCGGCCTTAGACAAATCAGCGTGCGACATTCCCTGTACAGTTCGGCAAAATTATCTCGTAGTATCCTGGTTGTTCCGCTGGTATAGGGATACTCGGGAGGGAAAAGGATTTGAGCATCTACGATCAAACCCAGTTGGATTAGCTGGCAACATGGACAATGCAACAAAAGCGCAGGGTAACTCGGTTGTTCGCGCGGTACTTGACCGATAGGCGGCATCGTATTAACGGGGGGGAGATAGCCCAAGAACAAGACTTGTTCTAGGTCTGAGCAATCGCAAACTTGACAGCGTTCGACAACTACGCTTGAACCTGTTCCAAAGGCCGGTGCAATCATTGTCTCTATACCCCCTCCATCGAATGAGTAGAGAAACGCCGCTTGTATGCGTTCTCGTCATACCAACGGGCGACTTTGGGCAAGCCAACATGGAAGGGCACCTTAGGAGTGTAGCCTAATGTCGCGAGCTTAGTAATATCAGGGCATCGGCGCAACGGGCTGCCGGGCTGAAGCTTACCCGGCACAATCTCGACATTGCAGTTAAAATATCGCCCAACTTCTACCGCTACCGCGGCGATCGAGATCTCCTCAGTCGTGCCGATGTTATAGATCCCCAAATGCTCGCCACGTGCCAACACTAACGCTAACCCGTCGATGAAGTCATCAATGTAGACAAAGGAGCGGGTCTCCTGCCCTGTGCCTTGAATTGGAAAGAGAACCGGATCAATCGGTTCTCGGACGAGTTCCTTCATGCGCAACACAAACTGAGGCACTACATGTTCCCACCCCATATCCGGCCCATAGACATTATGTGGGCGGAAGATAAGCACGCGTTTAAGATAGGCGCGGCCATAATTGATCGCCAGAAGTTCGCTGATGATTTTACCACCCCCATAAGAATATCGAGGGTTTAGCGGATCCGGAACGGATAGTGAAACAGTCTCATCCGTTGGGGTGATTGGGGGCGTTTGATACACCTCGGAGCTGGAGGCCAGCGCTAGTTCCTGTACGCCCTCTCGGCGGCACCCGTTCAACACGTTGAGCATACCCACCAAAGCAACTTCGAGAACCAGTTCGGGCTTGGTATAAAAAAACTCGGTGCCATTGATGTAGGCTAGGTGACAGACGCTATGCACATCCTGGCAGGCATGCTGTACAGCTTCGGCATTGCGGATGTCGGCTTCCACAAATTCAAACGCCCCTGACACGTCCTTCAGCCGCTCGCGATTACCCCGTGAGTTATTATCCAATACTCGCACCCGGTGGCCATCTTTGATCAATCGCCGGACTAATGCGCTCCCTAGAAAACCCATCCCGCCTGTGACCAGATAAAACTTGGACGTCATAGCTCAATAAAATCCTTTATGTATTGGCAGACAGTCAACACATCATTATCCGATAGGGTAAAGGCCGAAGGCAACCACAAAGCATGTGGGATGACCCGCGTGCTATTGGGGAAACGATCATCCGGCAATCGGTAAGGCGCCTGGTTATGAATGGGGAACCAGAATTTCCGGCAGTGTACCCCGCGCGCTTGTAGGTAGCGGTCCATCTCATCACGACATTCTACAACCACGTCTGTCCATTGAGGGATCTCGCCAGTCTCAACCCGAAAACCAGGAAGCCTAATCCCCCTTAATCCACTCAGGTTCTCGGCATACAGGCAGTAAATCTGTTTCTGTCTCTCCAAACGCGAGGTCAAAGCCGAAAGTTGTCCCAAACCGACCGCTGCTTGCAAGTTTGTTAGTTTGAAGTTGTATCCAATCGAATGATGGACGTCATCGCCACCTGTACCGCGAGTAGGGCGTCCGTGATCCTTCAGTTCGCGCAAACGAAGATGTAGGGCATCATCATCAATCAGAATCATCCCGCCTTGCCCGGTAGAGATCGTTTTGTTTGGGGAGAATGAGAGACATCCCGCATGTCCGAATGTTCCAAGACACTTTCCCTTTGCCGCCGACATAAACGCTTCCGCCGCATCTTCGATTACAAATAATCCATGCTCTCGAGCTATGTCCATAATGACTGGCAGGTTAGCCGACCTCCCGCTCACATGCACCGGTATCACCGCTTTTGTTCTAGGATTAATTGCTTTTAACATGGCTTCGGGGTCCAAGTTTAGCGTCACCGGATCAATGTCCACTAGGATCGGCTTCGCGCCGGCCAGCATCACTGCGTTCGCCGTAGCAATGAAGGTCACGTCAGGTACGATCACCTCATCTTCCGGACCAACGCCCAATCCTGCCAGCGCTAAAAACAAAGCTGCCGTGCCGCTAGTAACGGCAACGGCATACTTGGCTCCAATTAAACGGGCCACCTCTTTCTCAAAACGTGTAGTTATATCACCATCGTTAAGATAATTACTGTCCAGAACATCTTTGATCAGTACATATTCCTGGCCAGTGATCTTGGGTGCCCACCATGGAATATACTTTTCCATATGCTTATCCCTTTTTACATATTGCCTAAAGTGAACATAAGATTCAATTCACCCCATGCGGCGGAGAATCCAGCATTGGATAGGACCAAAGGACTCTCCTTTGTCAACAACAATCTTCACGCGATCGCCAATCAATTCGTAAAGTCGACGTGCCGCAGTGTCGGCCACGTCAAATAGGTCATCCTTGACGGCACAAGCACCATACCCTTCGAACTTAGCAAACATGTTGACATACACACGAGTCAATAAGTAGTAGAGATTAAACGTACGAGATTTCTCAACCACGAACTTGCCATCTATGTACTGCATTAGCTTGTCATAGTGGAGAAAGTAATTGTGCCAATCGTGCAATGGAACATTAGGCAGTCCCAATGCACGCCGGACGGAATTCATAGCCTCAAATCCCTCGAAAGTATCCTCAATCATCACGTAACGTCCTTCGGGACGAAGGGTACTCCAGATGTTTTGGATAACCTTTTTTTGCTCGTCCCAAGTCATGAAGTTGATGACTACGCGTTGTGTGACGATCACGTTGAATCTTCCTTCATATTCTGAAAGATCAAGAACGTCACCCTCAACCAATGTAACATTGGTTAGCCCTGCAGCCGCGAATCGCTCAGCAGCTTTGACCCGAAGCCTATTAGAATGTTCTAAGGCAAGACATGTACGGACCTTTGCGGCATAGAGAACTGTGGATTCCCCATCGCCACAGCCAAAGTCAGCGAGCTCATCGTTCTCGCTAAGATGCGAAAGTACGAAGTCTGTTTCAAGCTTGCGAAGATTCCGGTCCAAAAGTGAGATCGTATCAGGTCTTTCCCAATATTCGTCAATTCTTCGCCTGTCGGTCATTAAGGCTGCTCCTTTCCGAGATAACTCCCCACAAATCTACGACATCAACATCCGCTGGAATGCGGAGTTGTTTATACGCTGAATGTGGCACGCCCACGATGACTACTTCACTAGAAGCGACAAGATTCTCCTTGCTAATAAACGTCGGGTCTTTAGCATACTCGTCTGAGTAAAGTACATGAGCGCCGTGAAAACGCAGTATCTTGCCCAGTTTGTAGGAAAGTGAGTCGCGAGTATCATCAATGTCTGCTTTGAAAGCCATGCCCAAAATACCAACCCTAGTCTTGCTGAGATCGTACTTCCGTCTGAGATGCTCGACAATGAAACTAGGCAATCCTTCATTGACCGCCACCGCTGCATTGCCAAGCGTGAAGCTGTTGTTGAATGCAGTCAGTTGCATCGTGTCTTTAAGCAAGCAGGGCCCGGCAGCAAATCCGGCCGCAGGTAAACTAGCAGCCCGGCCATAGCCCTCTATCATCAATTTTCGCAGGCGATTGAAATTTACCTCAAAGTCCGACGCCATCATATAAAATTGGTTGGCAACCGCAAATTGAATATAACGCCAGGCATTCGAGAATAACTTGGCCAACTCAGCTTCTTCAATTGTTACCGGGATCACATTGGGCGATATAATAGAAAACAATTCCTTTGCGTCTTGCAATGCTTTGTCGCTCAAACCGGCCGCGAGTTGGGGTACTTCTTTCAGTTCTCGGATGGCGTAGCCTTGGGCGACGCGTTCCGGGCAGTATGCGATATGCCACGGGCCGCTTCCATCCTTACTCAACGCATTCAGTACATGACGACAGGTACGTGGATAAACGGTGCTACGTATGACGATTGTCTGCTGACTATTCAGATAGGGGCGTAGTTGGGTAAACAATTCAAGCAATACCCTCAGTTTAGGATTGAGGTATTCATCCACCGGCGTGCCAACTGCAATAATGATAAAGCGAGCTACCGAAACGTCACTAATGTCTGAGGACAAAAAGAGCGTTTTGCCGATCACGGCCTTGAGGATTGGCTCCGCATCATACTCAATAAAGGGCATTTGTCCATGCCGAATTACTTCCATGACTCGAGGATTGACGTCGTAGAGGATAACCCTCTGCCCTTTATCGGCAAAGGCCAACCCTAGAGGCAAGCCAACATGTCCAAAGCCGCCAATAATACAAATATCCGCAGAAGACTGATTGGTGAGAAAAGAGGCTGGAAGGTTCATGGTCATGAATTCTCCGTATATAGTACGACTCTGTCGTCTATTGTTAATTTGTCAGGTACAATTCATGCGGGATTAAGATCGCCACATCGAGTTGATAGCGAAACTTACAATCTTTCAACTTTCCCAGAGTCATATACTCTGCCGACATATTCATGGTAAGTTTATTGTCCGGATCTTCACGGGAGGTTGCCACAAACTCTTTACTCTAAAAATGCCGGCCGTCTTTTCAAACCACAGAGAATCATAGCGCTGGCTTTCTTCGACCGTAAATTGCATAACCTCGGGAAGCCAATCTAAGCCTCTGGCCTCGTCCCGAGCGCCTACGCCTAGTTTATATCGCCCTGGCATCAAGGGATTTGTGGGCAAAGAACCGGTAATTGAATATTCGCCCGGAGCAAGTGAAGGGAAAGGGGGAAAGGAACTCACGCTTTTGAGATCCAGTAGACGCAGGCCATCCAATGTCTCAACGTAAAACCCCCACCCCACATTCTGCAGCATTTCTATACATACAAATTCCATCGTAACAGAGAGGCTTTCTCCCGTTTTCACAACGGTAAGCCCGTTATGTGTGCATAACCTAACATTAGTAATACGCAAGCCGGAATTAGGGCTGATATTGTCAGGACGTGGCATTGACGATGTATCTCTGTACGTGGATTCATCTTGGAAAGTGCCAGCCAGATAGAGGTCTATGCATTCTGCGGTTTTGCTGTCTAATCGGATTCGGCCTGTCTCTATTAAGATGGAGCGCGGGCACAGGCTTCTGACCGCTGTCATATTATGACTCACAAATAACACTGTCCGTCCTTCTTTTGCCACATCCCCCATTTTGCCTAGACACTTTTTTTGGAATGCTGCATCTCCTACTGCCAGCACTTCGTCCACTAGTAGAATCTCTGGGTCTAGGTGAGCGGCCACGGCGAAGGCCAAACGTACATACATGCCGCTGGAGTAGCGCTTCACCGGCGTATCAAGGAACTTTTCTATCTCTGCAAAGGCAACAATTTCATCGAATTTGCGCTCAATATC
>Ga0315289_10008802_pt1 | contig 14568 bp, 10 predicted proteins | sample YL17G11_40_MG_FD_203452 | JGI IMG/M metagenome (GOLD analysis project Ga0315289, IMG submission 203452) | Sediment microbial communities from Yellowstone Lake, YNP, Wyoming, USA - YL17G11_40 | ecosystem: Environmental > Aquatic > Freshwater > Lake > Sediment | place: USA: Wyoming | collected...
AGTGCCTCCGCGGCTTTACTGCTCTGCCCAGCCGCCCAACACCCTGAGCCAGATTTTCGGTCTGGACATCGGCCGTGCGGCGGTCTACGATCTTGATGTTGACAGAGTGCTGCTCGGGGTTGTGTTGAATGCCATTGTGCTGCCCGTCGCAGGGAGGGTGATCTAACCATGAAAACGCGCGGGCCTATGGTACGGACTCCTGTTGAGCGTATAGGGAAAGCAGTTTTCCCTGTAGGTGCTCTCAATAGGATCGGCTACTTGCAAGCCGAAAAACCGTCAAAATCGTCCCTTTGCCTCAGACTCGCCGGGAGGCATTTCTCACGCTTTTTCAGGCTCGCCTTATTCCCCCTCCTGTGCATTCCCACGTTTGGATATTCGGCGACGTGGGTTGTTGATGGTGCAGGAGGTGGAGATTTTCTGACAATCCAACCCGCGGTTGACGCAGCAGGCCCAGGCGACAGCGTCCTTGTTCGCGCGGGACTCTATCGGGGAAGGGTGAATATCTCATCGGATAAAGACGGATTGCACCTGATAGGTGACGGGGCTCCCGGTTCAGTGATAGTCACAGCGGACACTGTCGCGATCCGTGTGGGTCGAACTGATCCTGCCGTTCGAATAGAGAATCTCACTCTCACTGGCGGCGGCGTGATGGGCGCATTGTTCACACAGGAGGCCAAGGTCGAGGTAGTTAACTGTATCTTTCGCGACAACCACTGTCCTTTCCAGGCTCAGGGGGGTGCCATAGATGCTGTACTACATAGCGATCTTCTGCTAGAAGACTGCATCATCGAGAGCAACACAGGGGAGGCTCCAGGAGGGGTTATCATCTGGCAGTCACGTGGCGACATCCGCAGGAATGTTTTCCGGGGTAACAGAGCGACATGGGGCGGCGGGCTCGAAATGTACCACTGCGATACGGAGCCAGTTTCGTACATTGAGGACAACCTTTTTGTGGATAACGGCGTCACGGATTGGGGTGGAGGTCTCTTCATAGTCAATAGCTCTCCGGTTGTCCGCAGGAACACTTTCTACAAGAATAACCAGCCTGGGAACGCGGCCATCTGGGTTCTCGGAGGGACACCAACAATCTCACAGAACCTGATTGTTGGGAGTGACTGGGGCGTCTACTGCCAGACTCACCCGCAATACCTGCCTTCTCAGCCGGTCATGGGGTGCAATCTGTTTTGGGATCTTATGCAGGGACAGTGCTATGCTTGTCCTAACTTGGGGACAGTGATAGAGGCGAATCCGCTCTTCTGTGACGAAGCCACCCAAAACTTTTCCCTCTGTGATAATTCGCCGGCACTTTCAAGTCCGTGCGGTCGGCTCGGGGCCTTCGATGCGGGATGTCCGCCCTGCCAAGGTGACCCCGTTAAGCCGACGACCTGGGGAGCGATCAAGTCTCTATTCAGATAGCTCGCAATCCCGCTCATATTCCTCGTTCCTATGCATACTGCTACTTGCTCAAGTCGCAGGCCCTCAGGGGTAGGCTCTGCTTCCACGACCTCGTGTGATGTCAAGCCCTCGGACTTCGAGACGAGGAAGATCGCCAGCCGGGGGGGGATGCCACTCACCTGCGGGAATCATCTTACTCTGACAAATATCGAGGAATTGATCCTGTCGATCTATCCACCAACCGTGACACTGGACAAGCAATAGATGCTTGTTATCCTGGATGTGTTTGTGTAGCCAACGTTCCATCGACGTGCGGTCGCGTCCGGTGTTCCAGTCCGTGTAGACGATTCGGAAGAATACGCCGGTGTCCCAACCCTTTGCTGGAGTTCGAATACTGGCACATTTGGGGAGCTACTCCGCACTCGAACCACGTTAGATGCTCACGCAAAAAGTTCGAACACGCTCCAGCGAGGGGAGCCAAATGCCAGCTCGAACCAGGAGGTTATGTCACATATTTGTCGAATACGGTCTCGTCTTGAGTCAACGAATTCCTTTCGCATTCTATTATTGTGAGTAAATGCAAAATATTGACATTATTCCTTATTCATTGTATAGTAATATGTTGAGTTGGGTAAGAAGAAGGGTTCAAGACTCTAAAGGACGCAAGTATTCAAAAGGAGGCCAGCATGAGAATATTGGTACTGTTGGTTTTTGTGGTTCTGCCGCTCTTTCTGTTGGTTGGCAGCGCACTCGCGGCCAATCACTGGAATGTAACGATGATTCGGTCGAGCGGCGATACCATATGGGTTCAGGCGGAACCGTGGTACGAAGGCTCACCGCCGTGCGGAGGGGCTCAGGGCGACTGCACTAACTCGATGTTCCTGCATCTAGGCGTAAGCCCATGTCCTTTATCTGTTACATGCACGGGGCCGGCATACGACACTTGGTTTTACGATTTATATGTCCAGATGACGCTTGGCCTGAAGGCTGGAGTAAACTATACATTTAGCGGAGACGCGTCTGCTTACTTTGGCCGCTGGATGTGGCTTGAGCCGCCGCCTGCACCACCGGAATGTATGCTAATGTGCTCTGAGTACAAGAACTTCGAACCCGTTGTATTCGGCGGCCCCGTGGGCACGAAGGGCTTGACATGGGGAGCCATCAAAGTGCTGTTCAGATAACCCGGATGTTGTAAGAGGACCTAGTGGCCGAGCCATCCAAGACTCGAACCACGCCTTACCCCCGCCGAAAGACTCGGTACATCGTCTGGCGAGAGAGGGACCACGGACCCCATCCAACGTTGTCTTGCATTGCCGTTCGTCCGGGATTAGAATGCCAGTGACAGTCTAACCCTCTGGCGGTCCAGTGACAGGGACGTTTTGTGCCCAGAAGCGATGCGTAACTTCCCCCATGATAGGCAGAACCATCTCCCTCTAGAACTTTCGAGAAGCTCGGGCGAAAACGGACTGCTTGGAGCCTTGCCTCGCGCTCCTCTGAACGTGTAACCACCGTCTCGTAATCAGTGCTGGGACTCTGGGCTTCCCATCGAGATATGGCCTATCGCAGACTTCCCGTGCTCATCAAGGGATAACATCAAGACAGGACTTGAATTATGGGTGGATTCGTATCGGAATAGCCCCTACGCTACTGCCAGGCAAAAAGTTCTAACATCGTCCAGCCTGGGGAGGCACCATCTTGCCACGAGTGTTCCCCGTCAGACAAGAGTGGACAGATGAGGGCTAAGAGCTAAGAGACGGTTTTGGTAGAATCGGTATGGGTGGAAGGAGGTTCACATGAGTACCGTACAGAGCCGTAGCCCTGAGACTGTTGTGAAAGAGATAAGGCGTAAGACGAGGCGGAAGTTTTCGGTGGAGGAGAAGATCCGGATAGTGCTGGAGGGTCTTCGGGGAGAGACTGCGCTAACTACGTAACGCAGTGTCTGATAGCCGGCTACATACCCACGTACTACTCCGACGGGATCCAGGTCAATCATTCCCTGCTAAGATGTGATGACGTTGCCGTACTCCTGATTACACTGTTCTCTGACGACTCGGCTAGAGTGAGCGCAGGCGGCAATGCACCGGATTTCATGGGGCCCGGGGACGTGGTTATGTATGGAAGTAGTAATGATGCATACAGGCATGCGGTGATAGTGGCTGCTGGAACCGGAGCCCAGATCCTATGCGACGCTCACACCGAGGAAAGGTACCACAGGGCCTTCAGTTACTTCTTCGGGGCCTACACCGTTGCCACGTGCTACCACGTTAAGGACTGGGCCGGAGTCGGAGCAGATCTCAGTCCATCTTTAATTGATCCTCTGGTGCTTTCGAACACCCTTAGTGAAGTCAAGACTCCTCTCCACGCAACCCCATGTTTCACCTACGCAGATGTTCGCATGGGCAACTTTGTGGCCTCAGACATTCCGGACACCACATATGTGTGTCTCAACTTTTATGGAAACGGAGGCCGGACCCTTCGTGGGTACAAACAGGTGGCGTTTCCTCCGTTCCTATACGATCAGACCGCTGAGGCCATTGATGTTCCCTTTCAGATGCCCGACAGTCTACAGTGCAGGGTTGAGATGATCGTTGATGATTTCGGGTACTGGGCTGAGAATTCGGAAGACAATAATGTGCGCGACAGACTCGATGATTACATGCCCTGTAGCGACAACCCGGAATCGTATGCTACGGACTTCCAGGCAACTGCCAGTGGACGAGCCATAGTGATTAAATGGGTTGCGCGTCCGAGACAAGATATTGTTGGATTCTCACTACACAGATGGTCTGACGGGGAGGCCCCTTCGAGGTTGGGCGAGATTCCTGCGTCTTGGGACGACAGGGATTCCCAGGATGATCGCGAGTTCACCTACATCGACGAAGATGTGCGGCCTGGGAGGCAATACAATTACCGACTCGACGGTGAATTCGGCAATGGCAGCACGTTGACCCTAGCTACTGGGTCGGTCTTTCTGCCCGGGAGGCCAGGTATATTGGCTTCCGGTACCCTCCCGAATCCTTTTGCGGACTTGACCAGTGTCCGTTTTGAGATAGAAGTGGCAGGTGAGGTGTCTGCCGGTATATTTGATGTTCGCGGGCGTCTTGTGAAAGTGTTCCCGACAACTTGGAGGGAAGCTGGTGAGCATAGACTAGCATGGGATGGAAAGAGGAATGATGGAGAGCTTCTTCCGCCGGGCCTTTATCTGTGCAAGGTGTGCATCGGAAGCCACTGCAAGGTTGAAAAAGTCGTATTGTTGCGCTAGATTTAGGATATCTCTGCAATCCCTATCGGAGCGAATCGAGGTGGTAATGTTGAAAAGAGGCAGGGTTTCTTGGGTTATATTGCTAGGTGTGGTGGTAGTTGGTGTGGCTCTTATGGTTCCCGCGCGGGCAGCGGCTTTGGGTAGCGCCAAGCCAGACACAAGCATGGCTGCCCGGGAAAGCACGCGTGTGCGTAGTATCCCACTACCTGTGCCTGTTCGAAAGGTTAGTGAGGAGGAGTTTCAGAGGCTTCTCAAGACTGTAAAAGAAGGTGGGGAATATAGTAGAAGTCACTCCGCTCTTGAGCTGACACGCATCAGAGACCCCAGGGCTATTCCGACGCTTTGTGAAGCCATGAGAACGGACTCCGTTAGTCTGGTGAGATCGGATATTATGAGTGATCTGGGCGTATTCGGCGACAGGCGCGCTGTGCCCGCGTTGGTGGAGGCGATGAGAGAAGATTCTCACATAGGCAACAGGTGCCTTGCGGCGTCCGTTCTTGCCAGGGATTTTGGAGAGAAAGGAGTCGCAACGCCCACTTTGCTTGACATTGTCATGAAGAAGGGCTTCGAGAAAGAAGACTGGGAGAAGGTGCTTGACAGGCCAGACCTTCCGGACTCATTGAGGATCAGATTGGTTGGCGAGTATCCTCATAGGCTGATGTGGTCTGCGCTCAGGGCGCTTGAGGAAGCAGGGGGTGAGGAGGTAATAGCGGGATTGGAGAGGGCGCAGCAGAGCGAGGGCAAGGAGGTTAGGGAAGCAGCCAAAGCCGCGGTGGAGAGGCTTCGGGCCAGGGAGAAGGCTAATTGTGAGCCACCGCCCGCACGGTAGCATGACCCACGTGCGCGGGTAGGTGCATCTCGCATAATACCTCTGGTAAGCGTTTTCCGCGAGTCCAGTCGGGTCATAATTAGATACCATCCCCTCTGGGCCGCCCTCTTCACCTTCACATCCAGCCCTTTGGGCCAATGATGTTGACCTCTCGTCGGGCCGGAGAGTCAGTTTGCAGGATACGCTATCCAATCGTGACAAGCTTTCGCTGGTATTCGGCATGGCCGCGCCTGGTGCTCCAGCCCGCGTAGACAACTCGAAACCATTTCGCGGCTTCCCGATCCTTCTCTCCGGTTCGAATACTGGCACATCTGAGGAGGTACTCTCCACTCGAACCACGCAAATACCTACACAAAAAAGTTCAAACGTCGTCCAGCGAGTGGAACCACGGTTTCATTCACTTCTGGCCAGTTCCACCTTAATGGTTCGCAAATCGTACGATCTGCGGAGCCAAGTTGTAACTCGCGTCTGGCTGCCTCGAGTCTAATGGTTCGCAAAGCCCAAACTTTGGTATGCGTCAACCAAAGCCCGCTATCTAGAGAATGCTGTTGACAAAACTCTATGGATGTGATAGTGTTCAATTGGTACAGACAGCTTGGTTTTGCAGCTATCTTGTCCATCTGGAATTCAGTGAAATAGAGTTAGAAAACGCTGAGATTTGTAACTCGACCTCAAGTCGTCAGCCGTCTTTATCTCGATCTCCAGCCTGGAAGGCTGGCTGTCGATACAGACAGCGTTTTGCCACATAGGAGGTGGGATGTATGCCCCGTCTGATACCGTGTCTTGTGGTTTTTGCTTCTGCCCTGGCTTGCCTGATGGCGTCTCATACTCTAGCACTTGGGGATACCGCGACACTGCTCGCCGCGGCTCCGGGTTTTGACGTCCATCCCTCTTGGTCGCCGAACGGAGATTTAGTTGCGTTCAGTTCGGATCGAAGCGGAAATCTGGACGTGTGGCTCATCCCTGCTACTGGCGGAACCGCCACACAATTGACGACCGGCCCAGCTCAGGACGGACAACCCGCTTGGTCACATGATGGAAGCAAGATTGCCTTCGCGTCAGGCGGCAATTGGTACGGTCATATCTGGGTGATCCCCAGCACTGGCGGAACCGCTACCCAGATCACCACTAATCCAGGGACGGACGCATGGCCCAGCTGGTCGCCAGATGGAAGCAAGATTGCGTTTGAGACGAACCAAGGCGGACAGTGGACCGCGAACTGGGATATCTGGGTGGTTCCTGCCAGCGGCGGAGTCGTTACGCCAATCGTTTCTGACCTCACCTCGGATCGAGCTCCGTCTTGGTCACCCGATGGCAGCAAGATTGCTTTCTTCTCAGACCGGAGCGGAAATGAGGACATTTTGGTGGTCTCTGCTAGTGGCGGAATCGCGACCCAGCTCACGACGAATGCAGCAGACGACGCATATCCCGCCTGGTCGCCGGATGGAAGCAAGATTGCGTTTGAATCGAATCGTAGCGGGAACTGGGACATCTGGGTAATGCCAGCCACTGGTGGAACCGCTGCTCAAGTCACGAACGATCCTGGGGATGACTTTGACGCCAGCTGGTCGCCCGACGGAACCAGGATTGCTTTCTCGTCGAACAGGAGTGGAAATTACGATATTTGGACGATCTGTGTGAGTGGCCCAACTGTGGTTGACAAGACCACGTGGGGCCATATCAAAGCTATGTTCCGCTAGTACTCAGTTATCACTGGGGATGCATATCAAGGCGGCCTCTCTTCCAAGAGGCCGCTTTCTCGTTCAGCAAGATTCAGCAAGAACTCGTGAGTCACTCCGGACGGCGAGCACACAAGGATTCCACGATCGAAGACTGGGTACGCGCCATTTGCGACTCTCCCTTACAATCTCCTTGACAGTCACACTCTAATGGTTCGCAAACCGTGCAATCTGAGGAGCCTGCTGGTCATCTAAACAGGGACTTGATCCCGCCCCAAGTCAGAGCTGGGGCCCCGACCCAAACGTAAGGACATCCAAGCTGTCTCGTGCCGCCCCACTGAGCCATCCCACCAATCCCTGTGCCTTCGTCGAAAGTGTAATCGCAGTTAATCACCTTGTAATGACCTAGATCCGCATTGGCAACAATCTGGAAGAACGTAGCTCTCGTGTCCGAGCAAACGTACTTAAGATAACCTACAGCCTCGCGAGCCGCACGGCAGCCCATAGTGGATGTAACCATTATGGCTGAAGGCATGCCAGCTTGAGATAGAACCACCGTAAAGCCGGGGCACGGAACAAACCCTAGAAAAGTCACGGGGTAACCACTTGCCTGAATCCCGAAGGGAAGGCCGGTGAATCCATTGTCCAAATGTCCCGCGTGGACGCTCAAAAATCCATAATTACCCGGCGCCAGCTTTGTGTCATAACAATCGATCCAGTCTAACGGGTCCCCACCCGACGGCATTACGCAGGCTTCAGAAGGGGGCTCATCCACAGTGTTGTTGTGGATTGTGAGAACGAGCTCAGGCTGGAAATTGCCTCCTGCCAGAGCGCGTATCGGAAGCACCAGACAGACGACAACGATCAGAAGCGATAACAACTTCATATCGCCACCTCCTTTGGGCTCGATTACGCAGGTACTCACGAGTCGACGTATCTTGAAAACTGACAATTCACCTGAGGGAAACGGGTTTCGTTTTATCTATCGAGGAATAACCTTTCAGCTACTTGCCACGCATACGAGTCAGTCAAACAAGTTTCAATACAATAATACTCCCGTATGAGGTTCTAGTAAAGGCTGTTTAGCTGTATGGGAAAGGGTCCTAGCGGTTCGGAACGGGTCGAACGCGGCCTGCTGTGCCCCCAGTTACTTCGACCCTAATGGTTCGCAAATCGTACAACCTGAGGAGCCACTTTCCAGTCCGGGCCCTGTGAAAATGTGAACATGCCGCGGTGAAGCTCGGCGCCACGTGAAGTCAGACTGTATTTCGATAGAGGAAAGATCTGCTGAAACAAACGAAAGGACGGAGGCACCAAATTCTGGCTTCTGCAAGACACGATTCCCCTGAGAAAAACGCCGTGCGACTGTCTAGAAATCGAGACTCGCCGGTTCGTAGTACTCCCTGGGATACTTGCAGGAGGGACACTTGGCGGGCGGCTCTGCTCCCACATGGGTGTAGCCGCAGACGCTGCACTTCCATCTGATCGGAGATTCCCTCTTGAAGACGGTCCCGGCCTCGACCATCTCGAGGAGTTTCTTGTATCGGTCCCTGTGATGCTGCTCGATCTTGGCAACCTGCCTGAAAAGGTTCGCGGCTTCTCTGTTCCCTTCCTTCTCGGCCTCCTCCGCAAACTTGGGATACATCTCAACAGTCTCGTAGTGTTCGCCGCTTATGGCCTGATTCAGATTGGCCGCAGTGGCAGCGATGCCATTGAGTAGCTTGAAATGGTCCTTGGCGTGTTGCCTTTCGTTGTCGGCGGCCTCCTCGAATATCTTGGCGATGTAGTGGTAACCCTCCTGTCTCGCCGCTTCGGCGAAGAAGGTGTACTTGTTTCTGGCTTGTGATTCGCCCGCAAATGCAGCTTTGAGATTCTCGGTAGTCTTACTCATCGTGTCTCCCCTTGGAAGTGTAACTAACCTGTCACGAGCCAGGGACGAGCCTCTGGTCTGACTCTCAATCGTGCCTGATCGTCTTATCCAAGTGACGTCGACCCGGATGCCCACAAACGTCCCGGTCATCCACTGATGCAAGCGCGATGTATATCACCAGGGTACCCCCAGCGCAAGCGAAAATGCCGTAACGTGCTACCGTTTCGATGCCCTGTCTCACATTAAGGGGACCAAGCCCCGCGCCGGCGACGTCGCCGGAGGAACTCCCCCGGACTACAAAAAAAGGAGGGTCGATCGTACGGCCTCCCGTGCTCATTAGCGGATGACATCAAAGTAGGACGTGAATTATGGGCGGGTTCGTATTGGAGTAGCCCCTAGGCCGGTCCCACGCACGCGGTTCTAACGTCGTCCAGCCAGGGGAGGGGAGATTTCTGTGCCAGGTGGCGTGATAGAGCTATGCGCCCCGGGTCATATTGCTCCGACTCGGTCGGCAAGGCAGGAGGGGCCAGAGCTTGGCTACCCCTGAGATTACGCTTTTCACTTTAACGCGAGCAGCTATCGGAACGTGCTTTTGATCCTGCCCCACGCGGTCTGCGCACCAGCAGTGAAATCACAGCCGTACGGATAGGAATATCAACGTGGCAAGACCAAGTTGCGGGCACCCACGGAATCTATCCGGTATCGAACACTGTGGGCCTCGATCAGGGTGGGTTTGCGTGCGATAGAACATGCTTTCCGGGTACTAGCGCTGCCACTCTTGCGTCGTAGAAGCTAGTGCGTCGCCTTTCCTTTCAACCGTGCTGTTTCTCCGGGGGTAGTCAAGGTGTACTTGTAGACTGCGCTTGTTTCATCTACTACGAATAGCATTCCTGGGGAGACCCAAGCTATCCCACTGAGTATGAATCCATAAAGAAGACCGGCTTTGAGCTCGCCGCTATGCACATCCCAGATTCTGACAGTCTTGTCATAGGAGGCAGAGGCTATGAGTTTGTAATCATGTGAGAAGACAGCGGATCTGACCCAGCCTGTGTGTCCTTTGAGTACGCGTAGGAGTTTCCCTGAGGTGGTCTCCCAGATTCTGACAGTGTTGTCACCGGAGGCAGAGGCTATGAGTCTATCATCATGCGAGAAGACAGCGGAGCTGACCCCGTCTGTGTGTCCTTCGAGCACGCGTAGGAGTTTCCCTGAGGTGGTCTCCCAGATTCTGACACTCTTGTCATAGGAGGCAGAGGCTATGAGTTTATCATCATGCGAGAAGACAGCGGATCTGACCCAGAGTGTGTGTCCTTCGAGTACGCGTAGGAGTTTCCCTGAGTTGGTCTCCCAGATTCTGACAGTGTTGTCATCGGAGGCAGAGGCTATGAGTTTATCATCATGCGAGAAAACAGCGGATATGACCCAGTCTGTGTGTCCTTTGAGTACGCGCAGGAGTTTCCCTGAGGTGGTCTCCCAGATTCTGACACTCTTGTCATAGGAGGCAGAGGCTATGAGTTTATCATCATGCGAGAAGACAGCGGAGCTGACCCAGAGTGTATGTCCTTCGAGCACGCGCAGGAGTTTCCCTGAGTTGGTCTCCCAGATTCTGACAGTGTTGTCATCGGAGGCAGAGGCTATGAGTTTATCATCATGCGAGAAAACAGCATGGTAAACAGGCGCGGAGTGGCCGCTAACCCGTAGTGAGGGCGGCCCTTGTTTCTTGGCGAGCAGAGAGCGGTTTTGAGTCTCAACCCACGTGGTTAGCACCCTGGTGGCACCCAGAGCTTCGCAGCCGAGTTCAGAGCTCACTGCTTCGGGAAAATAGAAGAGCCTGCTTATCCTTCGGTCTAGGAAGGAATAGAGCTCCTGAAAGGCCTCAGTCCAACGCCCGGCTCCGCGGCATGCCAGCGCCTGACCCAGGGTTTGAACCAGGTCGGCAATCATGTTGTCCCTCGCCAGCTTTTGCAGGTAGAACGGATTGACTATGAGGCTCCCAAGCCTTTCCCATTCCCTCGCTTCATACAGGTGATCGTGCGCATGCTTGAGAGAGTAGCTTCCAAAACTAGAGTTATCTCCCCAGTGGCGTTCGCAGGCCGTAGCTAGCTTTGTTCTGACTCCATCAAGCGCCTTCGTGGGTATCTGCTCCAGAATAAACTCGGGAAAGCTCGAGTGGAAGAATCTGACTGCGCGGCGCGGATAGGGCTCACTCGAAGGCTGTAACCACTCTTCTGCCATCCTTACTATTTCTTCGTTTGACGACCGTGGGCCGAGGACTAGGTCTATGCTGTTGAGATCGAGTGGTTCTCTTGCTATGGCCAGGAGCCCAATTACATTCATAACGTCGTCTTTAGCTTTCCCACTTTGTTTGGCGACACTAAGAAGACGCTGCCACTCTTGTTTTAGCCATCCTTCTAGGCCCACCGGTACCGCGGAGACACTCCTTTCACGCTCTGGCAAGGAATTGAGGTACCAGAGCACTTTTTTCATAAATAGAAAGTTGAGTTCGCTTCTTTCCACCACCGCACGCGCCACATGCGGAGCTAGTTTCAATCCCAGGCGCCTGTTCTCAGCTCGTCTGAAAGCCCCAAGCTCCTTTTCAGTCTCTAGCCTATCGGCATCTTCTATCCTTCTTTCCCGGCAGACAGTGGGGTCAGCCAGCCACGAAAGATGCTCACCGGGACGCGACGTGAGGACCATCAGAATACCTTTTGGCAAGACGCTTGGAAGGACCCCGGGAAGACCCGGGACCTCCTGATAGCGGCCAGTTGGGCCAAATGACTCGTCCAACCCATCGAGGTAGATCACCTCTGGCTTGGCTCCGTTCCTGACCTTCGACACCAGTTCCAGCATTAAGTAGAAACGTTCGTTCTCAGGTAATGCGGCGCGCTCCTGGGGCTCTTCGAGCCCATACTTGGATGCTAGTTGCGCCACCAAAGACAAAAGGAATCTCTGAGGATTATCCCAGCCCGGTCTTCTTCTGCTTATGAAGTGATAAGTAGGCTTATTGCTCGCCTTCTCTTCTCTTCGTATCACGTCTGCTATGAATGCAGACTTCCCCGTTCCCGCGCCGCCGGTGATTAGAAGATACCCAGATTCGCTTGCTCCCTCCTTGATGAATTCCTCTACCCACTTTCTCAAGATCGGCCTAGGTACGAAGCCTTCGTGGAGCCTCAGCTCCTCACTGCAATCAATCCTCTGTGGCTTCACAGGTGGAAGAAGGATTCCGCGAGGTTGCTTCGGCCCGACGAGCTTCTTCGGTAGGGCAAAGTCCCCAATATAATCTCCCTTGTCAGGGAAAGCTTCTGTATCAAGAACCCATCTCTCATCTGAGGCCTTTGAGAATCTGATTGGATAGACAAAGACACGATTCGTATCAGTGTCAACAGTCACAACCGCGGCAGAATTGGGCCACTTGCTTCCCTGGTAGCAGGCTCCGGATTGGCCAAGCAGTACCTGTCCCTGGTCGGCGCCCAAGAATACGTTAGTAGTCTTTTGTCTGTGCATGTGTCCAAAGAGGATAAAATCTGTATGGCGGTACAGGAAACGCTCGACCTCTTCCCGGTCACTCTCATTTAGTTCCTCGAGAGGATGATGCACGAGACTAATTGTCAATTCCGGCTGCTCCCTCTCAAGCACCTTCCACGCATCCGCTACAACCCTGCGGCCGATCACCAGGTTCTTATGATCTTTCTTACTATCACCGCGGCTCAGCCAGCACGAATTAAACCCCAAAATGCCAACCCTCAGGTGCGGAAGGGCTCTTCCTTCCCGGTCGACTTCAACGATTCTGGTGTATGCAATATTCCTGTCATGGTCACAAGGAATGAGATCTCCGAAATAGCCCCGCAAGAAGTTGCAGTAGGCACGGAATCTCTTGTCGAAATAGGGTTGCCTTGCGCTTGCATCCTCAGGCCCGAAGAATTGGTCTATCTCAGTCCCGTCCTTGAATTCTCTGAAGCAATACTTGGACTCTTCCCTGTCCACATCGTGGTTTCCAGGAACAACAAAGAGGCGGGACTTATCAAGCCCCGTAGCCTCAAGTAACTGATCAAAGAACTCTACTGCACGGGCATACTCACGGCATTCCTCTTTTCCGGTATTCTTGCGCCTTGCCCCACTGACGGAGACGCCCTCTCTTCCACCTGTCAAGCCGATGTCTCCTGTTACTACAATCAGGTCGGGGTTACAGAACTCCTTTTCGGAGGCACGCAGTGTCTTAAGCAGCGGCTGGAGAACCCTGTTTTGGTCGTAGCGATCAATGTTTGAACTGAAATGAAGATCGGAAATGTGAAGCCAGGTAAGCTTAGCCACCAGTGCACTCCCGCGTTGCTCACAATTGGCGTTATCACAGCCGTCGGATTGAACAAAGCCGTTGAGCAAACCCAGTGCCCATCCACGTAGCATCCTAGCAACAGACTTCGTACTCGGTCAACGGCTTTCGCCAGTTTGTCGTAAAAGGGATGGTCCTCTTCCCCCACAATGGAGACCGACTTTATACCTGTCTTTTGCAGGAGGTTTGAACAGTCTTGGCTTAGGCGCCCTCCTGGAATGCCCACGCACGCGGTTCTAACGTCGTCCAGCGAAGGGGAGTCAAGTTCTTTATTTTGGAACGGGGCGCCGGCAGTTAACACATCTCCCCCTGAGCTGCTCGACAAAACCAAAATGGAGTGAGAATCGTGCGAATCGATTAGAAAATCAGGACGGCGAATGCGGGGCAAGTCGGATGTTGCAAAAGCCTTTTCCGCTGGTAACATACAAGCGGAATTAGTATAAATAGCATTGTCCAAACAAGGAGGTAATTATGAGACGGGTCGTCGTGTGCTCTTTATTGGTGTCACTATTGTCACTATTGTTGTGCTCCCTTTCCTTCGGACAGACAAGCAAGGAGGATCTCGCTCGAAACATTCAACAAGAATTCCAAAAGATAGGGGAACTCTGGGAGCAGAAGAAGATCGACCAAGCCGTCGCCATTCTCGAGGAGCTTCGTGGGATCCAGGGCATCCAGGATCTCAAGGACGCCTGGATCGGTGTCTTGTATACCCTCGCGTGCGGCTATTCGCTGCTCGGGCAAAAAGACAAAGCGCTCTCGTACCTGAATGAGGCCGTTGATTCCGGCTTCGACGATCTCGAGCATGTCATGCAGGATACCGATCTTGCAACCATCAGGAATGACGAGCACTTTGCAGCGATACTGACAAAGCTGAGGATGAATAGGTCTGTTTGGGAAAGCCCCGCGTTTGTGACGCCTTACCGCGAGAACTTGAGCGTCGACGAAAAGCTGGCGGGGCTTTCAAGAGTATGGGCCGAAGTGAAATACGGATTTGTGTATTTCGATCATGTTCGGACGCTGGATTGGGACAGTCTTTATGTCGCGTTCATACCGAAGGCCAGGGAGGCGAAAAGCACGCTGGAGTATTACAGGGTTCTTCTCAGTATGTGCTCACAATTGCGTGATTCTCACACGGGGGTCAATGTCCCCAATGTGCTTTTCACAGAAATGTATTCCCGCCCCCCGGTGGAGACACGTTTTGTCGAG
>Ga0315289_10008803_pt1 | contig 14568 bp, 10 predicted proteins | sample YL17G11_40_MG_FD_203452 | JGI IMG/M metagenome (GOLD analysis project Ga0315289, IMG submission 203452) | Sediment microbial communities from Yellowstone Lake, YNP, Wyoming, USA - YL17G11_40 | ecosystem: Environmental > Aquatic > Freshwater > Lake > Sediment | place: USA: Wyoming | collected...
CAGCACCGGCATCTTGCCGGTGGCCCGGGCAGGCGCCCGGGCGTGCCTGTTGTCCCTGAAGAGCCGGTAGGGCAGGTCAAGTCCGCCTTGGCGGACGCGACCTGCCGTGACAACCGCGACCGGGCCGGCAGGTCTCGTCCGCCGCGGCGGACTCCGACCTGCCCTACACCGGCTACTGGAACAGCCGACCGGGTTACGCAAAGGCCGCCTGAAGTGTCACGCACCCGGCGCGCCCGCGCCGCGGAGGTGCAGAATGTATCTTTCTTCGAGCACTTCGACGCCCCCCAGGTGGCCCGGGCGCTCCTCGGCCTTCTCGAAGCCGAACTGCCGATAGAGTCGGGCCGCAGCCGTCAGCGTGCTGACTGTCCAGAGGAAAACGGACTCGTACGCGTGGCTCTTGCAGAACTCGACCGCCTCATGGAGCAGCGCCCGGCCGGAGATCGTGGCGCACCTTCCAAGTCTCTTTCGAGCGCGTCACGTCGTCCGATGCAACAGCACGCTCGCCCAGCACGCGATGGCTTCGCCGCGGCCGATCGCGTCGAGACCTTCGTTGGTCGTGGCCTTCACGCCGACGCCATCGGCCGTCAGCCCGAGCAGGTCCGCGATCGATTGCCGGATACGCTGCTTGCATGGCCCGAGCTTCGGCTGCTCGGCGTGGATGATGAGGTCGACATTCCCCACCTGGTAGCCCGCCGAAAGCACCCGCCGGAGGGCGGCCACCACGAATTGCCGGCTGTCGGCGTCCTGCCACTGCGGATCGGTGTCGGGGAACAGCTCGCCGATGTCGGGTTGCCCGAGCGCCCCGAGCAGGGCGTCGCACAGGGCGTGCAGGACGACATCCGCGTCGCTGTGGCCGAGCAAACCGCGCTCGTGGGGGACGTGCACACCGCCCAGGATCAGCGGGCGGCCCGCGACGAGGCGGTGCAGGTCATAGCCGATGCCCACGCGGCACGTCATCGTGTATTCGCTCGGGCCGAGGAGAAGCGATCGCAGCCAGCCATAGTATAATATAGGAGAGTGAGGCGCACGAGATGGTCCACACACGCTCCGGCAGGCTGGGCGACTACCGCGCTGTCCTGAACGGCAAGGGGGAGATCGCGATCGGCGCCCGCGCGCGGGCCGAGCGGCGAAAGCGGATTATCATCGGTGCCGTGGGGCTGTGCCTCATCGGCGGGGCCGTGGGAGCGCACCTGCTGCTGCGGCCACGGGAGCGGATCACGACCGGTCGCTCGGTGGCCGTGATGGTGCAGTGCATGGATCCGCAGTGTGGGTATCAGGGGACCGTGGAGGTGTCGCTACGGGGAGCGCGGTTCCCGGTCAAGTGTCCACGCTGTGGACAGCAGTCATGCCAGAAGCTGTGGGAGTGCCGGGACTGCGGCCACCGGTTTGTGCCCCTGGGCGGGGCGGCCGAGGTGCAATGCCGGGAATGTGGCAGCCGGCGCGTGGGGACGGCCGTCGAGACCAAGGGTGGCGACGCTCCGCAGTGACCCTTACGCCGCGGCGCGAAACTCGTCGATAATGTTATTGATAGAGCGCCGGGGGCCCACGTTGACGGGGGCCGCCGGCGTTCGTAGCATCAGATAGATGAGGCCGCAGCGCAGGCCCCCGGGCCCGATAACTCCCAGGCCCGCGAGGGCGCGACTGGTCTGCGCGGGCACGCGCTGGGCGCGCTCAGGCGGCCCGGAGGTGATTAATGTCGAATCGCGGCAGCATCCTCTCGGTCATTGACCGCCACCTGGACAGTGAGCAGTTCCGCCAGCAGCACTGGGAAGGGACGTTCTTCGACTACGTCGACATGGTGGTTGCCAATCCCCGCCTGGCGAGCAACGCGTTCCAGCGCGTGTACGACATGATCCTGCATTTCGGCACGACGAAGTACTCGTATTTGAAGCAGGAGTTCGTGCACTACAAGTTCTTTGACGATCCGATCGACAAGGGGGCCGATGCGGTTTACGGGCTGGACGCGTCGCTGATGCGCCTGGTCGAGACGTTCAAATCGGCCGCCCAGGGCTACGGCACCGACCGCCGCATCCTGCTCCTGCACGGCCCGGTGGGCTCCAGCAAAAGCACGATCGTGCGCCTGCTCAAGAAGGGGCTCGAGTTCTATTCGATGCGGGACGAGGGCGCCCTGTACACCTTCTGGTGGAAGCTGCCCAACGAGAACGGGCAGATCGAGCTGCACCCCTGCCCGATGAACGAAGACCCGCTCAAGCTCATCCCGCGCGGCCCACGCCGCGAGATCCTGAGCCAGCTCAACGCCGACCTGGCGGAAGACCGGCAAATCCGCATCGACGGCGACCTCGACCCCTTCTGCCGCAAGACCTTTGAGGACCTGCTGGTCAAGTACGAGGGCAACTGGCGGAAGGTGCTCGAGCACCTCGTCGTCCGCCGCCTGGTGCTGTCCGAGAAGGACCGCCTGGGCATCGGGACCTTCCAGCCCAAGGACGAGAAGAACCAGGACTCGACCGAGCTGACCGGCGACATCAACTACCGCAAGATCGCCCTGTACGGCTCAGACTCCGACCCGCGGGCCTTCAACTTCGACGGCGAGCTGAACATCTCCAACCGCGGCTTGTGCGAGTTCATCGAGGTGCTCAAGCTCGACGTGGCGTTCCTGTACGACCTGCTGGGGGCCTCGCAGGAGCACACCATCAAGCCCAAGAAGTTCGCCCAGACCGACATCGACGAGGTCATCATCGGGCACACCAACGAGCCCGAGTACAAGAAGCTCCAGTCGAACGAGCTGATGGAGGCGTTCCGCGACCGCACGATCAAGATCGACATCCCCTACAACATCCGGCTCTCGGACGAGATCAAGATTTACGAGAAGGACTTCGGCAAGGAGAAGGTCCGCGGCATCCACATCGCGCCGCACACGATCGAGGTCGCCGCGATGTGGACGGTCCTGACGCGGCTGGAGGAGCCGAAGAAGGCCGGCCTGACCCTGCTGCAAAAGTCGAAGCTCTACGACGGCAAGAGCATCCCCGGGTTCACCGAGGACTCGGTGAAGGAGCTGCGCGAGGAATCGCGCCGCGAGGGCATGGTCGGCATCAGCCCGCGCTACATCCAGGACAAAATCTCCAACACGCTGGTCAGCGAGCAGGCCCAGGCCGACCGGGCCATCAACCCCTTCATGGTCATGAACGAGCTCGAGACCGGGCTGAGCCACCACTCGCTGATCACCGACGAGGAGCAGAAGAAGCGCTACAAGGAGTTGCTCGCCATCGTGCGCGAGGAATACGAGGACATCCTCAAGGGAGAAGTGCAGCGCGCGATCTCGGCCGACGAGGAGGCCGTCCAGCGGCTGTGTACCAACTACATCGAGAACGTGCGGGCCTACACGCAGCACGAGAAGGTCCGCAACAAGTACACCGGCCGCGACGAGTCCCCCGACGAGCGGCTGATGCGCGCGATCGAAGAAAAAATCGACATCCCCGACAGCCGCAAGGACGACTTCCGCCAGGAGATCATGAACTACATCGGCGCCCTGGCCCTGGACGGCAAGCGCTTCGAGTACAACACGAACGCCCGCCTCTACAAGGCCCTCGAGCTGAAGCTGTTCGAGGACAGCCGCGACACGATCAAGCTCAAGAATGTCGTTTCCGGCGTCGTCGACGACGAGACGCAGGCCAAGATCGACGTGGTGAAGCAGCGCCTGATCAAGTTCTTCGGCTACAACGAAACGAGCGCCACGGACGTGCTGAACTACGTGGCCAGCATCTTCGCCCGCGGCGACACGAAACGCGAGGATTGATGATGGTCGTTCGGTCCCGGCCGATCATCGAGGAAACCGGCGCACTCGACGACGCGTGCATGCTGACCTACTACGGCTGCACGCCGGAGGACTGGGAGGAGGCGTCGAGTGATAACCGCTTCATCGAATACGTGGACGGGAGGCTGATTGTGCATTCGCCGGCGGGACTGCGACACCAGCAGCTTTTCGGGTTTCTCTATCGACTCCTTGGCGACTTCGTCGAACAGCGAAAGCTCGGCGAAGTCCTGTCAGGCCCGTTTGCGATGGAGCTGTCGGTCGAGCGGAAGTTCGAGCCCGACCTGATGTTCCTTTCGCAGCGCACCCGAGCCAACCTGACTGACGACCGCCTGCTGGGGCCGGCGGATTTCGCGATCGAGGTCGCCTCCAAGAGCACCCGCGGCTATGACCGCGGCGAAAAACGCGAGTGCTACCGCGTGGGCGGGGTACGCGAATACTGGATGATCGATCCTGCGGCACGGCTCGTCATCGTTGATCGCCCCGCGGGACATGAGGTCGCCCAGCTCGCGAGCGGCAAGGTTGAATGCCAGCTTCTGCCGGGCTTCTGGATTCGCGCCGAATGGCTTTGGCAGGACTCGCTTCCCGCGGTGTCGGAGTGCCTCGCGGAGATTCTCGCCCACCCGACCGCATAAGACGGGGATAAGGGTGCCTAAGAAAACCGCTGTGCGGTCAGAGCCGCGACCGTAAGGGAGCGGTCTTCGGCCTGGAAATGACCGCTTGCTAACGGGCGCGGCTCCGAAGCGAGCGGCGCGAACGCGCCAGGCCCAGCACCGTCAAGCCGACCATCGCAAGCCCCGCGCCTGGGCACGTGCCACCGGTGCCCGGTTCCGCCGGCTTAGGATGAGTCACGTCTGGACAGGCGTCCCCGATCCCGTCGGCGTCGGTATCGAGTTGGTCACTGTTCGGCGTGTCCGGGCAGTTGTCTTCGCAGTCGTAGACGCCGTCCGCGTCGGTGTCCACGTCGGGCGCGCCGCAGCCGCAGGAGCCGGAGGCGGTCTTGTCAGGGTCGTCCGGACAACCGTCATCGCTGTCCGGCGTGCCATCGGCATCGCGGTCGGAAGCTGCCTCGGGGCAACTACCGTCTGGTTGGCCACAGCCGCATTCGCCGGGCTCGGTCTTGTCGGGATCGTCCGGGCACTTGTCGTCGCAGTCGGCCACGCCGTCGTGATCCGAGTCGGTGTCCGGCACGCCACAACCGCATGCCCCTGCCTCGGTTTTGTCCGGGTCGTCAGGACAGGCGTCATCGCCTCCACCGCGCCCAGGCGGGTGGTTCGTCGAGGTGATTTGTGCCCCGTCAACCAGCTCCGTGCCGTCCAGTGGGGAGGGTGCGACAGATTCGCCGTAGCAGACATCGTCATTGCAACCCACGCTGCAGATCACAAGGACAAAGTGCAAATGCGCCCCACAGTTCCTGCCGTTGCCACAGTACCCAGTCTTGCCACAGTACCCGATGATATCCCCGTGGGACACCGGCTTCCCTTCAAACAGACTGACCGGAGGCTTACGGGGGTCGTCTTGCAAGTGGGCATAGCGCGTCTCGCAGCCGGAATCTCCGTGGCGTATCCTCACGCGAAAGCCGTAGCTGTTCGGCAGGTCGTCGATCTTTTCAATCGTCCCGTCAGCGGCGGCGAGAATTGGGCGCCCTTCGTCCTCTCCATCGACTCGGTTGAAGTCGACAGCGTAGTACTCGTGGTTCCGGTGGTATTGCTCTCCGTAGAAGTTTCCCGGCTCGCCGCCGGCTACCCAGGTTTCCCCCGCAGTCCAGGGGGCGAGCAAGGTGATGGGGGTCCGCACGCCGCAGTTCCGAAGCGCGGCACACGGTGTCCAGGGTGGTTCGTCCGACTGGGTCGAGCCGCTTGAGTTCTTCGCCGACACCGTGTACCAATAGGTTGCGCCAGCCGTAACCTCAGTGTCAACCCACTCCGTGGCAGCCACGTCGGCGGCACGCACGACGCCGTTCCGATACACATCGTACGAGTTTGCATCGCTGGAAGTTGTCCAAACTAGGATCATCTCCGGGTCCGGGCGGTCTCCCGCACATGCGCGCCGGCAGATGTTATCCAAACTACGATCCGTTATGAGGTGGAACGGTCCCGGAGGAGTTCCGGGCGGCGTCACGTACACGGCGGTCATCGTGTGGTTGGCGTCCATCGTGACCGACGTTTGCGTGGTAGACGCGTAGTCCACGCCGTCCCGCTGCCACTTGGAAAAGTTGTTGCCGCCCGCCGTGGCCGGCGCCGTGAGGCTTACCACCGTGCCATTGTTGTAGGTTCGGGAGAACGGCGTGGTTCCGTTGCCCTGTCCGTTGTTGTCCGGCGGCGACACCGTGATCGAAACGCCGCTGCTGGGGTTCGACGAGGCCACCGTCAGGGTCCGCGGAGGCTCGGTGAAGGAGCGCCACAGTGCACGCGCATAAAAGTACTCGCCTATCTCGTCCGCGACCGTCCAGTAATAGACTGAGGACGCCCCCAGGTAACCCTTGGCATCGTCCCATTCCTCCTGGCTTACTGTGTACGTCGATCCACTTGCGTAGAAATACCAAAGGGATGGCCATGCATCGCTGGTAGTGAATGCCAGCGCGCGACCATTCGAGCAGTTCGGTGACCCTATTGACCACGAAAACTGCTGCGGGAAAGTGACGGAGGCACCATCAGCAGGGTTGAGCAGCGTCGCCGTCCACGTCGGCTGTAACCAACAGGTGCCGGTTGGGCCTTGAGCCGACCAGCCCTCCAAGCACGGCCCCATGCCATTACTGTTGTCCCACCTGATGGGCCACCACCAGAGGTACCCGTAGTTGTCCGCCCATGCCCACTCCGCGTCACCAGTAACGATGCCCTGCGCCCCGGGCGGTACGGTACCCAGCAAATCACAGCTCGTTCCTGCGCACACCCGAACATTCAGGTTCTGCCCGCCCGGATCGACGTGTTGAACGTTAGCGCCCCAATACAAACCACACTGCGCCCAGGCGTCGGGGGGGCCGAACGTCGCGAGGACAACGGCCGCACTCAGCGCGAGGACGACTCGCGTCCAGGGTACGCGATAGCTTGAAGTTCGTGATGATGTCATATCGCACCTCCGCGATGGGCCTCGAGGCGGGGGAGAATTGCGCGCGCCGCCGATGCCCCAGTCGTACAGGCGCCCCGTCAAGGCCTGATTATCCTTTTATCAAAAACGGGGGCCGCAAGCAAGGATCGGAGCAAAAAACGTGCGTCGGGGATGCATCCTACGCACCAAACCGGTCCCACATACACGGCCGCCCGCCGCGGCGGGCAGGCGGAGGGGCGCTCGGTGCGTGGGCGCTCGCTGTCCCGGCGCGCCGGGATTCGCGTTCTGATCGCCGGGCGAGACGCCCACGCCACCCCGGGCCGCTATGGGTGGTACGGCCGTCCCGGCCCTAAGTACCGCCCCCTCGACGGGTGTCACCTGTGAGGGTATACAATCCGATAGAAAGATGGCTTGGTTCCTTGCAGGTGCCCACGTGGCAGACAACGGCCCGCTCAAAATCGCGAAAGACCACCAGCGCTTCCGACAGATCGTTAAGGGGCGCATCCGCAAGGACTTGCGCAAATTCCTCACTCGCGGCGAGCTGATCGGCAAGGAGGGCAAGCACCTCGTCAGTATCCCGGTCCCGGGCATCGACCTGCCGCACTTCCGCTATGGCGACAACAACGACCAGGGCGTCGGCCAGGGCGAGGGCGAAGCCGGCCAACAGGTGGACGGCGACGCCGAGGGCATCGGCCCCGGCGGCACCGAGCCCGGCGCGCACATCCTCGAAGTCGAGGTCTCGCTCGAAGAGTTGGCCGACATCCTCGGCGAAGAGCTGCAACTGCCACGCATCGAGCCCAAAGGCCACCACAACATCACCGCCGTTAAGGAGCGTTACAGCAGCATCCGCCAGTCCGGACCCGAATCGCTGCGGCACTTCAAGCGGACCTTCCGCCGGGCGTTGCGGCGGCTGATCATGTCCGGGGCGTGGGACCCGATCAACCCGAAGATGGTCTTCCAGCGGTCCGACAAGCTGTACCGCAGTTGGAAGCCCGTCCGCAAGCCGCAGTCGAACGCCGTCATCGTCTACATGATGGACGTCTCCGGCTCGATGGGGCACGAGCAGAAGGAGCTGGTCCGGCTGGAAGCGTTCTGGATCGACGCCTGGCTGCGCCGCAATTACGAGGGCATCGAGAGCCGCTACATCGTCCACGACGTGAACGCCGCCGAGGTCGATCGGGAGACGTTCTTCCACCTGCGTGAGGATGGCGGGACCAAGATCTCGAGCGCGTTCCGGTACTGCCAGGAGATGCTGGGCAAGCACTATTCCGCGGCGGAGTGGAACATTTACCTGTTCCACTTCTCCGACGGCGACAACTCGTCCGAGGCGGACTCGCGCGACTGTTGCGACCTGCTGCGCGACCGGCTCCTGCCGGATGTGAACCAGTTCGGCTATTGCCAGGTCGCCAGTGCCTATGGCAGCGGTCATTTCATCAATGTCCTCCGCGAGCACCTGGGCCAGGCCGAGAACCTGGTGACCAGCCGGGTGAACACGAAGGACGACATTTATGACAGCATCAAGGAGTTCTTCGCCAAGGGGCGCTAGCCGCGCGGCTTGACTTTGAGCGCCCGTGCAGATACCTATGCGCGCGCGTTTTGTTCCGTCGGAGTGGTGACGCGGCCGGGTAGGGAGCGCCGGCCGGCCGATCACCACGCTGGAAAGGCCGCGCGGATGAACCCGGAGAAGGGCCAGCGCGCACGCGCAATTGCGGAGCTCGCCGGCTCTGCGGTCGTACTGCTAGCGCTGCCGTTCGGCGTGTTCTATTGGGCGAACCCGCTGTTTACCGACAAGTACCCGGCCATCAATACGCTCGGCAACGACTACGCGTACTTTTCAATCCAGGAGCAGTATGAGCTGCAGTTTTCCCTGTGGCACGGGACCGTCCCCCTGTACGTGCCGGGGTACTATGGCGGGCAGAGCGCCAGTGCCCTGACGCTGGGGCAGTTCTTTCATCCGCTGTCTCACCTGGCGTCCCTGATGCCGCAGTACTGGGACACGGCGCATCCCGACGGCTGGGACGGGCACGCGCTGCAGGACAACACGCTGCTGCGCCTCTTGTCCCTGGGCATCACGCAGCTCGTGCTGTACCGTCTGATCCGCGGCTGGGGGGGCGACCTCGTCTTGTCCTTCGCGCTCTCGTGGGTCACCGTCTACAACATGCGCATGCTGGACGCATTCCTGTACGGGGCGTCGCTGGAGAACTTCACGGCGCTGCTATTGCTGGCGGCCGCCATACTCTGGACTTGCGACCATCCCGCACGGCGCGCCGGACCGATCTGGATGGTCATCTGCACCTATCTGCTGGTCTGCGGCGGCCACCCGCAGACCATGTACTATGGGCTTTGGGGGACCCTGCTGGTCACCCTGGTCGCGCCTTATTTCGTCGCGGCGGTGCGCCAGGGCCGCTGCCCGCTGCGGACGGCGTTGACGTTCTATCGCCGGGCGGGGCTGTCCCTCATCGCTGGGGTCCTGGCGGCTTCGCTGTATACATGGCCGTTCTACTTTGATTTTCTGCGGGGGAACGCGGGCCGGGCGGATCAGGCGTACCCCTGGTCCGCCTCGTACAGTGGCACGCCGTTCTCGGTGCTCAACGGCTTTTTCAACCCGTACTTCTCCGACGTTCATAGCGCCGCGGGGGGGCCGGCCTTGATGATTCTCGGCGGATTGGTGCCGTTGCTGCTGTTCTCCCGGCGCCGCCTGCCCCGCGTCATGTTGTTCATCTGGCTGGTGTGTGCTTTCCTGCTGGCCTACGCGGTCGGAAGCGAAACGCCGATACACTACCTGGTCTGGAAGTATGTCCCGCTCGGGAGCGTGTTCCGCGCACCTGGTCGCGCGCTGTTGATTCTGGTGGTGTTGCTGCTGCTCCTGCTGGTCTGGCTGGTGCGTTGCCCACCCCTGGTGTTCTCGCTGCGCGGCCGGCGGTGGTTGCTTCCGGCGTACGTGCTGCCGGCGGCGGTGGCCGTCGTGGCGTACGTCGCCGTCAACACCGTTCCGTTCGACGTTCTCCGCGAGTCGTACTGCGTTCTGCTGGGCTGGGGGGGCGGCGGCCGATACCCGGCGGCGTTTCTGACCATCCCGGTCTGGGTGCGGCACCTGGTGTTCGCGGCGGGGCTTGTGAGCCTGGTCGCGCTGACCCTCTATGGGCTCTGGCGACGCGCCCGGGCCATCGTCGGGCTGATCCTGCTGCTGGCCATGATGGTGCAGGGGACCGCGATACTGCGTTACGGAACCTGGCACGGCAACGGTTGGGGCTCGTCCTGGGCGCGGATGTCTGCCCAGAAGCGCCGCTCGCTGAACTACCAGCTTGCCCTCGGCTGCGGCATGGGGACGAAGGCCGTCGCGAAACACATACGCACCACGACCATGGAGCCGCGCCTGGCGCGACTCTGCACGCAGTACACCGCGGTCGCTTCGAACGATGAGGCCTACGACCGGCTGGCGTGCGACTGGCCGCGCGACAACCTGCTGGTCGAAGGGCTCGCGCAGGCGCCGGGCGCTTTGCTACCCGACGGTGTACCGGTTGCGGAGCCGGGCAACGTGTTCCTCACCTACAACAGCTTCAACAAGGTGGTCTTCGACGTGGATGCCGCCTGCAGCGCGTTCTTCGTGCTTTCCTTCCCGTTTTCCTCCCATTGGCGTGCGTACGTAAACGGTGCGCCGGCGCATATCTACCGCGTCAACGGCATTGAGCAGGCCGTCTGCCTTCCGCCGGGGGCTCACGTGCTGGAGTTCCGCTACGTGTCGTGGGCCGCCACCATGGGAATGATCATCACCTGTCTGACCGGCTGTGCGGTCGGCTGGTACGCGCTGGGCGGGCTGCGCCGCCGCCGGCTGCGCGCCGTCGGCCGCGTGCTCGCCGTGCTCCTGTTTCTGGTCTTCTTCGCGGCCTGGCGCTACAGCCTTTACCACGGCACCTCACTAGGAACCGAGTATCTCTGGCCGGCCGACGTGGTGTACGTGGCCCCGCGTGTCGCCTGTTGAGCACCGCGGCCCGCGCAGTCGGCTTGAAGTTTCCAGCCGACCGCCGGTAGTGTATGGACACGGGTGCCTATGTTGCCGACCGCGTCGGAAGACTCCGCCAAACCGCCACAGTCCGGGCTCGTTCATCGTCTCGGTTGGCAACACCGGGGATTTCGCGTCGCTAGCCCGGCCCGGGCGCTGCTGGCGCTGTGCCTCCTGCTGGCCATTCCGTTCGCGCTGGATCAGTGGGCCTTCCAGGTCCGCATGCGCGACTACAACCCCGACCTGCTGGGCTGGCTGGAAAACGCCCGCGAGCTCGTCGCCCACCCGTACCCTGCCTTCTATCTCGAACATCCGTTTTACGTCTATCCGCCGTTCTTTCTGACGCTGATCTGGCCGCTCACGAAGCTCCCGGCCCCGGTCGCGGGAGCCGTGTTCGAAACGCTCAAGTGGGCGGCCCTCGTGGTCAGTCTGCGGACGGCGTGGCGGCTGTGCAGCCGGCCCGGCGAGGACGTGCCGCCGCTCGTGGCGCTCGGCAGCATCCTGCTCACCTGGCGGTTCATCGATAACGACCTGGGGGTGGGCAACATCAATGTGTTCCTGCTGTGTGCGGTGCTGCTGGGCTGCTGGTGGGTGGCCCGCGGGCGGCAGTTCGCCGGCGGGGCCCTCATCACGCTGGCCGTCAGCATCAAAGTCACGCCACTGCTGCTGCTCGCTTATTTTGCCTACAAGGGCTGGTGGCGGCCGCTAGTCGGCGGCGCGCTGGCGGGCATCGTCTGTCTCGTGGTCTGGCCGGCGGTCTGCTTCGGGTGGCAGGCCAACTGGGAGCTGCTGCCGGCCTGGTATCAGGCCGTGGTCGCGGGGTTCCTGTCGCACGGCGCCGTGCCCTCGGAGCACAACAACCAGGCGCTGGTCGGGATACTCAACCGGCTGCTCGGCCCGCAGGTCGCCATTCGGCCCGACACCTACCTGACCATCGTCGACCTATCACCGCCGGCCCGTGACGCCATCCGCGCCTTGCTCACCGCCGGCGTACTGGCGTGTCTCGGTTGGGCTTGCCGGCGGCGACTGAATCCCCGTGCGCAGCCGATGGCCTTCGCCACGGAGCTGGGCATCGTGTTGATCGCGATGCTGCTGCTTTCGGGACTCTCCTGGAAAGCGCACTTTGTCACCCTGGTGCTGCCGTACTCCGTGCTGCTGGCTTACCTCGCAGACGCCCGCCACCCGGACCGTGGGCGGCGAACGATTGGCATCCTCCTGCTGCTGTCGATTGCCCTCAGCACGCTCACGTGTGACGTTATTACGCCGAAGGGCGCGAACTACGCCGAGGCGCTTGGCCTGATCACGCTCGGCGCGGTCGCCGCCGCCGCCGCGCTGTGCGTGCTGCGCGCACGACTGCCGGCCCACGAGCCAGCGCGCTCGACACCACCGTGACGGCCGCCCGCTTGCGGCTAAGATGATGGGGCAGGATACGGACGAGCGCCGGTGGAACCTCGGGATCAGTGTTTCGTAGTTGAGCGCTTCGAGCCCGCCTATCTTGCGCCGGGGCAGCCGGCAGAGCTGCACGCCCGGGCCCGGCAGGCGCTCGAGTCCCTGCGCTGTTGTCATGTCTGTCCGCGGAGCTGCGGCGTAGACCGGCAGGCCAACGAGGCCGGCGTCTGTCAGATTGGGCGCTGCGCGCGGGTCAGCTCGGCGTTTCCCCACTTCGGCGAGGAAGACTGCCTGCGCGGCGCGCGCGGCAGCGGCACCATTTTCTTCTGCGGGTGTAATCTGCGGTGCGTTTTTTGCCAGAACTTCGACATCAGCCAATCTGTGGCCGGGCGGGAGTACGAGCCGCACTCGATTGCCGACATGCTGCTCGCGCTGCAAGCCGAAGGCTGCCACAACATCAACTTCGTGACGCCGGAACACGTGGTGCCCCAGGTGCTCGCGGCGCTGGCCAGCGCGGTCGATCGTGGCCTGCGACTGCCCATAGTCTACAACACGAGTGCGTACGACTCGCTGGAGTCCCTCCGGCTGCTCAACGGGGTTGTGGACATCTACATGCCCGATTTCAAGCTTTGGTCCGAAGCCGCCGGCCAGCGCTACCTCAACGCCGGGGATTATGGCGCGGCCGCGCGCGCGGCGATTGCGGAAATGCACCGGCAGGTGGGGGAGCTGCACTTTACGCCGGACGGGGTGGCTTGTCGCGGGGTGCTGGTGCGGCATTTGGTGATGCCGGGTCTGCTGGACGAAAGCGCGGCGATCTTCCAGTGGCTGGCAAGCGAGATCTCGCCGGACACGGTTGTCAACATTATGGGCCAGTATCACCCGTCCAACCGGGTCGGCGGGGCGAGTTATCCGGAAATCGACCGCCGGCCAACAGCCCAGGAATTGTCGGAAGCCCATCGCCTGGCGCGCGGTGCAGGCCTGTGGCGCTTCGACCGTCCTCGTTCCTAGTGTCCGATAGTGCCAGGGCGGATACCGCCGAGCGCTCGCCGCCGCCGCCGCGCGGGGTGCGTCCGATACGCGGAGTTCGCGCACATCCAGAAAGGGTGTTGTGCAGCGCTGGGGGATGCCCTAAAATGAGCAAGTGGATTGTGTTGGGCATCGGTACCCTTCGAGGAGGTATACGAAAATGAGGCGTGGGCAAGCTTTTTGGATCGGCAGTGTTTTCGCGGCCAGCGCGGTTATCACGGGCTTGCTCGTGGGCTGCGGTGCCCTGTGTGCGGTGACGGGGTCGGCTGTGGGCCGCGAGGTGCTGCTGGGCGGGGCCCTGGCTGCGGCCCTCGCCGCCCTGGGGCAATCGAACGCGACGGCCGACGACATCGCCGCGGAACAGCAACAACTGGAACTGGCCGGGTTGCCGGCTGCTGAAGTGCCGGGGGAGCAGGGACCAGCGGGCGAGCAAGGCCCAGCGGGCGAGCAGGGCGCCGCGGGCGAGCCAGGCGCAACTGGTGAGCAGGGCGAAGCGGGCCCCGAGGGCGCCCAGGGCGAGCAAGGGGCGACCGGGGCACAGGGCGAACAAGGTGAACCGGGAGCCGCAGGGGCGACGGGCGCCCAGGGCGAAGCCGGCACGCCCGGTGCAGACGGCGCCCCGGGCGCAACTGGGGCGGACGGTGCGCCGGGAGCGGACGGTGCGCCGGGAGCAGACGGTGCGCCGGGAGCAGACGGCGCGCCGGGGGCTGACGGTGCCCCGGGGCCCGAAGGTCCGCCCGGGCCGGAATATTTCGACATCTTCGTGGACGAGTTCTACGGCATGGAGGGGCTGTCGCTATATGCCCTCCCGAACTTCGGCGAGTCCCACGGGTGGAAAGTGGCCATCCCCTATCGCTATCACCCGGGCAACCAGGTCACCATGCGCGTGTTCCTCTACGGACGCTTCCGGCCGGAGCAATTGCCCGATCCGCAGTGCCAGGTCTTCCGACTGGTCATCTTGCGGGCGCGCTATGCCGAAACCATCGAGCACTACGGTCCGGACGAGCAGTTCTTGACGCTGCAGGTTCCGATGCCCGCGACCCTGGAAGGGACCGTGGAGGGCGGCGTCCACTTCATCAAGATATTCATGCCGATCGATCTGCCGCTCAACGTGCCTGACGGGCTCAATCTGACGAACGACCTGCTGTCCGGACAAATGCTGGCCTTTGGGATGCAGTGGGCTTCCCCAGGGTGCCCAGACGACGGCGTCAATTACACCATCGGCGGCGTGGAGTTCTTTGAGACGCCGGTCGGCGAGGTCGGCCTCAGCGGCGTGACCGTGTCGCTCGACCCGCCGGACTGCCAAGACTGCGGCAGCGGCGGCGACGAATAA
>Ga0315289_10008804_pt1 | contig 14567 bp, 15 predicted proteins | sample YL17G11_40_MG_FD_203452 | JGI IMG/M metagenome (GOLD analysis project Ga0315289, IMG submission 203452) | Sediment microbial communities from Yellowstone Lake, YNP, Wyoming, USA - YL17G11_40 | ecosystem: Environmental > Aquatic > Freshwater > Lake > Sediment | place: USA: Wyoming | collected...
TCTTAGGAGCATCTAGTGCACTCTTCCATCTTACATAAGCAAGGATGGCTTCAGCAGCTCTGCTATCTACCATGTAGTCGTTAGTATCACAATCTAAACCACTGCTTAAATACTCAAGCAATATTTTTGAGTATTGGAAATTTGGACCTAGTATGATAACTCCACACTCTTCATCTATTTTATACTCTCCTAATATCTGACCACCACCTTGCAAACCGAATAAGTTAAATGATTGGTTAGATACAAAGAAGTTATAGTATATGTATGGAAAGTTATATGGTATAGCTGGATAGGTTACAGATGCAACTCTAGGAACACCTTCAAATCTATTAGGATTGTTAGGATGTCCATCATTGTAATTACTTAATTGTGGGTTTGCTCTTAGTGTTATTATTTCTCCCTTGTCATTAATAATACCAACTTTTGAAAAAGCAACGTAGTCCTCTGGGAGTTGAGCTGTTTTGTTAGGGGCGACATCGATGAGCGCAGTAGTAAAAGTACCAACAACATCAGTATTAAACTCACGAATACCGCGAACACCAATGTTATATAATCTTCTAAATTCATGCGATCCAGAGTCTTTGCTGTCTATAAGTTCAGCAACTATTGTTTTTAATCCTATCTTAACCATTATTATACGTTGTTAGGTAATGAATCACCATCATTAGTTAAATCTTGTCCCAATCTAGCTACAGATAATAAACGAGCAAGTACTTTATCAATAATCTCAGTCTCGTAGTTCTTAGATACATTTAAGTATGCATCTAAGATATTATCGCTATCAGATATTGCACCTGCCATCTTAATGGTCAATGCAGTAAACTGGAAGTTCTCTGGGTTATCAAAATATAACTTACCACTTTCTATATAGTAGAACACCATACCTTTGATTGGGCAAAGAAATGCTTGAGCAAATCTATCCTTGTTTCTCATAGGGATGAATGTCTTATTCGTTTTAGTATTTAAAGATACTGATACAATCTCCTGGTTATTAGGGAGAGCAGCCGGTGTGGCTGGTAGTACACAGTATTTTTGTAAAGCAACTGAATCGTATAACACTGGCACACTATTGTATGTAGTGATAAACATATCATTCATGTATGTAACATCACCAGCATTGCTATTTTCAAACGCATTCTTACGAGCCATGAAAGCTACCTCTTGAGCAACCATCGATGCGATGTGTCTCAAAGAGTATGAGCTATCGTCACTTCTAATACCTTTGTAGTATGTAGTTAGTATCTGCTCAGAAATATATCCGTAGGTAGTAGCTGCCATTATAATCCTGTTTGTGTTTTCTGATTAGCAAATTGAGCAACATCTCCGTCTTTAATGTTAAGACCGATGTAGCTTAATGCTAAGTAAATAATTTCATTTATATCGGTGTCGTTCCATTCAGGTTGCGTACTAAGTGCTTCTGAATATACAGGTCTACCGTTTACTATAGTATATCCCCAGAACATATCCTCTGGTTTCTTTAAATAGATAATATTCGCAGAGTATATACTTATTGGATTAAACTGAATATAATTTCTAAATGTAGTATAAATAGAGTTTTGCGCGTCGGGGTAGTCGTAGTAGCTAGCTAGGTTAGTAGCTAATCTATCTTGCTCAACACGAGTAATTTCATATTCTTCTTGACTTAAACCAATCGCAGTTGCTGTAGCAGTCTCACCAGTAAATGATTGAGTCCCTGTTCCAACAACTGTTATGTTAATAGCAGCTCCTGAAATGGCTGAATCGTATGAACCACTTAACTGAACGGTTTGAGCACCTGTTTTAATTAGGTATATATAAGATCCGCTAATAAGTCCAGCAGCAGTGATTGATGTTCCACCACCATTTGAGTATAAAACTTTATCTCCAGTATTAAATGGGTGAGCAGATGCAAATGTAATAGTATCTGTAGATATATTAACAGCACTCGATGTGCCACTAAATGTAACAGCGTTTGGTGCAGATAATGAAATAACTGGCAAATTTGTATAGTTTGCACCTTGGTTAGATACAGTAATTGATGATACATATCCACTTGTTGCATTACTTAGAACAGCTGTTCCTACAGCAGTTGTACCTGCATTAATAGGAGCAGGTATAGTTACAGTCGGAACTGCGCTATATCCACTTCCTGGATTATCAACAGCAATATATCCAATTTTACCTGGAGCATCAATAACAGTATTGCTAACAGCAACCATGTGAAAGAATCTATCGATAGCTGAGTTACTTACCCTGCCTGTAGATGGAATACTAACAACTGTTTTGTTTGACAAGAATGGTGACAAACTATCACTAATCTTTTCTGTTACTGCGTATGAAATTTTTGGAACTGGTCTGTCATAACGATAATCGTTTTGATTTCCGTAGAGCTTATTGAAGTATTGTACTTGCGCTCTATTAAGAACCAAATCAACTTCAGTCGGAGATACATAAACCCCCGAATTACTTTGTCTGATTAAAAAATCAACGAATTTATGTACCTGGTCTATTGTCATAGTGATACAAAGATAATCAATATTTGGATTTGTTTTTAAAGCATAAAGCCACCAGTCTAATTAAAGACCAGTGGCTAAACACAAGAGAAAGGAATCAAGGAAGCTCTTACATCTTCTTCAGTTGCTCAACAAGATCAGTTGCAGTAACATCGCCTTTCATGACAAGTATTGCAATATCTTTAGCAACATCAGAACCTTTAGGAGCATCCATAATTACCTTTTTGGATTCAGACCAGATAAGTTTACCTTCTACACCTGAATCACTTATAATACCTTTTTGAATAGCTTCGTAAACCGTAAACGCAATTTTGTTTTTAGGGTCTACAAAGTATTTAACAAAGTAAGATGGATTAGACTTGGCTTTACCAATAAAGTCTCTTCTAATCGCTTTATTTGATTGAGTGATACTAATTCCTAATGACCATGCAAATGGAATCATTTCCTCATCACTACACTCGTTAGCTGTTTTCAAGGCTTCGTATTCTAGATCAAGATGATCAAGCTGACTATTTAAATCTTTTTGCTCATCAATTAATCTATATACTGGAGATACATCGTTTCTCCTATTCTTCTTTCCTTCAAAACCATCAAAGTTTTTTAATACATTAAGTTTATTTTTTTCAAATGCACGAACATTTAACTTACCATATGTAAATTCAACCATTTCGTAATCTTCAAAACCTTGGGGTTCCATACCATCTTGCTCATCAACCCAAATAGTATCGATACCTCTTAAACATCTCCATCTACGCATTCTTTTAGTTTCATCGTCTAGTGTTACACCTTCTGATGGTAACTGATACTTAGGTGGATATGGCGATGTTGACATAAATCCACTGTCTTTATCTACAGGCTTATATCTTTCATAGGTCTGACATAAAATAAATTGATATACTTTATTAATGTCTTCAATTTCATTAAATCCTGTATCGGCTTTTTTACCAAAATTAGGATTACCTTTTTTCTTTTCTACTGTTTGTTCCATTTTCTTCTTGATTTAATTTATACTTTTTTCCTTGTATTAAAAATATAAAGGGGGAGAGCGAACCCTCCCCCATTATTATTAGCTACCTTTAACGATAGCGTATTGGTTTGCACCCATAACTTGCACACCGTAGTAAGCAACTTGAGAAACAACAAGCTCCATTTTAGGAGAGGTTGGATTTTTAGCTAAACCACCAGTTTCGGCGATTTGAACTTTCTGACCATTTCCTAAGATATCTTGGTAGCGAATGTTGAAACGAGGTACTACGTTACGAGTTACTGCATCAGTTGAAGTTCCTTTAGGGATCAATAAACCAAAGTCAGAACGAGTAGTTCCATTTGCAGAAGAACCGTAGAAGGCTGCTTCAGAGAATGGTAAGTAACGAGTAAAGTTGAATTTACGTTGGTAAGGAGCGAATGATTTGAAACCGAATCCTAAATCTAAAGCAGCAGAATCTTCATTCTGTGCGTAGATTACAGCACCGTTGTTGAAATCATTTCCTAAAGAGTTTTGAATAGCAATGTGTTGTTTAACATCACATAACCAATCGTATTCTTGAGGAGCACCTTGAGAGTCTAATTGACGCTCGATGTTAGCAAAAGTAGTTTGAGCACTAAAAGTACCGTAACCAATTTGCAAACCATTAGCTTGAGTCTGTTGGATAACACCAGCAGAACCACCTGAACTAGTACCATCAGCAGTTGCTCCGGCAGTAGTGTTAGTAGTTAAGAATGAATCCATTAACGCCAATTCTTTTTGTAACAAGAATTTTTTGTTATCATCAGCTAATTGCTTATACTTGTAGTAACGTTGACCATCATATTCAAAATCGATTGCTTCAGCCATAGATAAATCTGTGAATTTAGAATCTATACGAATTTGAGTAGCGTAGTTAGTGAATTTATCGATAGTCTGAATCTGAGTTGCAGTGTAATCAGAAGCTTCACCAACATATTTGAAACCATGACCTTGTAATTCATCACCAGCAACAACGCCAGCGTTGGTACCTAGAACTACAGGAACGATGCTACAAACTTGAGTTGCACTAACACCTTGGTTGGTTATAGCAGTTACACGAGATTCAACGCCGGTACGTGCGTTATACAAAATCATACCAACAGCTGGTAAAGATTTGTAAGCAGTACCTCCGTAGATATCACCAGAAGATAAAGTAAAATCAACAGATAAATTTACAGTACCAGCAACAGTAGCAACAGCAGTAACAAATGACATCTGACGACCTTTAGATTCGTAGTGGTAGAATAATTTGTTATCGGTAGCCATAGTGTTACCAGCAAGTTCGTTCATCATTACATAAGGAACGAATTGGAATTTATCGATGAACTCACGGTAAGCGCGAGGTACAACGATATTAAGTTCCGAGATTAGGGTCCCCGCCCGGTTGACGGTCGAGGAGGTGTATGTACTTGGAGTAGTAGCCATTTTTTTTAAATTTTAAATTTGTGAATAATATATTTTATAAACTTAATACATAGTCACCAAAATCATAGGGGTTTGAAGCCTTCGCATCAAATGTAGCTTGAGATGTATCTAGATTAATATTCTTGATATCTTTACCAATAATATCCATCTTTGCTTTTTCTCTGGCTTGGGTCCAACCGGATTTAAACATCTTCTCAGAATTTTCAAGAATATACACATCCTCGGTAATCTTCTTAACATCTGGGGTTCCGTCAGGTTTTATCCATCCGCGTTCTACCAAATAGTTTTCAGCATTAAACTCTTTCATTTTCTGTACCATCTGTGCTTGTTCGTCCTCTGTTACTTTATAGGACACTTCCTCGTCTCCTAAATTGAACTTGAACTCATTGATAGATGGAACTTCTTTTTCGACAGCATCAAGCCATTGTTTTTGCAAATATTGAATTTGCTCTGGGCTTAGACCATCTTGTTGAGTTTCCTGCTTTTCACTCGCCTCTACACTATGCTCGGGTTTACCTCCGTTATTAGTTGGTAAACTAAGATTATTTTTTATTTCTTCGAGTTGAGATCTTGTTTCTTTAGCATCTCTACGAAGTAACTTTTCTGCTCTTTCAATTTCTTTATTAATTTTGGAAGCTTCTTTGTATGTCTCAGGATCGAGATCCTGGTCAATAGCATCCAAATCAATTTTTTCAGAAAAAAGGGCAGCACCATATTTAGACTCTAACTCTAACTCAATATCTTCATTATCCCAATTAGGGTTTTCGGATTTGATCTTCCCAGCTAGAATATCTAAATCCGGAACTTGGTTATAGTCTGTTTTCTTTATAGACAGATACTCATATAAAGCATCCTCATCTAATTCATTAAGATTTGCCTGTTGTTCTTGTTGTACAATTTCTTGCTGAACTACTGGTTCATCTTGTTGTACTACTGCTTGCTCTTCAATTTGTGGAGCATCTGTAGTTTCTTGCTGTTGTTCTATCGTATCGCCATTGGCATCTACGGTATTTTCAGTTACAGCACCCTGTTCTGTTTGCTCTTCTTGTGGGGTTGGCTCTGGCTGATTATAATTATCAGTCAGCACATCCTCCCAAGATGCAGCCTTGTTTACATTTTGTTCCATTTTCTTCCTTCTTTGTGTTTTACAAAATTAACTATTATTTTGAAGTGTTTTTACACTTCTCCTTGCATTGCTTCTTCTTCAGGCATTTGACCTTCAGCTTGTTGTTGTGGTGCACCTTCTTCCTGTGGAGCTCCACCTTGCTGTTGCTCTTGTTGTTGTTGAGCAGCCATCATTGCTTGTTGCTTGGCTTGTTCTTCAGCCATTGCTTGTTCTTGCATGTCACTTAACTCTTCCATTATGATTTGCTTTTGTGTCTGAACTACACCGTCAATGCCATCGAAAATAAATGGAGGCATATCTTCAAGAGAAACTCCTTGCTCAAGAAGCTTCTCAAGAGTCTTAACACGCAAGATGTTAAAGTACTTTAAAGTTTCAGCTTCTTTCTGGTTTTCTAATTGTTCTTGAAATTCTTGTAACTTGAATTGAGCTTTAGCTTGTTCTAGTTGAAGTTCACCCTGTGATTTAGCTTGAGCAGCTTGTACAGCTTGTTGCATTTGCATCTCGCTATTCTGTTGAGCTTCTTGCATTCTAAGTTTACGACGTTTCTTTTGAGCAGATACTAAATAGTAGTTAGCGGCTTTTGGATTGTTTAATAAACGTATTTGGATAGCATCTTCAAGTTCAATACTTTGTTGAGCTAATGCTTGTTGGATATTTTGCTCCAACATCATCTTTTCATTGTTATCAATTACAGCTTCTATCTTAACGTCGAAATTCATTTTTTCGAAATCATCTGAAGCTTCTAGTTTAATATACTCAACTCTATCTGTACCTAATGCATATTTATATCCCTCGTATCCTTTTTTACCAAATACTAGGATATCCCATAATCTCATCTGTGTTAACTTAGCAGATCTTTCTAGAATGCTTAAGTATGAGTTGTATATATAGTTTATAGAGCTCTCTCCAATCTGGCGAGCAGACTCTAATACTTTTGCTCCTACCGCTTGATTAGAAATCATACCCTGGTCTAACGAGTTAGATCCAATCATTCTTTCTAGGTTATTTAGGTAGAAGTTATAAAGGTTAATAAATGATTCTAATTTAGCTGTGAATGGTACGTTCAACGGATTAATAGGTAATCCAGAACTTCCCTCCATTTCATCTACACGACCTTTGTGGAATATAATACCTGTCTGCTTATAGATACGAATTAATTCTAACGGCTGTAGAGCTCCTTTACCGTTACCTAAATCAACATCAGCCATACCTGCAATATCAACACTGTAACCATCTGGTGCAGCGTTAGCGATAATACCCTGAATTTTTAGATAAGCTAATTGCATTTGTTTAATAGAAGGAATCATAGTCTCAATTAGAGGCTTGTTGGTCATTCTATTATTGTTGTACATGTAAATGGTATACGGTGACATGCAATCTTGTAAATTGTCATTAGGTCTAGCCATATTCTCAGATACTGCCCAATGTAATAAATGGTTAGTATCGCATATCCATGCACCATCGTAAACTACATAGAATGGTTTAGATTTTACATACTCCTTACCTTCTTTTAATTTATCAGTTTTATCTAGAATTGTTTTACCAAATCTATCCTGATTCTTTTCGTAGTTGATGTTATATAAAGTTCTATATGACATTTGCAATACAGGAACTCTGAATGAATCATAAGGTCTTGATAAAGCATTTGCATATTGGAAGTTCCAAGTAAATGTAAATGAAGCTGGATTATTAAATTTACCTACGTTATTTTTTGCTAGGTTGAATAATTCTTCTTCAGATACTTTGCCTGGGAATTGTTGTCTTACTTCTGTGATCGGCATATAAACTACCTCGCCAGTCCATTCGAGGTCATTCATGTCAGCTCTTTCACTATACGATAATAATGTATTATATGGATTGATCTTACGAATACGAATCTTTCCGTTATTATCTATGAATGATTTAGTACCAGAAAAACCAAATGTAATTAAATCATCTAGTATGGCATCTTTACTTTCACTCCAATCATTTTGATATAGAACTAAATCTATACCTTGCTCCATCATTACCTCTTCACGCTCTTTGTATGTAAATCCAAAGTATACATCTAACTCATCATTATCTTCAGGAGTAAATGCTTTTGGATCTTCAAGTTGCATTCCAGTTTCTTGTTGTATTTGCTGAATGTCTGCTTGGTATTTCATTCTAAATTCAGAATCAGCTTTTTCTCTTTCCTTTCTAGTAACACTAACAGGATCTACAGCACTACATCTGATTTTTTCAATACGTTGATTGAAACGATCTTTGATACGTTGTATAATAGGAATTGCTATCGGTAGGGGAGTAAAGTCAAGATTTGAATATGGCTGTTGACCATTGATATCTAAGTAATCTAAAAACTCTTGCATTGGTTGGTTACCAGTAGCATATGCTCTGTTGTAATCAAACCTAGTTTGTCTTTGTTTTTGACTAAAGCCACCATACCCGTTAACCCATTGATAATAGGCGGTTCTCATAACTTTTAATCCGTACTCTGCTGAGTTTTTATCTTTATCCGTTTTTAATGGACTAGGAAATCCATAGATAGTATCTTGAGCCATTTATTCTTAGTGTAAATTCAGTTACAAAGTTAGTTAATTTTACAGTTTGTTTTTTATTAACCTAATCTTACAGGATTAGCATATTTCATAAATACTAATTTAGCTTCCTTGCTTTCAACTTTTACATTTTCAGTACCAGCTAACAAACTCATGCCAAAGGCTACAGTATCATCATACTTAGTTCTCTTTACGTGTTTATAGGCTATCAGATCGTCTATAAGTTCTGTGAAGTATATTTTGTTGCAATGGAGCTCAACGTAGTTGTAGACCGTGTCAAAATGCTTCTGTAGAGCAAATGGATCTTTAGATGGTGTACCGTATTTTACTTTCTTGTTTCTTCTGTTAGGATCTATGGTAGATTTAGGTCTCCACATTACATAATGTTTAAACCCGTTGCTTATAAAATATTCGTAGTAATCTTCCACGTCACTCTCGTAGTTAGCCTTGCATCCAAAGTATTCACACAGCATAATAATGTTATCGTGAAATATAGATTTTAGTGGGGGTCTATCTGCATATCTAACCACACAAAGACCGCTATCTTCAGGATCTGCTGTGTCATGCTTCCTATATACGTACGCTACGCCGTTAGAGCCTTGCTCTCCCGTTATAATTGTACTGGCGAATGGATCGACACCAATTGCAAAAGAAGATTCGTTAGCGGGCTTCTTAACCCCATTCTCGACGATGTTTTTATTTGAGTCTAATTTGGTCTTAAAATCCCAACACATTTGGAACTTTCCTTTAGGGTCTGATCTCCATGTAACCTTACCATCTATATCTCTAAAGAATGTAACTTTGTTTACCACTCCCTTAGGAGCATACTCTTTAAGATAGGTGAGCTGATCATGTAAGTTGATAGAGTTAAAGTGACATTGACTAGCATCAGTTTGAAATGCCTCTTCTACTGTTAACGGTAGCTTTCTTTTTTCTGAAGCTAATTGCCTGTCATCTAATCCCTGTCTGTTACGCATGATGTATTCTTTGGCGAGCTCTTGACGTGAGTAACCATAATCATCTATAAAAGAAACACCGGTTACATCATCTTCTCCATAATAACCCATAAATGCAGGATTAAAATAACGCCATAGTCCAGATTGCGTTTTACCGCTTTCTAGTTTTTCTGTAGGGTTTGATTTATCCCATATGTTCTTATATTGAACTGATGCCTCAAACGAATCTCCATCTTCTACTGTTGTAGTGATTAGTGCTTTACCTATAATATTAGATCCATTAAGTAAACAGAATCTTACTACGTTCCAGCACTCCTCTACATCTACACCCTCAGCCTTTGCAGCCTCATCAAATATATATGTTCTTAGCTTCTGACCATCATACGCTGTCTTAACCGTTGCCGCAAAATCTATCCACGAGTTAAGGGCTACGTTGTATTCTTTCTTTTGTGTTTTGGTACTTCTTTTGGATGGTTCAAAGAAACGGAGAGCAGACTTAGGATTCGATTCACCCTCATCTATTGGTTTTAGGAATTGAGGTAGTCTTTGCCATCTCTGAACTAATTTAGCATATAAGCCTTTAGCATCATCTGCTGTTTTAGATTGTATACCACAATGTGAATATGCACTTAAAATTGTTCTTAGATATGCAATGATAATAGATACCTCACCCTTTCCCCAACGACGTGGAGTGGTAAGGCATAATCCAAAACAACTTGGTGTCTTCTCTACACTATCCCATACGTAAAAGAAATCACGTTGTGAGTCTGTGAATAGTGGCTTTTGACCATCAATGATCATGTAGTTAAGGAATGCGTAATGGTAGCCGGTGAGATACTCTAAATTGCCGTTATTAAAGAACCAATACCCATTCTTTATTCGGTCATATTCTTTTGCTACAATTTCATCTTGTTGATCTTCTGTTAGCTCCTCGATATCATCTGGAGCATTTGTATAAAAGAACTTTTGTTTATCTTTATCCTTGTCCCAATTATCTATAGTTCTGAATAGGGGAGGTTGCGGAAGTTCTACTTTTACCTCACCGCAAATACGAACTCTCTCGAACTTATCAAGAGCTTCATCTATTAGTTCTTTATTTAGTGCCATTAAATGCTAAATCCTCCGGTCTTCTTGTAGATTTCTTTTTTGGTGCATCATCCTCTTCCTTATCTTCTGTTAGCTGTGCAAGCATTTTAAACTTATCCATCTTATCAACTAACTTCATTACCTTGTCAATCATTGCATCAGACTTATCGTCATTAATATACTTGCCTGCAATAGCCCCACCTCTAATAGAACTAATGTCATTGGCAAAATCTCCAGCAATACCAGATAGCTCAAACAATAACCTCTTTGCACCATCGTTCTTAAATGATTCCAATTCGCTTTCCAAATATGTAACATAATCTAATTGCTCTTTCTTAAGCCCCTTTAATTCCGGTCTCTTCATTGTTTAAACTTTGTTTTAGTTTTTTCATCAACTCCAATCCTTTTATAGATAGTGTATAATGATTAGTTCTGTTTACGAATACTGATAGAAATCCAAGCTTAACTAATTTGTTTAACTTTTCTCTATTGAACGATTCGCCGTAATACATTTGGTAATCTTTTACTCCTAATGAATTAAACAGTGATGTGTATACTAAATACGACATGTTCTCTGTTGTAAGTTTATATCCTGCAAGTACTCTTTCTATTGCAGAGTATGCGTACAGAATATTACCTAGATCATTTTCAGCAAACTTCCTACCTTTAATTTTTTGGGAGAGCAGTTCTAAAGCTTTATCATTTACCTTTCCCTGTTGTACTGCGTACCTTTTTTGATTGCTCTTAAACTTAAGCCACTTTCTAGCAGCTATTTGCTTATCCTTCCTTATAAGCAGCTCTCCCTTTGACTTCTTGATATCCCTTATCTCTGTCTCTAGCCCTCGTATAACACCTCTGTAGTATGGAATTATTACATTCCGTAAGTATACAGATGGTTTTCCTTTTATGTTTAAATCTATGTCTCTTCCTACAAATGGAATAAACTCTATCTCATCTAATGATTTAGGCAGCTGTTTCTTTGTTGCCATATACGCCCATTATGAATTTGTGCTCAATCTTAACGTACTCTTTCTTCTTGTAAGTAAATGTATAGTTATAGTTATCTTGAGGCATAAGTATATCACCTACATTAATTGGATCATCAGCCCAGTTCTTGTTTACGGATGATGGGAGATGCGTAACAATTAACTTTAAATCTTCTTTTTTCTCTCCGTTAAATGTTGTTAAGATACCAGATTCAGTTACGGAAGATACATTACTAAACTCGCATAGATAAATATCTTCTGCTAAAGTAAAGCTATCGTCTTCATTGATTTTTAAAAAGATCTGAGGTAGTGTTACCTTGTGAAAGATTTCCTTGTTAATTTCAATAATATTACCTTCGTGTGATGATAAGTAGTGAGTCAATACTTTATCTCCTTCCTTAAAGAAAGTATGACCTTCCGGTGCGCAAGCAACAATACCTACCTGCTCGTGATAACCCCTAACATCAGTGTTACACTCAGCTTCAATTTGAATTACAACACCTGGTGCTAACTCATACTTTTTGATGTCTCCTTTATTGTATTTAATAAAGAAGTTTTCTCCGAATGTTTTCATATTACTGTTCTTCCTTTGGTACTAGAATCTCTCCGTAATTAGATTCATAGTTTGTTACCGATTGATTAATTAGCCAATGTATGTGTTCAGCCAATTTCCTTCCCTTGTCTTTAGCCACTATTTCTGCTTTGTATCTCTGCACGTTCTTCAGTCGTATAGGATACATTGTGGATACATTATTTTTTATACTCATTATTTTTCTTCCTTGTGTATATGCAAAGGTACATACTTTTTACTTACGGTTTTTTAACTCCACAATAGTATTGTATCTTTTTTGGTTTACGTGTGATAAAAGTAAATTTGTTTTGATATAATCCCAAGATAGCTCATTCATTACCTTAAGAGTTTTATTATCGCCCTTAAGTTTTTCAAACGTATCTTTAAATGAATCATCAAAATTAGTTATACCTGGTTTTATAAACTCTGGTAAGAACTTAGGTGCCATTACAGCGGCTCCTGCGTATGTAGCTTCTATCCAAGATATATTACTCTTACCTCTATTGAATGTATTATCTTCTAGTGAGTAAATAAATATATTAGGATTTAGTTTTTTAAAGTTATAGAAATAGTCTATAATATGCGCCCCGGGTATAATTAAATAGTTATCTCCGCACTTACTTTCCAAGTATGGGAAACGAGCTCCTAAGAAATAAAACTCTGTATCTAGATTGTTGTTTATAATACCAGTCCAATCATCTAGATGTGAGTATACGTCGACCTCGTGAGTGCTTCCTCCTCTGTAAGAAACTATATTTGTTTCTTTATTAAAATTTCTTTTGCCTTTTACTGGAAATAAATAGTCATTATGAGCATTTGGTACTACTGTAATCTTATCGTTATGCTCTTTAAATGTTTCTTTTAACCCATTAGTAGATAACCAAATATGATCTGCTAACTTTGCGATATCTATTATTGTTTCTTTATTAGCATCATAGTTAATGTAATACGGATTATGCATAGGTACGTTGAGCACATCATCATCATAATCTATAATAACTTTAATACCCATTAGCTTTAACATGTTTATTGTAGCTAAATGGTTCTTAATAAAAGGTCTTTGGAATACAGCTACATCATAAGATGTATAATCATGCCAATCTAACTTATCTTTATGAGAAAGATCTTTAATATGAATATCTGAATATTCTTTTTCTAGGTAAGGTAAAACACCTCCTAATCGATAAAAACTAGTACCATCTACTATAGCTGGTGCGAACGTCAAAACTCTAATCATATTATACTTATCTTTGCGTATATCATTCATTTATTAATTAACAATTAAATTTAACCCAAAATGGCTAAACTTATTTCAGTTTCTGCTTATGTGCTTCCAATTGAAGGTACTCTAGCAACTTCAGGTCAGCGTTTAATCAACGTAGACAACATTCAAGGCGTTAAAGCTTCTCCATCTGGAGGTTCTTTAAACATTAACGGAATCAACACCGCTATTGATTATGTTTATCAACAAGCTAATCAAGTTCAAAATGGTACTATTTTCGTTGGTGAGGCTGTATCAGCAATTTTAGCTGCTGCATCTGCTTAATCATTGAATTGAAGCAAAGAGAAAGGGGTTGCCAATAAGCTTCCCCTTTTTTATTTACTTGGAGTTGTGTTGTTGCATCTCCTCATTAATCTCTGTTACCATCTTCTCTACAGCTTCTCTGAAGTCCATAATCTTGTGGTAAGTTGCTTCAGGATCACCTTCTACTAAAAGAGTGCTTATGAAATCAAAGTTTTTTACAGCATTTCTAATAACTGCATTTACCTCTTTGATTGCGTCTTCTCTCTTCTTTTTCTGTTGAGCCTTTAAACTTTTCTTAATAGCCATTACTAGAAAGGTAAGTCATCGCCACCAGCAAGACTAGGTTGAGCGTCTACACCTTCTGTAGCTGCTTCAAGTGATAATCGCCAAATAGACAATGTATTTGAATATTGTGTTTTACCGGTCTTATCAGTCCATCCACGACCACGTAAGTTAAAATACACTTGTATTTCATCTCCTACTTTTACTGAATCTAACAATGAAGTTTTGTCTTGTACTGCTTCAAACTTGATTTGCTCAGGGTACTGAGGGTTCTCAGAATACTCAACGATTAAATCTCTTTTTTTAAACTTTTCGCTAACGGCAACTGTGTTACCTACTACTAGCACTTTTCCTTTGATTTCCATTATTTCTATCTTTTTTTTAAATTTTAGTAAAGGTACAATATAGGTTTTACAATTGCAAATTTATTTTTTCTTTTTGTTTTGTCAAAACTAATGCCTACATTTGTAACCTTCATCAGTTCAGAAGTCTAAAACTGATAAGTGCATAGGGGTGAATAGCTCAATCAAAAATATGACTATAAAGGTATTTACAACAATTGTCCAAGTGGGAGC
>Ga0315289_10008806_pt1 | contig 14567 bp, 10 predicted proteins | sample YL17G11_40_MG_FD_203452 | JGI IMG/M metagenome (GOLD analysis project Ga0315289, IMG submission 203452) | Sediment microbial communities from Yellowstone Lake, YNP, Wyoming, USA - YL17G11_40 | ecosystem: Environmental > Aquatic > Freshwater > Lake > Sediment | place: USA: Wyoming | collected...
CCCGACTACGACATTCGAGGGCAGGCAGATTAACACTGATTTAGTTGCGGGAGATTTTCAACTGCGATAATAGTATATAAGTATATGCATATATACTTATGGAGTGATCTAACAATCAAGGTTTTTTAAGTGTAGGATTTGAGAAGATGGGGTTTGATAACGGCGGATTCCTTCGATGCGCTTCGCTTGCTCAGGACAGGTAACGCGGGTTGCGCCCTTGACTACGACGTTCGAGGGCAGGCAGAAAATAAGTAACCACGAATGAACACAAACAAACGCGAATTTTTTTGACGCTGATTTACACAGATGGACACTGTTTAGTCAGCCGGTGAGGCGTTCTCAAATAAGCCCTTTTTCCCCCTAAGGGGTGTCACGGTCTCATTTTCGTCCGCCGGACGATTATATCGCCCACCGCCAAAGGCGATTAACCGGCTGACACAAATAGAAGTAAGATTAACACTGATTCAGTTTGACAACTGCAACAATAGTATATAAGTATATGCATATATACTTATGGAGTGATCTAACAATCAAGGTTTTTTAAGTGTAGGATTTGAGGCGGGGGGATTTGAGAAAGAGGGGTTTAGAATAATGGGCCCGTCTTCGTTTTGGAACTACGCCGTGGTCTGCGCTTCGCTACGAAATTATTTGTTGGCGGATGGGCGATTTTGGGGGTAAAGTTGTAACCACGGATTGCACAGATTAACACGGATTTTTTATTACCACTAAGACAAGAAAAACACGAAGAATTTTTTTCGACACTGATGGACACTGCTTTTGTTCGGCCTAGTGTTCTCGACGAACCCTGCTTTTTAAGCAAGCTTAGTCGCAGGATTCGTCATCGTCCACAGGGTGGCCAAAAGACAGGCTACCCATTTTCAAGCCGAGCAAAATACACGGATTTTTTAACACAAAAACACGAATTTTTTAGACGCAGATTGCGCAGAGAGTTCAGCCACAGATTGTCCAGATTAACACCCCCGACTACGACATTCGAGGGCAGGCAGATTAACACTGATTTAGTTGCGGGAGATTTTCAACTGCGATAATAGTATATAAGTATATGCATATATACTTATGGAGTGATCTAACAATCAAGGTTTTTTGAGGGAGGGATTTGAGGCGGGGGGATTTGAGAAAGAGGCCCGTCTTCGTTTTGGAACTACGCCGTGGTCTGCGCTTCCGACTTCGTTCCGATAAACGACATCGGAACTACGCCGGACAGGTCGCTTTGAGATTTTTTGGTGTTGACGGGGACTGAAAAGGGGGTAAAATTGGCTGAGCAACGGCGATAGATTTTAGTTTTAAGTTTTTGGTTTTTAGTTTTGAGTTAGAGGGATTTTTGGACAAAAATTAATGCAGGTTTTAAGCATCGCGGGGTTAGTAAATTTCCGGCTTGTCTTTGGTGAGAATCGGGAGGATAGTGAGTTGCCCTGCGGCTAGTCGTTGGTCGATAGCAAATAATCGTATTTCATCATCAAAATTTGTTGTATAATATCATGTTATATTTATGAATCCCAACTATAAATCATTCTGGGACTGTGCAATAGACATCGGTTTTAAAGCTGGACATGCGTTGAGAGAGCAACTACATCTGGATGAAGACAATTTCCGTTTTAGAGCCCCATACTCTCATGGAAACTCGAGAAATGTTTATATCTATCGAGCAATTGACGAAATCCAGAAGGCAGCAACATGCTTGATAAGATGGAAGGAATTTTTTTCAGATGAAGGCAAAGATAATTACAAAAAAGATGTCGAAAAACAAATGATAAGAATTACTGAACAGGCGGTTCTGGATGAACAAGCATTGCGGTCCCGTAAACTAACAGAATTACTAGTTGATACCATCTTGTTCCTGAACACCAACGAAGAAATCTATTTCAAAGACTATTTCTATTTCTGTGAACTCGTTGAGTGGCAAAGGACACAAGATGATCGTAAAGAGTTCTATGATTTCAATAGTCGTAATTCAAGTGAGCACATTGCTTGGTTGCATTCCTGTATCAAACGACTAGAAAGCAAAGGAATTGATGTAAACAAGAGATGGTATCTCAGTAAACCGGCCAATATTGACTCCATACCTCAAGTCCGATTGTCAACGTTTAGATCTAGATATAAGAAGGTCTCACTAAATCAAGGCCCGGAGATTATCACGCTACTGGCTAAGACCTATTCACATGCGTACGGTGAATCTCGACATGTGCACTTTTCAGCCAATGATACGAGTTCTGAATTCAGTGAGGACTCTGGCATCTTGAAAGGCAACAAGGTAGGTGTACTGCTAACCAACTTGTTGCTTAAGCTTCAGGAACTATCCGGATTTGTGCCCCCAAAAGGCCAAGATATTCTATCAAAAATACGGTCCGATGCGAAAGCAGACGACATATATAAAGAGTTGACTACTTCCTCGGCAGGAGTTGGGGATTATGTTATGGCTTGGGGAGATTTAGGACAAGTTATAGAAGAGCGAAAAAGCAAATATGGTTATTTCAGTTATCATGTTAGATATATAGATAAACCACCATTAGAGAATATTACGGACGATTGGTTTGCGTCTTTTGAAATAAGGAGAATAGGAAGTAAAGTTGAACTTCTAGAAAAGGTAAAATCAATTATTTCGAGGTACTGTGGCACAGATATAGATGATAGTAAAATTGCATCAGTAGATGATACTAAGTTTGAGCAATGTTTAAAACAAAGTATCCATGAAGTACTTAAGTTATTAAGAAAATAATCTAACATGTCACTTGACGAAACTCACTGAAAAATGAAATAAGAAGTGGCGGGGAGAAGATATGAAAGAAAGCCAAAGATGCCTTTGCTGCCAAATAAGAATACCAAAGAAACGGCCACGACGATGCCCTATCTGCAAGCATATTTTTCAGGGAAATGGATGGGATGGCATAGATGCACACTGGCGTGCAAAGCATGAAAATATCATGTCATATAAGAAGTTCTGGACATCTCTGTGCAGCGAGCACAAGAGTTGAGAATGCGTGAACAAATGATTCAGCCCAACCATCGCCTCCAGACTACTCACGGCCGAGGCCAGACGACAGACGACCGATGACGAGATAAACAATTATGAGATTGCCGCGCTGCGCTCGCAATGACGCCGATGAAATGCCCTGATGAAGTAGCGAGACCCTCACCTTTGGTTCCTCTCCCACAGGGAGAGGGTTTGAAATCGAGGCAGGCGGAGGACAGGCAGCGCGGGAATGACCCCGCACCAGAGAAGCTCGGTGCGGGGCGAGATAATTTTTGATGTTTTTGGCTTGTTATCTGAAAATCACTTGATAAAATAATAAACCAGATATTTTCGGGAATCAGGCGTGCAGGGTTATGGTACATAATCGCAATAAAAAAGCCCTTTACGAGGTAATCGGCAAAAACTGGCCTAAAACACACTATGACAAGACGCTACAACGAGAAGAACAGCCGACGACAACGGAATCTCCCGTATCAATGCCGATGTCGGCGAGATGGCCAAGAAAACCAAGAATTATGCAATTTAATATCGACCGAATTGAATTTTCAATACCTTATCAGCTTGCTATAGCATTGCTGCTGGTGTTTATTCTGCTGATTCTGGTGGTCTTCAGACTCGGTCAAAGTTCCGGCGGCCAAAAGGAGGCCGCTCCCAGCACAGAAATACCGAGAAAACCACAGGCCGAGGTATTTAAGGCGCCGGCTGGCGCACTGCCGGCGGTTGCCAAGACCGAAAGCACACCTGCGAAGCCCGCACCTGTTCGGGAGGCAGTGCTGTCTGATGTAAAAGGCAATAACCGAATCGTAATACAGACCTACCGGGTCAGGGCCCATCTTGAGCCGGTAGAGCAATATTTTGCCCAGTTCGGCATAGAGACTGAAATCAAAGTAATCGACAACTGGTATTACCTTGTGACTAAAGACAAATACGAGAACCCTGAAAAGGCAGGGACAGACGGATACCTTGCGAAACAAAGAATAATCCAACTGGGCGCTAAATACAAAGCGCCGGCGGGATACGAAACCTTCGGGTCAAATCCCTTCCACGATGCATACGGCAGGAGGTTTGACGATTAGTTTGTTTGAGGAGAAATGTTGAATGAGTATCGACCGTTCATTAAAAATCAAGGGGGCATTGAAAAGGCATAGAAACGTTCTGACGCGAGCAGAGCGAGTAGGGCAGTTGAAGGACGAAGAGCGATGGACAGAGAGTGATTCTCTGTTTGCGCTGCCGAAAGTAGCGCACCGCAAGAGTCACGCCGGTCGAAAGGCCGCGAAAGAAGCAGCCGCCGCCACCGCAGAAGGCGCTACCGGTGCAGAGGCCCCTGCCGCTGCCGAAGCGCCAGCCGTCAAAAAAGAAGAAGGCAAATCGAAATAATACTTAACGGCGGGTTGCAGGGACTGCACAGGAAAATAGCTCATACCGCACCTATTTAAAAAGTGCGCTCATAATAAAAAATAAGTACCTGATTGCCAAAGACTTAGATGATACTAACCCCGCACCAGACGCTTCGGCTTGGCGCGGGGCTAACGGCGCAAAAATCAAATAGGTGCGGTATCAATGGACAGGGATTGAGAGTCAAGGAGTAAGCCAGGCAGCACGGAAGGATTTTTTGTTGGGGTCGGCGAGGAACTTGTTGGGACAGTCGCCATCGTCGAGCAGCCGGTCGGGCAGACACTGCGAGGTATCAGGCACATCAATGGGCAAAGTACCATCATCGCTCAGCAATAAGAGGTGCTGCGAGTCTTTGAATACAACAAGGGCTTCGGGAGAGAAATTATATTTATCCATATTCAATTTGCGGACGAAGGCCGGCGGCATCTCATTTTCGCCCGACCAGCGATATAAAGCGAACGGGGGTTTGCCCTGCACCAAGCCGAAGCGTCTGGTGCGGGGCTCGTCGTTGTGCGGGCCGGCGATAATAAAGTAGGCCTTGTGGAAAGAGGAATACTCCATACTCCTTATGCCGAGGCCATTGAGGTCCCATAGCAGCGGCGGCGCAAAGACGGGCGGTGCCTGCTTTTCAATTACCTGCCTCGGGTTGGTTAAGGGGACAACGAGGGCTTTCGAGCCGGGGCGCGGGTTTCTGAAGCCGATGTATATTGTATTCGAGTCGGATGAGGCGCAAAGGGCTTCGATATTAAGCCCTTCCTGCTTGGGGGCAAGTTTTTTTCGCTGCTGCTTCGTGAGGGCGGCATCATCGAAGCAGGTTGCTTTATCGAGGCCTAATTGGCGCATATTCTCGGCTTTGAGGAGGTGGTGAACGAGCGTTTTGCAGGGGACGCCTGCGGGAGTTATGGTGACATTACCATCTCGGACGTCAGCTTTTGTAGCGAAAAAACGATAACGGTTTGGTCTTATTTTACCATCCTGGTTTCTGCCGTGGGAAGTGAGCCAGTAGATGTAATCGCCGAGGATTGTTGCGCCTTCGATGTCGGCTTCTGGGTATTCAGATTCGATTTCAAGAAACTCAGTAAGGTCATAAGTAAAAAGGGGCAGGCCGGGCTGGCCGGTTTTGTAAACCCTCAGGATGTTGTTTTCATCGTCGGCGACGATGAACAAATCGTTAGTTACGGCAACAGCGGCGGAGGCATCGCTTGTGCCATAGTAAACGATGTATTTTTCAGAGGGGGCGGTTTGTGAAGCGAACCCGGCAAGTGAGAAAAAAATCAGCGAAAGAATGATTTTGTGAATCGCTCTCATATCGCAGATTAGTTTAGAGAAAACAGCGGTAAAAATCAAGCAGTCTTTCAAGCTGGAAATAACAAGTGCCGCTAAAAGGATTTTGAGAGCTGCCACATACCGTCGGAACGGACATCGAGGACTTCGGTGTCACGGTAGAAATTCAGGGTGGCAATGGCGTAATTTACAAGGGCCTCGGTGGAGGCATTTCGGGCATCGAAGAAGTCCTGCTGGGCATTAAGAACACGACGGCTGTTTGTCCGGCCATACTGGAGGAGCAATGACGTATTATCATAACGTTTTTTTGCCAGCTCGAGACCCTCGGTGTTGAGACGATAGCGCTCGGCGGCTTCGGAGAGGTCGCGATAGGCACTGCGGACTTCCAATTTTACCCAATCGGACATTTCCTCGTACTGTCGCTGACACTGGCTGAGGATTATTAAAGTCTTACGATATATGTTTTGCTCGAACTCTCTATCCAGCGGGAGGTCGCCGTCGATGCCGATTTCGGCCTGGTCCCGAAAGTTTCTAATAGGATTGTTGTCCCGCAGGCGTCTCAGCGGATTCGGACGGCCGCGGTCGGCGGAAAAGTCATCGTCCAAGGAGCCCACGCCGGGCTGTCTTGCAGCACCGGCAAGTGAAGTAGCATCGACGCCGAGGTAAAGGTTCAGTTCGGCGCCAAGGGCATCTGATGCAACGAGAACTTTACGCTCGGCATCGGCGACTGCGTCGGCGTAATTAGCCAAATCGAGACGCTGACTGAGGGCGGTGTCAATGGCAAGAGCTTCATTAAAATCAGGAGGCGTCAATTCGGCGGCTTTTATGGTTTCAAGCTCATTGGGGTCGAGGCGGAACTCATCAGTAGTAGGCAGACCAAGCGATATTTTGAACTCGTCGAGCGCCTGTTCGTAAAGTTTTTTTGCCTGAACAAGCTCATCGGCGGCGATGAGCTTTTCCTGCTGAAGCTGCTCAAGCTCAAGGTCGGGCAGACGACCGGCGGCTGATAATTTTGCGACAATGTCGGACAAACCAGCGAGCGTATCGCAGTTTTGCTGAGCGTTGGTGACGGCGTCGAGCAGTTGCAGAGCCAGATAGTACTGGGTGATGATGGAGACAACAAAGGTTTTACGAAAGCGATTAAACAGGCGGATTTGATAGACGGTATCGCGTTCGGCCTGTGTAAGATTTTCCTGAACAATTTCTGCGCTGCTGCCGCGAAGAAGAGGTTTTGTCACGGTGACTGTGAGGATGGAGGCAAGCCCGCCGCGGATGTCTTTGATGTCTCCGGTGATGACCCTAAACCAGGCGGCACTGAGCTTTGTTCCGATTCTGGTGCCGTCCGCCATAAGGCGGTTAAAACCGACGTCTGCCTCGCCGCCCACACCTTCACGAGCGCCTTCTTTGCCGTAGCCCTCCCTTATGCCGCTGAAAAAGTGCGGCTCGAATTCGTATCTTGCCAGCTTTAAGTCGAGGGCCCTTATATAAAGGAGCTCCTTTTCAAGCTGATACTGACGGTTATGGGCAGTCGCTATGGCAACGGCATCAGCGAGGTTCAGTATGCCGGAAGAAGGAACAGCTTTTTCAATCCGGACGTCGTTGGGCGATGGTGTGGTATCACTGATTTTGTAATTGGCCTTATCGCCAAATTTTTCGTCCCATTTATGGTCGATGATATCATAGACCTGCTTATCGGCATCGGCTTTATACTCTGCAGGCGTTTTGCAGCCGGGCAGCAGAGCCAGCCCGAGCAAAAAAGGATAAAACAGAATTTTTTTATAACGAGCAAAAATCATAATCCCTTAACCATTCCGAGCTGATTGAGATTTTCCTTATTAATCCTCCGGGAATTGCCCCCGTGACATCGGCTGGGGCTACAGGCCTCTTATGCCAACCATTTCGCCGGGTTTGAGCTTGAGGTTCGGAGGAATTTCTATCATCATAGGATGTCCCCACTGGGCGATATTGGGCATTTCCCACAAACATTCGGGCAGTCTTTCGAGGGTGGGGCCGAGATGCGCCACCTTCGAGATTGCAATCTGGGCCGGCTCGATGGTTTTGACAAGCTGGACGGCCATTCCCTCCCTGACCTGACCTAACTGCCTCAGGCCTGCATAAGCGATTATTTCCCGCGGTTTTGTCTCTGCTATGGTAAGAATGGGTTCACCGGCTAAAACGACCTCCCCTTCCCTGCCGATGACGACCTCGCCCGGCCTGCGAAGGGCGATGTCTCGCGGCCTGCCGAGGACCTGGATGATTACGCCGTCGATGGGGGACTTTAATACGACAGGCTCGCGTCTTTTCAGCACGCCCTCCAGCCTTTTTTCCTGGACATTCACGGCTTTGCGTATAACCTCAAGAGCGCTATCAACTGAAGGGTTGTATGGCTGATGGTCAGCAAATTCAGACTGTCTTTTCCGAGCTTCATCCAGCTCCTGCTGTGCCTGTGCGAGGAGTTTTTCGCTTTCCCTGATTTTTGCTGCCAGTGAATCGTGAAGGGCCTGTGCTTTTTTCAGATTATAGGGTTCGGAGACGGCGCCTTTTTCAAGAAGCGACTCTTCGATTTTCACTTCCGCGGCGAGGTCTTCGAGCATTATGCGGTCGCTTTCAAGAATTGTCTTCTGCTCGAGGATGCGAATGGAGGCGGCCTCGACATCAACGGCAAATCGCCTGCCGTTATCAAGCCAGCTGGTCTGCCTGTCGGCAGCTTCTGCGAGGAGCTGCTCCTGCGTGGGGACAAGCTGCGCCATCAGGTGCTGAATCTCGGCCGATATAGCGGCAAGCTCCGCCTCGATAGCTTCATTATCGAGAACGGCATCAATTACAGCTACTATGTCGCCCTGTTTGACCTCTTCAAACAATTCAATGGGAATATTTTTGATGCGGCCATCACAGGTAGATGCGATTTGACGGACCTGTCCCTGGGCGATGCCGAGGACTTCAAAGCGCATTGCGCGGTGGTGGAACAATACGACGACGGCCGCCACGGCCACCAGCCAGACCAAAAAAGGCAGGATATGCAGTCGGAGACTACCTAATCGATGGATGTCAAGTATTTTCGGCATAATCGAATTAAACCTCTAACAACTGCTCCTGCATAGTAAGGCTGACACCGGTGATACCCTCGACCTTTCCGAGGTCGGCCAGCATTTGTTCGTTTCCTGCGGCATTGCGGACCATCAACTGGTAGGCATATTCGACCTGCGGGCTGCCAAAGCCCGCATCGTTTGCCGATATGAGGGTGAAGCTGCCGCAGAAACGCTTAAGGACAGACATAACGGGATGGTCGGGACCGATATGAGCCGGCAAGCTGAACCGCAGGAAGCCATTATGAGGCTGATGCGTGCCGAAGCCAGTGATATGCAAATACACGGCTATCAAACTCAGCATAACGGTGCCTAATATGGCGATGACATACCGCTGGGAGCCGGCGGCCATACCGATTACGAGAGAACAGAAAATAAAGACTATGTCGCGTGTGTCTTTGACAACGTTTCGGAAACGGATAATCGCCAGGGCGCCCATCAGTCCGAAGGCACGAATGATATTATCGCCGATGACGGCCATAACCATAGCGACGACGATGGTGACAAGGACAAGGGACTGGACGTAAGTTCTCGAATAAGAGAGTCCTGCGTGCGTGAAGTAGTAAACCCAGGCGATGACCTGCCCGAGGACGAAGGCGAGCAATAAGGACAGGATGACATTCTCCGGCGTAAATACGCCGCCCGTTAAAGGCGTTCCTTCAATAAGCTCCCAAATTCGCTGCAAATTCATAATCGAGCCACCATTATCGGCGCAAGAGGTGCGCAGAATCTTAACGAACAGGCATTTTCCATTGAGGTGGCATACTTCGACACTGACCACTGCTGTAAATCAAAGTAGCGGGTCATACGCGCCAGCCAGGCGGGGTAACGGCCTGTAAACTTGATCTCGAGAATCACGTTTTGCAGAGTGACCGGGTTGTGCTGCCAGCCGCTTCCGGAAAGTAAAACATTGTGGTCGCTGCTGACTTTGTAGGCAACCTGTCGGTCGAAGGTGACACGGACCCTGTTTTCCGTGCTGCTTTCGTATGCCTTCCGCAAATATCGCACCAGGATTACGGGTTTTGCGCCGACGCTTCTCATATATAACTGAAACTGCCTGAGTGCGTCGATATCTTCCTGATAATTCTGGACCGGGGGAACATAGCGGCCTGAAAGCAGGATGGGGACATCCTCGGCTGCGACCCTGGCCCTGCTTTTGATAATAACGGTATTAGAGCGGCGTTTGACCTCGAAGAAACGGGGATAAGCAGGGTCATCAGTGTAACTTCGGACGCGCAGCTTAAAGCGTTTCAGGATGCCGTGGATACTCTCTTTGCAAAGCTGCAGGGTGTCGGAGTCAAGATAAAGACTAACAACGGGATAGAAGCCGGTCGGCTGGGATTTGGTGTAGCGGTCAGGGATGAGGTAAGACTCAACGAAGTGCGCAATCACCGCCGCCCTGGACTGGCTGATTATATACTTCATCTCATAGCGGCACCGCAGGAGAGAGTCCTGCAAAACATCCTTCGCCATACTTTTCACCACTATGCATCTCCTCTACATCATTATCATTATAGCATTAACAGGATGCTTAGTCAAGCACGAAGAGGCAAAGACCGCTCAATCTACAAATCAATTCCGTCCGGAGGGCACAAAATGGAGAAATTCCCCCTTCACCCCTCCGAAGCCAGAGTAATAATATATGCTGTTGTCTGGTCGTCATTTGCGAGCCAGACTCTATCTATCAGCCGGCTTAAAACACAGCCGACGCAAATAAGCCAAAGGCTTACAAGTTACGGCTGGCCGCAGTTATCGAGCCAGTGCTTGGCTATTTCGGCTAAATCCCTTTCATCAACGACGCCGTTGCCTGTAATATCACCTGTCAGGCCTGAGCCGGTTAGCCGCCAATCATCACCGAGTATTGCGACATCGGTAAAGTCAACAGGGTCGGTGCAATCGAGATTCGCTTTAGTGCAAGGTGTTTCCTTAGTTATGAAAACTTCGTCAATCCAGGCGTTCTCGCCATTTTCAAGATAAAGATTGTTAAAGCGTATTTTGAAGGTGGATTTAAAGTAGTTGCTGTCGGTGATTCTGTCGGTGTAATGCAGCCACGTATCCTCTGGGCGGAGGGCGCCGAGGTCACAGACATCGACGTAGCTTGTCCCATTGTAGTAAGACAGCTTAAGGTCCTCTGTCGCGTCTGTGTCATCCAACTGCACCCAGAAGTCCACGTTAATGGCGGCAGCATTGCTGGCATCAAGGTTTTTGCAGGTAAAGGTGCTGGCAGCGCCCTTTGCCGGCGCCTTGGCAGAGGGTAGAGCGTGGGCATAGACAGCGGTGTCTCTTGCCCAACTGCCGCTGTTGGTCCAGTTGGCATCCCAGGTTGTGCCTTTGAAGGCATCGTTAAGCAGGACAATCCCCGGAGGCATTAACGGCTCATCCCAGTCAACCTGGCCGCGGACATTTGGGATTCTGTTTGCGAACCAGGTTTTCAAGGTGGCGATTTGAGATGCTGCATCTGCGACCTTGTCATAGGGGTCAACAGAAATTGCATGGGAGATGACCGGCTGAATCGTATCGAGGAATTTGTTGATATTCTGCTGAGTAAACGGGCCGTCAAGAAGGTCTCGCATTATCTGGTTATACTGGGAACGAAAGACGGGGATATCAAGGAGAGTCGTATCCCAAGTCGCTGAGCTGCCTACATAATAAATGGTCTCCGTGTAGGCTTTAAAGGAGGCATCGACATCCCAGGGGAAATACAATCTTTTTTTACCTGCGAGGTTTGGCTCGTTAATATTTGGGTCCCAGAAGTAGGTATTGTTGTTTTTCCAGAAGAGCGGGTCGGAATTAGCCAGAAATGCATCAATGGCAGCAGAGCTTAAAATTCGCTTCATATCGACCCACTGGTCCATATCGGCAATTATATTGGCATCATCGGGAACGGAGCACAGGCCTCCGCTCGACTGTGTTTGTGCTACGCTTGAGTAGAATGGGTCGTAACAGAGCGCCTCAACCGCCTGACTTCTTGGTGTGGTGTCATCTCCGACTTTCAGAACAAAATGGCCGTCGCAGTCGTGGTGCTTGTAGAGCCAGCTATGGCCGTGGGCGTCGTAAATGTTGCGGTGCCGCAAATACTCTTTGTCATACTGTTCGACAAAGACAAAGATGCCGTTAAATGTGCCGTTGACGTAGAGCTTGCACCAGTTACCGTGCCAGACGGGCCAGCCGTAACCCTCCGTTGCAGAAGCCATACGATGGAGGTTAACTGCCACGCCCTCCGATATACAGTCGATGGAATCGGAGTTGGTTTCGAGACTGAGTTTTTTCAGGCCGTGCCAGTCGGGGGCTGCATTTGGGTCTGTCCCATAGTATTGATTGATGTCGATTTTCAAGGCGACCTTTACAGGGTTAGTGTCATCGGGAAATGCAAACCCTTTCTTCCTGCGAACTTCAACCCTAATCTTCTTATCACTCTCACCTTTCATCCAGAACCAGCCCTTCCTTGCAACCTCTACAGCAATGCATCCACTCGACTCCGGGGTGTTGTGTGTAATATCATACCAGTCGGCGGAGTTGATATCGATGTATAACGTCATAGGTTCATTAGGCGGGCCGCCGAAGGTCGGCCAGTTCGGCTCGAAGATTTCGGGCCAGAGCGGGTCCGGCCAGTTGATTTCGACTGCCTGTGCCGAATTAGATAGAACGGCAGTTATTGCAACGGCGACGACGGCCACCATTGCGGCTTTTGTTAGTAAGTTCATTCTTACCTCCTCCAATATTTTGTTGTATAAAGAAGCTTTTTTTATTGCTATTTGCGCACCATGCGCAAAAACACCTCACTCGAACCATCCCTGTGTGTTAATACACCCTGCCCCTCGGGAGAGGCGTGATTCGTCCGTGAATGCAACAAATAACCAAATATATAATATCGGCTGCTATATTCAGTTTTGTCGATAAAAGCGAAATGGGAAAGCCCCGAAAATGAAGAAAACAAGAGCCTTCTCATCACTTCTCCTGTATTTCATTATTTAGTGGTAGTTTACACATAAGCTGCCAAAAAGTCAAGAAAATAATTCCTGCCGATAAGCAAATATTTTACGGATTAAAGGGCTGAAAAAGCCCTTTTTATGTTTTTCGATTATAAGTATTTGGAAAAGCTGAACTTGCGAAGATAATATGCGGATTTACCCGCCTTCGCAGAAAGCCACGGCTGTAAAGCCGTGGGACTCCACCGGCCAATTCTACATTGGACGGTTCAATAACATACCCAAACAAACTTATAACCGGCTAAACCAGCTATAGTCCAATCCAAGTGTACACTACCAGACCGAGGCAAATTCAGCAAAATCCCTGAAGTCCACAGTTCCATCATTGTCGAAGTCACCCGGCCCTGTCGTAAGCCAATTTTCACAGAATACATCAAGGTCTAACAAGTCGATAATCCCATCAGGATAGAGGTCGTAAATGCTGGTGCCCACATAACCCTGATATGTCTGGTCGGCAAGAACATTACTGTATGGGCGATTAGCCGGTTCGAAGGTATATTCTTCATCTGTTGGTGTAACCGTGCCGGACCAATTGTAGGACACCCATACTTCGTAGTAGCCGTTGGGGTCGGTCGTATCTGAGCCGCCGCCATTGTTTGCGTTTATAAATACACCTTCGACAGGTATGTTGGCATCAAGTTCGGTAATATAACCGGAGATGGTCATCTGATTTATCGCAAAGTTCGCCGTCACCGTATAGTCACTGTCCATAGTTATAGTTGTGCCGGCTGCATTCGGGTTTGATACCTTACCTGCTGTAACACCTGAGCCGGTCCAGTTGGCGAAATGATAATTGGCATTGGCTGAAGCAACGAGATTGACGATATTGCCATCGGGATAATTGAAGTTCCCTATGCCCGGCGTTGTTACAATGCCGCCGGTTGTTGTTGAGACCGTCAGGGTTCTTGCAGGGGGAACCAGAACTGTTTCAGAAGGTGCAAAGGCCGCCAATGAGTGGACCATTGTGCCGCTGCCGCCGCTATAATTCCAGGTTATTGTATTTGAGCCTGGGGTTGTTACCGCCTTTGTACCACCCGCGATTGTGTGGTAACCGCTGTTTTTGTCCCACCGCTCCGAGGTCGTGGAAGTTGTAAATGAACCGCTGCTGCTATGACCCACCACATCCACTATCCATGCACCATTATTTGGGACAGTAATATCGGTGGAAATAGTGCTAACAGAAGATTTCGAGTTGGTTACGACTGTCTCTGGAGCCGCCTGGTTTACATTCTTGAGTGAAATGGCTCCGCCAGCGCGATAACTAACGCTGCCGTTATATGTAATAAGAACTGTATAAGTGCCGACAGGCGGATTCAGCATATAATATAAATCTGCCCGCAGAGTGCTGCTGGAGCTGCCGCGGCTTTTAGCCGAACCCGGCACAGGTGTCATATTGACGCCGCCAAATTTGACGCTGCTTATTATCTCGGTGAGTGGAGTACCTTCGCAGACTTCGCCCACAACCAAAATACGATTGTTGCCGCTGCCGACAGTGTGTGACCAGCTTAGTGTATTGCCGGAAGCACCACTGCTGGCATTAGTGGCAGCATCAAACAGAATGGTATCGGCTGTGGCAACAGAGGCAGTATAGCCCTGAGCTGATTGATTGTCTCTTACATTATTATACGTTCGTTGAGAAGGATTAAATGCGTACCCGGATTTTAAGGGTGTAACCGCACCTGACCAGCCGCCTCCAATCTGTGAAGATATGAAGAGAGGGCATCCTCAAGTATAATTCGGTAGATTGTTAACCCTTATACGAAAGGAGCCCTCAATGACTACATATTATATTGGAGCTGATGTGCATAGCAACAGTACAGA
>Ga0315289_10008807_pt1 | contig 14566 bp, 13 predicted proteins | sample YL17G11_40_MG_FD_203452 | JGI IMG/M metagenome (GOLD analysis project Ga0315289, IMG submission 203452) | Sediment microbial communities from Yellowstone Lake, YNP, Wyoming, USA - YL17G11_40 | ecosystem: Environmental > Aquatic > Freshwater > Lake > Sediment | place: USA: Wyoming | collected...
GAAGTATAGAAAGAATCATTTATGGCTTAATAGCTTATGTTATAAATCAACCCCAGGATATGCCACAAATAGAATTTACACAATTATCTTGACATAACCCTTTTGGGATGCGTCCCAAAAAAACTGTTGACAAATTTGGATAAATCTTATTTATTGTGTAATACTTTGATGCTCGCCTGTGGGGGGAGGAGCTTTCCAAAGGAACCCCGGTTTGGCGGGGAGAAGTAAAATTGTGCCGCCCAGACGGGCGTCCGTATGGACCGCAACAAAAGGGGGATGTTGTTGCCGCCCTAAAGCTCAAGTATTTAAGAAAGAGCATTAATATGTTTATTGAGGTAGTTCACGTCTTCCAGTTGGTCCTTTCAGATTTTAAGCTTTTTGTAAAGTGGTTTTCCGGAATGAATCAATATGTCAATGCCCATTTAGGTTTGTTTGTCCAATTGGCATTGGATCTTCTTATTCTGTATATCATCTTTATGGTGATCTACCAGATTATTAAGCTCTCTTTTCGCATTCTTTTCCGAATAGTTATCCCTTCAATCCTCTTAGCCGGGGTTATGGTCTTCTTTACTTCATATTCATTTTTAAACATTCTGCCTATATTTGTTTGCTTGTTAGTGGCAATCAATCTCATAAGGCCATAAAAAAGCCCCCGCCTTTGGCTGGGGCTTTTTTAGAAGCATTCCTTTCCTTATTTCTCCCGCCAAAGGCGGGATCAGAACGAGATCAAGAACAATCCTTCCTAATCTTCGCTCAGCTCTATCTTTTTGGCAAGGCAAACTCCTCCCCTGGGGTCCTGGTCACAAAGAGTTATTATAGCAGTCTCCAAGCTAATATCGGTCGAAGCGGTGAAGGTAAATCCGGTCGCCTCTCCGAAAGCATTGGTATATCCAGTTCCGGTAATAACACCATTTGTAGTGTGCGGCTGATCAGCTACGATTTTGTGTCCGCCTAAAGGATTTCCATATCGATCCTTTATGATCACCACTATGGGAACTGTAGCCCCATGAGGGACTGTAGTCTCCATATCGATTTCACAATTCTTGCTATATGTATACCCGGTATAAAAAGTTACATATACCGAAGCACCGGCAAATCCGGACTTGGCGGTTAAAACGTTGACTACCCCAATTCCATCATCAATGATATTGGGATTAGCCAGCGAATAGTCTTGGCTCAGAACCTCACTAATCAGCTCGGTTTCGTATATACTGGCATAGCATCCATCAGTGGTTACCCCATCGGTGATTGAACCGAAAGCGGTTTTCATCTTAACCGGGGTTTTATCCACTACAAAGTTGCCATTAATATCCAAGACCCTCACCGTCACATCTCCTTTGGAAATTCCATCCGCTAAAAGGCTATGCGGATAGGAAATAAAGGTTACGCTGGCTGGTGGACCGGAGACGATCAAAATGGTGCTGTCTTTCACACTCCCGGTCTCGCTTTTGGTTTCCGCCCAAATCATGGCTAAACCATCATTCCTTGGGTCACCGGATAAATATTTAGAGTAAGCGCATCCCTTCTGGGTCTGATCACAACAACTCACCATTCCTTCCTCAGTGCTAAAGTGAACTGCGGTCGAGTCTGGAACTGGGTTTCCATATACATCCACCACACAAGCACATATATCCGCCTCCACACAATTTACGTCCCAACCCCGGATATTACAGGGGGTCACTCCTAACGAAATGTCGAATGCTGGTCCGGCACAGATGGTAACCATAGTGGAGGTAGAAAGGATGTTTCCTACTTTGGCTCTCATCCTGACCGTGCCGGATTTGATGCCACTGGCTAAGGTAACATGCGCCTCTCCATACGAGTTAGTATTTATGGTGATGGGATAGACTCCTTGTCCGTTTAGGTCCTCTCCTCCTCCCGGACCGCTTATGATATAAAACTCCACAGGAAAGTTCTTGTCCACTCTGTTTCCACTGTTATCATAACATGTGGCAGTAACTTGGGTAGCTTCTACACCGCCAGTGCTTTTAACCTGGATGCTGGAATGATCTGGGGCTAATACAATGTAGGCCACAGTGTCGGTGGGAACCAAAAGTATGGTATTATAATCTTGGACCTGCTGACCTGCAGGACCTGTGGTTACTTTGATATAAGCGGTTCCGGTTCTGAACCCGGCGGTATAGGTCACTTCAGCAATTCCATTCTGGGTGAGGGCGTAAGAAGGTATGATCCCGATGGGATTCCATTTTCCATCCCCATTAGTGTCATATGTTAGTTCGTCAACACCCGCAGTAAAATAACCGTCCCCATCCACATCGTCGAAATCTTCGCCAGCTGTGAATTTGACCACAGTGCCGTTCTTTACCAGACTGCCGGTTGAATCTCTGACCGTGGCTTTCACCGTGCTGGTTGAGATTCCATCTGCCAGAAGCCATGAAGGGGTAATCTCTATTTCGATCAGTTTGGTGGTTTCCCCAGCCGATACCACCTCTATCTCCGCGGTTTTGGATTGAGCTCCTTCAGCGCTTGCCTGAATTGTAGCCGTGCCCAAACCTGTGGCAGTGAAAACAGATGCGGCCAGACCATTCTCATCTGTGGTGTCCAGTGTAGGTGTGAAGTATCCGACTGAGGCTGGACTGACCGAGAAGGAAATCTTAACCCCCGAGATGGGGCTATCCTTGTCGTCCTTTACCTCCACATCCACCACACCGGTCCTCCCATTTTGAACAGAGGAAGGGACATAAAGAGATTTTATGATTACCGCCGCCTTTTCTTTGGTGGAGTTCTTGGAGCATCCCGTGATTGAGATCATAAACAAAGTCAGCCCAAACCAAAGACCAAGGACAAAAAAGTCATATACTTTCCTGTTCATGTCTAGCTCCCTTTCAGTTTAATATTTATTCTTGAAGATTGACGCTTTTGTTCTAAAACTATTTATCGGCATAAATCCACAATTATTTAGAATCAAGTCTGAAGCTTTTGAGGCTTATGAAAGCCTGACTGCGGAGCGTAGAATGTAGTTGACATTTGTGTAAAATCTTTTTTCTTAGCAGGTGAGCCTGGCTGTTTCACCTTTAACGGGAGTGCCCGGCAATGAATAATGCAGTTTGACCCAACATCTCGAAAAATGACAGATAAAATCAAATTCTTAGGCACTGCAGGAGCACGCATTGTAGTTGCCAAACAACTTCGTTCGTCCGCAGGAACCTGGGTCACGTTGAACGAAAAGAATCTGCTTTTGGATCCGGGACCAGGAACCTTAGTGAGATGCACCAAGAGCAGACCTCCTTTAGATCCCACCCAGTTGGACGCAATCATCCTCTCCCATCAACATATAGATCATGGCAACGATGTGAACATCATGATTGAAGCTATGACCAATGGTGGCTTTTCTAAAAAAGGAGCTTTGTTTGCTCCTCTTCCTGCTTTAGAAAATGATCCTATTGTTTTGAAATATGTGAGAGAATATATAAACGAAATTCATATCTTAAAGGAGGGGAGCTCTTATACTATAGGAAACATTGAAATTTCTACGCCCCTACGTCATATTCATCCGGTTGAAACTTATGGCATCGTGCTTAAAAGCTCGAAATATACCATCTCATTCATCGTCGATTCCAGATTCTTTCCTGATTTAATCAACAAGTATAAAAAAAGTGACTTGATTGTGATCAATGTAGTTCGCTACGATGGGAAGGACGGGAAAAGATTGTCCGCAGGATCCATAGGAGATGTAGACCATCTGAACCTTGAGGATGCCAAAAAGATTATAAGGGGTATAAAACCAGAGCAAGCCATCCTGACCCATTTTGGCATGACCATGGTGCGAAGCAAACCCTGGGAGATCGCATCTCAAATTGAGCAGGAAATTGGGATAAAAACCCTCGCCGCCAGCGATGGGATGGAATTTGATTTGGAAAATCAAATTAAATAAAGTTTATTCACAGCAGATTAAACGGATTAAGCAAATAGAGTCAACGGGTTAAACAGATGAAACGGATCAGCAATGATCCCTTATGTTACATCCGTTTTATCCGGTGACAGATTTGCAGACAAATTTGATTCATCTACTGTGAATCTATTTCTTTATCGCTCCGGCGGTAAGCCCGGAGATTATTTGTCTTTGGAAAAATAGAAACATGATGATCACCGGCAAGGTGGACAAACTGGAGGCGGCTAAAAGATGAGACCAGTCGATGGTTTGATAGCCTTGAAATAAGGCTAATGCTACCGGCAGTGTCCTCATCTTTTCACTTGAGGTTAGAATAAAAGGAAAAAGAAAAGAATTCCAGTTAACCAAAAATACTTGAATGGCTAACACAGCTAAAGCTGGTTTACACAGAGGTGCCACTATCTGGAAAAGTATCCTGAACTCTCCCGCCCCATCAATTCTGGCTTGATTTTCTAAATCTTTGGGCAAAGCTTGAATATATTGCCTCATTAGAAATATTCCCAAAGGATTCACAAACCAGGGGACGATCAGGGCAAAATAAGTATCATACCAACCTAAATTCTTTATGATCAAAAAAAGGGGCACAATTAAAATGTGAACCGGGATCATCAACACCACGATCACTGAAAGAAAAAGGACATTCTTGAATCTAAAAGTTTTACGCGCAAAAGCATAACCAACCATCAAACAAAAGATCATATTCCCCAAAGTAACCATAACAGCTACAAAAAGACTGTTGAAAAAGAAGCGGGGGAAGGGACCATAAGACCAGATGTCGATGTAATTTTTTAAAGTGAATCCTTTGGGCAGAAGATCGGATATTTTCAAAATTGAGCTGGTTTTGGACGAGAAAGATGATGCGATCATCCAATACATGGGGAAAAACATGCCGATAAGGATAAAAAGCAGGATCAGAAATAATATGATTTTTTTTGTTTTTTTCATGTGTTTCTGTGTTGCGTCGAGATATTGTTATCCCGACGCCAAGCCACTGTTTATCAGGCGAGAGCATCGGGACTACAAAGTCCCGATGCAACAGGAGATTAGGAATAATATAATTCTTTTTGTGTTCTTCATGTTTTCCTCAGATACCTACGAGCGTACATATTCATAACGGTTTTGCGTAGGGGAGGAGTTTATCTCCTCCCGAAATCGGGCGGGGACGAGCCCCGCCCCTACATTTCAATCTTCTACGGTCTTTCCATATCCAAAAAGTTTTAACTGAATCACCGAAAAAATCAAAATTATAAAGAAAAGAACGTATGCCACTGCCGAGGCATAGCCCATTCTGAATTTGTGTAACCCAGTTTCGTAGACCATATACACCATGGTCAAGGTGGAATTCAAAGGTCCACCTTTGGTCATCACAAAGATCTCCACAAAGATTTGAAAAGATTTTATGGTGTTTATCAAAATCACAAACAAGCTCATCGGTCTAAGATAAGGTAGGGTCACATGCCAGAATTTCTGCCACCAGTTTGCGCCGAAAATATCGGAGATCTGGTAAAGCTCCAAAGGAATGGATTGCAGTGCGGCTAAGAATAAAAGCATATAGAATCCGATACTCATCCAGATGTCCATAAGCATGATGGAGGGAAGTGCGGTCTTAGTGGAGAAAAGCCATCCTTTCTCCGGGGTAGGAGCACCAACTAAATTGCAAAGAAAGGTTAAATATCCCTCCTTGGCATAAAGATTCATAAAAATCAAGGCGATCACCACCAGGGAGGTAATGGAGGGGACGAAGAACCCCGCCCGAAAAAGTCCTTTTAAAGGGATATTCTGATTGACCAATATTGCCAAGATCAAAGCGAAGATGGTGGTGAAGGGTATCGTTCCTACCACGAAAAAAGAGGTATTTTTCAAGGCAATCCAGAAATCCTGATCTTTCAACAGCTCTAGATAATTGGAGATTCCTACGAAATGCGACTCCCCACTTAAAACATTGTATTCTGAGAAGCTTAAAATTAAAGAGTAAATCAAGGGAAAAAGCCAAAAGATCAAAAGAGTAAGGATCCAGGGGGATAAAAAGATTATTGTGGTTTTTTGTTTCATTGTGCGGCGGTCAACGGATTCATCCTGAACGGATTCACCGTGAACGGATTAAGCGGATTAAACTGTCAACGGATCAAGCGGATAAAACGGATGGAATCTTAGATTGTTTACTTATCTGCTTAATTCGTTTAATCCGTTGACAATATCATTTTAGCAATTTATCGATCTCTGATTTGGCTTGGTCTAATGCCTCTTGGGGTGACTTTTTATCATACATCACCTTCTCCACCGCTTTCTCGATAATCTCTTCGATATAGACCCACTTGGGATGAGGAGGCGGAGAGATGGCATATTTCAGTTGTTCTTGGAATGTCGAAAGCTCCCGATTATTCCGATAATAAGGATCAATTTCTGCGCCCCTGGCTGATGGGAAGCCGGAACCGATGGCTTGGCAGACTTTTAGACAGTTATCCTTTTGAATTAAGAATTTCATCAACTCTAAGGCTTCTTTGGAATTCTTGGTCTTTTTGTTTATCACCAGAAACTCACCACCTGCAAAGGAAGCGGGTGAGCCTCGACCCGATTCAGGCTTGGGCATTACGCATATCCCAAAATTCAGTTGCGGATAATTTTTTCTTAAATCATTTAAAAGCCAGCCCCCGGAAATCACAAAGCCAATCTTATTATGTTTGAAAGCCTCATCCAGCATGGCTTGAGTATCTATCATTCCGTTCTGAGTTAGTTTTTTATAGAATTCCAAAGCTTCTTGTCCCTCACTGCTATTTATTTCCGATTTTTTTTGATCATCTGAAAGAATTTTTCCTCCATTCGCCCAGAAGAAAGGCAAGAATTTTTTATATAACCTGTGCCTTTCCGCTGAATTTACCCCAAAGCCATAAGCAAGAGGCTTCAATCTGTTCACGGCTTTACAATAATCTAAGAATTCATTCCAGCCTGTTGGTGGCTTATCCGGATCAAGTCCAGCTTTTTTCATTAGGTCTTTATTGTAAAACAAAACTCGCGTGTCCAGAATCCAAGGGAAGCCGAAGGTTTTTTCTCCGATGGTAGCCGGTTCCCACATCAGAAATTCCTTTTTAATCTTTTCAGCTTCAAAGGTGACATCTAATAACACGTTTTGATAAGAGAATTCCGGCAACCAATCAGAGCCGAGTTCCAGAACATCCGGTGCACTGTCAGAACCAAATGCTATTACAATTTTCTCGTGCCCGTCCGACCAGGTTAAATCAGTCAGGTTAACTCTAGTGTTGGGGTTCTCTTTTTCAAATTGTTCGATCAATTCCAAAATAGTTGGCTTAACTTCGGGATTGGTCCAGAACTGCCACCAGCTTAAAGTGACAAAGTTGCCTTCTTTTTTTCCACAGCTAAGAAAGAGAAGAAAAACTAAAATGAGGAATAGTCTTAAAGCTTTCATTTTTATTCAAAGAAAAATGACGACAATTCTTAATTTTATCCCCAATAAACATTAGGTGGTGCTTTTGTCAAGGAAAAAAGGAAGACTTCCCGAATTTGATGCAAAAAATTCCTTGCTTTAAGAATTGCAGTTAGGTTATATTTTAGGCAATGGTGTATTGCAGAAAAGAAATATTAGAGATCACTTTACTTGAGGTGGAAAAAAGCAAGGGAATAAAAATTGAGGTCAAATAACGGAGACCCGGTGGGAATATTTTGCCTCTTCTTTTCTGACCGGTTGATGCAAGGGAGATTATTCCAAATACGAGCCTGTCCTCTCTCCATGACCCTCTCCCCCTGGGGAGAGGGAAGGGTGAGGGGGAAATTGAAAAAAAATGGAAAAAAGTAACAAAGATTTTCTTCTTGACGAAATTCAATTGATCTTAGCGGAAAAGAGGACTTCCCTTTCAATAATGCGCACCGGAATCGCGGTCATTACCCTCCCTTTATCTGTTTTGACCATATTGGTGGTCACCTCCAAGTATTATAGAATCTTTGAAATATTAACCTTATTCGTTCCTCTGGTGACATTGTGCGTCGGTTTAACAGTTTGGGGTGTCTATTTGATCATAAGAGCTTCCAGAAGTATAAGGCACTACGATGCCATGATCAGGAAATTGAAACTGGATGACAGCCGCTTAAAAGAAATAGTGAAGTAGATCAAAATTATAAAACAGTAACCTTTCTTAGCTGTTAAGGAAAGGAGTCTTTCTATGAAATGGTCATTTCAAATCGGAAAACTTTTTGGCATCCCCATACGGATGCATCTAACCTTCTTATTGCTTTTGTTCTTTGTGGGCATTTCTGGGTCAAAATATGGTGGACCTACAGGAACTCTTTTTGGCATAATCTCCATCCTTTTGATTTTTTTATGCGTGGTCTTGCATGAGATAGGTCACAGCTTGGTGGCAAGACATTATGGGATAGTTGTGCGGGACATCATTCTTTTGCCCATAGGTGGAGTATCTGAAATGGAGGAGATACCCCAGGACCCAAAGCAAGAAATAAACATATCCGTCGTTGGACCTTTGGTTAGCTTCAGCTTGGCGGTGATTTTTTACATTTTATCAATGACATTGAATCAAAGGGCAAGCTTTGGACAGCTATCCATCTTCAAGGGAAACATGATAGCAAATCTATTTTGGATAAATCTGGTTTTAGGGATATTCAATCTGCTTCCCGCATTTCCTATGGATGGTGGAAGAGTGTTGAGAGGAATTTTAGCGACCCGGATCGACAGTGTGAGAGCCACTAAAGTGGCTGTGGGAGTGGGACAGGTCTTCGCCATATTACTTTTTTTCTTCGGCATTTTCTTCAATTTGTGGTTGGCTTTAATCGCCATATTTATCTACCTGGGAGCTGAGGGGGAGGAACGGATGGTGGCGATGAGGACCACCTTGAGCAGATCACCGGTCAAATTAGCCATGCTCACCGACATCCACACCGTTTCGCCAGAGGAGACTTTGGGACAGGTTTTGGAAAGGATCTGCCATAGCCTGCAACAAGATTTTCCCGTGATAGAAAACGAAAAAGTGGTGGGGATTTTGACCAAAGAGATAATTTTCTCTGCACTTCATAAACACGAAAAGGAGGCACGGGTAAGAGAGGTAATGAACAAAGATTTTGTCACCACTACCGAGGATGCTTCCTTATCTGACATATTTAAAAAGATGACCGCCAATAAACTTTCAGTTATTCCAGTCATGAAAAACCAAAAGCTGAGAGGAATGATTAACTTAGAGCAGATCGGGAAGTATCACATGATCTGTCAGGAGGGTTGATTCCAACCAAAGGAAGATTTGGAGTGTTCGCCTTATGGTCATCAACTAATTATCATGACGACCCTACATAGCGTGGTGAGAGGAAACGTAGGGGCGACCCTTGTGGTCGCCCGTAAAACCAGTTCGGGAGGGGACAAGCCCCTCCCCTACATAAGCTTTCCGAGAACAAAATGCTATGTTCACAAAATCTGTCAAATTAAAAAGTTGATAACCATTAGGTGAACCATGTGAAACGTTCTTTGTCTTTCAATAGTTTCAGGTCAAGCTAGAGTTCGCAGGATCTTGAGACTTGACACTTTAACAAGGCTTTTTTAGAAACTAAATTCTATGGAAAATTTAATCATCAATTTCGGATACCCAGCATTGTTTTTGGGTTCTTTTCTGGAAGGGGAATCTTTTCTAATAGCGGCCGGTTTTTTAGCTAAAAGAGGCTATTTGGATCTGCACCTCATCATTATAGTGGCATTGGCTGGAGCTTACCTGGGGGATGTGGCTTTATATCTTCTCGGAAGAAAAAAGGGAGAGGCAATTATCTGCAAGTTTCCTCAAGTTAGAATCTATTACCCTAAAGCCAAAAAGCTTTTTGACAAATATGGAATCTGGGCTATCTTTTTGACCCGCTATCTTTACGGGTTACGATTCGCTTCCGCCGCATTCTTCGGTTTGATGAAGATGCGGGCAAGAGACTTTTTGTTTTTGGCTTTCATTTCCTGTTTGGTCTGGTCTATAATTATCGGGTATTTGGGTTATGTGTTTGGAGCAAGCTTAGATATCTTAATCGGTCACGTCAAACACTATGAAAAGTTAATAGTTGTGGTCATCATCGCCTTGGGTATAATAATTTGGCTGATACGCAGGTTTATATACAATAGGAAGACGACTGCAAAAGAGTAATGAGGATTTTGCGGCTCAAAAGAGGGAACCATCAAATTGTTTATGAAACTTTGCAAATCGGAAAGTCGTATGGTAAGCTTGTGGTTTTGGTCAGGGACATTTTAAATTGAGAATGGAAGTGGGAACAAAGTCAAATCTCAAGACACAGAATTCGTGGATTTCAATCACCAAAGTGGAGAAAACTTGCCCTTATGCCTTGCATTTTAGGCCTTACACCTAATACCTATTTTCAGAGGAGATTAAAGATGAGAACTATTGAGTTTATCTCTTCAATCCTTATTTTTTGGATCTTCTTAGCTTCTTCCGTTTTTTGTTACCAATCCCCAACCGAAAGTTTTGTTCTTCCTTATAATTCTATAGCTACCTCCGATGATATATTTGCTATAAAGTATAATCCTGCTGGCTTGGGACTGAAAAGAGGTTTTCAATCCGCCTTCTTTCACACTTATTCCGACTCAAGCCTTGAAGGGGATAATGCTTGGCTTCTTTCCGCAGGTCATTTGGGATTCTCAGTTGAGTGGCTGGGAAACATCACTCCACAAACTTACAGAAAATATACCTTAGCCAGCGGGGGAAAATTCCTAAATGGATTCTATTGGGGATCAAGCTATAGCTGGTTTGGATCGAAATACAAAGATTACGATAAGCTCTCCTCCTGGAAACTCGGACTTCTCTTGCGACCTTTTGAATTTCTTTCCTTTGGGATAGTAGCCAAAGACCTTAACCGTCCTCGGTTTCAAGGAGAAAGGGTTGACATTTCCTTTGGTTGTGGTCTGGCAATAAGACCGATAGGGGATAGGTTGACTTTATCTGTGGATGGATCGATGACCCAAAAAGAAAAGTTAGAAGATGCCTCGACCAGATATAAAGCGGAGCTGGAACCCTTTGATGGTTTCATCATCTCAGGGGATATTGATAATGATGGAAATTTCGGGATAGGGGGGAGGATTAACCTTCCTAATCTGGGTTTGGGTTCTTATAATTCTATAACCAAAGACCATGATTTTAATAAAGGGATAAGTTACGTCAATCTGTCTCAAGATAGATACCGCACCTTGCTTCAAAGAAGAAACAATTTTCTAGAGCTTAGGCTTTCGGGCCAGATCGTGGAGGAAAACACCCGAGCGGGAATCTTTGGGAAAAAGAAGCCAACCATGATGGATTTGTTAAATGAAATTAAAAGAGCGAAAGAGGATAAATCTATTAAAGGCTTGATCCTTCGGATTGATCCCTTAGACATTGGGCTGGCAAAAACCCAGGAGATCAGAGAAGCGATTTTGGATTTCAAGGAGAGTGGCAAAAGCGTAATTGCTTATATGGAATTTGGAGGAAATAAGGAATACTATATTGCCACTGTTGCTGATAAGATCGCAATGATGCCCACCGGATATTTGATGTTTTCCGGGCTGGAAGCCGAAGTCACCTTTATCAAAGGAACCTTAAACAAGCTGGGAATTGTAGCAGATTTAGAACACATTGGAGAGTATAAGACCGCCTCCGATCTTTTGACTCGAGATAAAATGTCAGATGCCCACCGAGAGGTGGTCAATTCCCTTTTGGATGATATGTATGATCAGATCACCAGGGATATAGCTTTTCAGAAGGGATGGACTCCAGAAGAAGTGAAGTCCAAGATCGATCAAGGACCATTTACCGCCCCCGAAGCTTATAAGGCAAATTTGGTGGACACCTTGATCTTTTATGACCAAATAGATGATCTGGTTAAACAGATGGTGAGGGAAAAGCCTCATCGACTAAGGGATGAAAGATATGCGGCTCGCACCTATTACAAATACAGCTGGGCTATTCCTCCAAAGGTTGCGGTCATATTTGCCACTGGTTCGATTTTTGAAGGTGAAAGTGGAAAAAATTTCATTTTTGGGGATATAATGGGTTCTGAAACCATAGCCAATGCCATTAAGACTGCTCGTGAGGATAAAACCGTCAAGGCTATTGTTTTTCGCGTTGACAGCCGGGGTGGATCAGGTATGGCTTCTGATATGATCTTAAGAGAAATCATTCTCACCAAGGGGAAGAAACCTTTTATCGTTTCCATGTCGGACGTGGCTGGATCAGGAGGGTATTGGATTTCCTGTGCCGCCGACACCATCATCTCCCTTCCGGGAACCTATACCGGTTCTATTGGAGTGATCAGTGGTAAATTAAGTTTACAGGGCTTATATGAAAAGATCGGTTTTACTAAGGAGGTGGTCAAACGGGGAAAGCATGCCGATTTTTTCACCACCACTCGCCAGTTCACGGATGAAGAAAGGGAAATGCTCAAACGTTGGACCAAGGAAGCTTATGATGATTTTGTGCAGAAAGTGGCAGAAGGTCGGAAGATGTCTTATGAAAAGGTCGATGCCATAGCGAAAGGCAGGGTCTGGACCGGAAGGCAAGCAAAGGGGAATGGGTTGGTGGATGAGTTGGGAGGACTGAACTTAGCTTTAGCCATCGCTAAGGAAAAAGCAGGTATACCCCAAGATGTTGAGGTCGAAATCCTTACCCTGCCCAAAGGAAGAGGATGGCTCCATGTTAGCTTCGAGAACATGTTTTCTTCATCACCAGATTTAAATTCGATCATGGAGGAACTTAAAGAAAACAACATCTTTGAGAATGATCAAATTCTTCTTTTGATGCCTTATGAAATTAGAATAAAATAAGGGTCTTCTCTGAAAAAGTTGTTGCCGTTTTTACCTCTCCCCCTTGTTCCCCCTCTCCACATTTGTGGAGAGGGGGATAGGGGGTGAGGTCTCAAAAATGTCACTTTCATTAACTCTTAAACCCGTTTTTGTTACTGAGAATTCTATCCACTAAATTGGAGAAGACCCTAAAATAAACACCAAACCAGATATATTTCCATAAAAGGCTTGCTTCTGTCGCCCGGATTCGTATATTCATAACAAATTTTGGGTTTTATATGATTTTTAGAAGATGACTCTTAACCTTTGGTAAGGAGCTGGTTATGCTTAAATCTACAGGTCGCTTTTTTTTAGCCATTCTATTTTTACTATTTATTTGCGAAAGAGGGTTAGGTCAGATAAGCTTTCCGGTGGAGAAGCATGTTCTGGACAACGGTATGACCGTATTGATCTCTGAGGATCACTCCGCCCCGGTCGTAACTTATCAGGTTTGGTATAAGGTCGGCTCCAAAAACGAAAGACCGGGGATCACTGGAATCTCTCATCTGTGTGAACATATGATGTTCAAAGGCTCCAAAAACGTGGGACCTCAAGAACATGCCCGTTTGATCCTAGCCAATGGAGGGAGGTACGACGCAGGGACTTCCTTTGACTTCACCAGCTATTCGGAGAAACTGGCTAATGACAAATTAGAGCTCGCCATTAACCTGGAGTCGGAAAGAGAAAAGAATCTAACTCCCACTTTGGAGAACTTCAAATCGGAGAGGGAGGTGGTCAAAGAAGAAAGAAGAATGGGGGTGGATAACTCTCCCTATGGAGCGATATTTGAACAGACGTTTAATACCGCTTTTGTGGCTCATCCTTACCACTGGCTGGTGGTCGGCTTTATGTCGGACATAGACAATATCACCTTAGACGATCTCAAAAATCACTATAAGGTCTACTATGTTCCCAATAATGCCACGACGGTGGTAGTTGGAGACGTGGATCCCAAAGAAGTCATGAAACTGATACACAAATACTATGATGACATTCCAGCTCAATCACCTCCACCCAAGGTGGGAACGGTAGAACCGGAGCAAAAGGGAGAAAGAATCGCTTATATCCATAAGATTGCGCAAATGCCGGCTTTCATGGTCGGTTATCATATCCCTGAAATGGGGCACCCTGACACCTATCCCTTAAGGGTGGCGGCCAGAATTTTATTTACTGGACAAAGCTCTCGTCTTTACCAGAAGATGATCTACCAGGATCAATCTGCTCTGTACGTAGGAGGAGAGTGTTTCCTATTGCAGGACCCGGGACTTTTTTATTCCTTCGCCATCATGCAACCCGGACACACTGCAGATGAGGGAAGAAATACCCTGTTTGAAGAGATCGATAAACTCAAAAATGAGCCAGTAGATGCAAAAGAACTGCAAAAAGCCAAAAACCAGCTTGAATCGGAATTCATTTTTGGTCTTCAGTCTGTAGAGGATAAAGGCGACCAGATTGGCTATTATCAAAGTTTGCTCGGGGATTACAGTAAGCTTTTTGAGGAAGCCAAGAAATTTCAGCAGGTCACAGCCGATGATGTGATGCGAGTGGCAAAGAAATATTTTAATGAGAACAATAGAAACGTGGTAGTGCTGGTTCCAGAAGCACCTCAAGAACAAGGTTCCACACCGTAGGGGTTACATCAATAAATGGTAGCCGCACCTTTAGGGTGTGTTGAAAAACCTGCCTGTTCGTGCGGGAATTGGATTTCCCGCACGAGTTTGGTTCGGGAATTCCAGGGACTGTTTCCCAAATCATTTTTCTTTCTTTAAAAGAGGTGCGGTATTATATTGATGTGAGTTTAATGGCACTATACGGATAGCACTTCAAATGAGGAG
>Ga0315289_10008808_pt1 | contig 14564 bp, 9 predicted proteins | sample YL17G11_40_MG_FD_203452 | JGI IMG/M metagenome (GOLD analysis project Ga0315289, IMG submission 203452) | Sediment microbial communities from Yellowstone Lake, YNP, Wyoming, USA - YL17G11_40 | ecosystem: Environmental > Aquatic > Freshwater > Lake > Sediment | place: USA: Wyoming | collected...
CTTCCGGATCGGCGGACAAATCATACGCGAACACGCGGCCCCCGGGTTCCTGAAGACATTTGTACCGCGTGGAACGAATCGCAAACACGTCTTCCACGGCGCCGCCCGTGTACTCCGCCAGGATGTGGGGGCGCGCCGTGTCCCCCACGGCGCTGCCCGTGTACTCCGCCAGGATGTAGGGGCGCGCCGTGTCCCGTCGGCCCAGGATCAGCGGAAGCAGACTCACGCCACGACAGGGCACCGGCGCCGGCACCCGAAGATAGTCCAGGACGGTCGGCAGAAGGTCGACCTGACTCACCAGGCTGTCAACGATCCTGGGCCTGCCGGACATTTCGGGAACCGACACCGCCAGTGGCACGTGGATCAGTTCGTCATACAAGCCGTGGTGACTGGTATTGCCGTGCTCGTAGAACTGCTCCCCATGGTCGCCCAGAACCACCACGATCGAGTTCTCGAAAAGGCCCCTGCCCTTGAGAAAGTCCAGCAACTGCCCCACGTCTGCATCGGTCTGCCGGACTTCTCCATCATAGAGGGCCACCATGTGCGCGACTTCCCTGTCGCCGGGCTTATTGCTATACAGTGGTTCCCGGGCGATCCGTGTCCCGTCCATGGGGCCCTGATAATTGGGGTCGAACATCGTCGCGTACGGGGGAGGCGGGCAGTAATCCCAGTGGTTATCGTAGTAGTGCACAAAGAGGAAGAAGGGACGCCGTTGGTTGTGCTCCAACCATTTCATCACGACGCTGTTGATCACGTCGTTGGTCCGCCTGCGGTTGACGTCCACCGGTTCCCCGCGTTCCGAGGTCATCGTCGTCAACAGCGCGGGCACACTGAAATCATCGTAGGAATGAAAGCCCCGCGCCAATCCCGTCTCACTCGTCATATGCGGGTTGCCGCAGAACCCCGCGCAGTAGTACCCACGATCCGCCAGAATCCCCGCCTGGGTGGGGTGTCCTGGCTTCAGACTCTTGCCCTCGATGTGAGTAGCGCCGTGCTCCGTCGGATACAAAGAGGTGAAGATGGACCCGTGGACCGGCATCACCCAGCTCGAGGTGGCGTAGGCGTTGCGAAACAGAATACTGCTTCGGGCAAACGCGTCAAAATGAGGAGTCGTGTTCCTCTGGTATCCGAGGCTGCTGACATGCCCCGCGCGGAGAGAACTGATGGTGATCAGAATCACGTTGGCCGATGTCGGAGCCGTCCTGGAAGCCTCCGCAGATAGACAGGGGGCAACCGGCCCTAGGAGGGAGAGTATCAACACCGCGATCCGTCGAAATGAACGATCTGGATGCCCGAATCTTCGCATGAGTGTTCCCTACGATTTCGTCTTCGTGCCTTTGAGCCTCTGGAGCATCTTTCGGGCCTGACCGGCCGCCTCGGTGTGAGGAAACTTCTCCACCAGTCGTCCCAGGATCTCGTAGGCTTCCCCGTAGGCTTGCGACGCCAGAAGGTCCACGGCCTGGGAGAGCATCACCGGCGCAATCAGGGGGCTGTTGCCGTACTGCTTGAATAGCTCACTCTCCAGGACCGTCACCTGTGCGGCCTGCCCCCCTTTGCGCTTCAGAGCCACCCACTTGAAGTACAGCAATCCCCCCCGGAAGGATTCACAGCGCGGGTCCTTCAGGGCATTGTCGATACCCGTCAGCACCGCGTCGAAATTGGCGGCACTCACGAGCGCGCTGTAGTAGAGCCAGATGGCCTTGCCGGCATCGCGGTGATCCGGATACGTCTCGAATACCTTGCGTGCTTCGCCCGCGGCCAACGCGTAGTCCTGAGACTCCGTCCAGAGTTGGATGATCTGAAGGTGCAACGCCACCGCGACGTCAGGGTCCTTCGTCCCACTATCGATGGCGTGACGCAGGCACTCCGCCGCGATCCGCGGATGCGATTTTTGGCACCGTTCGGCCACCGAACGGAAATACTCCCGCGGAGAGAATTCCTGGCCTTGCAGTTCCGCCGACCTCTTCGCAATCGTCATCGCCTGAAAGAGCAACTCGAATTGGAGCAGACAGGACTCGGAGAGAATATCCAACTGCTCCGGCTGCTGCATCCAGGCCGGCAGCACACGGACGTCGACCGGCCGGCTCTCGGACGCATGCAGCAGAGGCAGAACGAGCACATAGTCGTGGGTTCCCGCAAAGCCCGGCTGCGCCACCACCAGAGCCTGTCCCGCCTGCGCCACGGCACTCGTGAGCAGCCGCAAGCGCAAATCGTAGTACGACGATAGAAACGTCCGCTCCGCGCCGGTGAACTTATCCGTGCTCACCGGCAGGGAGAATAAGCGCGTGGAAGTCTCATAGAACCGCCGGGCCGGCGCAATGGACGGTGCATTGGGACTCGGGTTGGCGATCCCACGGTTTACCATACCCTCCGTCAGGGCAGACGCTTGCAGGTTCGTCACCCGGTTCAATTCCTGCCGCATGCGACCGGCGAGAAACTCCGCGGCCTTGAGGCGGGCTTCGTAGGTCTCGAAGCTCTTGTCCATGCGATACTTCCGCCGCAGATCGGCCAGCAGCTTCTCTCCCAGCGATAACGCGTCCGCCTCCCGCGCGCTGCTCACGGCCTCCTGGAAGCGAGCGAAATCGGCCGCGCGACTCTCTGGCTCACCCCCGGTCGCCCCGCGTGCCTCCAGACTCAGGGCCGCGATCGTGCACGCGAGAACGCTCACCAAACGACGCCCATGACGGAATGAGAGCGAGTGTCTACTGTCTTCCATACGGACGGTCCTCCTTCAGGTGCAGCTTCGCGCATTGGATAAGGGAGTTACGGAGTTCCAGCATATGCGGGGTGCACGAGTTCGCGTCCCAGCCGCTCAGCACGTTCAGGACCTGCAGGCAGTTGCCTTGCTCAATCGAGATCACGGCCCGCTGAAGGCCGGCATACCGTCCCAGGACGTTGACCATGTGCCGCTCCCGGGGGTCCTCCCAGGTCTTTCCTGCCGCGGCAGAAAGAATCCGGTCCAGGACCAGGGCCTCCTCACTGCGGCTGCCCGCGGCATCCAGCAGCCAGGCATACTGATAGGCCAGAACAAGGGCGCCATACCCCTGCTGGTACTTTTCGCATAGCTGGCCGGTGGTTCGCAGCAGGTCACGCGCCACGGATTTGTCCTCGGCTTCCCGGAGCGCCGCGACGGCGCGGGCAGGCACCTCAAGGCTGCCATCGGCACAGTCGACCTTCTCTTGCACAGACCGGAGAAAGCGGAGGCACTCCATCTCCAGCTCCACCAGGCCTGTCCGTGGATAGGACGGATGATCCCGGACGAGCGTCCGCGCCGCATCGAAGTATTCCTCCAAGGCTCCGGTGCGCAACAGGAACTGGCAGAGCCGGTCGGCTGCCAGCGGGCCGTAGCGGGGCGACAACGTGGCGCCGAAGCGGCTTTTGAGAAAAGCCGATAGGTGCCGGCACTCCGCGAGGCCCGCCTCCCACTGACCGCCGGACTCGTAGATCTCCGCGCGACTGAACCGGGCGAGGCACAGCAACTTGGCCGCCTCCGCCTGTGATACGGTGGCGGTCTCCCCCGTCAGGCCGCGTTCCACCAGGGACGCGAGTTTGGCGAAGGCTTCCAGCGCCTCCTGGTTCGATCCGGTCAAGCGACAGATCTGCCCGATCATGTTCAGGCAATTACGCCGGATCGATGCCGGGCAGGCCGGCGTGTCTGCAAGCTGCACGAACCGGCCTCGCGCGTCTTCCATCCGCCCCAGTTGAAAACACAGCACCGCCATCCGGTATCGGATCCCGGCGGCCGCGTCGCCGTCCGTACACTTCTGCAGGGTCTCTTCCAGCGCCGCCAGGGCCTTCTCGGCGTCGGCGGGCGAGGAGAAGACGCGTGTGTCCTGCGCCGTCGTCGGCGTGCGGCGCGGGTCCGCGACCTGACCGGGCGACGAGGCCAGCACCGCGCCGACCACGATCAGTCCCGCCCACGCCATCCGGCCGGCGCTACCAGTATATGGGCGTCTTGGGGTAGCCATTGCGCGTCCTCATCTGACTGAAGCTGAGAGCCTCAACCTGGCTCCCGCGGGGGTTCTCTGCCGTCTGGGCGTCGCTCTCCGGGGGCGTCCCAAGCCACTGGTACGCCAGCGTCCCGCTGCTCAGATCGACGACGGCTTCCACGGCGTTCTCCCAACTGCCCCCGTGACGAGGCAATTGGTACAGCACCGTCTCGTACTGGCACAGATCGACCGGACTCTCCCACCGCCACCCATCGAAGAGGGCGAGGGGCAGATTCTTCCCGTAGTAGCCGGCCACGTATTCGGCCAGCAGTCTGGCCGTTTCGACCGGGCAAGACGGCGTTTTGCTGTGCTTGACTTCGGGAGACAGAACGTAGGAGCAAGAATAGGGCAGATTCTGGCAACTGTGGTTGACGAAGGGGCCGGTCCTGTGCGAGGGGACCCACATGACGACCCGTGCCAGCTCGATGGGCTCCATCACGAGAGTCCCCCCGGGGGGTTCGGATGTGCTTGCCGACGGTTCCGCGTGATCCCGCCCCGCCGTCATGGCGGCCCAAGACACGACCGCGAAAGCCACGCCGCCGATCATAATTGCTCTCACCATGCTCATTTTTTACTCCCTGTCTGCGTCCGTTCGTCTGCACGGGCCCGGCGGACGAATGACGCCGTGGATCACGTACGCAACGCCCCACAGGGCCCGGCCGCCTTCCGGCCGCCGCAGAACGGACACCTCTTGCATCGTCCCTAATAGGTGGAGAACGCTCCTCTTCTCTTCGCGATCACCATGCACACGCGATTCACCGTTATCGTGATGGGCAGAAGGACGATCAGAAAGAGCGCGAGCGTCAAAAGATAGCGCGCCACATCCTGAAGTCCGGCCCCGACGAGGAGGCACTGCCGCAAGGCTTCCAGAACATGCGTCAACGGCAGACACAGCGCCAGTACGTAGAGCCATCCGGGCAGCACCGTAATGGGAAACATCGTGCCGGCCAGCAAACCGGAGATACTGGTGAAGAACCAGTTGGCGGGGTCGCCCTTCTTGACGACAATCAGAATGCTGGAGGAGGTGACCGCCAGCAGGAGAAAGATCGGAATGGCCAAGGCCATCGTCAAGATCGCTCCCAGCCAGTTCGCCCGGTCGAAGTGCACGCCAAACAGGCCGACCCCGAGCACAAAGTACATGACCACCCGGATCGTGGCAAAGAGAAAGGGCCACAGGGCCGTGTACAGCAGGAGCCAGGTGGATTTGATGGGGGTGGCACACACGACCTCCAGCACTCCCGTGTCCATCATCTGACGGATGGTGCCGGTAATGGTCACCATCGCGCTGCTGAGGTAGCTGTTCACGGCCAATCCCACCAGGGCGAAGACAAAATAATCGGAGCCATAGGCTCGGAGCGTCTGGGGCGTCCCGGAGGAACCGACCATTTGCCCAATAAAGTAGATCACCGCCACTTTGAAAAAGACCTGCGAGAACTGGTAGAGGAACTGCAGTCGATAGCTCACCGCAATGACGATGTCTTTGCGGATAAACCCGACCGCGTGGTCGAGACCCCGCTCGAGGGCATTTCTCCACCGGAGTCTCCCGCGATCCACGGCCCTGTTCACAGCAGTTTGCACTTTCTCCTCTCACGCTAGATGCCGGGGCTGTAGGGTTCCTCTTCCTTGGCCACGGTGTCCCGGGCCGGTCGGGGACTCACCCGAAGAACCGCTCCGCGCACACACCCGTCTCCCCTGGCGACGTCCGGAAGCCTCGCCCCGAGCGGCGTCCCGTGTTTGTTGCCTTGTTGGAATGCGGTGGCAAACGCCTCGGCCGAACCGCAGAAATCGATTCGGCCTTGCTCCAGGGCAATGATCCGGTCACAGACCTCGCCAATCTCTTCCAGCCGATGCGTGCTCCACAAGGCCACGCGCCCCTCTTCGGCATTGATGTAGTCGCGCACCAGGGTCTTGACCATCTGTGTCGACGGAGGATCCAAGCTGTTCGTCACTTCATCGAGCAAAACCACCCTCGGCTGATGCAGCAGCGCGCGCAGAACGCCGAACTTCTTCCGGGTTCCGCTGGAGTAGTCCCGAAACAGTTGGCCCGATTTTTCCCACATCCCGAACAGATCCAGCAAGCGACGCATTCGGGTGCGTGCCTCGCGACGGCCCACCCCGTAGAGCCCGGCAAAGAATTCGAGATTCTGCCGCCCGGACAGACGCCAGAAGAAGCTCCGCTCGTCGCTGAAGACACAGCCGACCTCCCGGCGCAGATGGTCCTGCCCGCGGCGCAGCGGCTGGCCGCAGATCTCCGCGGTCCCCGCGTCCGGCTCCAACACATCCGCAAGGATGCGCAACAGCGTGGTCTTGCCGGCCCCATTGGGCCCCACAATTCCGAGGATCTCCCCCGGAGCCAGACGCAGATTCACATTCTCCAAGGCGCAGAGCCGGCGCCGCTTGTCGAAGGGGGAGAAAAGCCGCTCGCGCAGAGGGCGAGCCACGGCGAAGTACTTATGGAGACCTCGGGTTTCCACTACCGCGGCGGTCATTTCGCCCCCGTCTTCTGGGTCATGCCCTTGATCCGCTCCAGGTACACCCGACTTCTTTGGGCATAGCTGCTGTTGGGGTGCTCGGTCATCAACAACGCGAAGGCGCTGGCGGCACTCGGGAATTCCCCCTGCAGCATGTGGTAGTAGCCCAGGGAGAAATTGGCTTCGGTGGCCAGCTCTGTCTCCGGATAGTCGATCATGAGGCGAAACAAGGTGGCCATCGCCGCGTCCATCTGACCCCGGCCAATCTGGCTGCGGGCCTTGAGCATCAGCGCTCGACTGACCAGGATCGCGTCATGGGCCTCGTAGGCCGCAATGAACTTGTCGAGTTCCGGCAGCGCGAGGGCGTATTGCTGGGCACTGAACAGACACTCACATTTGCGGAACTCGTACGTCGCCTTGTCACGGGTGTTCTTGCACGCCGCCGCGATCTCTTCGTAGATCTGGGCGGCCGCCCGATGCTCTTTCTTCTCCAGGCACTTGCGGGCCCGCTCTTCCTCGTCCCGGAAGGTGTATTCCGCGAAGCCCGCATGGCTCCGGCAGTATTCGGTGAACCGCGGCCGCCAGGCGTCCTGGCCCGGCAAACCGGTGAGGACCGCTCGGGCGTACGAGTACGTCGGCCGGTTCTTGAGATCCACCGCCGCAAACAGGGCGTCCAGAAACCGCACGAACTCCTCCCACTTCCCCGCGGCCGCGAAAGTCTTTGTCGCCTGCTGCACGTCGTAGGACAACACCCGGCTGTTCCGCGCCCACTTCTTGATCAACTCCTTGTACCGGTCCTCGGCCGCATGCTGCGACAGCCACACGAGGGCCTCGGCGACATGTTTCGTCGGGTACGGCACATAGGCGAAGGCGTCTTCGTAGGTCGCGATAATCTCCGGCTCGGGGGCCTTCGCACGTTCCTTCACCTGGGCCAGCAGACAGTACAGGTCCGGGGATAGATGCGCATCCCGAAAAGGAATGTCGCGCCACTGTTTGACTTGCCAATCCACGCTCGCCGCGATCGCCTTCTCGATGGAGGCGGTCGCCTCGGCCGGGCTGCGCGTGGCCATCCCTTTCTCGGTCTCTTCCACCAATTGCTCCATGCGCCCCTTGGCGGTGAGGCCTCGCACCCCCTCCGCCCGCAATCGCTCCACATCCGGGGCGCCCAGGGCGTGATCGAAGATCGCCACATCGTCGATCCAGCCTTCGAAGTTCTTCCACTCCACTTGCGCATTCGCTCCGATCCAGACGGGCGCCGCGGTGACGGCAACCCGGCCGGTAGCCGCCACGGAGCCGTCCAGAACACCGTCCACATACAGACTCAGTCTCTGGCCGTCATACACACCCACGACGTGGTGCCACTGTCCGTCATTGACGTCCTTGGCGCCGTCCGCGGAAGCGGCAGGTGGCGCGGCCTCGGTCTCCAGGCCGAGGCAGGTGAAGGCGAGCGCGTTTTGTTCGCCTTTTCTCTGGATCGCCCACGATCTGCCTTTGGAGATCACCGTCTGCGCGTCCCTGGAGAAGGTGCGTACTTTGACCCAGGCCGCCACGGAGATGTGCCCAAGAACGGCGAAATGCTCCTGCTGGTCCACTTCGACATAGTTGGATCCGCCGAGCACCAGCGCCCGGCCGGCGCCGGGTCGTCCGTCCGTGAACACGGAGTTGCCCCGCAGCATGCCGTCGTTGCCGGCCCACATGTCGATCACGTCGTCGGCTTCAAAGTCCCACGATGAGATCAGGCCGGCACGGGTCGCGCCGCCCATGCCGTGCAACAGAATCATCATGAGCACCGTCCCAACTGACCTTCCGAATGTCTGTCTCATAGTCCCCTGCCGGTTTCTGAACGGAGCCTGCAATTCGCGACCCGCACGCGGACACCCGCCGCCCCGCCCCTACGGGGTCTTCTTCCTGAGCTTCATATACAGCCGTGCCTTGTCGGCCGCCGCCGTCCCCGGAGCCTCCGCCAGCAACGTGCGCAGCACCTTCTCCGCCTCCTCCGGGCTGCCCTGGGCCGTTCGGACGTACGCCACGTAGAAGTTCGCTTCCGCGGCTTCTTCCTTGGGACAGAGGCGCACCAGTTTCTGGAATGTGTCGCAGGCCTGGTCCGTCTGCTTCAAATGGATCTGGGCCCGTCCCTTCAACATCCAGGCCTTTCGCACCAACGTCATGTCCCCCGTGGCATTCTGGCCGATAAAACGGTCAATCTCACGAATCACCTCCTCATAGGACCCGCTGCGATAGGCACACTCACACGCCTTGAACTCGTACCGGGCGATGTCCTCGGGCACGGTGCAAAAGCGGGCGACGTCGCGGCACACGTCCGCGGCATGAGGGAAATCCTCGGCTTCCAGGAAGCCGTTGACCCGATTCATATTCGCGTCGACAAAGAACTGCCGGAGCGCAGAACGCCGGCGCGCGAACTCCAGAAACGACCGGCCCCAACTGTTGTCCCAACCGAGACCATTCAAAATCGCGTACGCCTCGAACAGCCCATATCCTTCGGAAAACACCGTGCCCACGAACAACTCGAAGGCCGCCCAGTCATAGCGTGCGTGAAAGCTCCGCGCCACTTCCGGAAGCCAACGCACGGCCTGACTGCCGTCGGGCATGGAACGCCGGATCACCTGCCGGCAGGCCTCCACCGAGGTGTTGTGGTACAGCCACAGCAGAGCAGGGACGAAGTTCTCCGATTCCCACGTAAACAGGGCCGACGTCGCGTACAAGGCGGCCACCTCTTTCTTGGGCGCACCGGCGCGCTCTTTGGCGTCCGCCAGCAGGAAATAGGTGTCGGACAGCAGCAATCGGTCCGATTCGAGCGGCGGACCGCGTCGGTCTCGGTTTAGCAACTGGTGCCTGGCAAGCCCGCGCTGCACGATCGCGATCGCCTCCGGCCCCGCATCTTGACGCAGTTTTGCCTGGGCCTGTTCCGTGGTGTCCCGCAGCGCACGCAAGACCTCCGGTACGAAGGCCTTGGCGCCTTGCCGGTAGAGTTGCGTGACTTCCGCTTCCGTGAGGCTATGATCGAAGATCATCACCTCGTCAATACAACCATTCCACTGGCGCCCCGGAAGCTCCAGATTCTCGCCCAGACAGACGTCGTAGTCGTTCAACTGCAGGGGGGTCGTGGTCGCCACCGAGGCATCCAACTGTCCGTCCACGTACAAGCAGGCCTTGGAGCCGTCGAACGTGCCGGCCACGTGATGCCATTTCCCGTCACAGACGCCGGCGTTGCCGGCCACGATCCACCGGCGTTTGCCGCTGTTGGAGGTGAAGTGCAGGGCGTCGCGTTTGGCGTCGCGACAGATGGCCCAGGCGCTGCGGCCTTTGCATAGAATGGTTTCATAGCCGCGGTCCAGCGTGCCTGCCTTGAACCAGGCGGCCACCGTGATGGACCGGGTGAGATCAAAGGCCGGGTTGCGCCCTATGACGGCATACCCATTGCCGCTGAGCTGGAGCGCCGTACCCTGGTAGCCGGGAACCCGTTTGACCGAGCCACTCATCGTGCCGTGATGGTTTCCGACCCAGTCCGTTATGACTCCTTCCTCCGTGTCGTCACAACTCCAGTACCCCACGAGGCGCCCCGCCGCCACGTTGGGGGAAAGCATCAGCCCCGCCAGCACCAGCATCCGTCGTACAGCACACGCTCGCATTACCCGCTACTCCTTATCATACCCAAGAGGATGGGTTCGGCCTCGAAGAAGGTCCCTCAACACTCAATTGACCGTCATGGGAAACTGGTCCAGTTGGACATCAATGTCGGCACCCTCGGCACGCAACACCCGCGACCGCACGGCCTCGATGAGGTATCCCTCGTCGAGGAGTCGGTAGTCGAACACGGCCTGGCCCGTGCGCGCGCCATTGAGCCACCCGCGGTCACAGACCAGACTGTACCGCTTGTCATTCTTCAGCCCCCCCACCACCAGAGACGGGCCCGAGGGAGCCGCCCCCGGCTTCTGAAGGCGGATCCCATCCACCGTGGGCAGTTCGACCGCTTGGGCGGGGGGATTGGGCGGGTGGCCGATCGACAGGATCACCTGCCGCAGTTCCGCGCCCGACAGCTCCACCTTCACCAGCCAATTGTCCACCAGCGCATTGGCCAGGTCCCGGTAGCTCACCGGGCCGACGGGAATCTTGTCCTCGAAACGCAGGGGATTGTCGCAGATGACGACATCACTGTGGAACTGCTCCCGGAGCAGGCGCGCGACCCACTGGCGCCACTGCCATGAGGGATGCTTGCGCTGCAGCGCAAAAAGCTTCTGATCCCAGGCCGCATGCCAATTCCACACCGTGTCGAATCGCTCGAACACTTGCCAATCGAGGGCACCCTCCCGCAAGATGCGGAAGATTCCCACATCGGCCGGCCGCAGCGATTTCATCTGTTCCCAGGCTTTCCGCAAGGCGATCGTCGCCCGGATCGAGTTCCCCAGAAACACCGCCACGCATTTTTCCGAATTCAGAGGATTCGGATAGACGCAGATCACACCGATGTTCGTCCCCGGGAAGCGCCGGCCTACCACACGGATCTCCTCTGGGGTCACTGTCACCGGCACACCCGCATAGAGCTTCGCTACCCACGATCCCGGCGCGGGGACGCCCGCGAGAACAAGGTTGTGAGTCTTGACTAGCCCGCTCGGCGCGTCCGCGTCGGTATACTTGGGCGCCCCATGGAGCAGATCGTCCGCCATGCTGTCGGAGGCCTGGCGGATCATTTCGTCGCCGCCTCTCCCGACGATAACCGCATAGGCATCGCTGAACACATCCCCGACCGGTCCGTGCACGCGCTCATCCTTACAGTAGAGAGCACGGTCGTATTTGCCGGAGCGCCGGCGGAAGGGTGCCTTTCCTTCGCTGCGACCCACACGCATGCCGTTCTCGATGATCTCGACCCCCTCGGTCAGGTTGACCGGCGCCTGGTTCAACGAGAGCGTATAGGCATCGACATTCTTCGTGGTCACCTGGATGGTCTGTCCCTGCACGCGGGCCTCCAGCCGCCCAATCGAGTTCTCATCCACTCGGCCGTCGATGCGGACCCAGTAGGCCTGCGGATTGACCAGGGACGCAATGGAATAGGAAACACGCAGGGGCTGGGCCACTCGGGTGGCGGTCGGAACCTTGGCCCCGCGTGCCTGCTCCGTCGTCAACGTCCCGCTGGTCACGAATCTGTCACAGCCAAAGTACTCGAAGCACTTGGCGGTGAAGTTGTAGTAGCCGGGCTCCCAGGGCTCGTTGTGTCCCCCTTTGACGAAGATCATGTTGAGGTTCAAGGCATTGCTCGCCAGGGCATGATGTGTGCCGGTCAACGAGCTGCTGCATTCCGCCCACTGGTCCGGTCGAGTCAGGGCCAGGGACATCGCCGCCAAACCATCATGGCACTCCCCGTTCACATAGATCCGCTCCGGGTCGAGGTTGAGCTTTTCCCGCAGCAGATTCATCAACATCAGGAAACTCTTCCAGTCGATGTCGTCGTCGCCCACCGTGTGCCACCAGACATCAATCAGGCCCGAACGCAGGTTGTACCGGTCTCGAGCCATGAAGCGTCGGTTGTCGGGATGTACGTACATGGGCCAGGCTTTACTCGCCGTGTAGCTCTCCGGAACAAGGACGACGAACTCCTCCGTTCGACCGCCGGGAAAGCGGGTGAATCTCAGGTGGTTCAGTCCACGGACCAGTCCCGGCCGCTTGCCCGCCTCGTACTCGGTGTGAGCCCGTTGGGCCTCCGCCGCCGCGGCCAGGACCCGGCGGGACAGAACCGCCGTGTCGGAGATACTCTCCATGACATGATTCCAGTACGACGTGAGAATGGAGGAATCCATCGGCCGAGCATTGGGATCCATTTCAATCTGCTCTCTCCGGAGCCTGCAGTGGGCGAGCAAATCCCGTTTCCAGTCGCTCGACACGAGGACGAACGCGTCAACCCGGACCGTCTTCTTCTCGGGGGATTCGAGGGCCAGATCCAGCCGGAACAACCCTTCTTTTCCCACGCCCTTTTCTGTCGTGATCCACTCGCGCTGTATATCCCCCCGTACCTCCGCCACCCGCCTCCAGGTGCCCTGCGCCCAGGCCGCCAGGCCGAGTCGCACTGGGCCGCTCTGCGCAGACGGAACACGGAGCCCCGGCGGCAACGGGACTTTCACGGCTTTGTTCGGCGGGAACGCGAGAGCGTCCGCGCTCCGCTCACGGCCCGCCACGCACGCAAATACCCGAATCGCGGCGGCGGGCTCCTTCGCACTCGGTGCGGGCGGCGCTTCGGTCTTTCGGAATTCCGTGAATACCATGTCCCACGGCATCGAAGGCGCGCGCGACTTGGCACTCGACGCGTCGGCTCCGCCATTCAGAAACAAGCACAAGACCGCAGTAATAAGAACTGTCGTGCGAGGGGCTTCTGCTCTCACCGTATCTATACCTTGCTGTCTACGCCACTTCGCCGCGACGATCCAACGCCTGTCACACAGAACCACCGGTACAGCCTATGGGGACGCACACCCCCAGTTGCAGAATGGTATCCGTCACGGCAGACATCCCAGCACCCCTCGTGCCGGCACCACACAGGCAAAGGTCGCCACCCGCGTAACTGTTAATCTTCTGTTACTTTCAATTTCCTATAATCCGATGTCTCATAGTACTGAGTTATTTGTTTCCTTGTATTAAGCGGGTCGGTGGCCGCAAATGTTGATGTTGTCATTTGCACTGAGGTATGGCCTCCAGTGCGATCAATGCTTCGCGTGTTATGCCGGGAGTCCCGTATGACGGATAAGGCAACGACAGCCGCAATCGCCGAATTGTTCCGACAGCATGACACTGCGATTCGGGCACTGATAAGACGATATGCGCGCTGTCGTGAAGACGCGGAAGACATGTATCAGGACCTCTATCTCAGCCTGGTCCGCAGGCCTCCTCCGCACCAGACGCACATCTTGGCATACCTCAACAAAGTCATCCAACATCGCGCCACAGATGTTGCTCGTCATGTCATCAGTGAATACGGTTCGTTCTCGAAATACGGGGCGCGCTGGAAAGATCGCACGCACGAGAAGGAATCAGAGTACATCTTGATCACGATCGAGGAGACGCACAAAGTCGTCAACATTATTCTCGCGAGCTTGCCCGCCCACCTCGCTCGGGCGATTCTCGACCGGTATTTATATGATAAGCCCATTCGCGAAACCGCGCAGGGACTGGGGGTGAATGAGAGGACGGTCTCTCACTATTGCTGTACCGGGCTGAGAAGAATCCGACAACTGGCGGCGGAAGGCAAGGTTTTGTTGGAGGCCTGGCAACAGCATCAGAGGCCGCCGGCTCCCGAGATTCCGGAGAGAGCCACGGCCGGCGAGCTCCGCGTGTGCCAAACGGGTTCGACCCCCAGTTTCCATCCAATGCCTCGGACGGACTGAATCAGCCTTGGTTTGCGTGGGTCACCTTCCACGAGCCGGCGCAGTCTGCTGACGTGGATGTCAAAGGTCTTGCCCCCTTCCGCCGGCGGCGTGCAGACGGAACGGGCCCAGATCGGCGATTCACAGAGTTCCTGTCTCGAGATCACACGACCCGCATTGCAGATAAAATACCACAGCAGGTCCAGCACCACCCCGGATACCGGATACACAACGCCATTGCGTCTCACCTCGCACCGGTCGAAATTGATGAGGGTATCACCCAAAGCCACGGTTCCGCCTCGGATCGACAGCAGTCGGCTCGCGAGAAGACGCACTTTGACGTGCTTGGCGATCAGCTCCGGATGCGTCTGTACTCCGGTAATCACATCGGAGACCCCGCTGTGGAACAGTTGCTCCTCCAACCACGACGAGGGTTCCTCCATGAGCACAATGAGAGTCCGCAAGGGATCCCGGGGATGCACGAGGGAACAGAAGGGCACCCCTTCATGACTGTTCAGGTTATCGAGATACATGAGGAGGAGCCGGTGAGCGCCAGAGCCGACCAGCAGTGCGGCTTCGGTGAACGTAGCAACGGTCTGAACCGACAACCCCGTGGCCACCAGGGCCCGGTGAACGTCATTTTGTCTGCCGCACTGGCCGTCAATGTACAGAACGTCGAGCATCAGGACCCCTTTCACTTGGCGCTTGCTCAGCATAGTGTCGAGAAGACGCAT
>Ga0315289_10008810_pt1 | contig 14561 bp, 10 predicted proteins | sample YL17G11_40_MG_FD_203452 | JGI IMG/M metagenome (GOLD analysis project Ga0315289, IMG submission 203452) | Sediment microbial communities from Yellowstone Lake, YNP, Wyoming, USA - YL17G11_40 | ecosystem: Environmental > Aquatic > Freshwater > Lake > Sediment | place: USA: Wyoming | collected...
AAATGGGTGAGAGCGGGCCCAAAGACCGCAAAAGTTCCGGAAATCTGGCAGACCTCTTCTTTAGGCCAACGAGAAGATCATGAAAAATATTCGCTGTTGTTCTAATCGCTACAATTATCTATTTTATCCCTTTGAAGACGAAATCTGCCAGGCTCACGGGAAATTTCTGGTCCGGAGACCTGCATCAGCTCATCTGCACGGCCGAAATCTTTGTCCTGGCTTTAGACCTCTGGCTCTTTCTTTCTTCTAACTTTCTGCACCAGGTCATCAAAGATGGAGTAGACGACCGGGACGATGACCAAGGTCAGTAGAGTGGAGCTCGTCAAACCCCCGATGATCGTATAGCCGATTGCTGCGCGAAAGCTGGAGCTTGTCCCAAATCCAGCAGCCACCGGGATCATGCCCAGGACCATAGCCATCGTAGTCATGAGAATGGGTCGCAGCCGAGTCGAGCCGGCCTCGATGATTGCCTCAAACCGCTTCATTCCTCTCCGCCTCAAAACATTGGTGTAATCAACGAGCAGGATGGAGTTCTTGGTGACCAAACCCATGAGCATGATCAGGCCGATGAACGCCACCATGTCGAATAGCTTGTTGGCCAGCAAAAGTCCCAGCACAGCGCCGATGATGGATAGAGGGAGAGCGAGCATGATGACAAACGGCTGGACGAAGGAGCCAAACTGGGAGGCGAGCACCATGTAAACGAAAATGACGGCCAGGAGCAGGGCAAGCAACAGCGAGGCGAACATCTCCCTGTTCTGTTCGACCTGCCCGCCGAATTCATAGCCGACGTCAGAGGGGAAGTGAATAGCGGCCAGGGCGGCATTGACTTTCTGCGTGATCTCGTTGAGAGCCCGACCCCTGAGGATATTGGCGCCGATAACGATCTGTCTGGTGCGGTTGGCTCTTTTAATCTGCGTGGGACCATTGACAGCTTTGAGACTGCCGACCTGGTCGAGTGTGATTGAGCCGCCCCGCATCAAGGGCATATAAACGCGGCCGAGCCTATCGATATTGGAGCGGACATCCTCCGAGGCCCGAACCCTGATGTCGATGAGTTTGTCCCCTTCGCGGTATTTGGAGGTCATGTCGCCGTCGATGAACGTGCGCATGAGGGAGGCAACCTGGAAAGTGCCCATGCCGAGCCGGGAGGCCCGCTCCCTGTCCATCTGAATCTGGATCTCGGGCTTGGGCGGCCTGTTGTCGCTGTTGACGTCAACCAGGCCGTTGATCTTCTGCAGCGCGAGCTTGACCTCCTCGCTCGCCTCTGTCAGGTTGGATAAATTCGTCCCCTTCAGATAGATTTGAACGGGCAACTGCTGCATGGCGGCAAACGCTGCTCCTCCCATAAACGTCGCCTCCTGGAAGGTGATCGAAGCTCCTGGGACATCAGCAAGCAAGGGGCGCAGTTTGTCCTGGTACCCGCGAGACTCTTTGGTCGAAATTTTTAGTTTCACATTGACGGAGGCGACATCTGAAGAACCGTCTGTCGAGCCCACGACCGTTGCCACGTCTCCGATCTCTGGCTGCTTGTGAAGAATCTTTTCGATCGACTTGACGATCTTGTCAGTCTGCTCAAGGGAGCTCCCCGAGGCCGTCTGGATCTGAAGGTTGAATTCCGGCCGTTCTCCATGGGGAGTTCCGCCGGTCCCGATCACGGTGAAGAGGTAAGCGCTTAGCAGGAAGATGACCGTTGTGATGGCGATAATGGTTTTCCTGTGATTTAGAGCCCAGCGCAGTAAGGGACGGTAGTTGTTCCCCAATATCTCATAGACCTTGGATACGAGCCTCTGGAAGCGTGAGGACAGCGTTTTCTTGGTGTTCTTCTCGATTTTCTTGAAGAAATGGGCGGAGAGCATGGGAGCGAAGGTAAAAGCTTCAAACAACGAGATGAGAACTGCGGCCGCTACCGTCACGCCGAACTGGCGGAAAAATTTCCCAGCGATTCCTGTAGTGAAGGCGACCGGAAGAAAGACAGCCACGATGGTCATGGTCGTGGCCGTGACGGCCAAGCCCACTTCTGATGTTCCCTCGCTTGCAGCTTTGCGCGGATCCTTGCCCAGCTTCTCCATATGTCGAAAGATGTTCTCGCGGACGACTATGGCATCGTCGATGAGCAGTCCGACCGATAGGCTCAGCGACAGCAGGGTGATGACGTTCACCGTGTAGCCGAGCGCGCTCATGACGGCGAAGGCGGAGATGATGCACACAGGCAGGCCGGCCACCGTAATAAGCGTGTTGCGGAGGTCACCGAAGGAGAAGAGGACAACGAGCCCGGCAAGGAGAATGCCAAGAAGCAGGGTTTTGATGACATCATCGCGGGAGTCTTTAATCATCAAGGACGTGTCCGTCGTAGTGCGGATATCCAGGTCAGGATTCGCGGCCTGGACAGCGGCCATCGTCTTGTGCACCTGGTCCGCCACTTTAACTGTGTTCGTCCCGGACTGCTTCTGGACGACAAGCGAGATGCATTCCTGGTCGTTAATGCGTGAGGTCGTCCGTTTAGTTTTGAAATCGTCCTTGACGACGGCGAGATCCTTCAGGTAAACGGGATTTCCCCCGACATTGGCTACGACAATATTCGCCATCTCCTGGAGGCTCGTGAACTCGGCCTTGGTCCGGACCAGGAAATCCTGGGACCTCTCTGTCACGCGTCCCGCTGGCATGTTGAGATTCTCCCCCCGGATGGCCTGCGTGACCTGGGCGATGGAGATGCCCTGGGCGTTCATTTCTCTCAGGTTGGTTTCGACCTGAATCTCCCGCTCCAATCCTCCGATGATATCGACGGCTCCGACTCCATCCACCTGTTGAACGAGAGGCTGGATTTTGTCCTCGACAAACGAGCGGATCTCAGGCAGTCTCATCTTGCCGCTTTTGCTCAGAATGGCAAAGGAAACGATGGGCACTGCTGTCGGGTCGAACTTGTTGATAATAGGCTCGATGATCTCCCGAGGAAGGGTGTTCCGGATCGAGGCAACCTTTTCACGGACTTCGGTCGAGGCCACCTGAGGGTCCTTCTCCAGGGCAAATTGGGCCACGATGATTGCCACCCCCTCGGCCGATGTCGAACCGAGCTTATCGAGTCCATTGATGGTGCTGAGCACGTCTTCGATCGGTTTCGTCACCTGGGATTCCATCTCCTCGGGTCCGACGCCGGGATTGGCGACGGTGACGGCGATGACCGGCAACGAAACGTCGGGCATAAGGTCGACACCGAGCCTCGTATAGGAGAGGACTCCTATGACCACGAGGGCGACGATGATCATGGTGATGAAGACAGGCTGTCTAATTGAAATGTCAGCTATTCTCATGGCATCTATCTTCCTTTCGACTCACCGGGTGGCTTCCGGCCTAATGGTCTTGATTTTGTCCTTGTCGTTGAGCTGGCTGGCCCCGGTTGTGACGACCTGCTCGTCACCCTTGAGCCCGGAGAGGATTTCGATGCTGTCCCCTACAACCGCGCCCACAGTCACGGCGTTGATGCGGGCCAATCCGTTGTCTGCAATAAAAACGTATTTCTGGCCAGCCACTTCTACAACGGACGTCAGGGGAACGACTAACGATGATCGCCGGCTCTCGGTCCATTCGACCTCGGCATACATGCCGGGCTTGATGCGGTGGTTCGCGTTGGGAATGCTGAGTTCCACATCGATTGTTCTATTCACGGCATTGGCGACCGGGCTGATATTTGTCACGCGGGCGGCGAAGACCTCTCCTGGATAAGCCTCGAGCGTCACTCGGGCAGGCTGATTCATCATGATGAAGCGGATCTTTTTCTCATCAACCGCAGCTACGGCTTTGACGGTGTCGATATCGACCAGAGTCATCAGCGGCACATTGGGATTGACGGCTGCGCCCGGGTTTTGCATGAGTCTTGAGACCACGCCCTTAGCGTCGGACTTGACTTCATAGGGTTTGAACTCGTAGCCGACTTCATCGCGGTTAACAATGGCCACGACCTGACCGGATTGGATGCTGCTGCCCATCTTGACCAGGTTCTGAGCGATTTTGCCGTTGACCTTGGAGTAGATGGTGACCTCAGAATCCGCCTGGATGTTGGCAGAGGCGTGGATTGTCTCGATGATCTCTTGGCGCGACGGCTGTGTTGTCTCGACCGGCACGACCTTTACTGCGGCCGGTTGGTTCATCGCTTTTTTCTTGGCTTGGATTTTCTGATTGACCCTGATGCCGACAAACACGGCCAGGACGATAAAAATGAAGACGATGAGAATTCTTCCGATTTTCATATTTTCCTCCCGCATGAGCGGAACAGGCTGTATTTGCTCAAGGTATGATTGTAGATTAGCTGAAGATAGTTCAGCCGGGCGCTTTCGAGCGCATTCTGGGCGTCGACAAGGTCGGTGGCGCTGAGGAACCCATTCTGGTAGCGCTCCTCTGCGATCCGCAGCGCATCCTCGGCCTGTTTGATCTTCAGCTTTTCGACCTCGAGTTTTTGTTCGATCGTTTTCAGGTCAGACAGAGTCGACTGGACTTCCATGGCCACAGTCCTCTCAAGGTCGGTCTTTCGCATCTCGACGGCCTTAAGGTTGGACTGGGCCTGGGCCACCTGGGCGCCGACGCGGAAGCCGTCGAAGACTGGGTAGGACACTGATAGTGTGGCCATCCAGTTGCCACGGATCTTTTCCATATCGGGCATGTACCCGTTGCGAAATTCATAATTGAACGAGGCGATCAAGGTCGGTTTATTGCCCGTTTTAGCCAGGTCGAGCGAAGCCCGGCCCAGGTCAAACTGGTGCTCCACTTGTTGGAATTCGATACGGTTGGCCAGAGCCTCTTTGATGAGTTCGTCCTTGTTGAAATTAGCGGGTTCGAAGGAGAGTTCTGCGGAGGGGTCGAACGCAGCTTCTTCCCCACGGCCGGCGAGGGCATTGAAGGCGATACGGAACTTGGCGATGTTATTCTCGAAGTCAAGCTTCTGGGCCTGGAGCGTGCTGATCTGAACCTGGATCAGGGTCATATCGAAGCTTGAGGCCAGGCCGGCCTGGTAGCGCTTGTTCATGATGTCCTGCTTCTTCTCGAAGGCCTGGATATTGTCATCGAGGACCTTGATAGCCTCTTTGAAAAAGATAGTCCCGTAGAAAAGCGGGACGACCTGATACGACAACATGTGCTTGGTCATGACCATGCCATCCTGAGCCAGGTCAAGCCCGGCTTTACTCATTTCAACGGTCTTTGCCGTCCGCCCCCAGTTGAACACCTGTTCCATAACAGAGGCCCGCATGTCGTAATTGTTGGGAAGCCCGAACTTGACCTTGAATGTCTGGCCGCCGAACGCTATGGTCATCTCGCTGAAAAGGCTCATCCGGGTGTAGCTTCCCACGACGCTGACCTGGGGCCAGTAAAGGCTCTTGCTTTCGTTGACCTTGAGCTCTGCTCCTGCGGCGGATTCCGCGGCAATCTGGACTTGTTCACTGTTTTTGAGCAGGAGATCGACTGATTCGCGCAGCGAGAGCTTGTCCTGGGCCCATGCCGAAAGGACGCAGACAAGGCCGGCGGCAACGGCAACAATTTTATGCACAGTCCATTTCATTGTTTTCCCTCCATTACTTTTTTCATCAGGTCCAGAAAAAACCTGGCTGCGGCCTTGGCCTCGGCCTTGTTGCCTTCGAGCAGCTTCAGCCCGATCCCGATCTGCAGCGTCTTGATGAACTTGAGCAGATCCTCCAGGCTCAGAGGCACGCCTTCGCGGATCATTTTCTTTTTCAACGCTTCCCGGACAAATTTTCCGTGGTGTTCATAGCTCTTTGTCGATTTTCTCAGCTTCTCCTCATCCTCGAAGCGGATGAATCCGCACATGCAAGGCAAAAACATCTTCAAAAAACTGGGGTTCTTTTCGAAATATTCGAGGTAAAACTCCGTCGCTTCCTCCAGAGCCTCTAAAAACGTGGATTCATCGGAAATCCGCTTCAGGATTTCTTCGTGGACGCGCCTGGACTCTCGTTCGAGAAGGTGCAGATAGATCTCGTCTTTGCTTTTGAAATAATAATAGAGAGTTCCCTTGGCCAGCTCGGCAGCCTCAGCGATGTCATCCATCCTGGCTTGGTAATACCCGTGCCTGGCAAAAGTGTTTTCGGCTGCGATCAGAATGGCCGCCAGGCGGGCTTCTTCTTCTCGCTTCCGCCGTTCCTTGACACCCATTTTCGACTCCTTTGAAGAAATATGACCATTAAGTCTAATTTCAACTAATGGGTCATATTAGCCGAAACGGCAGGCGGTTGTCAAGGTCTGAGGGCATAAGATGAAAAATGAACTTTCTCCCATCTTCTGCGACTATCCCCAATTAAACTTACGTTAGTGTGATGATACGAATAGAATTTAGAGGAACTTTGTGAACCCTCGCTACTCAGTTCTCATTCCATGAATGATAAACTGAAATACCTCAAAAGCGTCCCTTGTGATTCTATCGTATTCTTCTTGATCAGTAATCCCCATGAATCTTGCTATCGATATGGGGCCGACCAATTTTATATCCTTGAACTGCTCTTCAATATTCTTTAAAGCTTCTTTCATTAATCTATGATTTCGCAATTTCTTTAATTCAGAAAGAACTGATTGTGGGCCTTCTTTATAATATCGTGCGAGCATATAAAGATCATAGGCGTCTTTTTCGCTTGTTCTTTCTCCTAAGGCAATACCTTTCATCACGAAGCAGGCCACAACATCTGCTACTTTTATATCCAATTCAACATTCGCCCCACTTGAGATCGGTCCCGATAAATGAATCTCTTCTGCATGGTCGAATACGATGTCCGTACCACGTCCTTTCCTGGCAAGCATATCTTGGATAATCTGATGCCTTTTTTTCTTTGATGTCCCGCCGTATTCAGGGGCCAAGAAATCAACTTGTATTTCTATTTCTTGTTTGTCTTCAAAGATAGCTTTCTTCAAAAAACTGGCAGGGATGTCTCTGTCCAGAGCGTCCTTCTTATGATAGAATCCTCTTGCCCTAAGAATTTCAAGGATGCTCTTGTAAGCTGTCTTTGGAATAGAAAAAGCGTTCAGAGCTATATCGATATCAAAGGAACCTACATGCTGGTCATATCCGCTTCCAGGATGCCTATATTTTTCGAGGAGAAAAAAAGGCACCCATCCGCCGATAAGAACGATATGATTACGATAAGGCTTTAAATACAGAAAAAGTTCCCGCATAACGATAACACAAGCTTCTATCTCCCGGACCCTGTATCTTGTTTTCATTTCCTCGCTAGAATTTTATGATTTTCTCTCTTAAAAATTCGGCTTGCTCTCTTCCGCGTCCCCTGTAATTGTATAAATCGAGATAAATCTGTACAGCATTTGCAACAGTAACGGAGCCAACTTCTTTTATCCTATAATAAACACCTTCATCGTAGGGTATCAGTATCTGCAAATTTGCTCCTGAGGGAACCTCTTTCAGTCCGAAAGCCTTTTTGAGTTGCTCGACATCTCCACTAAAATAGCTCGCGGCAACATTATACCTTGTGAACGGTGCCAAGCGATTGGCACCTGAGAAAAGTGTGAAAGCGTATTGAATTTTTTTTGTCTTACAAAACTCGGGAATTTCTTTTTCGATTTGGCTCATCTGCATGAGAGAATAAAAGCTTAATATCTTGTTCCTTTCGAAACGATAATTCTCTCTCCACAAATCGAGCAGCTTTGTCTTATCGAATATTCTTAAACCTCTTGATTCTTCCAACCAGAGTCCAAATTCATCCAACCTCTTGTTAACTTTTGATAATTGGCCGAGGCTGACAGCAACCTCCTTCGCTATATCTCTGTAACTATTTACCGATTCTTCCTTTTGTGATTCTTTAAGCAAGTAGAACCTCAATATTCTTTCAGCTTTCGGATTAAAAAGCCCTGTCAGCTTGCTTGAAAATTTGAATTTATTCGGCTTTCCTTCTATCTCCAAATAGAAAGAGTCAAAATCAAGGTATGCGTTTCCAGAGAGATCCATGAACCCTACCCCAATTTTCTTACAGGTTTCCCTTCCTAATTCAGATATATAAGGTGCGATAATTACAGGATACCCTTTTCTACCTTGTTTGGTTACTTCTAAGAGTTGGAGCCCCTTTTCTCTCAGTTGTTTGGGATATCTCTGGCTGATAACCTCGCAAAAAAGCATTTTGCTTTTGTTGCCAACTTCCAATTGTAATACAATATCTACGCTTTTCCCGCTTTCAAAAGAATCTTTAGGAAGGACGACGGCAGAAAGGATTGCAGCATTTTTAAGCTTGGGAAAAAGCTGTTTGAAATCAGCCCTGAATTTTTGTTTAATCTCTTTTTCGGTCATTGCTCTGTTCACTAAAATTGATTTGTTCACTATTTAGTGAACAATATAATTTAAGTGAACGCACATGTCAAGTGGATTTTGCGTCTCAAGCTATGAATAAAGGAAGAATATTCTGCTTGATGATGGAAAAAGTCGTGTAGAGCTGCCTCTCCTCCTTCTCTGAAAATAAATCCGCATTGATTTTAAAAGGAGGCTGGTCGCGGAGAATATTGTTCACTCTTTTGGAAATAATGACCAAAGGCTCGAGATGAGCGCCTTCCTTAGATAAATCACTCCTGAGTCATCTTGAAGATGAGCGGAAGTCTATCTTCTTTCAGCCGGCTTGAAAGGTTTTTTGGACAAATGCCCATTCTCCGCCGACTTCTTTCTTCAATGACATCCATAATCTTCGGATGATAGACTTTCTGCGTGGTCAGCAACATGGGTTTGAGGCTCAAAGAGGATCCATCTCGGGCGTTCACAAAAAGCAAACTCCTATCTCCCTATCTCATGCAGAGATTCTCTCCCGAAACTGAGATTGACATTAAAAAACCTTTCAGGGCAAAAGCCGGAGCAGGCGGTCATATCCTGCCACAAAAACTCCCGCTTCCTCCTGCTTGAGATAGCCGGGAATGCCGATGACCTGAACGGCGATGGCGATGCCCAACCGTTCTTTGAAGTACATGACAGCTGGTGAGAGAGTTTGATCTTTCCATTTGCATTCTATGGCCAGGTATGGTTTGTTTCTCTCGATAATGACAAAATCCAATTCCCGGCCGTCTCTGGTCCGGGCATACATCAGCTGGTATTCGCCTTTTCCCCACTCGTTCCAGGTAGAAACTGCGCGCTGAAGCTGAACGGCAATGAAGTTTTCAAACCGCTTTCCCGGGTCCTCATGGATTCCCCAATCCCAGAAATAAAACTTCTTCTCCTTCAAGACCGACCTTTTGAGCTTCCCAGCGAACGGCATTACTGAGAAGACCATGTAAACCTTTTCCAGCGCTTCGAGCCAGTTCTTGACCGTGACAGGCGAACACTGGAGAATGTCTTTCATGCTGTTCAGGCTCAGCGGTGCTCCCACTCGTTCTGGCAGAAGAAAAACAAGAGTCTGTTGCTTCTGAATGCTCATGCTGCGGGTGAGGTCTCTCAGTTCTTCTCCCGTGACCAGAGAGATGTGATTGTCCTTCCATCTAAGATAAAATTCCCGGGTGCCTACAGAGACAGGCTCGGGAAAACCGCTAATTTCATAAAGGAGGGTGGCAGCGTCGGTGAATGACTTATCCTGTTCTTCAAAGAAAAGAGTGCTGAGCTTGGGATGCCAGGCCGATGCGAAATCTAACACTTTCCCGGTCAGGTCATGGGGATGGAGAGGATTCATTCGAAAAAGGAAATAGCGTCCAACGAGGCTATCTCCTGAGCGGCGGAAAAAATCCAGCCGGGCGCTTCCCATGACGAGAAAACGCAGGCTGTTCTTCCATTCGTCGTAGTAACCCTTGAGGATGTTTTTCCACTTTGGGTATTTGTGGAGCTCATCGAATATGACCCAGGGGCGCTCGTCCAGGGGAACCTTCTGCGAGGGGCTTACAGAAAAGGCAAGGTCTTCGATGAAAAAATGAGGATTTGCGGCGAACCTTCGTCTCAGGGCCAGGCTGTCCCAGTTGTGGTAGTTTCTGGGCTGATTAAGATGTTCGAGATGATTTTGGCCCAGGGTAGTCTTGCCGACTTGCCTGGGGCCGCAGATGAATGACATCCGGCCATGGAGGAAGTCTTCGTTCAGAGCCCACTGTCGGACAAGATGGTCAATCACGACATGACTATTTTACATAACATTAAAAATTTGTCAAGACTAATTTTCAGTATCATATAAATCAGCCAAGATGTGATGGCGAGAATTTCCATTTAACGAAGTTCTTTAAAATTTTAAACCTCCTCCTTCCTCAGGTTGTGGAGAAAGTGGGCGAGCATCCTCCTTAATATGATTTTTCTTAATGAAAAAAGATAAATTCTATTACTGAGTATTTTGCTATTTTTGTCGTTTTCTCTTTCTTCTTTGCCCATTAAGAAAAAGTAAACATTGATGATCATTTAAATAAAAGAAAAGGAAATGTTAATAGAAAGACCAAGAATTAAGCGCTATCCGACTCTTGAGAGGATATCCCTGCTTGTCGTAGTATTTCATTGAGAAGGCTTACACTGATGAAAACATTTAAGCTATCGCGACTTCTTTGACTTTAATCTCTGCGCCTTCAATTTTTGGGATTGGGTCATGATCTCTTATTTTAAGAATAAGCCATTCTTCTAAAACTTCTCGAAGCTCATGCCGACATTTTTCTACGGTGTTGGCGTTTGCCCAGACACCCTCAAAACCAGGTATATCTGCAAACCATGTTCCATCTTCCAAATTTTTATATTGTGCTTTTTCTAAGGCTTTTTGGATATATTCTGAAAGCATTTATTCCCTCTCCAATTTTTTATTTCATCATAACATTTAAAGAGGGTAAGTCAATGGAAAATGAAGAGAAATTCATTTTGTCATTTTAAGGCAAAAATTCTATGCCGAAGGATAAAAATTGGAGGAATTACTTCCCTTCGATGACAATCTGGGAGTAATCGGCGACCTGCATTAAGAGCTTGCTAATGGCCTGGAGCAGAGCCAGACGGTTCTGCTTGAGCTTTTTATCCTCGGCCATCACCAGCACTTTGTCAAAGAAATTATCTATCGACGACCTCATCCTGAAAATTATCTTCTGAGCCTGGATAAAATCTCCCTTATTAATTAAAGGAAGAATATTCTGTTTTACGATGGAAAAAGTCGTGTAGAGCTCCCTCTCGTCCTTCTCTGAAAATAAATCCGCATTGATTTTAAAAGGAGGCTGGTCGCGGAGAATATTGTTCACCCTTTTGGAAATAATGACCAGAGGCTCAAGACGAGCACCTTCCTTGAAGCTGTCCAGAGCCTTCAGCCTTAAATAACAGTGATAGATGTTATCGATGCTTGCTGAAACAGCAGCGTTGACCAAATCATAGCGGAATCCCTGCCTCTCAAAAATGTAACGAAGCCGGTTGGAGAAGAAGTCAAGGCAGTAGCTCTTTACAGCATTCTTTGTTTTCAGCAGCACTTCTCCATAAATTTTTAGAACCTTATCGAGAAGCTGCAAGAATGAAAGGCAGAGCTTCTTGTCCAGGATGATCTTGCAAACACCATGGGCATTCCGGCGCAGAGCAAACGGGTCTTTGGAACCTGTGGCCTCTATCCCGATTCCAACCACTCCCACGATGGAATCGATTTTATCTGCTAAAGAAACGATGGCTCCGGCCAAAGTAGAGGGGCATTCATCCTCAAGGCTCAAGGGATGATAGTGCTCGTAGACCGCTTTCCAAACCTGGGTTGGATATCCCTCACGGCTGGCGTAAAGGCCTCCTGCTTCGCCTTGAAGACCGGGGAACTCTCTGACCATCTCGGTCAGCAGGTCAACCTTGGAAAGCTCAGCCGCTTGAACAATCTGCTGCTTATCCTTTTTATTAAACTCTATTTTATCAGAGAGGTAAGCCGCGATTTTTTCCATTCTCTGAATCTTATCCTCATAGCTTCCTAATTTTTCTTGAAAGATAACCTGGCTCAACCCCTTTGCTCTCTCCTTCAGAGAAACCTTCTGGTCCTTCTCCCAGAAAAACTTCGCATCTTCCAATCGAGCCCTGAGCACTCTCTCGTTTCCCTTCTGGATGAGAGACTTCGAATCCTGGAAAGAATCGGCAACTCCTAGAAAGTAAGGAAGCTGTTTCTTATCCTTGACAATCGAGAAAAGCCTCTGGTCTTCTCTCATGGCCGTGCTTAAAACCTCAAGAGGCAAATCCAGATACTTCTCCGAAAAAGAGCCGAGAAAGACATAGGGGTGCTCAACATCATAGGTGAGCCGCTCCAGAAGCTCATCGTCGGGATGGAGCTGGGCTTTAAGCGAGGTTAACTTTTTTCCCATCTTGTCCAGGATCATTTTCTTTCTTCTTCCCTGGTCAACGATAACTCCCAGCTTCTTCAGGCCTTCTCTGTACTCAGAAAAAGACTTTACCCTTATTTTTCTTTGAGGAAAGTAAATCTTATGGCCGTATGTTATATCTCCGGAAGAAACTTCGCCGACTGAAAACGGGACTCTCTTTTCCTCAAAGAGGCAGAGGATGTTTCTTATCGGCCGGGAAAATCGAAGATTACTCTCGGTCCATCTCATCATTTTTGGAAAAGAGAGCGACGAAATGATTGGAGGGAGAATCTCAGAAAGAATATCCCGGGTCGGCCTCCCCTTTTCAATCTTTCTTAATCCTAAATACTCCCCTTTCTCAGTCTTTATAACCACAAGCTCCTCAACTTTCACTCCCCGGGATTTGGCAAATCCTTTGGCAGCCTCGGAAGGAGTTCCGTCCTTTTCGAAGGCAACAGTTTTGGGCGGGCCGATCGTTTGCTCTTCCTTATCTTTTTGCCCCGCAGCAAAGTCACCGACAACAACGAGACGCCGGCATGTCCCATAGGTCTCAATCTTTGCTATACCGATATTCTGAGCAGAGAGCTCCCCTTTTATCTTTTCCTCAAGCTGCGCCAGCCCTGCCTTCAGGTGAGAAGGCGGCATTTCCTCAGTATTGATCTCTAAAAGGAATTCCATCTGCGTCAGCTCTCCCTGGTAATGAATTTTTGAGCAATCTGGGTGGCAAGGCTTCTGATCTGGCCAATCAGTTTGACTCTCTCGGTCACAGAAATCGCTCCTCTTGAATCCAGAAGGTTGAAAAGATGGGAGCATTTCAGGCAATGGTCATAGCCCGGAAGGAGCAAATTTCTGTCGATAAGCTGTTGAGCCTCTTTCTCGTTGGCGAGAAAAGATTTTCTCAGGTTTTCGATGTTTGCCTGGCCAAAATTGAACTCTGAAAACTCTTTTTCCTCAGGAAATCGCAAATCCCTGTAGCTCACATCATCAGACCAGTTCAGGTCATAGATATCATCCTTCCCTTCCAGAAACATCTCCAGCCTTTCCAGGCCGTAGGTAAGCTCAACAGGCACGGGTGAAAGGTCAATTCCTCCGGCCTGCTGGAAATAAGTGAACTGAGTGATCTCAAGGCCATCGAGCATAACCTGCCAGCCCACTCCCCAGGCGCCGATTGTAGGAGATTCCCAGTCGTCTTCGGCGAAGCGGATGTCATGGTCCTTGAGGCGGATGCCGAGAGCCTTCAGGCTCTTGATATAAATTTGTTGAATCTCAGGCGGAGCAGGCTTTACAATCACCTGGAATTGGAAGTGCTTCTGGACGCGGTGAGGGTTTTCCCCATAACGCCCGTCTCTCGGCCTTCGAGAAGGCTGAACATAGGCCACTTTCCACGGCTTCTTGCCCAGAACTCTGAAAAAGGTGTCAGGTGTCATCGTGCCTGCACCGACCTCTAAATCATAGCTTTGAGCGAGATAGCATCCCTGGTCAGCCCAGAACTTCTGGAGGTTCATAATAAGGCTTTGAATACTCATTTTCTAAGGTTTTTCCTCCAATCCCCGTTCTTTATATTTATCAGCCTGCCTTTTTTTCCTCAATCCACCTTAAAACAGGATTGCGCGCCGCAGTCGTCTCATCCAAACGCCTGACATAAGAAGTGTGCGGCGCAGATTTCAATACCTCAGGGTTTTCTTTCGCCTCTCTGGCAATCGTCTTCATGGCCTCGATAAATATCTCGAGGTCTCTCTTGCTTTCGGTTTCTGTGGGCTCGGTCATCAGGGCTCCAGGAACGATCAATGGAAAAGACATGGTCGGAGGGTGGACTCCAAAATCAATAAGCCTCTTGGCGATGTCAATGTTCTGGACACCGTGCTCTTTTTGAAATTTATCAGAGAAAACACACTCGTGGAGAGTCGGCGTGGTGTACTTCAGGTGATAGTCATTCTCCAGGCTCTTGCGAATGTAGTTGGAATTCAAAACCGCAACCTCGGCAACCTCTTTTAATCCTTCAGCACCCAAGGATAAAATATAAGCTAATGCTTTGACAATGACAAGATAATTTCCGTAAAAGCTCCGCACCCGGCCGATGCTCTTCGGGCGGTCGAAATTGAGAAAATAATTAGGATAAGATTTATATTTAAAAAAATATTTAAGATCCTTTGGCTCGATAGAATAATCAGGAAGAAAATCTTCTCCATCCAATCTCCACTTTCTCTCGATAACAGGAACAGGAAGATAAGGCTCAAGCGTCTGCTTGACACCGACAGGGCCTGCGCCAGGCCCTCCGCCGCCATGAGGAGTGGAGAAAGTCTTGTGCAGGTTAA
>Ga0315289_10008812_pt1 | contig 14561 bp, 10 predicted proteins | sample YL17G11_40_MG_FD_203452 | JGI IMG/M metagenome (GOLD analysis project Ga0315289, IMG submission 203452) | Sediment microbial communities from Yellowstone Lake, YNP, Wyoming, USA - YL17G11_40 | ecosystem: Environmental > Aquatic > Freshwater > Lake > Sediment | place: USA: Wyoming | collected...
GCTTGTCGTTGAGCGCCTGGAGGCCGGGAACCTTGGCGTCGGTGTAACCGATGCACAAGCCAACGTCGATCCCGTACACCTCGCGGAAGAACTGGTGCAGAGCGGAGTCGATGGCGATCGTCTCGGGCGTGCTGAACAGGACGGAGCCGCTGCGCATGTCCACCACGCCCGACAGCGGGATGGCGCCCAGCGTCACCTCATCGCCGCAGGCCCACCCAGCCAGCCAGCCGCCGATCGTCTCGGCCACGCCGACCGCGACGGTTCCAGCCAGCGTCACAGGCGCGGTCACGCCCGCGACGGGGCAGCTATTGACCCACCAATCCCGCAGGCCGCCGCGCCGATGCACCGCCCAGAGGCAGTCGGCGGCCCGGCCGTCCACGCTGAAGCGATTGACGCTGCACCCCGAGCTATGAAAGCGGACGGCCCTGCCCCGCTGGATGGCCCGCAGCTCCTCCAGGTACGGCAACTGGCCGGCCAGCATCATCTCCGGGGCGCCTCCGACCTTGGGGGTGAGCTTCATGACCTCGGCATAGCTGACGATGGGTTCGATTCGCGTCGGCACGTCCTGGGCGGTCATGCACGGACCGGTGTGGGTGATCTGGGGCATCATGTGCCAGGCCTTGACCACCCGGCGGACGTCGTCGAGGGTCGCTGGCCGGCGGCGCCCCTCGGTGAGGTCGTAGTAACAGGTGTAGTTGTGGCCGACGCCGACGGTCCGCGGCAGCGGGCGGCGCAGTAGCGGCTCGTGCGCGGGGGGGCGGGCGTTGCGGCGGGCGCAGGACTCCAGACGCCGCGCGGCGTCGTCGGGCAGGCGCACGGTCGAGCTGGGGTGGTCCACCTGGCAGCCCTTGGCCTCCAGCCGCTCCAGGATCGGCCGGTGCGGGATGCGGTAGCCCACCCGCTTGAGGAACCCCAGGGCGATATCATGGATCCGCTGAATCTCGCTGTCCTGAAGCAGCCGCCAATGATGCCAGGCGGGGGCCGGTCCGGTTGGGCTGGCTGTGGACATGCCGCCTCCTTGACACAAACGTCAGACTGGCATGTCAATACCCGCTGCGATGGGTAAAGTAAACGCCCTGGCCGGCAGGGGAGAGTGAGGGCGCGTCGCTGCTTGACTTGCCGCGGGCCGGCGGGCCATGATCTTTCCGCCGCCGAAGAGGAAAGGATGTGCCCGTGGCCGTCAATCGCATCGCACTGGTCTACGAGCAACCGCCGATCAAGGGGCAGGTGGAGGTTGTGCACGGCCGGTTGGGCCAGGCCAGGCCCGCCGGGCGGTTGCGCGGCGGCCGGCTGGAGTTCTCCCTTCGTGCCGATCAGCCTCGGCTGGAGCTGCTGATCCGCCAGGCGAGCCTTGCACCGGGACCAGGCGGCACGCGGGTCCAGGCGCGATTCGGCCAGTACGCGGCGGCGTTCTTCCTGCGCGACGTCAGCAGCGCCTATCCCATCTATGTCCCCTCGGCGGGGCTGGCCGTCACCGAGGCCGACGACGCGCGCACGTATGAGCAGATCGCCGAGGCGATCCGCCGGCGCGGCGGTCGGACCGCACTACAGCGCCTGGCGGCCGAGCCGGAAACCAGCTATGAGACCGCCGCCGCCCGTACGCGCTCGATGACCGCGCCCATCTGGCTGGGCCTGTCCCGCGACATCGGCATCTTCCAGCTCACCCAGGCGGGGGGGCAGTACTGGGAGCTGGAGATCCGCCCGCAGCTTCACGGTTACGGCCAGCAGCTGGAGGAGCTGCCCAAGGCCGACGCGGGCTACCGCCTGGCGATTGGACGGGGCATCTCGTGCGTGCGGCGTACGCGCCGCTGGCTGGACCAGGGATGTCTGCCGATCTACCACTCCGCCGTGGACGACGGCGACGTGCGGTACGAGCTGACGGCCTTCGTGACGCTGCCGCGGTCGCCGCTGACGATGCGGAACGTCCGCGGCACGGATTTCCTGGTGGCCGACGGGCACGGCCATGGGCACATGTTCCGACCCGAGCACCAGCAGCGCTTCGACGATCTGCGCGACGGCGAGCTGAATACCCCCGACCAGCCGGTGCTGGCCCTGCGCCTGGCCGCCTCCAACAGCGGCGACGTCCCGCGCTATGCCTTCTTCAAGCCGCCCATCCCGCCGGACTGGCCGCCCCCGGGCGTGGGGTCCGACCTTGACGGGCGCAGCAGCCAGGGCCGCTATCGCTCCAGCGGGCGGGTGTTTGCCTTCACCCGTTTGGCCGGCCGGCCGATGCGAGAGCCGGAGCTTTCGGTCCTGCTGGCGCCGGGCCGGCAGGCGGTGATGGAGAGCTTCCTGCCGCATCAGCCGCTGGGCCGCCGCGACGCCGGCCGGCTGGCCAAGCTGGACTTCGACCGCTGCCTGGACCAGGGCCGGGCGTTCTGGCGGGCCAAGCTCGACTCAGCCGGACGGATGGAGCTGCCCGAGCCTGTGCTGGACGCGATGGTCCAGGCCGGCCTGTTGCACCTGGACCTGGTGGCCTACGGCAAGGAGCCTGATGAGCCGGTCACTCCCACCATCGGGCTTTACACCGCCATCGGCTCGGAAAGCTCGCCGATTATCCAGTTCTTCGACTCGGTAGGCTGGCACAACCTGGCCCGGCGCAGCATCGAGTTCTTCCTCCGCAAGCAGCGGGACGACGGGTTCATCCAGAACTTCGGACAGTACATGCTGGAGACCGGTCCGGCGTTGTGGACCATCGGGGAGCACTACCGCTACACCCGCGACCGCCGGTGGGCGCGGCGCATCAAGGGCCACGTCGTCCGCGCGTGCCGATTCATGCTCAACTGGCGGCGGCGGAACATGCGCGCAGAGCTTCGCGGGCGGGGCTATGGCCTTCAGGAAGGCAAGGTCGCCGACCCGCCCGACCCGTTCCACTCGTTCATGCTGAACGGCTACGCGCACCTGGGCATGAGCCGCGCGGCCGAGATGCTCGCGGACATCGACCCGCCGGCTGGGCGCTACTGGGCGCGCCAGGCCAAGGCATTCAAGGCGGACATCCGCACGGCCTTCGCCGAGGCGATGGCGCGGTCCCCGCTGGTCCCGCTGGGCGACGGCACGTGGGCGCCCGCCCCGCCGCCGTGGGCCGAGGCCGACGGGGCCGTGACCCTATATGCTCAGAGCGGGCGATGGTACACGCACGGCACGTTCCTGGCCCGCGACGCGGCACTGGGGGCGGTGTATCTGATCCTCCAGGAGGTGCTCGAACCGAACGAGCCGCCGGCGGACCAGATCATGCAGGTCGTCGGCGACCTGTGGACCGTCCACAACGTGGGGCACTCCCAGCCGTACTACCTCCGCCACGACATCGCCCACTTGCGGCGCGGAGAGGTCGGGGCGTTTCTAAGCGCCTACTACCACGGCCTGACCAGCCTGGCCGACCGCCAGACGTACTCGTGGTGGGAGCACTATTTCCGCGCCTCCCCTCACAAGACGCACGAGGAGGCGTGGTTCCTGATGCAGACCCGCTGGATGCTGTACCTGGAGGATGGACCGGCGCTGCGCCTGCTGCCGGGCATCCCCCGGGCCTGGCTCCAGGATGGCCGGCGGATCCGCCTGGACCGCGTGGCCAGCTACTTCGGGCCGCTGAGCCTGAGCGTCCAGTCGCGCCTGAGGGAAGGCTACGTCGAGGCGGAGGTGGAGATCCCCGGCCGGCGGCGGCCGCGATGCGTGCTGCTCCGCCTGCCGCACCCGGATGGGGCCAAGGCGACGCGCGTCGAGGGCGGAGTGTATGACGAGGCGGTGGAGACCGTCCGCCTAGAGCCGTTTGGCAGAGGAGCCAAGGTTCGCGTATTCTTCTAAGGCGACGGGAGCGACACAATGGACAGAGTACTAGCCTTCGGCTGTCACCCTGACGACGTGGAGTTCATGGCCGCCGGGACCCTGGCCCTGCTGGCGCGGAAGGGCTACGAGGTCCATCTGGCGACGATGACGGGCGGGGAGGTCGGCTCGGTGAAGCTGTCCAGCGAGGAAATCCGGCAGATTCGCCTGGCCGAGTGCGAGGCGTCCGCGGCCGTGCTGGGCGGCAAGTACCACTACGCCGGCGGGTGCGACCTGGAGGTGGAGTATAGCTCGCACTATCGCTGCCTGGCCACGCGGGTGGTGCGCGAGGTGGACCCGCTGATCGTGCTGACGATGCCGCCCAGCGATTACCTGGCGGACCACGAGCAAACCTCGCTGCTGGTGCGCAACGCGGCGTACATCGCGTCGGTGCCGCTGTACGATTGCGGCGCGCCCGCGACGCGCCGCATCCCGTACCTGTACTACTGGAACGCCTCCGGGCTGGCGGACCCCCTCGGCCGCCCGCTGCCGGTGCGGTTCGGCGTGGATGTCTCCGCCGTGATCGACGTCAAGGAGCGGATGCTCGCCTGCCACGCGTCGCAGCAGGAGTGGCTCAAGTTCGTCAACGGCTGGGACGTGTACACCCAGAAAATGCGCGACGACACGGCCGCGCAGGGCCGGCTCATCGGCCGGCCGTGGGGCGAGTGCTTCATCCAGCACCGCGGCATGGGCCATCCGGCGGACAACATCCTCAAGACCATCCTGGGCGAGCACGTGGTGGAGCTGGAGGGGCGGGCATCATGAACAGACGGGGATTTCTCAAGCGTGCCGTGGCCGGCGAGGCGCGTCAGACTGGCGGCACTTGAGGGCGATCGTCAGCCACGTGGCCGCCCTGGCGACTCTGGGCTACTCGGCCGGCCGGGCAAATATCGCCCTCGATGCGAGGACGATAGGCGCGGCGGTGGCGGAATTGGCAGACGCAGCGGGCTGCTAATCCGGCAGCACCAGATGTGAAGCCGCCGGCAGCGACGGGCCCGTGGGCAGGGATAGTTCCCGCAGCGAATCGGCCGGCTGCGCCACGGCCTGTTCGCCAAGGGCATCCCGTGTTTCCGCGGGGCCTAGTACGTGCCGGCGGATGTGGCGCTTCGCCCACGACGAAGCCGACATGCTCCTGAGCACCTACATCACCGTCGCCCTGGCCCCGTACGGTCCACCCGAGGCGTTTGCCGCAGACCACGACTAAGCCCTCGTTCCGGGGAAGGGCGTTCGTGATGGCCACAGTGGCGATGGCGGCCCCCACGGTGCCAGTAATCGCCGCTGCCTTTGGCTGCGGCATGCAGCATTACTCAATCGTCTGCCTCAAGCAGCCACTCGACCGGTAGAAACAGCCAACCATGCTGGCCGGTCGGCGGCTCGAAGGCCAGTTCGTCGGGATGCTCTCGGAGCACCTTGATGCCCCAGTTGCCCTCGCCCCGGCTGGTCCGACGGCCTGGGTCCAGGTATCGCCTCAGTTGATCGACGGGCACGGCGCAGCGCTCGCCGGTGTCTTTCTTGGCAAACTCGATCACATCGGAGTCGCTCAGGCTCTCCGCCATTGAGGGCGAGACGTCCCACCAGTAGACCCAAGGCTTACCCTCATATCGCTTACTGACCTTGGTCCGCGCGGGCGGCCCACTGGCCTTACTGGCCGTGCCAGCAGGCTGCGCGGTCTGTCCGCCGCCGTTCGGTGCGGCTATCCGGCCTGCACGCAGGTCCCTGTGGCACTGCGGATGCATCAGCACGCAGTTGCCCTGGCTATAACCCTTCTGGCCATCCAACCGGTGCAGGTGGATGTCCTTGGGAGATTCGAACGGCTTGCCGCAGCCCTGGCAGGGCGCCGCCGACTCCAGCAACCGCTTCTTGATGGCAGCCTTCGTCTTCCGCTCGTCCAGCATTAGCCTGGCAAACACGAAGCGATTGGCGTACCACCAGCGGTCAGGGTCGCCGGCGGAATGCTGACGGATCAGCTCCCTTGCCTGCTCCAGTATCTCCTCATGTGTCATCCGCTGCCCCTTTCATGGCCTTCCCGCCCAGACACGCGGCGAGACGCCCGTGGGGCGCACGGGCGAGATGCCCGTGCCACGCGCATCAGCCTGTCACCCACAGCCTTGTAGCCTCTCCCTACACATCCCGCCCAATGGCCTGGGCGATCCGCCGCAGCACCGGCATGAGGGCCGCCAGCGTCGCGGGGGTAATCGACTGCGCCCCGTCCGACAGGGCGTGCTCGGGGTCGGGGTGCGCCTCGACGATCAGCCCGTCAGCCCCGGCCGCCACGGCCGCCCGGCACATCGCCGGCACCAGGTGAGCGTGGCCGGTGCCGTGGGAAGGATCCACCATCACCGGCAGGTGCGTCTTGTCGTTAAGCTCCGGCACCGACGCCAGCGCCAGCGTGTTGCGGACGTAGTCCTCGTAGGTGCGGATGCCCCGCTCGCAGAGGATCACGTTGGGGTTGCCGGCGTTGATGACATACTCAGCCGCCAGCAGCCACTCCTCCAGCGTCGCCGACATCCCCCGCTTGAGCATGACGGGCTTGCGGCACCGGCCCACCGCCTCCAGCAGCGGGTAATGCTGCATGTTGCGGGCGCCGATCTGAAGCACGTCGGCGTACTCGGACACGGCGTCGATCTGCTCCAGTCCAATCACCTCGGTGACGATCGCCAAGCCCGTCCGCTCCCTGGCCTGGGCCAGCAGCTTCAGGCCCTCCAGGCCCAGGCCCTGGAAGCTGTACGGGCTGGTCCGCGGTTTGTAGGCCCCGCCGCGCAGGCCGATGCACCCGGCCTGGCGGACCAAGTCGGCGATGCGGAACAGTTGCTCGGGGCTTTCGACGGCGCACGGGCCGGCGATCACGCCGACCTTCTGCCCGCCCAGCGGGAAGCCCGCCGGCCCCAGCGGGATCTGCGTGCGGGTCTTCCGGACCTCCGTGGAGGCCATCTTGTAGGGGGCCAGGATCGGCACGATCCGCTCCACCATCGGGGCGTTCTCGATGGCCGACTTGTCCACCATCCGCTTGTCGCCGATGCAGGCGATGACCGTCCGGTCGGTGCCGTAGATGACGTGGTCCTTCAATCCGTACTCGCGAACCAGGTCAATCACGTGCTGGACCTGGTCCCGCGTGGCCCCGCTCTTCATCACGACAATCACCGGATCACCTCCACGCCGTGCAGGTAGCCCCGAAGCGCCGCCGGCGCCGTGATGCTCCCGTCGGCGTTCTGGTACAGCTCGAGAATGGGGATCAGGATCCGCGGGCTGGCCAGCACCGTGTTGTTGAGCGAATGGCAGAACACCGGCTTGCGGGTCGCCCGGTCGCGGTATCGCAGGTTGAGGCGGCGGCACTGGAAATCGTACAGCCGGCTGGCCGAGTGCGTCTCGCCGTACGCCCCCATCGGCCGGCCGTCGGCGCCCAACTCGCCCCGGCCGGGCATCCACGTCTCGATGTCGATCATGTCGGCGTTCTTGGGTCCCAGATCGGCCGTGCAGCACTGGAGCAGCCGATACGGCAGCTCCAGCCGCTGCATCAGCGTCTGCACGAAGCCGATCATCCGCTGATGCCAACCGCGGCTCTCCTGCTGGCTGGCCTCGCACAGCACCACCTGCTCAACCTTGTCGAACTGGTGGATGCGGTACAGGCCGGCGGTGTCCTTGCCGGCCGCCCCGGCCTCGCGGCGAAAACACGTGGAAACCGTGACGTACCGCCGCGGCAGGCTCTGGGCTTCCAGAATCTCCCCCGCGTGCAGGCCCATCAGCCCGACCTCTCCCGTGCCGGCCAGGTACAGGTCCTGCCCGCCCCCGCGATCCTTCTCGTTGACCTGGTAGGCCTGGTCCTTGCCGAAGGGAAAGAACCCCGTCCCCTCCATCAGCTCCTCGCGAACCAGCACGGGCACGGACATGGCCGTGAAGCCCTGCTCGTGCACCATGAAGTCAAACGCCAGCCGCAGCAGCGCCTGGTGCAGCTCCATCCCCTTGCCGGTGAGCACGTAGCTGCGCGTGCCGGCCATCTTGACGCCGCGCTCCAAGTCCATCAGCCCCAGCGCCAGCCCCAGCTCGATGTGCGTCTTGGGCGCAAAACCCTTGTTGTCCTGGAAGCCGCGGGACGGGTCGAACCACGGCGGGTTCCAGCGCAGCAGCTCGACGTTGTCATCGCTGCTTCGGCCCACCGGCACGTCCGGATCGGCCGGCTGGGGTACCTGCATCAGCAGCAGGTTCCACGGCGGTTCCAGCTCGGCGATCCGCTCGTCCAGGGCCTTCGCCTGCTTCTTCAGCTCCGCCATCCGGGCGATAGCCTGCTCCTTGTCAGCGCCCGTAAGCTGGGCGATCTGCTTGCCCGCGGCGTTCTGGGCGGTGCGGGCGTCCTGGAGCTGCTTGCGGGCCTCCGAGAGCCGGCCGTCCAGCTCCAACAGCCGCGGGATGTCCACCTCGATGCCCTTGGCCCGAGACCCATCGATGAACCGCTGGGGGCCCTCGCGAAGCTGCTTGATGTCGATCATCCGCGGTCCTATCGAAGCTGTCCCGACGGCGCAGTCCAATCCCGCCGGCTTGGGCGCTGGGGGTGAATGTATCAGCATGACGCCACGGCGGCAAGGCGAGGCGCGTTGCCCAGCCCGCCTCGCCCATCGCGGGAAAAGCGATGGACAGGCACAGTTGCTTGTCGCGCGGGCGCATCAGAAGCCCCGCGCTATGCCGGGGGATGCCGCTTGCACGGGCGGGACCCACACGCGATATCTCTACAGCTTCGCTGCCCGCCCCAGCCACCATTGAAGCAGAAACATCGCCCCCGCCACAAGCAGCGGCAGGCTCGCCAGGGCGAATGGTCCCTGGCTGCGGTAGGTGTGAAAGAAGAAGACCGAACCCAACCCCAGCGTGATGCCCGCCAAGCCGCCCACGATCGGCCAGAACATCCCCAGGATCGCCGCCGCCAGGACCAGACCCGCCGGTATCGCGTGCGCCAGTGCTGATAGCCCTTTCGAATCGGTCGCCAGCAGGGCCAGCAGGCCCGCCTCGCCCAGACAGATCACCCACGCCGCCACGCCAATCCGTATCCCTGCTTTGCTCGCCATATCGCTACCTCCGCGTTGTCGTCACTGTGCCGCCGGCCCGGCCGCCGGTTGGCGGCCCGGCCCATACCCCAGCGCCTCCGCCCACGCCCCAAGCATCTCCAGCTCCGCCAGTTCCCCAAGAGATAGCCGCTGGGGGCTTGGGGCCGGTAGCTGCGCATCGATCAGCAGGGCCTGCCGAAGCTGCGCCCGTGCCTCAAGGGATCGGTTGACCTGCAAGAGCATCCGCGCCAGGTCCATCCTCAGCCGCGCGTCCCGCGGGTTGAGCTTCGTGGCCGATAGGCGCATCAGGTCCAGCGGGCCGTCGTAATCATGCGGCGGCACTCGCTTGGCCGCCTCGCGCCAGACCTGCGCCGCCGTCTCGGTCCTGCCGGCCAGGAACAGGCTTTGGCCCAGGTGTTGGCGCAGAGTAAAGGACGTCGGGTCCTGCGCGACCGCCTGCTCCAGCCGCCCCGCCGCCTGATCCCACTGCCCCCGCACGCCGGCTGCCCACGCCAGGTCCGACAACGCCACCGGGTCGTCCGGATCGACCGCCAGCGCGTCCATCGCCTGGCCCTCAACCGATACCACCGCAGCCGGCGAAAAGTCCCAGCCGTAACGGAAGGCGTCCGGCGCCGTCGCCTGAAGGTCTAGCCGAGCCGCCAGGCGGGCTGCGAAGTAATCCAGCCGGTCCCGCCGGTGGGCCGCAATCGCCCACTCTCGCGCCCGCTCCAGAGACGGGCGGGTCTGCCCCAGATCTTCCCGCGGGCATGAACCGGCCAGGAGCTTGGCGGCGTCAGCGGCCGAGGTCGGGTTCAGCGGGTCGGCTAGCGCCGCCCGCACCGCCGCCTCCGCGGCAGCCGCCGGATGGCCCCGCTGCAAATCGGTCACCATCCGCTCCGTCCACGCCGTTGCCCGCCACACCGGGCGCACCAGATACCACGCAGCCCCCAACGCCGCCGCCAGCGTCAACGCCGCCACCAGCCACCGCGCCGCTGCCAGGCGTAACGCCGCCGCCGACGGCGCCGCTCCCAGCGCCGCCCCCGCCGTTACGTAGAACACCACCGCGGCCCCGGGGAACCACAGGCTGTCCTCCACCAAATTGTGCAAAACAAACCCCGCCAGACCGGCGCCCACTGCGATCCGCAGCCAAGCCGCCGCCGGGCCCTCCCCATCCGCCACGGGGCAGGCCCACCACGCCAGCGCCAGCGCCGCCCCTAGCACCGCCGCCGGCATCGCCGCCTCCAACAGCCACACCGCCGGCACGGCCGGAATGTCCGCCAGCAGCGCCCGCGCACCCGCCACCGCCACGCAGCCGACGGCCATTAGCATCGCCACGTCCCGCCGCCTCTGCCGCGCGGCCGGCGGCTCGGATTCATCCGGCTGGACGCCGGGCCGGCACATCAGCACCAGCGCGGCCGCCAGCGCCGCCAGGTAGCAGCTCCCGCCCGCCAAACCGTATTCCGCCAGCGCATGGGCGGCCAGGTTGTGCGGCATCTTCACCGCCTCTTCCGCCCGGGGCAGACGGTGCGCCAGGTAGGCTGATCCGAAGTTGGCCCCGCCGGTCCCCAGCAGCGGGCGCTCGGAGATGATCCGCCCCGCTCCCACCCAATAGTGCCAGCGGAAGGTCATCGTCTTGGTGGGCAGGTATCCGCGGGCCAGGCCAAACGCCACCACGCCCGCCCCCAGCAGCACCGCCACAATGCCTGTTACCGCCAGCGCCGGCTTCCACCTTCGCGCCAATGCTCGGCGCAGCAGGAAAACCACCATCGCCGTCCCCATCGCCGCCGCGGCCGCGACGATCGCCCCGCGCGACCGGCTGGCTAGCAGCACCACGCCCGCGGTAGCGGCGAAGATCACCGTCAGTCCCGCTGACCAGCTCGGTGCGTGCAGATCCGTGGCCTTCCGCGGCCCGCCGCGCCGCCGGTCCTGCCAGGCCAGGTAGAGCTTCCAACCCGCTAGCCCCGCCGCCCCCAGCGTCACGATCAGCATCAGCGAACCAAAGACGTTCGCCAGCGTGAGGAAACCCGTCGCCGACCAATCCCGCAGCCGCGCCTCGAACAGCCGGGCCTGCGGGCTGCCCTCCTGCCACCCGAACGCCTCCAGGCGCTGGGTGCGGTGCGCCTCGAAGTCCGCCACGCGCTGCGGGTGCTCCGCCAGAACCTGGTAGGCCCCCTTGGCCGCCAGCGCCCCCGCCAGGCCCGTCAGCAGCACAGCCGCCAGCACCAGCCCGCGCCGGCCTCGCAGCAACTGCGCCGCCAGCAGCATCGCCCCCAGCAGACTCGCCTGCTCAAACCACGCCGTCAGCGCCGCCCGCCGGTCGCTGGCCCCCAGGGCCGATAGCAGCCCCAGTACCGCAAACCCCGCCATGGGCCAGAGCAGCCAGGGGTGCCGAACCGTCATGTCCCTTCGCCGCGCCGCGTCCACCGCCCACAGCAGGCCAGCCAGCACGACCGTCCATGCCAGCAGCACGCGCGACAGGTCATTGCGGGTGTCGGCCCCCGCCCGGGTCGGCCCCGCCGGCGAGACGGGGCTTGTCATCGTGAGCGCCGACTGGCAGATAGGCGTCTCAGCCAGGAACGGCCGGACGAGCATGACCGTCAGCACCAGCGCCAGCGCCGCGCGCGACAGCCTCCCGGCCGGCGGCGCGGCGGCAGTGGCGGTGGCGGTCAGGTTCGGCGAGTTCATGGCCGGCGGTCGCCCCATTCCAACAGCGCGATGATCATCAGGATCACCACCGTCTGCGCGGCCACCAGCACGGCACCGGCCAGGCTGCCTACGTGCGGCAGCAGCGCGGCCGCGACGGCGGTGCCCGCCGTGCACAGGTAGATCGTCAGCGCCGCCGTCCGCGCCGACATCCCCCGCCGCAGCAGCCGGTGCGAGAAGTGCCGCCGGTCGCCCACCATCGGGCTCCGCCGCTCGCGGAGGCGCAGCCAGATCACGCTGGCCATGTCGTACAGCGGCACCGCCATCACCACCAGCGGCACGATCACCCCGTATGCATACGACATCCGCCCCAACGGCGCGTACGTCGTCAGGCAGCTCACCACCGCCAGCAGGTAGCCCAGCACGAGCGACCCGGCGTCGCCCATGAACGTGCTGGCCGGGGCGAAGTTGTAGACCAGGTATCCCAGCGACGCGCCCAGGATCAGGCACAGCCAGGCCGAGACGAAAAGCTGCCCGATGCTCGCCGACGCGCCCAGCAGCGCCGCCGCCACGATCGCCGCCACCCCGGCGCACAGCCCGTCCATGTTGTCCAGGAAGTTGAACGCATTGGTGATGGCCGTGACCCACAGGATGCTCAGGACCGCACTGGCCGCCGGACCGGCCACCGTCAGCACGCGGACGTTCAGCAGCAGCACCGTCCCGGCCGCCACCAGCAATTGCGCGATCAGCTTGACCCAGGGCCCCAGGTTGTGCCGGTCGTCGAGCAGCCCCAGCACGTGCAGGAGCATCGCCCCCGCCAGGATCCCGAAGGCCTGCGGGACCTTGGCGGCGGCGCCTGGAAGATAGCGGGCCAGCGATTCATCCAGCCAGGCGGGCGGACTGCCCGCCCACGCGCGGGCCAGCGCCAAGCCCAGCAGGCTGGGCATTAGGATGGCGGCAAAGATGGCGCAGCCGCCTAGCAGCGGCGTCGGCTGGGCGTGCGCCTTGTGCCGCTGGGGCAGGTCGATCATCCCCAGCCGGCCGGCCAGTTGGCGCGTCAGCGGCGTCGCCAGCGCCGACAAGGCAAACGCCAGCCCGGCCAGTCCCGCGTACGCCCACACGATCATGTCGCCTGCTCCCGAAGTTGGCGGCGCAGCCGTTGCCGCGACCGCTCAAGGAATTCGTGATACCGGCCCGAGGCGTAGTCCGGGAACGTCCATGGTAGCGCCTCCCATCTCCCGTGCCGCGCCAGCAGCGTCACTTCGCCGTACACCCCGCGGCCCAGGTAAAGCCGGTGGGCAAAGTTCTTCATGCTGGCCAGCACCAGCTTGGAGGTTTCCAGGTAGCCCGGGTCCAGGTTGATCGGGCGCGGCGGCCCGTCCGCATGCCGCGCCGCCAATTCCGATTCCAACCGGTTGGCGGACAATTTGGCCTCCACCAGCGATTCAGGGCTTACCAGGCGCTCAAAGCCCGCGAATCGCCGGTACAGCGGCTGGCCCATCTGCCGGTCGTAGTAGTGGGTGAAGTCGAAGTTCATCACGTCGCTGACCAGATCAGCCGGCCCCCAAAGCGGCTCCATCGCCGCCAGCGCCTCGTCCATCAGCGGAGGCCTCGAGGAGATCATCCCGCACAGCAGCTTGACCGGAGCCGGTGTTTCAGGGGAGGCCATGCGCGGATTCTCGCGCCCCGGCCGGCGGGTGTCAACGCCGCCGCTACCTCCCCTTGCCCAGTCGGGCCAGGACGTCTTCGGGCAGCTCGAAGTTGGCGTAAACGTGCTGCACGTCGTCGTGCTCTTCCAGCGCCTCCAGGAGCCCCAGCACTCGAGGCGCCTGGTCGGCATCGACCGGCACGGTGGTGGTGGGAACCATCGCCAGGCTCGACGACAGCAGCGGGATCTTCGCCTCCTCCAGCGCCGCCTTCACCTGGTTGTACCGCGCGGGCGGACAGGTCACCTCGAAGGCGTCGCCCTGATTCTCCACGTCGTCGGCGCCCGCCTCCAGCGCCAGCTCCATCAGACGGTCCTCGTCCGCCGCCTCCGCGCTGGCCACCAGCACGCCTTTTTTCTCGAACATCCAGGCCACGCAGTGGGCCGAGCCTAACTGCCCGCCGCCGCGCTCGAAGACGTTGCGCATCTCCGGCGCCGTCCGGCTGCGGTTGTCGGTCAGGCAGTCCACCAGGAACGCCACCCCCCCGGGGCCGTAGCCTTCATAGACGATGTTCTCGTAGGTCGCCGCCCCCAGTTCGCCGGCGCCCTTCTTGATTGCCTTGTCGATCGTATCGTTAGGCATGTTGACCGCCCGCGCGTCGTCGATGGCATAGCGCAGCGACAGGTTCTCGTCGGGGTTGGCCCCGCCGGCCTTGGCCGCCGCCATGATCCGCCGGGCGACCTTGCCCCACTCCCGCCCGCGCCGGGCGTCAACGACCGACTTGGCCCGCCTCACCTTGGCCCAATGCGAATGTCCCGACATGTGCAAAGCTCCATTGGGGGTCAGTTCACTCGACCGCCGTGTCATCCAGCACCTCAGCCAACGGCGGCTCCTGCCCGGACGATACTGCCTTTATCTTAGCATCGGTTGACTCAGGAAGGTTCCGGGTCTCCAGGTCTTCGGCGTCTCGGCCGGCCGCTTGCTTGGCCTTCCGCCACTGCTCTAGGGCCCGCTGCGTCCAGCCGAGGCGGTAGAAGACGTCCCCCGCGTGGTCGTGCACCACGGCGTTTCCGTCTTCCGGGACGCTTATCCGGGCCAGCGCCCGCTCGAACACCCACCCGGCCTCCCCCAGCCGCCCGCGGCGATAGAGCACCCAGCCGAGCGTGTCCAGGATCGACACCTGGTCCGGCTGACTGGCGGCGGCGCGGCGGGCCAGATCCTCCGCCCGCTCCAATTCCACTCCCAGCCGGGCATACAGATAGGCCAGGTTGTTGGCGATCAGCGGCTCATCGGGCTTAAGCGACGCGGCCTTCTCCAGGGGCGGGCGCGCCTGCTCCAGAGAGCCCATTTCCATGAGCGCTGCCGCCTGAAGGTCCAGCAGGTCCGGGTCCTGCGGGTCCTCTGCCAGATAGTGCCGGACCCG
>Ga0315289_10008815_pt1 | contig 14558 bp, 14 predicted proteins | sample YL17G11_40_MG_FD_203452 | JGI IMG/M metagenome (GOLD analysis project Ga0315289, IMG submission 203452) | Sediment microbial communities from Yellowstone Lake, YNP, Wyoming, USA - YL17G11_40 | ecosystem: Environmental > Aquatic > Freshwater > Lake > Sediment | place: USA: Wyoming | collected...
ATTCCTCTCGAGGGCACAAGCAAAATTTGTTATGCCATATGGCATAACAAATTTTGCTCCGCGAGGAATTGAACAGAGAAGGGGGTCGAGGAAACAGGAGTTTCCCTGAGGCGGAGCACACGAACCGATGGGTTCGTGGGAACGAGTTGTCCCGCTAAGCGGGACGACGAGCGACGTGAGATTCCTCTCAAAGGCACCAGTACGGAAATTGCAGATTTATTTATGGAGATATATACTAAATACGGTTACTTGTTGCACCGATAAAAAACCGCGAAAGAACCCCAGTAGTACAACCTCTAGTTGATTACGGGGCAGGCCTAATTAAAACATCGGCGCGCCTGCCCGCCATAGCCTTGGCGAAGGCGGAAACCATATTTTAATTTTGGGGGAAGAAAATTTTTATTTAAATAATTTAAAGGTCGGAAATTAGAATAAAATTAACCCCAACAGAAAATAGTTTACATAAAATTATGGAAAAAGTTAGTCTTCCAATAAAAACGAAAATCGCTGCATGGTGGATATTAGTAATAGGAATATTTGGACTGATTACATCTATAGTTTCAGGATTGCCCGATACTATTATATTTTTATTCCTGCCTAGCTTATTTTTATTTTGTCTTCCATCTTTCTTTCTTTTAAAAAGAAAAAAATGGGCTTGGTGGTTTTCTATAATAACGCAGTTTATATTAATAATATTTCTTCTTATGCCACGTGGCATGGGGAGGCTTGTCGGAATTTTAAAAATGTTATTTGTGTTATTTGGTCAAATGCTATTTACATTTTTTCCTTCTCCTGTGGAACTTAGGTTGAGAGTTGCTTATGGTTTTCCTATCCTTTTAATTTTGTTAGCTCCTTCTTTTTTTCTTCTTCTTTTCGATCGCAAAAATTTTTGGAAAATCGCTTCTTAAGTATAGGAGAAAAATAATTACAACTAGATGCTTTCTATTTCTGGATTTTTAGAATAAATTATTCCCAAAGAAAAACTTGTCATGCCCGAGGCAGATCCGCCGCTGGCGGACAAATCGGCTCGGGGACGCAAAAATAAAATGCTTAAAGGCGTTGATTATATAGGCGTTTGCGTGGTGTACTTTTGTCATGACGGCAAAGGTAAATTCCTAATGGCGAAACGGAGCGGGAATACCCGCGACGAACACGGCAAATGGGACATTGGCGGAGGCGGCGTGGAATTCGGAGAAACCATTGAAGAAACCCTGCGCAAAGAAATCAAAGAAGAATACTGCACTGATGTTTTGGATTATAAATTTCTTGGATTTCGCGATGTTCACCGCGAGCACCAAGGTAAAAAGACCCATTGGATTGCGCTGGATTTCAAAGTACTCGTTGACCCAACCAAAGCTCAGAATGGCGAACCGCACAAGTTTGAGGAAATTGGATGGTTTATACTTGACGCGTTCCCGGAAAATATTCACTCCCAGCTGCCGAATTTTTTAAAACTTTATTACGATAAATTAAAAAAGTGAAAAAAATCGCCGTGATTATTATCATAATCATTCTCGCGGTTCTTCTTGCAATTTTTGTCGCGCTTCGCGAGGTAAAAGCGCCGGCAACCGAAGCGCCAAAACCCGCGGCTGGTCCTCAAAATCAACCTTCTTCCGCTTTCCGCGGGCCTACCGGCCCGCCGCATATTATCGGCCCCAAAGAACCGCCGCCCACCTATTGAGAATTTAGAATTTAGAATGTCCCGCCAATCTCCAAAGAACGAAGTGATGAGGTTAGAGTGACGTGGATCCCGTACTCCTCGCGATGAAGATATGGGGAGGGTTTCTTTCGGAGATAAGCGGGATCGCGCCCGCTTCGCTAAAGCTACAGCGAGGCGAGCCAACTCCAATCGCTCGGCCTTTGACCTCGCGAGGAGTTGCGGGGTAGAATATAGAAAACGAATCTCGCCTTTGCGGTTTTGTGGCGGGCCTGCCCGCCGACTTGTCCTCCGAAGCTTCAGTGGCGGAGGAAGTCCCGCTGGGGCGGGACGAAGGCCCTCCTTCGCTAAATAGCTACGGAAGGGCGTTGCGGGTATCGTATAGTGGCATTATATCTCCTTGCCATGGAGAAGAGGGGGGTTCGATTCCCCTTACCCGCTCATAAACAAAATCAGCCCGCATAGAAGAGGGCTGATTTTGTTTTATATTGTATTTCAATATATTTCTATTTATATCAATTTATCTCTATATTATATCTATATATTTCTAATTGTATTTCTCTTTGACTAATACCCTCTAACGTCCTACTATTAAATGGGCTTTGAAATAAGGCCTTTTTTGTAACCAACTCTTTTATTTATCGTTTTCTATGTTAGATGGCGAAAACAAGCTAATCGAGATGGCCATCAGGGGTGAGGCCTCGGCTTTCGGCTCCCTTTATGATTATTACCAACCGAAAATCTATCGGTTTGTCTTCGTTAAAGTGAGCCGGCGTGAGGAGGCCGAGGACCTCACTCATCAAGTTTTTGTAAACGCCTGGCTGAACATTAAAAACTACAGGGAGATGGGATTCCCCCTCGGAAGCTGGCTCTACCAAATTGCCAGGAACCAGGTAATCGATTATTACCGGACGCGGAAGAAAGAAAGTTCTTTGGAAGAGATGGACTCGGAATATTTTGCGGTTCGGAACGACAGCGAATATGCTTTTGACGCCGATCTGGAAATGGCGCGGGTGAAGGGAGCTGTTCAAAAACTCAAACCAGAACAGCAAGACATTATAATCCTCCGGTTTGTGGAAGATCTTTCTCCAAAAGAAATCGCCGAAGTAATTGGAAAAAGCGAAGGGGCAGTAAAATTAATCCAGCACCGCGCCTTAAACCAATTAAGAAAATTATTGCTTAAATAATTCAATGGATTTAATCAAGTTATTACAAAAATTAAAAGCTATCAAAGCCGATCCCGACTACGCCAGGATGTCGCGGGACCAGCTTTTGGGTCTTTCCAATGAAAGAACCGGGTTGTTTCGCGCAACTTGGCAATTTATTTTGCATAGTCTCCAATTCGGCTCGGCCCTCGCCCTGGCCACAATTCTTATAATGCTTATAGTGGGCGGCTTTGCTGCCTGGAAATCCGTTTCTCATGTTAAGCTAGGAAGCCTTAACCTCTCAAGTCTCCAGGTAGAAGCTGAAGCTATTGACGTTCAAATCCAGCTTACCAATATTGTCTATAACCAGCCGGAAGGCCTTGAAACTACGCAGCAAACCGCGATTACCCCGAAAATCCTGAAAGCCAAAGAACAAACCAAGAGCATGAGCCTCAAACCGGTATCCTCTTCTTCCGCTCCAACCATAACCATTGACGAAGCTCTGGATAGACTATCAGAATAAAGGCAATGCGGCATATTATTATCAAAACCGGCCTTATCTTCGGCCTCGTCGCCGTTTGTTTCTTTCCGATCCGAATTATGGCTGGTTCGATAAACTCACCGCAAGCTGCCGAGGCTAGCTGTAATTTTGAAGGTCAGTTTAAGGAACTGGCTAGCACCCAAGAGTCAAACAACTTTGACTACCTCGCGAGTTTGATGGCCGAACTCCGCATCCGAAAGAACCTGCTAAGGGGCGTTTTAGACTGTTCTATCGCTGAAGCAGAAAGTCTCCGGGCTTCTCTTGCGGCGCTTAAGCCAAACGCACCGGATATGGAGTTCCTTCGCAACCGATTTTATGAAAGGATCGGCGAGACAAAAGATTATTATCAAGTGCAGCAATCGCGGATCAATGACCTCGGCATCCAAGGAACAAAAGATGTGGCTAAAAACATCAAAGAGTGGCGGTTAAATCAATATGCTTCCTTGGTAGACGGATCAACCCAACTGATTATTTGGACGAAGAACCAAGAATTGTTCCAGGCTGCCCACAAACGTTTCCATGACATCGAACAAACAGAAAGAGCTTCTAACCAAGGCGGCGGAAAGCTTATATAAAGCTCAATCGGCAAATGAAGCGGCGAAGGAGGCGCTCAAACGATTTGACGCCTCAGAGAATTCTCTCGGCCTAATTAAAGATTCGCTTGAGGCGCTCTCGGAAACATATCAAATATTTTTTGATTTGAGCAAAGCGATAAATCCCCATCCCTGAAAAGAGACGCAAGAATAAATCCCCACACCTAAAAAGGATTGTGAGGCGATTGTAATTCTTTGTTCTTAATTTTGACTACTTTGGGAATAAAAATTATAACAGTTAAAATCCAATTTAGGTGTGGGGATAAATCCCGACTTTAAATAATTGGCTTCCCAAAAACAAAAACCCCGCCAGTCCATGGACTGGCGGGGTTATGTTCCAGACATCAACTAGGATTTCTTATTAAATACTCTTATTGGACTGCCTCCTTCAACGCTTTGCCGGCGCGGAATTTTGGCTTTATTGAAGCGGGAATGTGAATCTTTTCCCCGGTTTTTGGATTCCGTCCTTCGCGGGCAGCGCGCTTTACGACCCGAAATGTTCCGAAGCCCGTAATCGCCACGTCTTCCCCGCGCTTCATGGTTTTAATAATAGTATCAAGAACTGCGTCAACTATTCGGTGGGCTTGGGCCTTGGATTCTAGGCCGGCCTCTTTCATTATCGCTTCTACCAAACCATCTTTTGTCATTGTTATAGCAAATACATTATCTTTTGGGTCGACCTTTGTTCTTTGTAATACTATTTTACTACAAAAAAGCGATTTTTGCTACTTTAATAAATCCGTCAAGCCAAGATCCTCAAATATTGGCTTAAGCTCATTATACGAGGGGCTGGTTTTAAAATCAAACTCCTTCGCCACCTCCAGAATGTACCGTGCCGCAGCCTCCTTTTGCCCTAGAAAGTAATACGCGATCCCAAGTTTTACTTTCGTTTCCAGACTGTTCGGATCAAGAACCAGCGACGCTTTGTATAAATCCACCGCTTCTGTCAAATGCCCGCTGTCCGCGAAAAAATTAGCTACAACTCTAGGTTCGTCCGCGGTTTTCCATTTCCGGCCGAGTTCTATCGCCTGCTTTATTTCTTTGTAGCCCAAATCCGGTTTATTATCCGCAAACGCGATAAGGCCGTAGTAAAAATGGGCATCCGGCACTTTCGGATTTAAGGTCAGGGCCTTTTCTAAAAGTTCCAGGGCGGTCGCGTTGTCTCCCAGAAGATGCTTGGTCTTGGCTAATGAAAAATAAACTTCTTGGCGGTCCGGGCTGAGTTGGAGCGCGATTTGCGCCTCGCGCTCCGCAGCCGGCAAAATATTTAGAGGGTCAATGTTTGAAACCTGATTATACATATCCACCAATGCGTAGTGGTTATAGGCGTCTTTAGGATGCTCTGCTGCCACTTCTTCCATTGCCCGAATCGCTTGCCGGACTTCCCCTCGGGGAACGATCTCTGGATTATAAAAATACATTTCCGCGGTCACCAAAGCGTAGTCGCGTTTTATGTTCCAATTGTACGGACTCCAAATCCGCAGCGCCTCCTTGAAATTAAGAATGGACCTTAACGGATTTTTATTGTCGTAATTCTTGTAATCATAATAATTAAACCCCTGGTATTGATAATACGCCGCCTTAGAAGGCAGAAAATTTATGAAATATACAAGCCCGACAGCCGCAACCGCCAAAACTATTCCTGCAAAATTTTTATTGCTGACCGTTATTTGCCTTTCGTGTTTTGATTCGCCGCCAACAATATTTTCTTGGTCTCCGCGATATAAACCATCAATCAATCCAATGAAAAGAAACCACATTATAAGCGGCCCAATGGTCTCAAACACGAAAAGATTATTCGTGAAATATACCGCCAAGGCGGCTACGACCATTTTTCCAAAGACGCGATTTTTTATTTTCCACGATTCCCAAATAAAGAAACCGAACACGGCCGCGTACGCGAGAAGCGCCGGCAGGCCGCCTACTACCAGATATTCCAAAATGAAATTATGGGGTTTATCAAAACGCGTTTCGCCATAACTTACTCCCAGAACTTTCGGATCGTAATATTTGTTAAAAACAATATTGAAGTTATCCCACCCCCAGCCGAGAAAAGGCCGCTCCGAAAAACCCTTCCACGCGGCCTTAAACGCGATTAATCTGGGAGCGATGCCTCCAAGAGAAGTGTCTTCGCTTGAAAAAGAAATGTTTTTAAAGCGATTGATGCCCGGGATTTTATCCCAGACGGCGCTTGAACGAGTAAGCCAAAATCCCGCCCCAGCAATTAGAATAATTATACAAATGGCGGCGTACAATTTGCGTTTCTCCAAAAAACCGAATTTTGAGGCGGGCGGCTCAATGCCAAACAGGATAAGAAGGAAAAATATTCCGGCGGCAAGCGCGAGAATTGCTCCTCTGGTTTGAGTCAGAAAAACAGCATAGGTGTTTATCGCTAAAGCCGCAAGAAAAATCAGGGTTTTAAGCAAACCAGCCAAACCGAATTTTCCGCTTTCTCTGGAAAGCACGTGGCGAAAAACAAAATAAAGGCCTATAAAAACATGAAATAAAAGATAGCCGGCTAAAAATGTCGGGTTGCCCAAGGTTGAGCCCGGCCGGCTCAAAACCGGCTCGGCTTGCAAAAGAAGGCTTGGAAATCGCAGTTGAAGAAAAGCCAACGCGCTTATTGAAGAGGCGGTTCCCATGGATGTATATAATATTGATTTCCATGGAATTTCATTTTTAAGAGAGGAAATTACCAGCGCGAATACGGCAAAGTGATAGAAAGCGATAATCCCAATCGCCCGGCCTTCGGTTGACCAGAAACTGCGCCATGGATCTACGCCTAAAATTGCAGTCACAGTAAGAATGCCCAGAAAAATTGCAAGTGCCTTAAAGAGCGGAGTGAATGTGGGGCGATAACGTCTGTCGATTAAAGCCAGATAAAGCCATAAGAAAAATAAAATTTCTACGCAGGATTGGAAAAAGAAAGTTTTGGAAAGCGAATAGGGATAAACGCTTTTGGAAAAATAAAAAAGCGGCGTGCCCAGGACAATAATAAAAAGAATAATTTTTATTGATTTTAAAAGGTGTTCTTTGGACATTGAGATAAATGGATATAAATTGAGATAAGGTAGAGAAAGGGTTGAGATAAGGTGGAGATAAAGTAGAGATAAAGTAGAGAAGGTGGATTATTTTTTGGCGAGGGACTTTGTTGAATTGATGTAGTTATTTAATTTAACCATCAATTTCCGAAGTTTTTTAACAAAATCATCGTGAATCTCCTTATTTACTAGATTACGTTCAAATAATAATTCTATCCAATGCAACGATTCCAAAAGAGACCCTCGAGAATTATAATTGAATTTATTTCTGTCTAAATAATGGAAGCGGCCGAAGCCCTCGGCAATATTCGCGCCAATGGAATCAACGGCTGAAATAAATTGATCGCCTATAATCTTTTTGTTATGCCAATCAAATTTTTCATAAATTCTCCATCCGTCTCTGGAAATCTCTCTAGCCAAAATATATACCTCCAAGTCATTTAAATCCATTTAAACAATATACAACTTTTTATCTATTTCTATCAATGTTTATCAATTTTTTATCTACTTTTATCTATCTTTATCCAAACCCAAAACAGCCCCTAAGGGCTGTTTTGGGTTTATCCGGCTCACGCACTCAAGGATTGCGAACCCAGCTTAGCTGGGCGAACCGGTCATTACGAGAATCGCTTACAGTCCTGCGGCGAAGGTGATGGAATTGATCGTGATCGGAACCACGCTAGCCGGCAAGCTGATAGTTGAGGTGGCAGATGAATCAAGCCCGTCAGTGTAAAGAACATCTGTGCTGGCGTTAATCGTTAACGCCAGGGTTTGAGCCACGCTTGCCACGGCTCCTGCGGTGTTATAGGTGCTCGCCCTAACCTTGAAGGTATAGGAGCTGCCGCCATTTATGTTCCAGCCGCTGGTTGTGCTTCCGAGATTCCACAGCTTAGTGCAGGTACTTGATCCGCCAGTGCAAGCCGAACTGGTTGTGTTCGTAACGCCTGACGTATTCATCACCGAGATACCGTTGGCATCCAAAAGGGTGACTCCGTCCAAGAAGGCGGTAGAGGTAGGAGCTGAACCGCTGAAGGTGATGGTTACGGTGTTAATGGCAACCGAACCAGCGCTGTCCGCGGCAAAGGTAATTGTGCCGAGATCGTCAGTCGCTGTTTTACCGCGGCTGGTTGTAACACCCAGCCCGGCAGCGGTTGCAGTAACCTTGCTCCGCAAAACAGTCAAAGTATTGCCGCTCGCGGAAGAAAGAGTTACTACCGAAGTCGCGTTGGAGGTATTGCCAAGCGCCACCGCTACTTCCTGAGTTGTGTCAAACGCGGTATCGGTTGTAGTCGCGACCTTGAAGACGTGAGTGGTGTTATCCGTAGCGCCTTGCGAGGTGTACGAAGAAACATCTCCCTTCAAGACCAAGGAAACTGAATTGGCTTGAGGAACAACAACCGGTGTGAAGAAGTGGAAAGCATAGTAGTAAGCAGTGCCCGAAGCTATGGCAGTTGCCGCGCCTGAATTTGCCAAGACCGTGCTCAAGTCAGTTGACTTGTAAAGCTTCAGGTTGCTAAGCGCGGATTTCACTGAGCCTGTCGCGGACACCGAGTCAAAGACATACAAATCAGTGATTTTAATGTCTTCAATGTTGGTTGTCTCGGTGAGCTGGAAAGCTGCCAAGCTGTTGCCTGTTGAACCCATTACAATCTGGCCAGCTGCCGGAGAAAGCGAGGTATTGGCTGACATTCTGACTGTTGCCTGACCGGCAATAGTCACATTCTGTCCGCCGGTTGAAGTGCAGCTGATTGCGGTGTAAGACACTGCGCCGCTGCCTGAACAGCCGGAAAGGGTCGTAACAGCGGTGTATGTGGCCGCGCCTGCGCCGCTTAGGACATCAGCATAGACATCCACATAGGAGGTTTGACCCGCTGGAACCGTAAAGTTTCCAGCAAAGGAATAAGTTGCGCTTGCTGAAAGCACTCCTTGGGTGTTGCCGATTTGGCTTGATCCGACCATTACTTTGAGGTTGGTGAAGTTGGTGGAGCTGGCGCTCGTGAGGACGCTGACATTGTTGATGGTCACTCCTTCAGCCGAAGAAGCGCTTAAGGCATACGAGCCAATCTTGCGGTTGGTCGCGCCCTTAGAGAAGGTCTGCGTTCCTACCGCGGTGTTCTTGGCAACCGTAAGAGCGCTAGAAGCCAAGGTAAGCGCGCTGCCGCCCGCGGCAGAGCTATTTGACCCCTGACTGGAAATCGTGCCCTGCAGGTTGCTGCTAGTTCCCTGAACCAATGCTGCGGTGATGGTGCCGAACCCTGCTCCGGACTGAATATCGCCCTTCAAAGACAGAACCCGGGTTGTATTTGCCGGAATAATGTAGTTGATTGGCGAGGTGCTGTTGCCAAAGCAGTTTACAGCCGCGGACGAGGTAGCGGCGTTAAAGGTTGAATCCGTGCAAGTGACGCTGGTGGTGAGCGAGCTTATGGTTGAGCCCAATTGCCCGCCAGCATCATCTACGATGGAAATGTTCTTAATTTCGCTGTCGTAGTTATTGCCAAGAGTGCCGGTTAAGGACAGCGTGAAGGTGAGCCACTTGATTTTTACCGGCTCGCCTGCCGCGTAAACCGTGAATTTGGCAAGAGTTACGTTGGACTGCCCCTTTGCAACATTGCCAGTTGGAGTGTCAGAAGCAGCGTTAACCGTGATTTGCCCCTGATTGATTGTCACCTGAGTGCCTGTGTTTGACGCCGCAGCGACTGGCACATTGTACTGTGAATCAACCGCGTAGATATCAAAGGAATTCAGGACTTCAAACTGGAAGTTAAAGCTTGGGCTGCCCATTACGTCGGCGTAAACCTGAACATTGTTCGCGCCGGTGTTTAATACGCCCGGATTTACGGACGCGTCAAAATAGGCCGACCCGTCAGAAGCAACTGAAGCCAATGTTGAGCCGACTTGGGTGCCGTTAACCAAAAGTTTAACGTTCTTGATGTCGGTCTTATTGGCTGAACCAATAACCCTGAAGTTGATTGTTTTAAGCCAAATCTTGCTGTTTGAGCCAGTGAAGTTCCATGCGCCAACCAGATTATTCTGCGTGCCCGCCGTAACGCTTGTTCCGATTGAAGAAGAAGCAACGGTCAATGCCGCAATTGATGGATTGGTAACTGACGTCACCGTGAAGGTGTTGCCGTTCAGTGGGAAGACCCCCGTAACGGTTACCGCGGCATTGGTAGCATCGGTAGCAGAAACGTCGGTCGCGGCGCTCAGGGCGAATCCAATGGTATTGCCGGCAGAAAGACCGCTGGCTGGATCAATCGCGAGCGTTAGAGTTCTGGTCTGACCAGCTGCCACGCTCAAGCCCAATCCCGAGAAGGTAACTACGCCGCCCGAGATTGAATTATACTGGGCGACAACCTTGCCGCTCTCAACCAGGTATGCTCCGGAAATTGAACTGTCCGAAACCACGCCTGTTTTGTGGAATTTCAGGTCAGAAACCGTGATTCCGCTCGCTGTGCCCGCAGTCAATCTGACCGCGAATACTGGAACGCGAGCAGCCGCGGTTGAGGCGCTTGAAATCAAGGACCCAGCCGCGGGGTTCTCTGGAGCTAAGGACACTGTCATTCCGCTTGCTGGAGCAGGAACAACTACTCCGCCGCCCGGTAGAACAACTCCGCCTGTAAGCGCATTAACTTTCGCGCGCGTGACTGGGCCGAAATAGCCAGCTGCCGGCGAAACGCCGTTCGCAGCCTGCCATTTGCCAAGCGCGGCTTTAGTTAATGAACCGAAGTAAGTTGATTCGCTGCCAGGAGATCCGGCTCCGCTTGCCGCGATTTGCGCGCCGTGCGAATTCAAGAACTGCTGAAGGGCTTTGACGTCGCTACCAGTGCTGCCCACGGTGAGGTTGCGGGTAAAAGTGGTAGCTGCTGCGCCGCCCTGTTGAGCCGTTAATTGGGCCTGCAGTTGTTGAATCTGAGCGAGGAGTGCGGCAATTTGAGTTTGAAGATCTGCGGTTGACTGGGCCTGCGCCACTGGAATCAAAAGCATAACTCCAGACATCCACACTCCGGTCGTTGCTGTAAGTGCTAACGAAACTAATTTTTTACTGAATTTACTCATTTCTATTTTTTCTGTGTTTCTGATAATTTAATTTTTTATCGATCTTCTTAGATCGTCGACCTTTATATTTTTTCTGGAAAGCATGCCTCCTCTTTTTTCGACCACCGCGCATCTCAGTGAGGATGAAAGGCGGAAGAACGAAGGGGCAGCTCTAATATCTATGGAATGATATTGTTTTTATGGCGACTGCTTTCTAAAACCCAAAAACCGCCGAAAATCGGTTTGCAATTCTTTTTTCCCAGCCGCTGATTTATTTCAAAAAGTTTTTTATCAACCGCGTTGAATCGCTTATCTATCTCGCCAAACCGTTTATCAACTGCATCAAATCGTTTGTCCACCGCGTTGAAGCCGCGACCGACCAAGAGCGCAAGGTCGTTTATTGTAAAGTTTCTCTTTTTCCCGCTTTTCATGAAAATAAAAATCTCGCTTTGGAGAGCGAGGCCTTGATCGCGAATTTCACGAATAATCCACGAATGTCACAAATTTTATTCGTGAAATTCGTGTCTAAATTAGTGATAATTAGCGATTTGCTGATTCAGCCTCACCCTGCCCCGTCACCTTAAAAGTTAAAAGCTCTGTCCCTCACTTTTTGAAAAAAGTGAGGGATAGAAAACGAAGAGCTTTTAAGGTGCGGGGTCTGAATCTTTTTATAATTCTAACAAAAGCCGGAAAGGCATCCCTGTGGATAACTCGGCCTTTTCGGTTTCGCACTAATTAAAACGATCAAACCCCCGGAGGGTTACAAAGATGTGGATAACTCTTGCTGGGAATCGGTTTGAAATTCTCCTTTTGCCCGATAATAAGTTGCTGGGCCGGTGCTGCCAACCCGCTCAATAACTCCCTGCTCTACCAAGGTTTGCAGGGTATAACGGATAGTCCGCTCGCTTAAATCGGGCAAAAATTCCTGTAAATCTCTTAATTTGCAGGTTCCGACTTGTCGGATTTTCCCAAGAATTGCTGTTTTCCGGATCTTGCCGGCGTATTCGGCAACCATTGCCGAATTCTGGGGGGTTATCATAGTAAGAACATCTTGATTTTCTCCGGCTGGCTTAATAGGAATAATATCTTCGTATTTCTCGGTTTTTACAGCATCTGCCGGCTTAATATTTTCATTATTTAATTCAGGTATAAAATTTTCCCGTGAGAAAACCCCGTCTAAATCAACATTCGGCAACATTGCCGAATCTCCAAATTCGGCAATTGCCGAATCTAACACTTTTGTCTCATTAATAACAAGCTCGGCTGTTGCTGGATGAATTATGTTTGTGTCAGCGCCAAGCCGCATAAAGTGTTCAATTACAGACAATATATTCCTTGTTTTTGGATAATCGGTAGAAATAGTTGATTCTAAAAGCCTCATTGCCTGGTCTTCTAAATGTTCAATAAATTGTCTCTGGCCTATCCTTATAGAGATTCGAAAAAGCGCGTAACTTATCTCAAAGGCTTTTTTAACGGCAAATTCGCCGAAGGTATTGTGGGTCATTTTAACTTCCAGTATAACAATGGTTTGCGGCTAAAGTCTAATCGCAGCCGCTAGCCATAAATTCTTCGGCTCTTTTCAAGCCAGTGAGCTTGCCGCAATCAAATCGCTTTCCGGGAAATTCCCAGCCATAAAGCTTCCCGCCGGCTTTAAGTTCCGCGCGGAACGCGTCTGTCAGCCACAATTCGTTATCCGGGGTAAATTTTTTTGAATTTTCAAGGCGACTAAGATGCGACATAATAGCCGGAGTAAGGATGTACCCCCCGACAATAATCAGATCAGAGGGCGCCTCTTCTATTTTTGGTTTTTCTATAACATCAAAAACTTGGTAAAGAAAGGGCTGACTATTAATTTTTTTTACTTTAACCACTCCATAAAGACAAACCTCTTCGCGCGGCACTCGCTCCAAGAGTATAAGAGGGGCATTACAAATCTCATAAAAATTTATAAGCGCCTCAAGCAGCGGCGATTTGTCTATGATAATATCATCGCAGAAACGTACGGCAAAAGATTCGTTTTCCGCCAAATCTGCCGCCTGAAGAATGGCGTGGCCGTTGCCAAGCGGCTCCTCTTGAATACGAATATGAAATGTTAAATCTGGAAACTTCTTACGCGCAGCCGCGAGGTATTGTTCAAATTGCCGCCGGTGCTCGGGACTGATTATTAATATCACCTCTTTAATACCGGCGGGTTTTGCCTCTTCCAGGGCATATTCTAAAAGCGGCTTGCCGTTCAGCTTAATCAAATTTTTGGGGGTTTTGAACGTAAGCGGCCGGAGCCGCTTTCCCAAACCCGCAACCGGCAGCACAAGTTTGGTAATTTTAGCCATCGGTCGCTAATAATATCTGAACTTTTTATAAAAATCAAATTACAGCCCCCACTGATTTGAAGCCAAAACAAAAGCCAAAAGCGCGAAAAACATTGAAAACCCCATAAGGAGCGTCTGCTGATCCAGCTTATCCTCCTTATATTTTATGAAAAGCCCCGCAAGAATTACCGTTGTAAGCAGCGTTATGGCGGTTTGATAGAAAAAATTGAGCGGGAGGAAAAGCGCTGCGAGGATTACCTGCCAGACAAGAAGCGCTATAAGGCCGGCAGCAAGCCCTTCCCGACGTCCCGGTTCTCCGCTGCCGCTCCACGTCTTAAATCCTCGGAGCAGAAAGAAGGATAAAAACGCGATAGCTAATGCCCATAAAATCCCCGCGAGAGTATCCATATTGCCGAATCGCGAAAAATAATTCAGAAAAATCACGAAAAGCAGAAGATACACTAAAGTTTCATAGGCGCTAAATCTAGAAATGAGGATTAAATCCTTGATGCCTAAGATAAGAAAAAAAAGAATTCCCAAGAGCGCGGCAGTCCATATGTTTGGCGGAATAATGCCCGATAAAAAAAGCGTAACTAGATACGGCAGCCACAATCGGAGCGGCTGAAAAAACGGGATGAAATAGAATCCAAGGGCAACCACCACAAAAAGCCAGAACGGCGAAAGGAGCCATCCGGCGGATAAAATTCCCGCCTTAAGCAGTAAGGTGCCGCACCCCCTCCTAAAGAATAATGTTATTTCCGAGAATAAATTCTTCATCGGCCGTCGCAACTCTTTTCTTTCTATCTACGGTCACCGGCTGGAAGTGAAAACCAGCGACTCCGCCTTTAAATTGACACGAACTTTGCCGCCGTCTTTAAGCTCGCCTTTAATCATTTTGTCGGCCAAAGCGTCTAAAATGAGTTTTTGAATTAGCCGTTTCAGGGGTCTTGCTCCGAATTCCGGGTCAAACCCCTCTTTTGCCAAATATTTTTTCGCTGCGGGATTAATCGTAATCATTATGCGCCGCTCGGCCAGCCGCTTTTGAATTAAATCTAATTGCAGATCAACAATTTTCTCAATGCCTGCCGGACGGAGCGGGTTAAACACCACAATCTCGTCAATCCGGTTCAAAAACTCGGGGCGGAAGTTTTGTCTTAAAGCCTCCAGTATCTTTCCTTTATACTCCTCTTCCTCGTATCTAAGAGCGGAGTCGCTTTTTGCGCCAAAAACCAAACAA
>Ga0315289_10008817_pt1 | contig 14553 bp, 13 predicted proteins | sample YL17G11_40_MG_FD_203452 | JGI IMG/M metagenome (GOLD analysis project Ga0315289, IMG submission 203452) | Sediment microbial communities from Yellowstone Lake, YNP, Wyoming, USA - YL17G11_40 | ecosystem: Environmental > Aquatic > Freshwater > Lake > Sediment | place: USA: Wyoming | collected...
TCTGGCACTTTCCATGTGAACCCCACACGAGACGGGGCAGAAGGTATTATGGGTGGAAAAATATCAGGGGCATAAACTTTTTCTATTTTTATCTTTAGTTTGTTTAAAGAATTTACTATTACAGCTTTTCCAAGGTTTGTTTTTTTGGTTATTAGTTTCAAAATAGATTCATCTTTATCATCTATCAATTTTTCCAGGGCTTTTCTAACCTTATTAACTTCAAAATGATTTTTCCAAGCACGCTCTATTTCATCATCTTTAAACTTCTCTTTGGTTAATAAATTAAGGAAGTTAAGTATCTCATCTACATTATCTTCTGATAAGTCTTTCATTTTCCACTCATAAAATAATTTTTCTTCGAGTCGTGCTTCTGCAGTAGTGTTATACAGCTTATAATGATTCCCATCTGTTAATAGAGCCCATTTAACTCCTGCCATAGTGGAGTAGGTCAGGATTTGGGCAATCCATTTAAAGTCATCAAGATTTGAGCCTAATTGCTTAGCTTCAACATATAATTTTGGAGTCATGTCAATTAATAATGCATAATCTACAGGAGTGGCTTTTTTTGTGTGCTTGTATTCTAATTTTACTTCATCAAAGTCAGCAATATCCCAACCTAAAGCAGAAATTAGGGGATTAATAAAAGATTCTTTTGTCTGAGCTTCTCCCATGCTCTTATCTCCAAGCTTTTCTAATCTTATTTTAATTTTAAATAATGTTTCTCTATCCATTATTACCTTCCTTTTTAAGCCCTCATTTAGCCTTTAAGCTAAGGTCTCAGGCCGGATTAACTAGCTCATGGTCCTTAATCTGCCTAATTATCAATTTTTTCCTCTATCCCCGTAAAAACACAAGCTCCTCAGAGCCCCGTAGAGCGTATTTCTCATCTTTTAAGAAGTTTTACCAGTTCTGATTCAATATTACCAGGTTTTTGCTGTTATCACGAGCCCAGTCGAGACCAACTAGCACATCGAATTGTTCATATGTTATATCGAGTATCTTATTAAAAACCCGTGTTGAGGCAAAAGCAGCTTTTCTACTTTTCATCCCTGTTTTTGCCCAACAAAAAAGCCAGCAAACACTTTGTGTCTTGACTTTGTTTGGGGCCTCAGCATGCCAATAATTATCAAGTGCCTCAAGAAATGTTTGATGATGGACCGACTTTAATTCATTAAGAGCATCTTCAGGACGTACTGTAAGATGCACTGCAGTATCAATTGGAACAGATTCTTTCGGACCTATTCTTTTTTTGGGCTCTATGATTGGACTTTTTGAAGGGACCTTTGTTCTTGATATAATATCAATTTGTCTGGATTCTAAAAATTCGATAACATCAATATTTGTTGGCTTGAAACCACATAATTTTTCTGTAATATCAGCGAGCAAGTCCATTAAAATTGGCGAGGGTTCATTAATAATTTTGTTCCAGGCTTCTGGCAATTTTTCTTTAAGTGTGCGTTGTCTAATTGCGCTGTTGTAGATAGATTCAGCGCTTCTGTGGGCTTCTCCACATTCGACATTCTGCCTTGAAAGTATTTCTACGAACTTTTCAGTTGCATGTTCAGGTTCTTGAGCGATTATATCGACAGCGTAAAATTTCCGATCTGCCCAACTTCCTTCTTTCAGAGGTAAATAAAATAACCAGGTTATTCCGTTCGTAAGACTTGCTAGTTTGACCCCCTGCCTAAATGAGTAATCTAAAAGTTGTTCTTCATAGTTTTCAAGCTCCTCGACTGGCTTCTTGCCTTCTAAAAAGAACTCATTTCGCCCCTGGATTCTAAGTGCATAATCAACGCGTCTTTTCTCTACGGCAAATTCAGGAAAAACCTCTTCAACATCATAAATGTCCCATCCGAGAATCTTAAGTAATGGGAGGATGATGGCTTGTTTTGTTGCGGCTTCATCAAAGGAGCGTAATCTAGGATTTTTTTTAAGCCTTGCTATCAAATCATCAATCTTATTAGTATTTTGAAAATCCATTATTTCCCTCCTAGCTATTTATTTTTAACCCGATAAAAATTACTTAAATAGTTTCCTCATCCCCTTGCCTGTTACTTTACCTGCCCCCCAGCGAATAATTCTTTTACCTATTTTGCCCTTCTGGACTGCATTTATGTCCCCTGAAATCTTTGCCCGCCAATAGAGAAAGCCTCTCGTTTTCGTTATGTTTGTCATGCTTCTTACCTCCATATTCAATTCTTTTATTTTTCTATCGCAGCTTTATTTTAATAACCTATTACTTTATATAATCCGGAACCTATACGCTCAAAATACTCATATCGCTTTGCATGATGCGGTGGAGCATTTATGCAGCATCTTGAAATAATATGAGTTCTAATTGTACTCTCCTTATAAGTAGTATTTTGTTTCTTTAAATACTGAATTACTTCAGAAGGAGTAAACTCATTTACTCCCTTTGTCTTAATTATAGAAATTGCCGCTTCTAATACTTCTTCATGACATGTCATAAAATTTTCCTCCAAGACTTTTTGTTTATGGCTCTTGTATTGTAGCTGTGGCTAAGGTCTGAAAGTCATAAGACCTGTAATTTTCAAGATCTTGTGATCTGACCTTCATATACTTCCAAGATTTCCCAGACAGTTTCTCAACATTCTGACACCAACGCAGCGCTTCTCTGTCTTTTATAGGCACTTCTATAGTTTCCATCCCTCCTTTGGTCTCCACCAAGTACATGGTTCCTTCTCCCTTCACAACAAAGTCGGGTATGTAGTAGTGTAGATAGCCTTCATGGTCATAGTAAGGAATATACAGTAGGTGTCTGGGAAGCACCTTGGTAAAAGCCTGCACCTCGTCCTTCTCATCAAGGTAGCTCATAAATTCCTTTTCAAGTGGACCCCGTTTAGGATAGGGAAGGACATCAAAGACTGACTTTCCTACCGGCGTGACCGGTTCAGAGGTATGAAAGGGTTGTGTTTCACTTACTTTGAAGTATCTTTGAATGTTGACTTTTTCTTCTCTCCTGGAGAGTGCATTGATTTCTCTGGAGAAAATCCCAACTAATTTCTCCCTGATAGGGATGTGGTTGAGTTTCTTTGTTACTTCGGGATCTCCGCCATCCACCTTCTGGTCAAAAAGATAGTTCTCTATGTAAGCTCTGACTTTAGGCACAAGGTCTACAAAGACACTGGAGGCACCGGTCTTTGAGGTAATGGCCTTGCAGATGTATGAGAGATACAAAGAGAAGTTCTCCGTATAATCAAAGGCCAGGATCATCTCCCTGACAATCTTCTGCTCCAACAAGTCTCTCTCCCGATACATCACTTTTGGAAGTTCGATATCAGATAGCCTGAAGAGCCTTGAGGGGAGCTGTCCGATATCAAGCTTTGCTAGGTCTGGCACCGTTCTGGTGAGCCCGCCTTCTACAATCGGGATCTCAATATCAAACTGGAGCTTCTCGGGGTTCATCATAACGAGGTTACTTGGCTCATAGGCTTTCTTAGCGGGCGTAAAGTCAGCGATCAGCTCTCCCTTATCAATCTCTGCCTGCCAGAGTTGGCGAAAGCGGGGATGGTCAATCACAATCAACCGCTCATCCCAAGTTGTATCCTGAGGGGCCATTCTCCGAAGACCCCGTCCCAATGTCTGCTCGGGCAAGATCGGTGAGTCGAAGGCTCTCAGAGGGACGATGACACAAACATTTCTCACATCCCATCCTTCCTTGAGCATCATTACACTAACTATGACCTCGTAAGGATTTTCAAGACTATCAATCTTTCTGGCCGCCTCTCTTGCCTTATCGAGGCCCTTTTTCGTAATGACACCCTTGGTGTCGGTGTGGATGACCAGAACCTTACTCGCATATCCCTGACGCTCCAAATACTGACCCACGTAGTCGGCGTTTTCGGTGGTGTCTGTCATGATAAATAAAACAGGCTTTTTATCCGTGTCCTTAAACTCCTCTTGAAACTCCTTAAGGATCTCCACCCCGGTGTCAATTTGGAAACGATTCCTTTCCACAAAGTCCTTGCCCAGGGGCTCAGGGACATTCTCAAGCTCCCCGATACGAGGACGCTTCACAATCTTGTCCTTTATAGCTTCTGCCAGGGGGTAGTCATAAATGATGTGAGGAAAGAGATTGCCCTGGAGGTCCTTTGGGGTAGCGGTGAAATCTAACTGCATAACAAGGCCGTCTCTGCTCTGTTCTTTGAGAGAAGAATCCAGATTGGCAATGACCTTGTTCCACTCTAAATCGTCGCTGTGGACGTGGTGGGCCTCATCGTTTATCACCATCAGGTCCTCATAATGAGAAAGCTGGACCCGCAGGGAATCGTAAATAGCCTCTTCTTCTCTCTTCGGTTTGGGACCAACTTCTTCGTCAATCGGGTTAATCGCCCCTTCAGGTTCTCTCTCGTAGAGTTGCTGGATGTTGGTCACATGAAGGATGCCCCTGGCCGTCCGGGGGATGACCTCGCTCTGCTTGATCAGTTCCAGCTCAAAGTCTTCCTGCCACTCGGGAGGGATGAAAGGGAAATTATAGAAAATGGCGTTATTAACAAACCCGCTCTTGTCAACCTTGCCTTCTTCTACCGTTCCATACAGCCTGTCCAGGACGATAAGGTTGGGGGCAATGAGAAGGAAATGGTTAGAGTATCGGGCGCTGTTATCAGTGCCGAAAATCTTATTGAAATACTGCCAGACCATCGCCAGGGCCATCACCCAGGTCTTGCCTGAGCCAGTAGCCATCTTAAAACAATACTTGGGCCAGAGGTCCCTTGTGGGGTCAACTGGAATGCCGACAGAAAAGCCCCGTGCAAGGTCATAGAGGCTTCGGTATCTGCAAATCTCATATACATAGATCAAAGCCTCAATCCCTTCCCGCTGACACTGCCAGAACTCAAAGCGTGATCCATCTGGCAGGATATGTTCCTCCCTGAACCAGAACTCAAAAAGCCTTTTGGTAACCGCGCTTGTCCCTTCATAGTTCCTTTCCCGCCAGGCCTTAAGGGCTTGTTTGATTTTTTGGTCAATGTCGATATTGGCCATACGATTATCCTATTTTACTAGCATTTGAACTCTCCAACCATTTTTTCTGCTGTAATTTCCTCATCATTGATTCCCTTATCCAACTCCATACGTTGAGCGGTAATCAGTTTGACCTTTGGTCTCACCTAAGCCACTCGATTTGTAAAATACCGCTTTCGGCAATAGGATCGAAGTCCATGTGGTCGGTCGTAACGAGCGGGACAGCATCGTTCTCAGCCGTGGCCGCAGCAAAGGCATCGCCTAGCGGGATACCTTGCGTGGCCTTCCATCGGCCAACTCGTTTCATGAAAGATTCGTCGGCTTTTTCGAGCACCCGAAGGAAGCTTATCGCTTTAGCCCACACTTCTTCCGCTTGTTCTGGCCCGTCTGAGCGATAGTAACTATAGTAGACTTCGCAAAGGTTCACGATGTGGATAGCGAGGACGTTCTCCTCGTCAGCCAAGAGTCCTGCAAAACGTTTATAGCCCGACTCTTCCTTGAAGTAGGCAATTAGTGCAGAGGCATCTACAACGTGGGTAATAGCAGACATCAGTTGTGCTCCCGACCCATTTCAGCACGCTTCCATTCGAAGTAAAGGTCGGTATTGAGTCGAGCGTCTCGGAAGGCGCCCCGGGTCATCTTGACTATTTCTTCCCTACTCAATGGCTTCAAAGGCTCCTTGCCAGGAACAGGATAGATCAAATGTCCACATCGGCAAGATAACTGCCCTGCTGGAGTCATTGAAGGCTCAACGAAACGCCTGCAGTCTTTACAGAACATCCTGTCAAAAAGTTCGCTAACCGTATGACCGAACTCTAAGACTTCTTCCCTGCTTATGCGGGAAGCCCAGATGTTGAAATGGGCCCCGACCCAGTTGCGTATAGTCCAGCGAATATCAAGAGCGTCAAGCGTCTCTCCGCACTTTTCGTAGAATCCAGGATAGCTCTTTCGCATTGCAGAATAGAAAGCAGGCCAAATTTCGCCAATCTCGTATAGTTCGCCTCTCTTTGCTTGCACAGACAGTCGGAGAGAATATCGCATCTCTTGAAGAACGTGTTCTAAAAGCCGACCAGCCTCCGTTGCTATCTGCGGCGCAGTACCATCCACGAGCAGACGGTCTATGTGTCCACGCTCTTCCTCTGGTTCACGGATGTCCGGTCCCTCTTCGAGCGTCCACTTATGGATAACCTTGTTCAGGAATTGACCTTTTACTCGGCATCGAGCCTGGATATCACGGAGATATTCGTACCAAATGCGATCGTGCGTCGTGAGAATTATCTGGTAGTTTCCAAACTCTTTTAGAATTAACTCGGCAGTACGCACGGCATGCTGAGCATCTATGCTGGTAAGCACATCGTCGAGAATTAAAAGATCGAAGACAGGATGTTGGTTCTTATACCAGCGCCTGAGAGCAAGAAAGGTACAAAGGCCAATCATATCGAGTTGGGCATCACTACCATAAGCGTTCGGAACTACATCTTTTCGCTCGTAGAAATCTGCTTGATAAATAACGCTTCCTCTCACTTCTGGGCGTACCTCTAGCCGAAGTTTAGTAAGTCCTTGATTTTGACTCTTCTCGCTATCGGTCTCTCTCCCAGTCACTTTTTTGTACAGATCATCGATGTCTTTGCTTAACCGGTCGAAAAGCTCCTGAACTTCTTCCTTACGAGCCTCCTCGGCAAGGCGAAGCATTGTAGATGCCACTTCCGACCGCTGGCGAGCCAAATTGCGTTGGTTGAAGGCTACCTTCTGTCTCCGCCATAATTCGTCTATTCGACCTAAGAGTAACCTCAGTTCTACCAAGGGCTTAATCTCCTCGGGTGAAGGCAGACGTCCCGCAGCGGTTTTGACTCTTGCAATAAGTTCCTGAAGCCTTGTAGCGTATGAGGCAGTGTGCCAAGATGTGATAGCCGCGTCAAGCCCATTGGTCGTAATCTGATCCAATCTCTGTTCAAGGAAAGTACACAGATTCCGTAGAGATTCCGCGACCGCATCCAACAATTTTAGGCCATCTACTTCTCCCAAGGTCTCGAGTTTTGTCCTCAGCGGTCGGCAAGAGTTCTGGACCTCACGGAGGCTGTCAAGCAACTCCCGGCCTTTTCGGTCGGTATCCTGTCGAGACTTCACAACTTCCTTCATTTCATCCAATCGAGCATGGATTCTCGCGACGAGGGCTTCCCGATCACGAGGCTTCTTATCCCATGGTGTTTCGCATAGAGGACACTGTCCTTGCCAGTCGGTTTGAATCCACTCCAGACCACGCTGAAGCACATCCTCAAAAAATGTTTTTGCAACCGTTACTTCCTGCGACTGCAGTGTGTGAAGAGCAGTTCTAAAAGATGTAAAGTCCAAAACGCTAAGTGAGGACTGCAGTTCCGATAAGAGAGAGCGGGCGCTATGAAGAGTTATAAGCCTCTCCGTATCCCCAACCTTTGCCACCCGTGTATCAAGAGCCGATATTGCATCGCCGAGATTTGAGAGGCTTCGGAGTGCAACAATGCCAATTGCTTGGAGTCGCACAGAAAGGGCAGTACAGACCTGCTGCTCGCCCATAGGAATCTGGTATTCACCGATACCGACAGCTTGAGCCAATTCTCGAGAAGAGGCGCTTAGAGCCCGTTCCGCTTCGGTTGCCTCATTATCCGCCTTCTGAGAAGCTCTACGCAGGGCGGTCTCTGTTTCTTCTACCTCCGTCAACGGAAGGAAGGGTTGAAGAAGTTCGTAGCGATCCTGTGGTTTGCTTTCAATGAAGTCCAAAATCTGTCGACGCCGAAGAATATAGAGAGGTTCTTGAGCACCAGCCAGATAGCTCTTCACAGTAAGTGGCAGGAGTTCAGTATTGCTCTCAAGAGTAAACTCTGAGTCTTCGGAAAAACGCACAGAGATTTTAGGAGAACCGCTAATGCGGATGTTTGGCCCATGACGCTCCGTCGAGACGCCCATTCGGCCTTCAAGCGTGCTTACCTTGCCGGTAAAGAGTCTCTCCAGCGCATCTACGAACGAACTTTTACCTGTTCCGTTTTCGCCAAAGAGAAGTAGCGACTTCCCATTCAGAGGCAGAGTGCAAGCGCGGGTAATGCCTCTAAATCCTTCAATCTCAATTCGATCAATCTTTAGCATCATTAGTCCCTCCAACCTGTTTCAGAAGTTCGCCTATGGCGCCTGCGTCGGACAGTTTCCGTTGCTGGTGTAACAACTCCAGTTCCTTTATAAGCTCTTGTGGTACTATATTATTGTTGCGAAGCTTTTCGCACCAGCGCTTAAAGATTTGTTCGGAAATTGAAACAACCTGACCCATGACTTTTCCTCCTTCTCATAATTTTACATTTATATCTTTACTTCCAGTAATTTATTTGTATCATTCCCAAAAATATCCACTACCTTAACCAAGACTTGATACTTTCCTGCCTTCTCGTAGGGATGGGAACATTTTGTCTCCAAACTTGGATGTTTTCTTGTTCTGAAAGACTGCCATGTGTTATGGAAGGTGTCGTCTTTATAGTTGAAATCCACCGCCCAGTAATCGATATAATCGGTGAACTTCTTAATCTTCTCCCTCACTTCCTCGGGCAGGTATTCAGGATTGGAGATGACAAATTCTTTGAGGTCAATTCTCAGGGTCTTGCTTTTGAGCTCGTGCTCCAGCTCAAGGTAATTCAGGTCAAAGAACTTGACTTCCTCCCTGGCGGCATCCCTGACTTCCAGCGCTTCTTTGGGTATCTGGACCAGATGGATCTTGACCAAATACTCATCGCCGATCCTGTCCACCAGGTCATGAAGCCCCATCTCAAAATCCCAGCCCAGGATATCAACCTGTTTAACCCCTGCCGAGGCACATTCCTTGACTGTCTCTCTAATCTCCCGTTCGGTTACAATAGAGTCCACATCCCCGATATGCACCATCCTGCCCGCTTTCCTCCCGTGAATGGTACTGTAACCTGAGAGGGGTTCGGCACGGTAGAGTTTCAGGATAAAGTCAATGTAGCGGGTGACGCCGTTTTCCTTGAGCTTCGCCTTCTGATACTTACCCAAGTTCAGGACCTCGAAGGGCTTGCAGCCAGGGATGTCCAGGAGCCTCTTGCGGGTCGTGTGGATGGCGAACTTGGAGAGGTCGGCCATTATCCAGCGCCTGCCGAGCTTCTCCGCCACCGCTCCGGTAGTGCCTGAGCCGCAGAAGAAGTCGGCGACAAGGTCGCCTTCGTTGGAGGAGGCCTTGATGATGCGCTCCAAAAGGGCTTCGGGCTTTTGGGTAGCATATCCAATTCTTTCACTTGCAGTAGGCCCAATAAAATTTATATCTTCCCAAACATCGTGCATTGGAACACCGATATTTTCTTTTTCTCTCTTTATATAATCACCCTTTTCGTCTCTCAATCTAACCAACCTTCCGTTGACAAAACCCCTAACCGTATCTTCAATCCATTCAGGGTGTGCGTATTCTTGATACAACAAATTGAAGGTTTTATTAGCCGTTTTTGAATAAAAGAGTAACGTATCATGCATCTTTTGAAAAGTTGAAGCTATATTGCTCCATCTTCTATAATGCCATACAATTTCATTGATGAAATTATCCTTTCCAAAAATCTCATCCATTATGAGCTTCACATAGTGATCCACACGCCAATCTAAATGCACGTAAATAGACCCATTATCCACCAGCAACTCCCGCATCAAAACGAGTCGGTCATACATCATCTGAAGGTAAGAATCTAACCCTCTGCCCCAGGTGTCCCGATAGGCTTTTTCCTCAATGACTGATGCCTCTTTTGTCCATTCCAGATCGCCTAGTTTGATATTGATGGAGAAGTCCGCCCCCGTAGCAAAGGGCGGGTCAATGTAGATGAGGTTGATCTTCCCGGCAAACTCAGACAGGAGGCTCGCCATGATGTATTTGTTATCACCCCAGATGAGCTTGTTCCTCCAGCCTGGTGCGGGCTCCCCCCTCTGCCTGAAAAGGGTCAGCTCGTCTCTGTCTGCTTTGGACTCGTTGACAGTCTCTACGATTTGGAAAGGGAGGATTATCCTCTCCACCTCCGTCCGCTTCCCCGGCCAGTAGAGACCGGTCTGATTGACCTCATTTTCCTTTCTGTTACTCTTTGCCATGCTTCTCTCCCTTCTCCTGACTCCTTGATATCCTCTCCTCTAACCACTCGTCTTTTTAAGCCATGCTTTTTTGATAGATAAACGGGTCATCATATAGGATTCCCTTCAAACTGATTCTGAGATATCAATATGCTAATTATATAAAAAAACAGGGCTAAAATAAACATAATGGCTAATCTTCTGAAAAAGGAAGAGAGCTTTAAAGACAGAATTTTCCCCATGTCACAAATATGTCACAAAAATTGTTGATTTGCGCTGAAATTATGGTAATGGGACTGAAAGGAAAATTAACCAGAAAGGCCTATTTTCCTCTGGAAATAAGAGAAAATCTCTGGTGGGCGGTACCGGGCTCTTGCCCGTGGGTATCTACCTACTAGATTAGATGTTCCTCCTGTTACCTTTTTATAACGCCAATAAAAATTAATACTCCTACACCAACTAGAAGAAGAACAAACCACCAAAATATAGCCTTGCCAACACTGCGGCCTTTACCACTAAGTGCCTTTTCCTCCTTTTCAATAGCTGACCCACCAAGCTTACCGACCAATGCAGATAAGATCATTCCACCAAATAGGCCACCGACACCCCCTCCTATTGGGTTTTTAGTAAGGATATATCCTGCGATGCCTCCAGCAACAGCCCCGATGATGAAACTTAATACTTTTTTCATTATTTACCTCCTTGATGTTAACCGACATTTCCCATTTAACCGTTTCTTTGTTACCTGCCACCTCTCTGCACATAATTTAACACGCTCATGACCTTCTGCCAAACCTTTTTTATCGCTTTTTTATCTTAATTTTCTTGAGGAATTGGTTGAATGAGATGGTAGCGAGGACTGGACTCCAACCGGCGCGGAGGCACGCCTCAGAGGGATTTTAAATCCCTTGCGTCTATATAAATCAAACTAGAACACTCCTTCCATGTCACAAATATGTCACAAAAATTGTTGAATTATGCTGAAATTATGGTAAGGGGATTGAAAGGAAAATTAACCGGTGAAGCCTATTTTCATCTGGAATAAGAGAAAATTTCTGGTGGGCGGTACTGGGTTCGAACCAGTGACCCCCGGTTTGTAAGACCGATACTTTATCTGTATAGGTTCTACATTTATCCTAAATTTCAATGGGACAAAGAAGCCTAAAAATGGACAAATAGCAGGTTTGGTTTAAATGGGAAAAACAGGTTATATTCTGGGACAAATTTCATAAATAATAAGAAATAATTTCCCGTTTTTCTTATATATTTCTAACTAATTGTCATTGAATAATTTAAATAATTGTAGAGTTGACATAATCATGTTTAGACGACACTGGAAAGCCCAGGGCGATGTGCATAAACACGTGCCTGGCGATAGAGAATGACAAAAATATGTCTTAAACATGTAAGGCAAGGGAAACAGAGGCTTATTCTTTACGTTTCTGTTTATATTATTTAATAAGCTATAGTATCCGAACTACGACTAAGTTACTACTTAGGACTAACTACTGTTTGAAAGCAACCTAACTACTGTTTGATAGTAACTGCGACTAAGCTATTGCTTAGGAGTAACAGTGATTAGGCTATTTACCTAAGAGCGAGTAAAATACTATTTATGAGCAGTATCTATTCAGAGACAAGACAAGGGAAGATATGAGTAGAGACGACTAATCTATTGATTAGGAGTAGATGAGAGACATAGCAGTCGGGCGTTGCACAAGGCCAGGGTGAAAAGTCCTTGCAGGGAGCTGAGCTCCCGGTTTATCGTGGCTGGGCTCATGCCGTCCTCTTTGCGCTCCGTGACATACTTTCGCACCAAACCCGGGTTGATCTCTGCAAGCCGCACGTCCTTAAAGACTCGATTCAGACGTTTTAAAGAGATTTCATTTCTTGCTGCGGACCGCTTCGCCTTCCATTCTGCTGAATCAAGAAGCCCCTGGGCATATTCGCCGAATATATCGGCTGCCGACTCTGGCTTAATAAACTCTTTGAGTTTGCCTTCCCTGGCCGCGATTCTGAGCTTGGCAAGATATGTTTTCGCTTCTTCTTTGGTATAACCTGCGAAACGACGGACGGGACAATAATTGAGAGTGATTTCAGTCTGCCAATAGTTTGGCTTGCCGTCTTTGCCCTCAATAAATATAAGATTTTTTTCTTTCTTGGTTTGTCTCATGCTTCCCTCCTTTAATCAAACGGCGAGAGGCCCGGAGAATGCCGGAACCGGGGCAATTAAAGGGGGATTGTTGATGGGAATCAAAAAGGTGGGAGCACCCTTTTTTCCTCTTGCCGTTATTTTCATTGTCCTCGCTCTATTTGTCATGAGGATTGATCCTCTTAATCTCGGGTCAAGGATCGCCCGATTCGCTTGCCTTTGATATACGAATCGAAATGCCACCAACGGCCTCGCTTAAAGAGGGACATTTAAATTAGATTTTTAATTTCTATTTTATTAAATTAAACATATCAGCTTCGAGTTTTCCAGTAGATATACAATCTCTTTTATATTGAGAAACCGCTTTTCCTGAAAAAGAAATCGGTTCATAAATTTGTTGATATGAACATGTTATCCTAATTTCACATGCATTATTTAATTTTTTTACAAAGACATTAAATTTTCCAATGCGCTTAATTTCTATATTTATACCTAATTTTCCGCAATCACAATATTCTTTGCCTTTTGAGCCCGTGAAATCAATCCAATCCGTTGTAATAAGGCCTGAATCCTTTTCCATGTTCATAATAGGCAAAGTCATTTCTGCAAATGTTTCAATAACTGCTGTCCATACATCATCAAAAGATTTTTCGATGAAAAAAGTATTTTTAATCTGTCTTGGTGCAGGAGCGACGGCACAAGAATAAATAAAAAAACAAATCAATCCCAAAATCCAAATTTTGGTTTTCATTTTATCCCTCCTTTGTGTCCAGAAAATTTTTTATCACCTGCCTCATCCCTGGTTAACCTCCTTTCCTTTATTTTTTGGCTTTCCCTGAAAAACAGCTTCACCAACTCACGCAGGTTGAACGATCTCGACCCGGCCCGACCAACCTTGCCTTGCCGGCGAGATTAGCGCCTCATCAGTGCGCGGATAAAGTCTTTGAGCGTCGGGGTCATCACTCGCGGCGCGCCAGGGCCTAGCGTCATGGTGCTCGTCCGGTTGAGGTCCCGGATATTACACGATAGTTGGCCGTTGCCAGAATAACCCGTCATCCGCCAGATCTGGCTCAGGGATCCGGTGATCTGTCCGGGCGTCGTCGACTGCAGGCGCCATGATACCTCCATCGTGATGTCGCCCTGAATAGTGCCCGTCAGCAGAAGCTGGCCGTCGGTTTGGACCGGCCCGCTCGTATCCGCGCCAAGTTGGCCCAAGCGGAAGTTGCCCTGCACTCGGTCCTGGTCCTGTATCAGGACGAGGTTGGTCGGAAGTACTGTACCGACGGGGACGAGACTGCAGAAGTCTATCACGGCCCAATCGCCCGTGGCGCTGCATGAAACGATGATATAACTACCCGACCAGGATCCCTGGTAATTGGGCAGCCCGCGAATAGCCTTCGAGCCTTGCTTTCCCCCATAGGTCACGAAGATGTTGACCGTCCCGGAACCCACGATGGTGACTTTTCCTGTGGCTGCCTCCACTGTGGCGACAGTCGGATTGTCTCCGCCCCACACGCCCCCAACTACCGCTTTAATGGTGCCGTCGGACATCGTCGCCGTCGCCGTAAAGGTCTCCGATATGCCGATGTAGAGCAGGTTGGAGCTCGAGATCACGGTAATGGATTGCGTTGTCGGCGGGATTGGTATTTCAGGAACTTCCGGCGGTGCTTTTTTGCATCCGGGAATTGATAAAAATAAAGACATACACATAAAACATAACAGCATTTTTTTAATCATTCGATCTCCTTTTTTAGTCATGTACAATTCAGGCTGTGTACGCTTCTTATTGTTAAGTTTCTTCTTAACATTTAAGAATTTTTCTCCAATTCTTAACTAACTTTAATTTATATAGAAATCAAGGCAATGTCGTTTTATGTCGCTTTATGTCGTTTAATACCACATTGCATCAAGCCAAACATTATCCAGTCAGTCAAATAGACTTCGGCATCCAAGCACCACCACAATGACGCTAATGACGACGATACTAACAAACTTCATCTCTGTCCTCCTCTCCCGTGCAACAAGTTGCACGAACCATTATTCTTCCATCTCCAGCCAGGTAATTATTTTGCCAGACCTTGAGCAGATACCAAAAAGAGTATGGTATAATTCTTCCGTGTGCCACCCGTGTGACAAAATAGGTTGAAAAACGCTGAAATTACGGTATCAGGACTGAAAGACAAAGAAGGAATTTTGTTTACTGTAAGTTACTGAAAAAAGGGAAAATCAGGGAAAAAGAGATGGTAGCGGGGGTTGGATTTGAACCAACGACCTCCGGGTTATGAGCCCGACGAGCTACCAGGCTGCTCTACCCCGCGATATCGTCCTCAATTATA
>Ga0315289_10008818_pt1 | contig 14551 bp, 15 predicted proteins | sample YL17G11_40_MG_FD_203452 | JGI IMG/M metagenome (GOLD analysis project Ga0315289, IMG submission 203452) | Sediment microbial communities from Yellowstone Lake, YNP, Wyoming, USA - YL17G11_40 | ecosystem: Environmental > Aquatic > Freshwater > Lake > Sediment | place: USA: Wyoming | collected...
TCCTTTCCCGGCCCATCCTCCCATTTAGGGCCCAAACAGCAAGGCCTATTTGTCGTGAGGGAATCTCCTATGTATATTAGTTCTATCAGCTTGTTCGTCAACTCGTATGCGCTGAATGAGAATAGAATGAATAAGGCACCGTTGCTGATAATCGCCCTCTGCTTTGCCGCTTCGCAGGCCCAACCCCCGCACTTTATGCAGATCTGCAAACATGACGGCACGACCGATACGGCCTCTTTTGTCCGCATCGACAGCACGACCATTGGAAATCTGACCGACTTCGTCATCCACCTCAACCGCGGCGGCGCTATATCGGTACCGATCGATCAGATTGACAGCATCTTGTTCCCGTATGTTGGCGGACCCGCATATAAAATTCTGCAGCCCATTGCAGGCCGGGTATTCCATGTAGGAGACAGCGTGACCGTACAATGGGTTATTAATCCTCGTGTTGCCTTCGGAGTCACCGGATTCGTCATGTCAACGGACGCCGGCAAAACCTGGCATGGGCTTACGAATGTTCTATGCTTTATGATACGAATCGATTCCTCGAGAGCAGGTGCACCATGCTTCGGCGGAATGAATTATCCCGCATGGCCCTATGTTACGGTGAATGGAAAGCTTATAGGGACCTGGAAATTCAAAATCTCCAATCCTATGTCCATGCCGGACACAACCGTAGACCATTTCAATCCAATCAGCGATTCGGTGATTATCCGGGTCGGGGATATGCATGGGGGAATGATAACAGTTGATTCGGAAATATTCTCAATCAAGCCGTAACGCGCAGGGAAGCGCGCTATGATTAAGACCCTCCTCCTGCTCCTCGCCCTCTGCTTCGCCACTTTGCAGGCCCAGGGCCCTCGCATGCTGCAAATCAGCAGACATGGCGGCGCGACCGATACCGTCTCCTTCGTCCGCATCGACAGCACGACCATTGCGAACCAAACCGATTTCGCCATCCACCTCAATCGCGGCGGGAAAATATCGGTGCCGATCGATCAGATTGACAGCATAATGTTCCCTCCCATAGGCGGTCCGGCATATGAGATTACGCAGCCCTCGGCGGGACAGGTCTACCATGTGGGCGACAGCCTTATCGTGCAGTGGAATCGTAATCCGTTTTTATGCGGAATAGCCGGGTTTATAATGTCAACGGACGCAGGCAAAACCTGGCATGGGCTTACCAATGAAATCTGCTTCTGGATTCGCGACAATGCATCGCTTGCCGGAACGCCCTGTTGTTGCGGACTCAATTATGCCGTGTGGACGTATATCGAGACAAATGGCAAATATGTAGGGACCTGGAAATTCAAAATATCCAATCCCATGTCAATGCCGGATTCTACAGTTGACCATTTCAATCCCATCAGCGATTCGGTGATCATCAGAATCACGGACATGCATTGCGGCAACGAATCGGATGATTCGGAACTGTTCTCCATCAAGCCGTGATGAGATTCGCCCTTCGCCCTTTTCCGCCCCCATAATTTATCTTCAATCATGGCCTCAAAAAACCGTTGGGGCGCGTTGCTCTTTGCCGGGGCCGTGCTCATCGGCGTGGGCGCCGCATGGGTCCTTTCCACCTATCGAAACCCCGCATTTTACGAATCCTTCGTGCCGTGGGCCGGCGTTGTCCTTTCGGCGCTTGCGTTTGCCGCCGGGCACTTTTCGTATCCCCGCGCGCACAGCTTTAAGGTGTATTTGATTGGCATCCTGTCGGGCGTGACCGGCATGGGGTACTTTGTGCTGGGCCTGCTCATGTCGGGCGACCCTTTTTCTCCCGTGCCCGCGGGGTTTTCCGCCTGCATCGTGCTCATCGCATTCGTGAATCAATTGCTGGTGCTTTGCGTACCGTCGAATGTCAAGTACCGCAGCACGGTGCGGATTTCGCTTATCATCGCCGGCATCGAAGCCGTCGCGCTGCTTTTTCTTCGATGTCTTCCGGCCGTCACCGACTGGACGCGCGCGCTAGTGTACGACGGCGCCGGCGACTGGCCCTTCTGGATCGGCCTGGCCGCGGCCGCGGGCATCGCCGCGCTTTCGGCGCGGCTGTTGCGCGATGAATTTCATCTGGGCGGAAAACTCGCCGGAACCGCCCTGCTTCTATGCTGCGCCTGGATGGCCAAGCTGTTCCCGCAATCGGAATCTCATGCGCAGCCGCTGCTCTTTGCCGGCGCGCTCGTTTTTCTGGAAATCGGCATGGTGGTGCACTGGTTTTCGCGCATGGAGCATCGCATCTCCTACGATCCGCTGCTGCACATTTACAATCGCAACTTCTGCAGCCGCATCATCACCGAGCAGAGCAAGCTCGATACCCGGCCGCCCTTTGGCGTGGCAATGGTGGACATCGACCATTTCAAAAATGTCAACGATACCTATGGGCACCAGGCCGGCGATGTCGTGCTGTTCAACGTGGCCCAGGCGGTGCAGAACGGCACGGCGCCGGACGGCATCTGCTGCCGCTACGGCGGTGAGGAGCTGATCGTCTTTTTTCCCCAGAAGGAAACGAAGGAGCTGGAGCCTGTCATCGAGAGCGTACGCGCGGATGTGGAGAAAATGAAAATCAAAGCGGGACGGAAATCGATCGCCGTCACGATTTCGTGCGGCATTTCGTATCGCAGCACCGCGGACCAATCGGTCATTGACGTGATCCAGGCGGCGGACAAAGCCCTTTACAGGGCCAAGGAGGGCGGCCGCAACCAGGTGCAGACCGGCAAAGCGTCGGCCTCGGATGCGCATAAGAAGACGCGTAAGCCCAGGGAAGAAAGCCGGGAATTCGAAAGCAGCGGAGATGCGGCGCCGGCGAGGGAGAAGAAGAGCACCCGCAAAATCGCAGCGGCGACCGAAGACGGCGCACGCAAAACCCCCGCCCGCGATGACGATGGCGCGCCGGATGAACCGCGCACCTCCCGCCCGAAAACGCAATCGATCCCCGCTAAAAGCAAAAAAGAAAAGCGGGAGAAAGACGAATAGCCCCCCCTGCCCACGGATTATTTTTCTACATTCACAGGTCCGTCACCCAACTCCGCGATTTTCAGGAGGTATTCTGCTGTTTCATACCCTTTGCGGCGCCAATCAATGGACGCTTTTTCTGACCTATGCGTGCTGCGGCGGACTCGGCTGCCTGACGCTGGCGACGCTTTTTACCATCATTTATAACCGGTTCTGGTATGACGCCTTCTACCGGCCGTCATTTGACGCCTCGTATCGACCCCGGTGCTCTATTATTCTTCCGTGCAAGGGCGTTCCCAAGGACCTTGATAAAAACCTCGAATCGTTCCTGCACCAGGAATGGGGCGAAGAGGAGGTCATCTTCTGCGTGGAGAGCGAAGAGGACCCCGCCTATCCCGTGATCCGGCGGCTGATTGAAAACAAGCCGCATGCGTCGGTGGTGGTTGCCGGCCATGCGACGCGGTGCGCGCAGAAGGTGCACAACATGCTGGCGGCCATCAAAAAAGCCGACGGTCCCGACGTGTATATATTCGCCGACGCGGACATATCGCCCGGCCGCACGTGGTTGCGCGAGATGGTGCTGCCGCTGTCGCGTCCGTCAATCGCCGCCACCACGGGCTTTCGCTGGCTGCATCTTTCGGACAACCGCCTCAGCAAGCTGGCGCACCTGTATGCCAATGTCTTCCTGTACGAGCTTTTCGCCTTTGTCTGCTTTGTGAGCAACGTGGGACTGTGGGGCGGGTCCATGGCCATCCGGCGCAAAGACTTTGAAGATATGCGCATCGGCGAATTATGGGCCAACGCCTCGGTGGACGACATGAGCCTGTCGCGCGTGATTGTCAAGGAGAAGAAGAAGGCGATCCTGGTGCCCCGGTGCGTCACCCATTCCGACGATGTGCTTCCCCGGTCCCGCGACGCCGTACGCTGGTTCGCGCGCCAATGCATGTATCTCAAGACCTATCACCGCAGCCTGTGGACGCTTGCCATACCACTCGGCTGCCTCTTTCTTCTATGTCAACTATGGCTGTTCGCAGCGCTGGCGGCGGCAATCTTCCGGCCCCATCTGTTCCTTGCCGCGGGCGGCGGACCCACGCTGCTCTTTCTGATCGGCGAAATGGCGCTGGTCTGCCTGCAGCCGCTTTTAGGCCCGGTCCCCCGGTTTTTCCGGATTCTTTTGCTGCATCCAATCTATCGCCTGACGCCGCTTTTCGGCCTGCTGGCGACCGTGGGCATGAAAAAGATTTTATGGGGCGGCATTCTCTATACGCTTGGTCCGAAAGGGACCGTGGCGAATGTCGAGCGTTTGCAGCAGGGCACATAAGGAACGGCCATGATGAAAGTCGCGGTATTTGCATCAGGCGGCGGCAGCAACTTCGGCGCATTGCTCGCGAGGAAAGCCACGGGTGATCTGCATGTGGAATTTTCGGTCCTGATTTCCAATAATTCCACGGCGGGCGCCTGCGACCGCGCGCGCGCCGCGGGCATTCCCGTGGTGCATCTGCCGCCCGGCAGGTATAGCGATCCGGCGCTGTATTTACGGGAATTGTCGGACGTGCTGGCGCGCTTTCGCGTTGAATTGATCGTGCTGGCGGGCTATATGAAAAAACTGCCTCCCGAAATCGTGCGCGCCTTTTATAACCGGATTGTCAATATTCATCCGGGGCTGCTGCCGGCGTTCGGCGGCGCGGGAATGTACGGCCATCACGTGCACGACGCCGTGATCGCCTATGGCGCCAAGGTCAGCGGCATCACGGTGCATTTCGTGGACGAGGAATACGACCACGGGCCCGTGGTCCTGCAGGAGACGCTCAAAGTGCTCGATGCCGATACGCCCCAAACATTGGCCGCGCGCGTGCTTGAGCTCGAACACGCCCATTACTGGCGTGCCGTGGATGCCATTGCACAGCAGCGTCTCTCCATACAGGGCCGCAGGGTGACCGGCAATGTCTGAAAAACTTGACTTATTCGAATTCGACCGGCGCCTGGCCGCGGGGCTTGCCGGCCCTGTCATCGGCATCGATGAGGCCGGCCGCGGATGTCTTGCCGGTCCGGTGATCGCGGCGGCGGTGCTGCTCGACGCCGATACGCGGATCGACGGCGTGAACGATTCCAAAAAGCTCAGCCCTAAAAAGCGCGAGGAGTTGTTCGACGCCATTATGGCCAAGGCCCGCGGCGTGGGCATCGGCGCGGGATCGATAGAGGAAATTGAATCCAGAAACATCCTGCGCGCCACGCTTATCGCGATGCGCCGCGCCATTGAACAGATCGATGCCGCATGGGACGTGGCGCTCGTGGACGGCAACCGGAGCATCGAGCCTTTTTTTCCGGGCAAGCGCCAGCTCACGGTGATCGACGGCGACGCGCAGAGCGCATCGATTGCCGCAGCGTCAATCATCGCCAAGGTCACGCGCGACCGGCTCATGCGCACGCTGTCAAACGAGTTTCCGGCGTACGGTTTTGAAACCCATAAGGGCTACGGCACGGCGCTGCACATGGAACGCATCCGGCGGCACGGGTTAAGCCCGGTGCACCGGAAAAGCTTTTGCGCGAACCTGGTGGCCCAGACCGAACTCATGCTTTCCCCGACCGATACGGAAATCCATTAAGAACAGGACGAACTCCGCATGGCAGACATCCAACCGTTTTGCGGCTACCGCTACGCGCTCGATACGCCGGCGGACCTTGGCCGCATTATCGCCCCGCCCTACGACATGCTGGGCGGGAACGCGATCGACCGCTACTATGCGCGCGACCCGCGCAACGTTGTGCGCATCATCCAGAACAAAAAAGAGCCGGCCGATGCCGGCAACGCGGACCGCCATCGCCGCGCCGCCGCGCTCTTCGAGCAGTGGATACGCGACGGCGCGATCGTCCGCGATGCGCAACCGGCGCTCTACGTCTACCGGCAGGAATTCATTGTCGACGGTTCGCGGCGCGCGCGCACCGGCATTATCGCACGCGTCAAGCTTGTCGACTTCTCCGAGGGCGTGGTGCTGCCGCACGAAAACACCCTGTCGGCGCCCAAGGTCGACCGCATGCAGCATATGCAGGCCATCAACGCCAACACCGAACAGATCTTCGGCATCGTGCAGGACGGAGGCGACCTGTATCCGGCCATCGCCGACGCCGCGCAGCGCGCCGAGGCCCTTGGGGAATGCATCGATGAGTTCGGCGTCACGCACCGGCTTATGCGCTTGTCCGATGCGAATATCATCACCAAACTGCAGCAGATCATCGCCCCGCGCGCCATCCTGATCGCCGACGGACACCATCGCTACGAGACCGCGCTTGCCTATGCGCGCGAGAAGGGCGCGCCGGCCGCTGCGTTTGTCATGATGACCATGGTCTCCATGACCGACCCAGGGCTGGTGATACGTCCGTTCCACCGCATGGTGCGCGCGCAGCCGGGCATGGCGACGCCCGCGCGCGAGCTTGTTGCGCGCCTGTTCACGATTCTGCGCGAAGAACCGGCATCGGCCGATGCAGCGCGCGGTTTCGTGCAGTCGCCGGAAGACGGATCGCTCCTGTTTCTGGACGCGGCCACGGCGCGACTCTACCGGCTGACACCAAACCCCGCGGGCGAAGCGGCGCTCAAGCGCGAAAGCGCGCTTTCGGACGCCTGGAACCACCTGAACGTTTCGATGGTCAATCTACTGTTCGTCAAGACGCTGCTCGATCTGCCGCTCAACGGCGAAACGCTCCACGATCAAATCGCGTATGAACAAGACGCCGCGACCGTCATCAACACGGTGGCCGGGTCCGGGGATTTCACCGGCGCGTTTTTCCTGCGACCCGTCACCATCCAGACCATCCGCGCCATCGTGGCCGCCGGCGAACGCATGCCCCAGAAGTCAACCAACTTTTTCCCGAAGATCTGGTCGGGCCTCGTCTTCAACAGGCTGGAGCCCTAGTGAAAATTCCCCGCTATGTCCAGTATCTTGGCGGCGCCGTCATCGCCGGCGTGTGCCTCTATATCTTTTTCCGCGGCGTGGACTTCGGCAAACTGATGATTGAATTCCGAAAAAGCAATCCCTTTGCCATGGCTGCCGTGGCCGCCCTGTCGATCATTTCGCTCTGGTTCCGCGCCATCCGCTGGCGCATCCTGCTGCCCAACCAGCCGCCGGCCCACAAGCGCAAGCTCTTCGGCATCGTGGTGATCTCCTTCATGGCCAACAACGTTTTACCCGCGCGCATGGGTGAAGCGGCGCGCGTGCTGCTGCTGTGGCGCAAGAACGGCTATCCCGTTTTTGTCAGCGTCGGTTCGATTGTCGCGGAGCGAATGTGGGACACGCTTACGCTGATGGCCTTCTTCTGCCTGCCCGTGTTTCTGCTTCCGCAATTCGCGCGGTTCCTGCCGTGGGCATTCCTGCTTTCGGCCATTGTCGCCGGATGCGCGCTCTGCATGGTCCTCTACCGTCTTTTTCCCGGACCCACAAAGTCGGTCGCGGGATTTGCGGTCAAAGCGGCGCCGCTCAAGATACGGCCGCGGATCATGAAAATCGGCGGCGAACTTGCCTCCAACCTCAAATGGCTCTGGGACCCCGGCCGCGTGCTGGCCATCGTGACGCTCTCGATCATCATCGAGTTGTCGTACGGGGTCATTTTCCAGCTTCTTGCCGACAAGCCGATGGAATTCGGCCTGCTGCGCTCGCTTTTTGTTCAGGCCTTTGCGGCGGTGGGCGCCGCCATTCCGCTGGCGCCCGGCTATGTGGGCACCATTCATGCAACGATCCTGCAGGGCTGTATCTCCGCCGGGCTGGACGAAAACCAGGGCCGGGCGATCGCCATTCTGTCGCATGCGCTCAGCTATCTGCCGGTGACCGCGCTCGGCCTGTGGTATCTGCTCCGCACCGATGTGACGTTCAAGGAGATCTCGCAGGCGCAGGAGAACATTAAAGACAAGGAATGATCAGCATGACCGCACCCCGGGACGATCTCGCACTGGTAAACGACCTTCGCGACGCCGCCGCGCGCATCAGGACAGAGCTTGCCAAAAAAATCGTGGGCCAGACCGCCGTGATCGACGATCTGCTCTCGTGCTTCTGCTCCGGCGGCCATGCGCTGCTCATCGGCGTGCCCGGGCTTGCCAAAACCATGCTGGTCCAGAGCCTTGCCCGCTGCCTGGACCTGTCGTTCAACCGCATCCAGTTCACTCCGGACCTCATGCCGTCCGACATCACCGGTTCCGAGATCCTCTATGAAGACCGCGCGAGCGGGGCGCGTGAATTCCGGTTTATCAAGGGTCCGCTTTTTTCCAACATCGTGCTCGCCGACGAAATCAACCGCACGCCGCCCAAGACCCAGTCGGCCCTGTTGCAGGCCATGCAGGAACGCGAAGTCACCTCCTCGGGCCGCACTTTTCCACTGCCGTCGCCCTTCTGGGTGCTGGCCACACAGAATCCCATCGAACAGGAGGGCACCTACCCTCTTCCCGAAGCGCAACTGGACCGCTTCATGTTTTCCATAGAAATCGATTACCCATCCTTTGACGCGGAGGTGGAAATCGTCAAGACCACCACCACGCCGCGGACCGCGGAGCTCAGCGCGGTGGTGTCCGCGGAGCAGCTGGCTGCCTATGCCGCGCTCATCCGGCGCGTACCCGTGGCCGACGGCGTTGTTTCTTATGCAGTCAAGCTTGCGCGCGCCACCCGCCCCGGCGCGGCCGAATGCCCCGCGGACGTGCGGGAATTCGTCACCTGGGGCGCGGGCCCGCGCGCCTCGCAGTTCCTGGTGCTGGCGGCCAAGGCCTATGCCGTGCTTGACGGCCGGTATTCGCCCGACATTGACGACGTCGAGCGCGCGGCCGGACCCGTGCTGCGCCACCGCCTGGTGCGCTCCTTTAACGCGGAAACGGAAAACGTGGGGGCGAATGAACTGGTGCGGAGAGTGGTGGAGAAGGCCGCTTGAAGCGCCGAAGGGGCCGAAGACGGAAATCCGAAATTCTAAATCCGAAACAAATCCGAATAACCGAAATTCAAAACCAATCCAATACTGCGAAAAACGCGTCCGTCAATGCGATCCCGCGTTTTTCGTATCAGGATTTCCGCATGCTCTTCTCCAAACTGATCGCCCGCCAATTCCGAAGACCCTCAGGCCTGCTCGGTCTTTATGCCGCCAATTTCATGAAGAAAAACAATCAGGACTATTATTTGCAGGCAATAGAGCTGCTGACGATCCGTGACAACGATGCCGTCCTTGAAATCGGCTGCGGCGCCGGCGACGCAATCCGGCAAATCGCCGAGCACCATTCCCGCTGCCGCATCGATGCCATTGATTTTTCGCCGCTCATGCTGAAAAAGGCCGCGCGCAACAATCGCGAATGGCTTCGCAAAGGCCGCATGCATTTGATGTGCGGCGATTTTACCACCTATGACTTCCGGGCCTCCCGCTATACGAAAATCCTCGCCATTAATGTCATTTATTTCTGCGATGATCCGGGCGCAATGTTCGCGCGATGCCGCCAACTCCTGGATCCCGGCGGCCGCATTGTGCTGTTCATGTCCAGCCCGGAACGGCTTCGAAGCATACCCTTTGCGAATGACGATGTGTTCCACAAGTACACGCTGGAATTCGTCAAGGATCGGCTCGCGGCGGCGGGGTTTTCAGCCGTGGGGCATACCCTAGTGAAAAAACAGGAGATGGAGACGTATTATATCTTCGCGGAAATCGCATGAAGCGACCCAAAATCCAGCCACTTTCCCAACCAGCCTGGCACCGGCAACCCGCGGCCCAATGCGCGGCGATCTTTGTCTTTTCCTTCCTCCTGTACACCAATACCCTTACCCACGGGTTCGTCCTCGACGATATCCACGTCATCGTCACCAATAAATACGTACAGATGGGAATCAAGGGCCTGCCGGGAATATGGACGAGGCCGACATGGTATGCGGATGGGGGATATCGCCCTCTGCCGGCGACACTGTTTGCCATCAATCAAGCGGCTTTTGGGACCCGTGCTCTTGCGGGGCATATTGAGATTTCGGTTCTCTATGCATTGAGCGTTTCCCTGCTCTTCCTGCTTCTCAACCGCCTGCTTCAGGAACGACATGCGCATCTCGCACTTGTCGCCGCGCTTCTTTTTGCCGCGCATCCGATCCATACGGAGGTTGTCGCGAATGTTAAAAGCATGGACGAGGCGCTCTGCTTTCTCAATTGCATCGGCATGATGCTCCTCGTGCTGAAATTCATTGACGCAAGGAAGTGGCAGTATCTCGCAGCCGCCTTGGCCTGCTTTTCCCTGGCCCTGTTATCCAAAGAGACGGCCATATCGTTTATAGCGATTGTGCCGCTGATGCTGTTCTTCTTCACATCATTGGAAAAAAGGCGAATTATTCGGTTGGTTTTGCCTTTTTCCATTCTCGGCTTCGCCTATCTGCTGCTTTCTTATCTCGCAATAGGAAGCATAAAGGGCTATGCAGCGGACAGCATCATCAACAATTCATTGCTGGCCATCCACTCGCCGATGCAACGATTGGGAACAGCGATCTTCATCCTGCTCAAGTATCTGGGCCTGCTTATTATTCCCTACCCGCTGGTACATGACAGATCCTATAACCAGATTGCCGCGATGACGATCAGCGACGTCGGTTTCTGGGCGGCGTTTATCATAAACATCGTGCTGCTGGGTATGGGTTTGCTATTTGCAAAAAAGAAATCCATCGGGTCTTTCGGGATCCTCTATTTCTATATCACGATCGCCCTGGTCTCCAACATTTTCTTCCTTATCGGCGCGACCATGGCCGAACGATTTATCTTTATTCCCTCGCTCGGGTTCTGCCTCGCCGCCGCATCAGCCATCGAGATGATGGTCCGAAAATTCCGCTGGAACGGCAAAATCCATGCGCTCATCGTCGCGGGAGTGCTGGTTCTCTATTCCGGAATGACCATCAGCAGGAACGCCGACTGGCGCGACAATCTCACGCTGTTCTCCCGCGACATCGTGCATTCTCCCAACAGCGCGTCATTAAACGCATCGCTGGGCAACATGCTCATCATCACCGCGCAGAATTCCTCCGATGCAAATGAGCGCGCGCAGATGCTGCTCCAGGCCAAACAGGTGCTTCTGCGCGCCATTGCAATCTATCCCGCCTACTTTTACGCACTCGGCAATCTGGCTTTGGCTTATGAATTCCTGGGTGATGAGGACAGCGCGCTCATCGCCTTCAAGCGTTCAATCGCCCTTAACGCAAACGACGGAGTCGCACTCGTCAATGTCGGGGACGTCTATTTCCAGAAAAAGGAATACGATTCCGCGCTTGTCTATTACGAAAAACTGGTCGCGCTCGACGCGGACAATGCCGATGCGCGGTTCCGGCTCGCAAACACGCTGACGATGACAGGCAGGTATGATGCGGCGATCGGAAACTTCGAAGCGGTGATGAAGGGAAACCCGCAATACCCGCGCATCAAAGAATTTTTGGGATATGCGGAGGAGATGAAGAAGCAGAAAATTAGGATAAGACAATAATGAAAATCGATAAAGCGTCAACGGCATTATTTGGGAAAAATAGCATAGCAGCTATAGAAGGTTAGTGCGACCACTATGCCGATAAATATTTGATGCTGTATATACATTGTATTATATTTATAGTATGGAAATAATTTGGGATCCGGCGAAACAGGCGAAATTAAAGCGAGAAAGAGGTATTGATCTCGACGAAATAAGGGCATTGATTGAAAACTATTCCTACTTTGAAATATTAGAACACCCTTCGAAACCCGCTCAATATCTCATCCCGATAGAATACAAATCTTATATTCATGTCGTTGTTGTTAAAATCGAACAAAGCAAAATGATTATCAAAACCTGCTGTCCAAGCCGAAAAGCAAACACAAAATATTCGGGGAGTTACTACAATGAAAAGAAATATTCTTAGCAGAGAAGAAAAGGCCATTGAAAAACATTTTGATAAATATCAACCTGTTTCGAAGGGGACAAGGAGTCATATTGAAAATATTATTGAGGTCAGCCGCAAAAGCCGCCCCATCAGCTTGAGAATAAATGAAATTGATTTGGAGCGACTGAAGCAAAAGGCGAATAGAAACGGCTTGCCCTATCAAACAATGATAAATGTCGTCATCCATAAATACGTTACCGACAGCTATTTAGACAAAGAGGAACTAGATAAATATGTGCAATTAAGAATGACGGGATAGCCGGTTGCCAGCCCAACGACCGGAACCGGGGCCCCAGCCGCTTGACGGCTTGCGGTTGCCCGGTCCGGCGGATAGAATTGCAATGCCGATACATGGCGGCTTGCGGAGGGACATGGGAAAACTTTTCGCTGGAGTATCAGAAAGCATGACCGGCGCATAAAATACTTCATTCCATATCCGTTGCGTAAAGAACCGGCGCAGAAAAGACCGCCATCCGGCCGGCGCCGCCAAACATCAGCATGTGACGCAAATCACAGCATATTATCCTGGAAAATCCTATTTTCATGCATAGGGCAATTCACCTATGCCTCTGCATTCCAGGAGTTGACAATGCCGGGACCAGCCACAAAGCTCGGATCATTGACCGGACACGGCGGCACGGTAGTGGGTCCCGGCTGTCCCACCGTGCTCATCAACAAAGTCCCCGCGATACGTGTTGGCGCGGACATGCACCTCTGCCCCATGGTCACACCTGGAGTACCGCCTATCCCGCATGTTGGGATGAATTGCGTTGGTCCAGGCGTTCCAACAGTGCTGATTGGAAAACTGCCGGCGTCCACAATGGGGGACAATTTCCTCTGCGTAGGGCCGCCCGCTCCGGTTATCATGGGGGCGATGAACGTTCTGATCGGGACCGGCGGCGGAGGCGGTGGTGGCGGCAGCACGACCCAGGCCTCAGCAGCACAGGGGCTGAAAGCAGGCACATTGCAGCCGATCCGGGGGACCGAAACATTTCCCATTGATGTGCAGGCCACGCTCCTCACCGCGGCAAACTATATGACCCCGCAGGAGATGCACCTCCAGATCAAGGTCATTGCCGACGCCCTTGCCGAATCCGCATCCTCCTCCGCGCAGGAAGCCCCGGAACACACCATTGCCGATATCGTGGAAATTCTCGAGGCAGTGGAACGCGAAGAAGGCTACGAAGCCGCGCGCTTCTTCTCGTCCTACCTTGACTATGGCAGATTGACGGAAATGGCAAAGGGCTTCATTTCCGGCCAGGATACGAATTCCGAAAACGACCCCAATCAGATGCCCACGCGGTTCATGCTGCTCTACGGCGCGGATGACAATAAATTGCAGCAGATCGACGATCATCCTGATCGCGCCGACGGCGAAGAGCATAAAATCAACGTGGCGAACCTGCGCAAGGGACTGAAGGCGCTTGGATATGAAGTCGCGGAAACCGGGGCGTATGATGAGGAGGTTTTAAGGGCGCATACGCAGTATATGGCGGCGCAGACAGGCGCGTCGGCCGCGGCTCTGCAGGAGCTGCAGGATGAAGATCAAAATGCTGCGGCACAGAGCAGCGCATCACCGGATAGCGCGAAGGAAAAATTTACCGTGCGATTTGAAATTGATCCGAATGATCCCGATTCCCAAGACGATAAATTTACACTCTATAGCAGTGACAAGGGACGCAAGTATTCGCAAGTCAAGACTGTTAAAGACGATGCTGATTCTTCGAATAAAACCCTAGAGCTTGTATTTACCGGGCTTGAGCCTTCGCTCAATTACACATTGGAGTATGATCCGGGTTCTTCAGGGAAAATTGAGGTTGTATTCAGGAACCGGCCATTTGGGAAGTGGTTTTGATCAATGGCGATGCTAAAGGTAACGGGAAGCACAAGCTCATCCATCAGCGTCAGCAAGGCGCCGATTGGGGTCGTTATCATTTATGGGCGCGGTGCAGATCTTGGAAACTTCGGCGTTTTTGCTGAAAATCTGCGCAAGGACCTTGTTGGAAAATACGGGAAAAACATTGAGGTAAAAAACATTGAGCGAAAAGCTGATTTTTTTGCCTATTTGTCGACTACAAAGTTCGCGTTTCAAGTAAAAGAGCTTCATATATTTTGCCATTCGTTTGGCACTGGGCTTGCACTCGGCTATCACGATCCGATTATTGCCGCGAAGCGAAATGATTTTGCAAGAACCAGACTTGACTGGTACTATCAAAATAGCAAGTATGATCAGCTTTATGATGACATCATCAAGCTGGAAGAAGGCATTCTTTTTATCGATGATCTTATCAATGCAACTACAAAGAAGCGCGTCATTCAAGCATTATTTTCCCCTAGTAACGCATTTGTTAAGCTGTGGGGATGCAATTCCGCGGTTTCCGGTTGGGAATATGATTCTAATGATGTTTATTGGGGGGCTTTGAACTACAAACGCAACCCAAAACCAAGTATCGCTCAAACCGTTGCGACCTTTTGCAATGTTGTGTGCTACGGAGCGACTTCGGGATCTCACGTAGAGGTGTTGGATAATGGCGGCTGGATTACTTCTGAAGCGTATGGAAAAAAATATGCGAAGAAAGCCAGCGGAACGCTCATGCATAGATTGCAGCCTGACAAAGGAGGATATGTTGCTTATAATCCGTAGTCAGGCACGATGCTCGATAACTCAGGATACCTTAAAAGGTAACGACACCGGCTCA
>Ga0315289_10008820_pt1 | contig 14549 bp, 20 predicted proteins | sample YL17G11_40_MG_FD_203452 | JGI IMG/M metagenome (GOLD analysis project Ga0315289, IMG submission 203452) | Sediment microbial communities from Yellowstone Lake, YNP, Wyoming, USA - YL17G11_40 | ecosystem: Environmental > Aquatic > Freshwater > Lake > Sediment | place: USA: Wyoming | collected...
CTGGACGTGCCGTTGAAAGTGGCGTTCAAGCGCAGAAAAAAAACTTTTAAATGGGTCGGGTTTGGGGCGCGACTCTTTTTTGACGCGTCGTCTTGGGGAGAGAACGGCGACAAAAACAGAGCCGTCCTGGGCGGGCTGGAGCGAGCCGAGACGAAGCCAAAGCCGTCCTGGAAGAAGTGGCGCTCTGCGGGCAAAAGACGCAAGCTTTTGGTATAGGTTTTTTTTCATTAGGACTAAAAGCGTAGCGGATTTTGCCCGCAGACGAGGAGCGAGGAGAAGCCAGCCGTTTTTGCCGAACACTAAAAATTTGTTTTTTGCATATAGTTTAGTGATAGTTTTTAATGTAATGCAAAAAGCAAAATGCAACTGAGGCAAAAAAAGGCTGAGCGCCGACGAGCGACGAAGAGCCACTGAGACCGACGGCTGAGGCGTAGTCTCCCGGCGAGCTCCCCCGCCCGACGGCGAGGTTTTTGATCCTGCCGTGAACTCACCGACGACGCGTCAAAAAAGAGTCGCGCCCCAAACCCGACCCATTTAAAAGTTTTTTTTCTGCGCTTGAACGCCACTTTCAACGGCACGTCCAGTTGATTTAGGTATTTTTTACCTTCTGACTGTTTTTTAGAATGTGGTATGATGTTGCATAGGTAGGGTTACTTGAAGATAACTCGCCAGATAGCCGGCAGGACCATAGCTACTATACCCACAGCTGCATAAAAGGTCCCAAGGATCAGGTTTCGCTCTATATATTTGTACATTTAGCCAGGGAAGGCTGCAAAGCAGATCCACATAATCCCAAAAAGCAGTATTGTCAATGCTAGGCCTTGCCAGAATTCTTTTTTATTGGTTGACATGTTTTCTCTTCGACTATTTTTCCTATGTACTTCCATTTGGTTTTACCGTCTTGACGCCACACCACGTATTTATAATGGCCGTGCGGACATCCCCCGCACTTCTTCCCGCAGTATACGGGCTTGATTACGACTGTCCCGCGATGTATCTGGCCAGAGGAGTCAATAACGGTATAAATTTTGTGTTCAGCGTCGGATGTTACTGTTATTGACTCGCCTGTGCCTCTGGCCATTGCTTAACCTCCCTTAAGCATTGATATTATCAAAGATTAGGTAAGATGTCAAGTGTTTTCTCTTAGATCCTATCAGCTGATCAGAGCTTATCGACGAGACGCGCAGCTGGCCGGCGTCCGGATCCCTGGAAGATCTCCGGGCTTTCTTACCAAATCCCCCGACGAGGCCCCTACTTTGTTCTTTTCCTCTAGGCCTGTAAAATACCCCTTTAATAACGCCCTGGCCATGTCCTGATAGTACTTCTTTTTTGATATCCACATCTTTACCACCCCCTTACTATAATAGACGCAAGAAGTCTCTAAATCTAACACCTTTTTTTTTGTAACTTCAAACGCTAACCAAAAACGCTACACGAAATAATTCTTTTTAAGCGTAGAATGGCTTCTGTTTTGTTTAAATTCAACGCTAAATTCGTTTACGAAATAGCTAAGGGGTTGCTTCTTTTCTTGTTTTTTGAGATCTGACTGTTTTTCTTAGTAATGATTTAACGCTATGCCCGACGGGATGTAGCTCGCTGGCAGGGGTTGAGCCTTTATCCGGGCGGGGGGTTGTGCTGCTGTGCGCATGCAGGCAGGCACTAGTGGCGCGTATCATACCCCCGGGCTGGCAGTGGGTGCTTCTCCTGCTCCCGCTTCTCTTAAAGGGGGGCTTTGCCCCCCTATGTGCTACCCCCCAAGCGTAACGAAATAGCTAAGGCCTGCGAAGTTATCAACAGGAATTCACAGGATAATAACAAGATACGCAAGGCCCCGCAGCCGCCCCTGCTCGCCAGCTCGCAGGGTGCTGCGGCAGGCGGCTGCTGCCTTGGCTTGGGGGGGCGGGCACTTTGCGTGGTTTTCAGGGGTGGTTTTGCGGCGCCCTCGTCGCTGGGCCCGCTGGGGCGGGCTGCGGGGAGCACCCCCTACTTGCGGCTTCTGCGCAGCAGAACGCAGAAGTTTCGACGGCTGAAAGATGATTGTTTTTGATTTTGTTTTGCTCCCCCTTCCCCACTGGGGAAGGGGGTATCAAGGGGGGCAGGGGACACCTTAAAGTTTTTATACGGGTTTTGCGTCAGCGAATAAACTTTCAAATACAGCGCCGACTTGTGCAACGGTCTCAGGGTCTGGTATAAGGTAAGAGAGCTCAAAGTTATTTTGCGTTGAGCGTACGCTTAAATTATGGGATCCGAGCAGGATTTTTTCTTTATCAATCATTAAAAGCTTCGCATGGCAGCAACGGTTATTTCTAAGATAGCGTATGTCTATGCCAGCGCTCTTTAGGAATATACTGGCTGAGTAATTCGTCATTGCTACAGATTTTTTGTCGTCATGCCAGTTAAAAAGTACCTTAACCTTTACGCCTGATTTAGATTTATCGACAATGGCCTGAAAAAAACTTTTGAGATCTCTGCCGCGGGGTTTGTCATTTATTTCAAGTTTAAAGCTGCTTACGCAGATCTCTTTTTTAGCTTGCTCAACTAATGCTCGAGCCACTGAAAGGTATTGATTATCCAAAACTAGCAAGCCCATTAGCCCCCCTGACTGTTTTTTAGTTTAAGAAAAGCGTCAATCGATCTATCCATCCAAATATCATTGCTGTACCTAACGACTTGTGATTTTGGAATTTCATCAATAAACATTCTGCTTTGATAGAACATTTTTGTTTTGCACATCGGGCAGATTCTTTTTTCAATTAAAGGAGTCTGGCGAAACTTCATAGGCGCCCAGTGCTTCTTTAAAAATTCGTGGATATTTTTGTTTGACAAAACTCCAAACCACCTTGTCCGGTGATAACCTTTTAAGCTTAATATGTATTTCTTGTCTTTATCATTCAATGCCAGCATTGCTGATTCTGTGCATATCGGTCTGTGTATGTAACTAAGCTTATGCCACTTCTTTGGGTGCGTCGCTGCGAAGCTGTAACGCACATCTGTTGTTTTAAGATTTAGGGCAAATTCTTTGTTGAGTAGCAGGGCCCAAACCTTCTTGATCGCTTTAAGCCTTGGCTTAGATATCATGCCTTTGTTAAAACATCCTATCCTATGAAAAAGCACCTCAAAGTGAGTATGCAGCCCTTGATTTTCGCGGCCTAGCAAATGCACGGTTACGCTTGCGCCTTCTACCCCAAGTATGCTGTGCGTTACCTGCCAGGCAAGGTCTTGCAGTTTTCGCAGTTTGGCCTTGTCAAGCCTGCGCTCGCTTATCTCTTTAGGCATGGTAAATGTTAGGTTGCCCCAGGTAACTGCCCAAATAAAATGCTCAGCAGCCCGCATTACGCGCCGGTTGTGGTAGTACGAGTCTTTTGCCCCACATATAGGGCAGTATTCGCGGCCGCAGTACTTGCGGAAGTAGAAATCATGGCCGTTGTCGCACTTCCAGTGTTCTACTGTCAATGAGCAGCTGGCTAGTTTCTCTGCGTCTTCTGTGTAACCGGCAGAAAACAGCCAGTCTTCAAATGAATTCTTACCTATTTTGTCGGAAACGCCTGCAAAATCAGCATGTTGTGATACTTGGTAGTGTGTTGAACATAAGTACGAATCAGGCAAAACCGAGGGCGGTTTGGGGTTCTGGACAGGCATAACTCCCCTTTTTGGTTAGTTTCTAGCAAGCTTGCTTAAAACAGTTATTGAGTTTGACAAGGACCACTTCTAGTTCTTCCGGGCAAGCCACTTTTCCAGTGCACTCTATTTCGCCGTAGAGGCGCGCCAAGGGGCTTATTATATCATCCTTGAGGTAAGCCTTGTCAAGTGTTATTTGGGGCATGCTTAAAGTCCCTTCTGCCCTAAGCGGGCATTGTTGATGTTGTCTCGTCGTGCTTTGGTTCAAAAACCCAGGACATAGGGCAAATGCGCAAGTCTTTAATTGAGCGCATTTGAGCCCCCTCGTAGCAAACAAGGCCCCCCGGGTGCCGGCCAAGCTTAATACACATCCTTTTGGTTAGCGGACATATTCCCATTTTATTTGCTATTTTTTTAAGATCGCTTGTTGACTCATAAATTCGTTGTAGCGCTCTATCTTTATTTCGTTGAATCCAATTTCATTGGCCAGCAGCCGTATACCTACGCGGCCTAATAGGCAGCAGTGCTCATAAGGGTTGCGTGTTTCGAAGTGGTGCCAGCGTTTATTTTCTTTGTCAAAGTAGTAAGTGTCTGGTGTATCTAAATAAAATATCCCTTTATCTTCAAGCAAGTCGTAGGCCTTTTTCATGAATGAAAAAGGGTTCTTGCAATGCTCTATTACGTGAGAAGAATAGATCAAATGGTATTTGCCGGGCGGGTTAAATTCTTCGAAGCGCGCAGATACTACGGGAATTTTGTATAGCTCCATAAGGTATACAGATAGCTTTGGATCTAAGTCAACGCCGAAAGCATTCAGTCCCATCGCGCGAAGGAGTAATACTGTTAGGCCATTACCAGAGCCAGCTTCGAGAATGTTGGGGTGTTGACTATTTTTTAGAGCTAACTCTGCCAGCTTAGCGGCCATGATACCGGCTTTGCGGATATCCCCGGGCCTAAAGAAGAATTTATTGTAAGCCATGTCGTACTTTGGCCAGTCTGCCGGGTCCCGGTCAAAGTAGATTGTGTCGCAACTTTTGCAAAGGATTCGCTGTACGTCATTGACACAGTCTATCCAAAGCATAAATTCAGGCCTGATGTTTTTGCATACAGGGCATTGTCTTTTGATGTAGTCGTTCATCTGTGCCGTTCTATCCGTGCTTTTTCTTCGTTCTTCATTTCTTTTGCAATATCTCTATTGACTGCGCCAATGGTAAACTTAGCAAGTAAAAAAAGTCCGACTAATATTGCTATAAATTGAGGTATCATTTTTGCCCCCCTTTTTAGTTATTTTTTGTTTACGCTTACAACCGCAAATGACCAGAATAGATCTCTTTGGCTACATAGTATAACGTCAAATCCAAAGTCGCTAAGCAGCGTTATAATTTCGCTAGGTTCGAATGAGTGAATATGTTTTTTACAGTTTTCCGGGTGCCAATAGAGCATGTCCGGGTGGGGAAGGTATAAAAAAAGAATACCCTCTTTTTTAATGTGTTCTTTCCAATACTTTATAGCTTGGCCACATTCAAAAATATGCTCTAGGGTGTGAGAGCTGAATATATAGTCGAATTTTTTGGCTGGTAGATTAAAAGCGTGGAATTCATCCGGGAAAATTTTGTTTATGATTTTCGCACCTGGAAAGTGGCAGTCCAGGGTCCCGCCAATGTCCAGTCCCTTGCCTTTACAAAATTGCTTAGCGATAGGAAGAATAAAATCCGCTGCGTGTCCGTGTTTAAGGTAGGTCGGGAAAAGGTGCCCTTGGTACATATAAAGATTAGTATTCATATTGTAGTGTTCCTATTCTATTGGTAATTTTCCTAGTATTGAGCGTGGATAAAGGGAAAGTAACTTTTTTATTGCTTCATATACTTCTATTGGCTGGATTACTTTCATACAGGGTGCAGGGTGTCCTTTGCGGCATTCTGTCCAGTGTTCATAGCATGGTGCGCATTCTATCTTATGCCAAAGAGGAATAAATTTCGTATAAAATTTGTCTCTGCTCTTTGGATTAAACGCGCCAAATAGGCCCACTGTTGGAATTTCTAGAGATGTTGCTATAACCATTAGCCCGGACGCAGGGCCCACGAAAACATCAGTTAGGGCCAGCACCGCCATTGTTTCCCTTAGGTTAGTTCTATGCACAAGGTTAGTTGCGCCGATAGCGTTTGTCTCGTCGTCTAGCATTCTTGTTTCGTAGTCTGTAGATTCGCCAAGCCAGATAACCTTGTAACCGTCTGCAATTAGTTTTTTTGTGGTTTCCTTGACGTACTCAAAAACCCAATTACGATTTGAGGTGCTGCTCTCTAAAGCGATAGAGACTATCTTGTCTGTTCTGGTTGATATCCCTTCCCGTTTAAGCATAGCCTCGATTCTTTTTCCTTCGTCTATCGTAACTACTAGCTGCGGGCGGCAATCTTTTTTATCTTTAGGTAAAGGCAGCTCCCCTGTTTTAAAAACTGTTTCGATAGGATCAAGCTGCTTTTCCTTTCCTGTAGCGACTCCAGCAAAGTCATATACTTCATCCGCGCCCCTGACTAGTGCCTGCATATTCCAGAATTCGTCTTTTACGCACATGTTGCAGTAGGGCACTCCTTGCCAGACCGGCATTACTCTTTCGCTGCAAACAGCAAGAATAGCAGACTGAGGGTATTTTTTGCGAAGTGCGTTTGCGAATGGCATGCACCACATAGAATCACCAATGCCGCCCGTAGCTATAAGTAATATATTTTTTAGCTCGCGGCGTTGACGCATGCGTACCATCCAATTTGGGGTAACATCCCGGCAGCCTTGGAGAATGTGGTATTTTTTCCAGAAGAATTTAGGGCAGTAGGCTACATTAGAAGTGAATAAAACTTCTTCGGTAATTAGTGGCGTCTTTGGTGGTAGGTTGTTAAATTTTTCCCGTGGAGCATATAGTAAATACAAAGGAGACTCCTCTCTATTTCACAGCTTATGCTGTGTGAGCCGTTGCGAATGCGTCTATGTTCGAGACCGCATAGGTTATTACCCCAGGATTCAGCGTATACGCTGCCCCCCAAGAGGCGAGATTCGCGTATGCGGCTAAGGCGCCAAAGAATAACTGGCAGCCTGCGGATAGGTTCGTCGTATAACCATACGCGAACGCGTTGTCCACAATTCCCAGAGCAGTACCCTGAGTGTCCCAAGCAGCTTTGGCTGAATGAGTGCTATATTTTGCGATAGCGGCCGCGAACGCCGTTGTCGCGAAAGCACCAGAGACTACAAACTGCGAGAGGAGACCCTGGCCATGGAAGGCGTTCCAGTTTAAACCTGCTGGCGTCTTGGCGACAATACCGTTGTAGAGTTTGGAATCTACAGCGTCGCCTTTCGCTATACAAGCTATAACCTTCACTTCCTTACCGATAGCCCTGAGTGCTACTCGAACGTATCCCTGCAACGCCTTCATCGGATTTGTAGGCTTTAACCACTGACGTACTGCATGCCGCCCTTTCCAGGGAAAGAATACAATCGCGTCGGCGATCTTGCCTCGTGCCTCTAAAGACATCAAAGGACCGTCAACTTTTGCCATGTTTGTTCACCCCCTTTCTGAATAGCCAATGTACTTGACTATTTTTTTTAGATACCTAATCTTAATTTAAGCTTCCAAATACTAAAGGTTATGCCTACTGCCCTAAACTCGTCCGGCTGCTTATTTATTACAGTGCCGACGGTGCCGTACGTCGGCCTATCCTTGATCGCCTGCGCGTAACCTTTCGAGTATCCTCGACTATAACCCTTGTTATAGACGAGATACGGCAGCCCTACACAGATTACGGCGATCAAGATAACGCCTGCAAAGCGCTTTAGGTTATGCCATAAAATGCCAATAGCTGAAAATGCTAGTCCGTTCATTTTGCTTTCGGAAAATGCTGTTTTATCTTAGCCCATAGAAGCAGGCAAAGTTTTTTAGCGAAGATACCTAGGACAAAAACTAAGATATACCAAAGCATAGATCCCCCCTTTGTAGTTAAATGTACTCTATAATTGAGACGCCGAAAACAACTGCTTCGCCTAGTCCAGGCGATACCTGGGCGATCAGTTGCGATGAGTTAAGGCTTTTTTGGAATGGGTACATCACAGCTACTACGCCCGATAAAACTTCTTGCCACCCTGCGCCATAAAAAAAACACATAGTTTTTGCAGGGTCGCAAGCGTCTATTGCGATTGTCGCTTCCGGGTTAGCCCCGGTGCCTAAAGTAAAATTGTAGTGGTTAATATCTTTAATCACGCCTGCCCCCTTGTTGCCTATTACGGCATTTCCCAAAAGGCCTGACATCATAAAATAATTGTAGTACCATAAAAGGGAATGCCACACAGGGCGTGCGTCGTACCATCGGGCCCTGGTTGCTGCGTCTATATTCTTGAATTTGTTGCGTATTTCCAGCCACCTTGTGCGTTGCTCCTGTTCTTTTAGTGATACTGCATAACCGTTAAGCTGTTTGTTAGGTTTTCGCCAAGGATAGCGCCCGCGGATCGCGTCTCCGGGCATTGCCGGTGTAATAGTGCCATCGTAAAGCGTTCTAATAGCTGACGGAATATCTTGTAGTGCCAATCTCCAAAAAGTAGGTTCTGCGGTCCTCTCGTCTTCGAAGGTGCCCGCCGCTGCGGATGTGTGCTCAACTGCGCAATAATATTTTGTGCTTGTTGGTATATCTTCCGCAAGATCGCCACAAACATAATGGGTGCTGTTCGCCCAATTCCCGACGTCTTGCCAGATAAGCTTTGCCATTTATTCATTTAATTTTTGCTGTCTATTTTGTCGCATACCCTGTCTGCGCAGCGCTCTATTACTTCTATCATTTTCCTAGAGTTGTGATTCATGGTTTCTATGTGGCCGCAGATCTTGCCAAGGTGCCGGTCAAAAATAAAAAATATACCTAGCAGAAGGATCCCCGTAGGGCCGAATTCAATTATTACTTGGTGCAAAAATTGTTCGATCATAGGTTTGCCTGACTTTTTTTCTGTGTCTGCATATTCATCTTACCATAGCTTGCCGTCTGGGAGTTTAAGGGGCGCCAGGCCCAGTTTTGTAAAGTCGATGTACTGTTTCATGAAACAGTGATATCCGGATATGAGGCCTTTCTGTGCGCGGCGAGCAGTAGTTGTAGGAGCTGTATAAGTAAACCCTTCTACTAATGTATCAAATTGTGTATCGGGGTTAGTCGCCACAACGTCCTTAGGTCCTAAGGTTCCTACTGGAGTTTTTGCCGTAAGCGTGGTGCTGCTTATAAATGCTACATCCGTTGCCGGATTACCACCAATGGACACAGTAGCGCCTGATACAAAGTCTGTGCCGGTTATCGTTACATCGGTCCCGCCGGTGATTACGCCTGAGTCTGGATCTATGTCTGTAATTACCGGGGGTGGAATATAAGTAAACCCTTCTACTAATGTATCAAATTGTGTATCGGGGTTAGTTACCACAACGTCCTTGGCCCCGGCTGTGCCTTCGGGCGTTGTTGCTGAAAGTTCGGTGCTGCTTACAAATTCTACCCCTGTTGCCGGATTACCACCAATGGACACAGTAGCGCCTGATACAAAGTCCGTGCCGGTTATTGTAACTTCCGTTCCCCCGGCTATTGGCCCTTCGTTCGGGTCTATTGCGGTAACCGTTGGGGGAGCTATATAAGTAAATCCATCTTCTAGCGTATCTTCGCCAGCAGACGTTGTTACTACAACGTCTTGTGCCCCGGCTGTGCCTTCGGGCGTTACCGCTGTTATAGTGGTGCTATTTACGACCTCTACGTCTGTTGCCGAGGCCCCGCCTATCGTTACAGTTGCGCCAGCTATAAAATTAGTGCCGGTTATCGTTACTTCTGTTCCCCCGGAAGCTGGGCCTTCATTAGGATCTATTGCTGTAACTGTCGGGGTTGGGAAGAGGATCCAATTAACGGTTCTTAGCAGTGTACCGTCTGTGTCCAAAATTTGGCTGCCAGTTGCGCTGTCTATATCGGTTGCTACTACATATGTTACTGTGCCTACCGTAGTAACGTCAAAATGAGCGGCAGAGCTTGCTGTAACCGCGTTTAATGTTATAGGGTTTCCGACTGAACCGTTTGCATTAAAAGTCCCAGTGATAGTAAAAGTTTGGGTGGATGTCAAATGTACAGTTTTACCTGCGTTGATAGTGAAGCCACTAAACGTAGTTGCTCCCGCGATCGTCGTCGTACCATTGAATATAAAAGTATTAGTTCCTGTTATTCCTCCTGTTCCGGTGTTGTTTGAAAGATTCCCTGCCAATGTAACGTTATTTGTTCCGCATGCAAGAATGGTTGATGAACCTATGGTTAGCGTTCCGAGTATGCTCATAGCTGACGTTAAAGTAAAAGTTCCACTTGTTACCGTTGTTACATTATTCCAGGATATTCCATTGGTGGCCAATGAAGCTGATGTTGTGGTGAGTGTGAGCGTAGAGTCTGTAGTTATTACAGTGCCTGCGGTATATGTTAATGTACCAGTGCTATAATAGACCGTCCCAGATATTGTTATTGTGCCTGCCGTGTTTATCACAAGGTTAGTCTTTATAGCCCCACCACCTGACGACCAAGTTCCTGTGCCTGTAAGTGTAATTGTTCTTCCTGAGCCGCCAATTTTTCCTGTGCCTGTGCAAGTTAAACTGCCCTGAACAGAAATATTATTTGTATCTAATGTTAATGTTTGCCCGTCTGATACTGATAAATTACCGCTTATTGTAGTCGCCTGGTTAAGTTCTAATGTAGCACTTGATGGGGCGGTTATATTTGCCCATATGTTAGTAGCGTCAGTAAATTTGGTTGTGCCTGACCTTAGGCTAAGAGTAGAACCTGTAGTAGTTAAAGTTGCCCCAGTTGAGTTAAGTGCTCCACTAAATTTGACCACTCCAGATATAGTAACGGTTCCAGTTATAACGAAGTTACCATATAATCCGCCAGCAGCGCTTCCACCAGGATTTGATAACGTTCCTCCGGTTAATCTTATTGCATTGTTGTCAGTTGATAGACTACTATTTCCGTTGATTGTTAGACCACCACCAACTGTAATATCCTTTGTGCCACCCAATGTAACATCCTGCCAATCAGTCGGTTCAGACAAAATGTTAGTTACTGTTGCTGCATCATTTAAGGTTATCCTTTTGGTTCCGAGTACATTTAGATTATAAAAAGATTTACCCCCCGAGCTTAAAGCCATGGCTGTAGTACTACCCATATTCCAAGTAGAAGTATTCGGAGTGAAAGTCATACCTGCGACAAGGGTAACATTTCCAGTTGTGGTTATGTCGGCATTAAGGGTAAGAGTGTTGGTATATCCTGTGCAGTTAACTATGGCGCAAGCAGAAGCGGTATCTACCGTAACCTGACCTGAATTAGCGTCAAGATAGACCGTATCCGTTGCTACCGGTTTAGTAGTATCAGCCGCTCCACCGCTTGTAGTTGACCAGGTAGCGTCAGCTGACCAATTCCCCCCCGGCGTTCTTGCGAATACTGTTTTAGCCATTTATGTATTTATCTAGATTGAGCGTGTCTCCCGCTGCTTCTGTTGACTTATTAAAAGGTAATTCTATCTTTCTATGGCGGCAAGGGCAAAAATAAATCCTCTGTGTTAAGAGTTGTTGTATTCCTTCCATAATGCTTTCTCCTCTGTTGTCAAGAGTTGCCATGCGTCCCTGGCCTGTAGAAAAAGGGTGCGCTGGGTTTGTTGTGATGTTGTGTTTGAGTCGTGATTTGCATGCTGAAAGCGGGCTTGATTCCCGGAAGCTCTTTTTGAAAAGGTTAGCCTTTTGGCTATTGATCCGTGGGCGTTTTCGCTTAAGAGTGGACCCTTTAGTTTTGCCATTTGTTAATTTTCTCCTAGTGCTTGAATATCACTTTAAGGCTTAGCACAAAAAGTACATACTGTCAAGCTAATCTTACCTAAGTCTTGTTTTGTGCTTTTCTTACTGCTTCTATTTTTGCTATGTCTGCGTCAATTAAATTTATGCCGTCCTGGAAGAAGGATATTGCTTTCTGCTTAAATTCTTTTAGTCTGAGTAGGTTTTCCAGTGATGTTGTTACCGTGACGCCTGACGGGTGCTTTATGCGCATGCCTTCTTTGATGTATTCTTTTTGCATTTTCATTTTTTCCCCCATGTTAGTACAGATCTTAGTTTTTTCTATAAAAGTTTTGGGCCGCCTCTAACCGGAAGCACATATAATGTATTGCTTGCTTTGTCCCCCACATGAGTAAACCCCTGCAGGAATTCAGTTAGCCAGGCGTCTGATGTTACTTCGCACCATGTAGTGCTAGCCCAATAAAACCAAATCTTGACAGAGAAGAAATTTAGATCTATCTGCTGGCCAGTAGGGTTGATAAAGAAAAGTGAAGTTAGCTCTACTATATTTGGAAGTTTCCAGTCTGTATAGCCCGCATAATCTAAATTAAGGCAGGCGTCGATGGCGGCTTCCCAATTCATTACTTGTGCCACTCCACCAATGGCAATAGGCGCCGGGCAAAGGTCTGGATCTGCAACCCACATACGCCCGGTAACTGTATCTAATACAGTTCCGTCTCCAAGTGCTATAAACCGCGGGCCCGAAAGAGGAAAGCCGATTTTTAAATCCCCATCGTCCCCATCTGCCATCTTTAAAGGATAGCCTGAATTAGGGAGCCCCGGCCAAGGAGATAATTGAGGAAGAAAATCTAGCGCTATTTTCCTGAATGCCTGAATAGGCGTCGTCTTTCCCATTTTTAGTTTAGTATTTCCAAAGCCATTTTGGGCCCTTACCCCACCAAGGTACTAATTTACCCCGTACTGGCCGGATATACCCTTTTTTGTCCCTGTTCGGATCCCATGTTTTTCCACCGGTTGAGGCGTCGTTTCGGAAGTAATTCTCACAGCCGTAATTTGTTGTTGAGCTTGAAAAATAGTTGTCATCCTTGGTATTCTTGAATCTTTGTTCGTTTATTGCAGGATGTGCTTTGCTAAAGTCTGTGATTGAGTCTAGTTCTTTTGAGTTTGGCATTCTCCAATCGCTATGCCCTGCATAATTTAAAGCATTACAAGCTGCTAGTGCGTCAGTCCAGGTCATTTGTTCAGGAAAACCCTCTACGCCCCAAATGCCGCCTAACTCAGAAGGATCTGCTATCCATTCTAAACCGGTGTATCTGTCATATTGTACGTTTGGATGGATTTCGTCGAATCGGGGCCACCCCACAGGGAACGGTATTTCTTGATCCCACCAGGCGTCGTCCCCGTCAATATAGCTTATCGTTGCCCCTGATACTAAAGGGGCTGCTGTTTCGACTAGGTAAACTATTAGAAATTTGACAAAAGCCCTAACAGTCCATACATATATTATTTTATATGCCTGATACTCTCCAGCCATTTTAGAGCATAGCCTTTAATTGGTCTTTTTGGTTCTGAGTTAAGTTTGCATATATTCTGCTTGCAACTCCAAATTTTATTCTTTGTATAGAGCGAGCGTCAGTGATGAAATCTTTTTGTTTTCTTTGGTATCTTACGCGTGTTTTTGCGCCTATAGTATTGAATGTTAAACATCCCCCCAAAGTTCCATGCGCTGCCATGCTGAATAAAGGGCCTTTTAATTTTGCCATTTGTTTACCTTAAGCGTTAGCCTTTACGTATTCGCCAACATATAAGTTATACCCTGACATTTTGCCTCTTTTGACTGCTGTTTTGTGATATGCCTGCTTTGTGGCGTCTGGTAAAACATTTTTCCAGTTGTATACGGCCTGCGCTAAGGCAGTGCGCGCAGCTTCTCCTTGCGCATTATTTATCGATGATGGGACGAAGTATTTGTATTTATCCTGGTATCGTTCGCCTAGCAAGGCGCCATAATATCCGTTGCCTGGCCGGACCCTAAAGATTAAAGCTTTGCTTGTGTCGCTGCCTGTGCTGTGTTTTAGGCTATAATTTGAGAGCCTGAACCTTCCGCGTACAGCGAACCCTAAAGGTGCGCGATGAATAGATGTTTTAAAGTTCGTGAATCGTAGTTTCTTATCACCAAACAATTCTCCCGCGAACCAGGCCTGACCAAATTTTGGCATTGATTTTTCCTATTTTTGAGATCTCAAATTGTCTACATCTATACCCATGCTGGCAATCCCGCGACTAAAGTTAGTACCTGGCCGTTACTGCCTTTTGGCAGATGTACCCAGGCGCCGCCGCTGCGGATTATTATATCGCCGTCTGCCGGGCTTGCTATATCTAGCAACGCGTTAAGGCGCGCTGCTACGTCGGCATAAGATCCTTTTGGTAGTATGCCAAGTTCATTTAATGCCGCAACCAGCTCTTTTTTTAGTTCGTTGTAACGCGCGGCATACAGCCAGTCAAGATCATCGACTCTGTCTGGTAGATCCCCAGTCACGGGGGTTTCTGTTGGAATTGCTGCGGGGTATTTTGGCGGGACGTAGCTCATAGGTAAAGTATAATCACAAAATACAGGTTTTGTCAACTAAAACCTTACCTAACTAATATCTGCTTATACTGTGCTAATGATTGCGCTGCTTTGTAGCGCAATGATTAGCCCCACTTTTTCAATCAAGGCAGTCCCCCGCGATTTGCTGCGGGGGTCTGCCGGTCATTAAAAGAGTGCAGCGAAAAGAAAAAATAGTAGTAGTAGGCATTAGCGGCTGCACCCCCCGCAAATGTGAGGGGGGGGCGGCCGCAATAGGGGGGGGAGTTTTATTTAGGGGTTGTAAAACAATCATCTTTCAGCCGTCGAAACTTCTGCGGCAGCTCCCCCCAGTTTTTGGGGGGAGCGAAGCCGCAAGTAGGGGGTGCTCCCCGCAGCCCGCCCCAGCGGGCTTGCAAGCCCGAGTCGCCCCAGCGACGAGGGCGCCGCAAAACCACCCCTGAAAACCACGCAAAGTGCCCGCCCCCCCAAGCCAAGGCAGCAGCCGCCTGCCGCAGCACCCTGCGAGCTGGCGAGCAGGGGCGG
>Ga0315289_10008822_pt1 | contig 14548 bp, 15 predicted proteins | sample YL17G11_40_MG_FD_203452 | JGI IMG/M metagenome (GOLD analysis project Ga0315289, IMG submission 203452) | Sediment microbial communities from Yellowstone Lake, YNP, Wyoming, USA - YL17G11_40 | ecosystem: Environmental > Aquatic > Freshwater > Lake > Sediment | place: USA: Wyoming | collected...
GTTGTTAGGCCCCTCATCGTAGTTGAGAATCACTTCATCGGTGTCAAAGAGCTTCTCAACAATCACCACTAATCCCGCCTAAGTATCATGCGGATCGGGGGATAAGATTTTGGCAAGTAAAGATAGATATTGTTTGGGAGTCATAATCTCATAAAAAAATAAAGAAGAGTTTAAAATGCCGTGACGATTACTGTGTTGGATTCCGGGAAGTATCGAGGGAACTTAGCCTTCTGTGCTGCCTGTGACCAGGCGCCACGCCACTCAACATACTTGTCGAGGGATTTGTCCGAGGTGACCACGAAAGTATAACTCTCGACCACACCCCACGGGTTACCCCAGAAGATCACGTCGAAGCCGTGCTCTTTACCGTGCTCCTTCATCTTGTTGAAGTATTCGTTTAGTTCTTTGTTAGGTTCATTAAGAGTGGCTTCGGTGGCTGGGCAATGCGATATGTACATGTGCTTCAAATTCATTTTCACCATTTTTTATATGGTCCCACCTATATTTCATTGAAGGTAGAACCAAAATTGAATGTTCTTGACCATATATATATGATTTTGTTAATGGGCATGAACTACTCCACGATACACTAGGAGACAGCGCGTATCCAGTGGGTGGAACTCAGGATAAGGTTATGGAGGCGAGAGGGCGAAGCTGTGAAGGCCCTATTATTTTTTCTTTGTATAGGATAACTTCTTACGGATTATTTTCTCAATATATTTTCTAGGTTTTTTTGGTTTCTCGTGCCTCTCCTCTGGTATCGCTGTCAATGTTATACATAGAAGATGAGGTGGAGCCGAGGATAAGATTATGGAGTGAAAAAAAGAAAGGAGTGTTACTTGATTTCAAATTCCTCTATGCAGCTGCCGTCGGGTTTCGTCCTGAACTCTACCTTCCCAGCAACGCTTGGGAGAATCGATTTGATCCCCTCATACTCCTTCAGGGCCATAGCCTCACACAACTTACCGATTTGTTCGTGGCTGAAGTCGCTTGCCTTGAATCCGTCGTACATTGGGCACCTTGAAACTTCGTACTTCACTGAGTTCCCTTTCTCGATGACCTTGAACGTAGTGCAAAACTCAGTCATCATCCGGGAGTTTAGTGATTTAAGTACCTTGATGTCTGGCTTAGAACCCCTGCTCGCCTTCTTGACCTCTTCACCCAGCTGTACGCCCATCGGCCAGCCTTGTTTGCCGTGCATCTCTACGGCCTTCTCCCAACCGAACTCTTTCACTATTCCCTGGAGTAATCCTCCGTAGAATCCCATCATCATTACAGCTGCATTGTAAGCCTCTTCGCTAATCACGGTCCCACCAAAATTTTTTTTGGACCCATCAACAGATTTGCTGTTTACCGAGTCTAAATGGTTTTGCGTATGTGGCAATATAATAGTTCCTCTAAGCTACTGTCGCGCGCACGACGCCTGTGGCGGCCACCATGTAGTAGGCGGCCTGAATCTCAGCTAGGTCAACCATACAATCACTGGTTACAATCAGGTGGAAGTGAGGATAAGATTATGGAGGGAGGTTTAGTTCAGGCATTACTTCTTCAGCGAAAAGATGGAGGCATGAGTATCAGGGAATGGAACAAATAATGTAATGAAGCTCTCTACCCCAGCGGCAATGTATTCGTTGAACCTTGACGCCACAGTCCTCGGAGAACCGATAATGAGCGAAAACCCCCTTTGAAAATCAGTGGTGGCGGCAAGTCTTGAAGCCTCTGCGTCCGACTCAGCCAATACGACAACACTCCAAATAGACTTCCCTATTTCATCCACATCCCGACCATACTTTATGCAATGATTATTGAGAAGATCCGCCTTCCTCCGGAATGATTCAGGAGTCGGCTCAGGTAAATTCCACAGATCAGCGTATTTTGCTACCACCCCTAAAGTAAGGGCTTCTCCGCCTCCACCGATCATAAGCCGAGGGTTCCTAGGCTTCGGACAACCACTCACATCCTTGACGACGTAATATTTGCCTTGGAAGCTGAAGCCATCCTCTCGCCACATTCCCTTAATGACTCTGACAGCTTCCTCCAGTTGCTTTAGCCTAACCTTATTTGAGGGAAAAGGGTAACCATATTGCTCATAATCAGGCTTATGCCAGCCAGCACCAATCCCTAGTATGAATCTTCCTCCCGTTAACACGTCCAGTGTAGCCGACATCTTAGCCGTAAGGGCCGGGTTACGAAAGTTGTTGCATACAACCGCTGTGCCTACCTTGTGCTTTGGGAAGATCGCTGAGATATAGCTAATCGTAGTCATGCCCTCTATGACGTCTTTTAGTTCTGGTCCACGCGCGGTCGCGACTTGTGTGAGGTGGTCTGGTACCCATATGGAGTCGTAGTGTTCTCCGACTTCTTTCAGATAATTGATGGTTCTTGACGCGAACTCTGCTCCTCTGCTGCCGTCTTCAGGAAAGTCTCCTATCATAAGGCCAAAACGAAAGTCACGCAATACTTATCGCCTCCTTTTTCATGTAAAGTATGAGCGTGAAGTGAGGATAAGATTATGGACAAAGATCAGGTCTTGAGTTCGGGATGTTCATCCATGTACTTTAGAAGGCTTTTACCGAGATACTCTGTCTCACTTGCCAATCGAGGATAATTCCATGCCTTTCTCCAAGGTTCAATTATTGGTTCAATCTGTTCCCAGAACTTCTTGACGTCTCCAGCCATGAGTAAACTGACGAAACGTAAATCGATCAGCTTCTCCTTGACGAGAACACCTATGCCTTCGTAGAAACGGATCATTGTTCCGAGTGATTTGTACTTTTCAGGGTTCTCGAGAACCTTTTTCTGAAAGTCAATATAGTCTACCCAACTTGTGTTACGTATGTCTGTGGCGGCTTCATGGAACACTGCATCACTCCAGTGTTCATACATCTGCATGAAGAGCTGTGCCTGCCTGGTCTCAAGGGTTGCCCTCATGTTCTTTTGTGAGGTTCTAAGAGTTATCGTGTAATAGATGGCTGCTATTGTTACGCTTGTAGCCGTCACTAACACTCCTATCGTCTGAACATCCAACAACAATCACCTAAATTAGTATCGTGTGGAGCTGAGGATAAGATTATTGAGCAGGCTCAATTCTTCGGTTGAACTCGCGGTGGGGAAGCCTGCTCAGTACGCGGTGAGCCGGTGGCTTCTACGCTTGGTTCTCTGGTGGTTCTGGTAGCACCTTGGGCAGTAGACGGGGCGGCCCGCGGCCGCGGTGAAGGACGCCGTGAACTCGGCTCCGCATTTCGCGCATCTATGCCCGGGTACCCTCGGGGCTTCGGTGATGGCGGTGTGGTTGCCCTTGAGCTCGGTGATCTGGGTGTTGGTCATGGCCATGATCCGGCTCAGATCCTTCATCTCCGCGGGGCTTACGAGGGAGATGGCTGTGCCCTCGGCGTCCATCCTGGCGGTCCTGCCTATCCTGTGGAAGTAGACCTCTGGGTCGGAGGGGATGTTGTGGTTGATTATGTGTGTCACGTCCTGGATGTCGAGCCCCCTCGAGGCGACGTCCGTGGCGACGAGGAGCCTCAGCCTGCCTCCCCTGAAGGAGTCCACGACGCTGTCGCGCTGAGGCTGGGAGAGGCCGCCGTGGAGGGCCTTGGCGTCGTACCTCCTCGCGGAGAGCATCTTGGCGAGGCGGGCGGCGCCGTGCTGGGTCCTGCAGAATATTATGGCGCGCTCCACCCGGTGCTCGTCGAGGATGCTGAGGAGGACCCTGAACTTGTCGGGCGCCTCGACCTCGACGAAGCGCTGCGCTATCTGCGGTAGGGCTATCTCGTCTCTGCTGACGATTATCTTCTCCGGGTAACTCAGGAATTCCCCGCAGATCTGCATGACGTTGCGGTCAATCGTGGCCGAGAACAGGCTCGTCTGCCTGTCCCTGGGGGTGCTGCTGAGTATGCGCCTGATGTCATCTATGAAGCCCATGTCGAGCATGCGGTCGGCCTCGTCGAGGACGACGATCCCGGCCTTACCTAAGCTCAGGGTTCCCCGGGAGAGGTGGTCCAGGATGCGCCCGGGTGTACCAACCACTATGTGGACTCCCTGTCTGAGCGCCTTTGCCTGGCGCTGCATGGAGTCGCCGCCGTAGACGGTGAGGATCTTGACCTCCCGGTACTTGGCGAGGAGGCTCATGTGCTCCGTGATCTGGACAGCCAACTCACGTGTCGGGGCGAGGACTAGGCCCTGTACGTGTTTGAGGTTGGGGTTCACGAGCTCTATCATGGGGATGCCGAAGGCGGCGGTCTTGCCGGTTCCGGTCTGGGCCTGGCCGATGACGTCGCGGCCGTCGAGCAGGAGGCCTATCGACTGGGCCTGGATGGGTGACGGAGTCTCCCAGCCCATCTCCGTGATCCCTCTCATGACCTCTGTGCTCAGGTGTAACTCGTCGAAACAACTTACCCGCATGTCTTCGTCTCCTCATCACCGGAATTCGACGTGTCATAATCGGGAGCTCTGGGGCTTCGAGTTTAAACATGCGGCGGATTCTTAGTGACTACCCCATTGGGCGGTGGGCGGAATAAAAGGGTTTAGGTAAAAGAATCGGGGATAAAATCCTCAGTATTCACATCAAGTTAATTTAATCCGGTCTCTGTGATTGGTCGGTTTTATAATACAAAATTGTCAGGTGGAGCTGAGGATAAGATTATGGAGACGTTCGGTGCTCCAACACGCTTTAATTCGTTATTCTACGTTCTAACTACTGGTTTTAAGAAACCCTGTATTGTGATTTGAGATCCGTCTTGGGGTGTCCTCTCTTCTCCCTTATTCCCGCCAGCACATTATACCGGTACTCCAAGTAAGTGGTAAAATTTTCTAATCAAGTTAGGATTAAAAAAGAAGATAAAATTATTAAAATAATGATACTTATTACCCCCACACGCGAGAAAATCCATATATTTACAATATTATCTTTAAAAAAAAACATGATAGATAAAATAAAAAAATGAAGGATATTTCAATTAAGCTATTATGTGAAGACTACAATATTATTGTATTTCGCATTGCCAAATGGACCATAGTATTCAAACCGGAATGTGTATGTGCCAGGTTCAAAATTATATGCGTCAAACTGATAGTGATAAATAACTGATAGCCAATAGACTCCATTTTCATCTAGATTTTGCCACACCAACTTACGCAAATGAACTTTTTCGCCATTAATGTAGAGAAGTGCCTTAAAATCTGAAGTGTATGACGCAAGTTCTAATCCCGTCAGTTTAACCATGCTGTGAGAATAGGATACGCAACCTACCCAGCAAGGTGCTGAATGGGGGATTTCACAGTAGGGAACATTATACCGTATTCTGTATCCTTCAAATTGGAAGGGAGGAGGGAGTTCAGTTTGGCCAGCATAAATGGGGAAAACGGGTAAGCAGAATAGAAGTAAAACAAAAAGTAAAAACTTTGTTTTCATTTTTACACCCTCAAGAGTGTAATTTAATTTGTATTTAAACTAATATTTAAAATATAAGAAACATTTTTTAGTAACAAAAAAAAATATGTTCGCCCTATTTCACGATCCTCTCGCTTCAGGATTAAAATAAAGTATCATTAATTTAATAAATCCGACAAATTCTAGGGTAATCAGGTGGAGCTGAGGATAAGAATATGGAGGAAAGACTATTCGCTAACACTTTAAATGTATATTTTGGGTTCCTTACGGACAGCGAATATCTTACCGAGCCTCTCAAACCTCTCAAGAGAACTCGGACTATCATCGTAGTGAAGACTCAGAACACCCTCAGGACAAACACGCGTACAAGCCATACATCGAATACAGAGCCCATCATCAACCATCTGAGGGTCGATACTCAAAGCGCCAGTCGGACAACTAGAAACACAGCTCATACACTTAGTGCACTCCGCTGCTTCTGAGAAGACCACCCAGCCGAGCCCCTTCGCGGTCTCCACAGCCCTTCTATGGTACCCAGAGGGGAAGCTCTCAACCATCTCCTTGCTGAACCAATCCCGTAGGAGTCCCGAGGTCTGGATCTCCGATGGACCCGAGGATAGCTTATCTCTAATCTGTTCACCGAACTCCGCAGCGATCTTCAGGTCCTTTTCATCTGGCCTTCCTAGGGCATATGGGTGGCTCTCAGAGGCCCACGAGTGTTCAGCGACGAAGGATGCGCTGGCTAGTATCTTGAATCCCTTGGCTCTGAGGATCTTGACCATTTCCTCTACACAGGTTTCGGCTGAGCGGTTGCCGTAGACAGCTACGGGTATAGCCCACCTCCCTCCTCCTTTGATTCGATTGAGTGGATCAATCATCGGCCAAGGCGGTGATCCATGGTATACGGGTGATCCCACTAGGATGATGTCTCCTTCGACATTTCCAGTGAAGACATCTCTTTGGGGAGGTAGTGTCAGATCTATGTCGGTAGCTGAGGGTAGGCCAATGTGCTCTTTTATGGCTGATAGGATCTTTCGAGTTGTGCCAGTTGGGGAGAAGAATAGACTTTGTACTCTTTGTGCCTTGGCCATTTTATCATCATGGTAAGGATCATCTTGAAGTGAGGATAAGGTTATGGCCTCACACACTTTTTTTAAACTAGAGCTATAATGGGGTACTTTTAGTAACCCAAAAAATCAAATTGATCGAAGCAACAGTAGACGATGAGGGTACCAAATGGACGCGTTGAGAGATCATCTGGTTAAATCGTTGAAGGGCGGGCAGGCTTTCGTGCCTTTCGAGAAGGCTCTGGCGGGGATCAGACCGGAGCTCAGAAATGTCAGACCCAGCAAAGAGCTGCATTCCATCTACGAGGAGCTGGAACATATGCGGTCAGCTCAGAAGGACCTCCTCGATTTCGCGCTTGACCCGGATTGGAAGCCCCCAAAATGGCCGGAGGATTTCTGGCCTCAGCCTGGTCGAGAGCTGTCAGATGAGGAATGGGATAAGACGTTTAACGGGTTCTTCAAGGAGTTGGACAGGGCGATTAGACTGGTCAAGGATCCAAAGATAGACCTGCTATCCGACGTTCCTCAGACCGAGAACACCTACCTGCGGGAGGTCATGCTGATCATCGAGCACAACGCTTACCACCTGGGCAAAATCTTGGACATCAGGAAAGCTCTTGGTAATTGGAAGTAGTCGTTACCAGGTGGGCGAGCGTACTTAAGCAATTAAAACGTGCGTGCGGAGACGCCATCAGTCTGAGCGGTACCTGAGCTCTACAGTTATTGTCGATAGCCTTGGTGGGATCAGAACTCCTGTGGGTTCATAGTCCTGATCGAGACTAATGCCGGCTTTTCCTCAGCATCTCCTTACCTTCGCGGGCTGGTACGCGCTTAAACCCATGTGCTTTCTTCTTCTGTCTCCTCGATCCATACGAACGTGAGAGTCAAAACTGGGTGAGATCCAAGATGTCGCCTTATTCATGGATTGCATCGAAGCTTCAATCGTCTGATCGTGTTTTTTTGCTGCCAAGTTGTTCATTGACATTAGGAACGTCTTTTTTCGTATGATGGTGGATGCTGTATTATATTTGGTAGTCCGGGGAGGTTTGAACTCTTGAAGAGTACAAAATCCACATTCATAATCTTTTAGTGCATTTTTAACTTTGGTTTGTGATCAATATCTTTATTAAGCAAGTATTGCATTTTCAGCAATATATTAACATAAAATTTATATGACACTAAATATTGGTTGATTGTCGTAGTGCAAAATGTTGAAGAATCGATCTTGGGAACGACCTAAAGATTGGAAAATTTTAGATAATAAGAATAGAGAAAAATGGAATGAAATTGCTGATCATCTCGAGCAGTTTTATAGGGATATGAGAACCCATAGGCATATCAACACAGGCCTTAGCTCGTATATGACGCCTAATGAAAAACTTTCATATCACAATTTTTGTAAAACCCTTGAAGATCAAAATAAAATATATGATGCAGCAAACATGCTGTCAAAAATAGCTGCATCTGAAGGGGGAACTAGAAAGCTAGTAGAAATTACTCAGGGCAGGCTTAACGAAAAAGATCTTCCCTACATTTACTTATCGCAATTTGCATTTGTTTTAATTTTAACATTCGAATCTAATCTAAATATACTTAAAAAAACATTGACTACGGATAATCTTACAACTAAGAAAGGAAAACCATGGCTTAAGTCAATAGAAGAAACATCTCCTGAGGTTTTTTTTGAATTATTAGTAAAATATTCTGAAGGACCGGTTCAATATATTCAAAATATGATTTTTCAATATAAATCGTTACGAAACGCATTTTCACATGGTTTATTTTGGTATGAAAATGAAGGTATTTGCTGGCTTGATAACGCAAATTCTTCAGATACTCATTCTATACAATTCGGAGAATTTTTACAGATACTACGAGAACAAAGTATGTTTTCGCAATGTTACTTATGGGTTACTGGTAAATTGATTAGGGAACGATTCTTTGAACCATGATAGGTACAAAGTGGTAGCCCGGGTGAGATTCGAACTCACGTCTAAGGGTCCAAAGCCCTCAATCCTTGTCCACTAGACGACCGGGCTCCAACTAACCCTAGCCACGCCCTCACCCTATAAACATTATAAAACGGACAGCCGACCAGAACCCAAGCCACGCTACCTCTTGGTCTCCTGAGCTCCATCAGAAGGTATTTTAACCAGAAACAAGCTTGGAACGCCGACAAACTTGGGAGAGCTCAAATCGATCCAGAGGAGTCACCTGAAGGGCCTCGCCCACGACCTGAAGCCTGCGGTCCAGATGGGGAAGAACGGCCTGACCGAGGCTGTCGTGCAGACGATAGGCAGGGCTCTGGATGACCACGAGCTGATAAAGGTCAAGTTCCTCAGCCACAAGGAGGAGCGGGAGGAGCTCTCACGCACCCTCGCCGAGAGGACCGGCTCGGAGCTCGTCGCCGTCATAGGAAACGTCGCCATCCTGTACAGGCAGGCGTCAGAACCCGAGAAAAGGCAGATAACGCTGCCCCCGGACTAGGCGCCCTTCACCGCCCTGAGCACCCTGTAGCCGCCTCGCCTGGCCACGACCTCGACCCCGCCGTAGGCTTCCTCCATCAGCCCGGCGAGGGTCCTGCCGCCCTTGTTCGACTGTACGACCAGCTGGAGGGAGCCACCGTCCCTGAGGTGGCCGACGGAGCCTTCGACGAGGGGCTCGACGACCCTCCTCATCCCCGCTGAGATCGGCGGGTTAGAGATTATCACATCGAACTCCAGCCCCTCGACGGGCTCGTAGAGGGAGCCCTGAAGAGCCCTAACGTTTCTAGCCCTGTTCCTAGCCGCGTTCTCCTCCGCGAGGGCGACGGCCCTGGCGTTGATGTCTGTCATCAAGACGCTGAGTCTCGTGCTGAGTCTCGCGGCCACGATCCCGATCGGACCGTAGCCGCAGCCGAGGTCGAGGAGGGCGCCCTCTGTCGGGAGAATCACGGATTCTATCAGGAGCCTCGTCCCCGCGTCGATCCTCCTGTGGCTGAAGACGCCTGAGTCTGTGAGGAACTCGAGGCTGAGCCCCCTCAGCGTGCACCTGATTAGCCCCGGCTCCGGCTTAGAGGTGGGCTGCTCCGTGAAGTAGTGCTCGGCCACGGCTACCACTTTTTAGGGTACGTGCCCCTGTGCATGATGACCCGCTCCGGCGTAGCAGCTATACCATGCTCGACCTTAGCGATCTCGCCGCCGTCCATCTCGGCCCTCATGAGGGCGACGGCCTCGCCCCTCTGGGTCATCACGGCTACAAGCCCCTTCGCCTCCATCCCTGACGCGAACCCGAGGATTCCCGGCACGGCAAGCTGGGCGCCTGTGCAGATGGCCTCGACCGCGGAGTCCCTGACCCAGATGTGGGGGAGCAGGCCCAGCGCATCCTCTATCGGATGAATTATCTTCTTGAGCGGCGCCTCGTCCCCCTCGCTCCTAAGGTCGAGGGCGTCGGCGAGGTCGTAGAGTGTCACCGCCTGGTCCTCCGTGAACGGTCCGCTCCTGACACGCCTAAGCTCGTGCATGTCGGCGCCGCCTCCCAGGACCTCTCCGACGTCCGCGCAGAGCTTCCTGATGTATGTCCCGCTCTGGCAGCTAACCCTGAATAGCCAGTTCCTGCCGTCGCCCTCGAGGTAGTCTATCCTGTAGATGGTCCTGGTGCGGAGGCGTCGGCTCACCGCGGACCTCAGCGGCGGACGCTGGAAAATCTCCCCCTCAAACATCTTCAGCGTCTTCACCAGCTGGTCCTCCGCCACGTCCTCGTGGGTCCTCATTATGGCGACGTACTCCTTCCCCGAGTCGAGGAGGGCCTGCACTATCTTCGTCGACTCCTCAAGGCAGACGGGCAGGACGCCCGTGACCTTTGGGTCGAGGGTGCCGCCGTGACCAACGCCTTCGATCTCCATCAGCTTCTTTACCCAGGCGACGACCTCGTGGCTCGTCGGGCCAGGAACCTTGTCGATTACGAGGACGCCGCGCTTGATCATCTGCTGGAGGTTACGCTCCTCCGGGGGCAGGCCGAGTCCCCTGTCGTAGTCCTCCTCCGCCTTGACCGTCACGGTCCTCTCGATCTCCCAGGCGGGCTTCTCCGGCATATCGATCGCATCCTGATAGCAGTACGGCTCTTTAAGCATAGTGCAGGGATGCCCGTCACCGCCTGGCTCTGGCTAGAGACTGCTCGGGTTTCTCCTCCTAGAAGGCCGATGAGTGCCTCTTCCTCGCCTTCTCCCTGATGAAGAGCCAGAGTGCAGATATGTAGAGGGGCATCCCGATGATGAAGACGATCAGCCGCGGGATCTCCACGCCGAACAAGGCTTCGTCCGCCTAAGCCGCCTCCTGACAGGCCGCTTGAACTCTTCGACGCGGATAAACGCTAAAGTCGAACAGACTCCGGATATACCTATTCGGGGCTAAAATTAAATAGTTCACGGGAAACCTTCTGAGAGGCATCGCCGGTGAGCGTGTCCAGGGAGGCTGTCCGACGGCTCCAAGTGGAGAAACAGGGGGTCGGCACCTACCCGACCAAAGTTGGCAAGGAGGAGATCTTCAACGCCGTCGACGCCGTTGGTTGCATCCAGATCGACACAGTAAACGTCGTTGAACGAGCACACTACCTCGCCCTCTGGACTAGGCTCGGACTGTACGCCAAGAAGGACTTCGATGACCTCGTCTACGTCGACAGGAGGCTCTGGGAGCACTGGGGTCACGCCGCCTCCATAATGCCCTTCAGTGACTATCGCTACTTCATCCGCTCCATGAGGCTGAGGGGAGAGGACTGGGCCCAGGGGAGGGGCTGGTTCGGCGACACGGGCAGCAAGCTTGTCGATCATGTCCTCGAAAGGATCAGGGAGGAGGGACCCCTCTCGTCGAGGGACTTCGAGGAGCAGGGGAAGAGACCACACCAGGGCTGGTGGTCCTGGAAGCCATGCAAGGTCGCGCTTGAGACCCTATTCGCCGCCGGCGTCCTCCTCGTCTCACGCCGCGACAACTTCCAGCGATACTACGACCTCGCCGAGAGGGTGATCCCGGCCTGGGTCGACACGACCGAGCCCAAGGAGGAGGAGAGGGTGAGGTTCTTCGTCGGCAGGACGATGCGCGCCCTCGGGGCAATCAAGCCCAAGGATATCCACGGCTACTACCACCAGTGGTGCGTGAAGATGGAAAAGGGAGCCAAGGAGCTGCAGGTTCTCCTCGACGCGATGGTGGCCGGCGAGGAGGCCGTCAAGATCAGCGTCGAGGACGAGAGGCAGCCATACTACTGCACGGAGAAGGACGAGGGCAGGCTCAAGGAGCTCGGGGATGGATTCGCATTCGACGGCGTCAGGTTCCTCACATACTTCGACAACCTCCTATGGCACAGGGACAGGGTCGAGCGCCTCTTCGGCTTCGAGCCAGCGTTAGAGATCTACGCGAAGCCCGAGAAGAGGAAGTATGGCTACTATCATCTCCCCATCCTCTACGGGGACCGCCTCGTCGGGAGGATAGCGCCGAAGCTCGACAGGAAAAATGGGACACTTATCGTCCGAGGACTATGGCACGAACCATGGTTCAGGCCTGACGAGGAGTACGAGGACAAGTTCCAAAAGACACTTGAGAGCTTCGCAGAGTTCAACGGCGCCGAGAAGACCGAGTACGCCCTAGAAAATTAGGGGGACTAGGCTTCCTGTGTCCTAGTCTTGAGCTGGGGCTCCCCCTTTATACTCTTGGCGAGTTCTATGGCCGCCTTAACGACCTCGTCTTCGCCGTCGAGGAGGAAGATCTTGGAGCCCTCTCCGCCGTCTATGCCGCCTCCCCCTATCGGGATGATGTCGACCCCGAAGAGCTCCTTGAACGCCTCCATCTCCGTTATGACGGCGCCTTGGACGACCATCATGCCGCACTTGACGCCCATGGCGTAGTCGACCTTCTTCATCCCCATCCTGGCAACTACGTCTGTGAGGCTTATCGGCACAAGCTTCTCGAGGCCCGCGGCGATTATCGTGGTGACCCCGTTACTGGTGAGGTAGCCCCAGGCTGCGCCTATCGTGCCTCCGCCTGCTCCTCCGAGGAGGACGCCCGCGGCGCCGAAGGGGTCGATGGCGTTGGCGCCCTTAATGAAGACGTCGCCGGGCCCCATCTTGGCGAGGATCGGCGGTAGCTCCTGCGTCTTCAAGGTCTTGAGCTTGCCCTTCTCGAAGACGTGGTGATCGTAGCGGCCCTTCGCCTCGGTGATCAGGAGGCCCTCCCTGGTGACGACGCCGGCCGTGAACATGCCCTTGTCCTTAACCTCCTTCCCCGTGAGCTCCTCAAGGACGTAGGCGTCTGTGGTGCTCGTGCAGACGACCACGATCCCCTCCTTCATCGCCTCCTGGACGATGTCCATATGGGCTATCGCCTTCGCTATCAGCCTCTTCCCCTCGGCCGGGGTGAGAACAATCTGGGCTAACAAGCGTTATCCTCCGAAACCTGATGGTAGGTAGCCCGGTCGGTGATAAAAACTTAGCTAAAAGATGGGGGAGGGAGCCCGCCTCACACGATGTTCGATCTTCTCGGCTAACTTCGACGCGTAATACCATAATCCCGGGCATAATATCTCAGTTCGGTGCGCTCCCGCCTCACCCTTCAAGCAGTATATTTAGGCAAAGCGGTAAGTGGTCCTCCAGTTGGAATGGAAATTTACTCGGATGATACAACCCACCCGGTTGCGTTGACCAGGCTATTATACCACGGTCTGCTCCGAGATGGCTTCGGCGAAGATGTTCCCGAACTCCGTGAGGCTGATGACCTTCATCTTGCTCCCCTTCTCGGCGTCGATGAGCCCCTTCATCTCGAGGCGTGAAACGATCCTGCTGAACCTGTTCCTGAGGGTGGAGCTGGCTGCCTTGTAGCCGAACCAGCGGATGACGTCGCTTATGGACTCGGCTTCGCCGCCGTTCTCTCGGAGGAGGATCAGGAGCCTCTTCTCGCGATCCCACTCCTTCTCCTCGTGCTTGCTGCTCGGCTCGAGCCTGTAGCCTGGGAGCTGTATCTCCATCGGCTCCCTGCTCTGCTGGTTCCTGGCGGTCTCGAACCAGCGGCTGAAGGCCTCTTCACCGGGCTTCCCGCTGACGTACCACGCAGGCTTCACGGAGGGGACGCTGTAGACCCTCGCGTTCCTGAACATGAGGGCTACCGTGAGGGCTACTCCCTGGGTGATGTTCGTGGTGCTGGTTATGTCCATGAGGACCTCCTCCCCATCGCGGCGCGCGGCCGATATGACGCCGTAGATCGCCTTGAATGCGCTCCTGTGGTCCATAGGGTCGTATCCGACCATGACGGGGTCGAGTATCTCGAGCTTGTCGCGGAGCTCCTCGGCGTTCTTCTTCGACATGTAGCTGAATACGACCGTCTCGTCACCGGCCTCGACGTCGCTGTAGAGGAGGTAGAGCCTGGTTATGCCGTGGTGCTTGCTCCAGTACCTTATGCCGTCGAAGGGGCGGCGGAAGTGGGTCCCGACGAGGCAGACGATGATTGTCATCCTGCACCCTCTTTGACTCTTCAGATTTGAATAAAGCATATCACATCAATAGTATTTAAATTATTCCTGATATAATGCTAATGATAAATATCATTGAATTATTTTGGGACAATCCCAACTTATATATGTATTTTCAGATAATTCTTTACATCGTTATTCGAAGTATTATGGTCACGACAATCATCTTCAAATAGAACGATTCGCGACTGTTGATACACTTGTAGTTAGTGTTCTCCATCGGAGGCCTGAGACGTGACGGATTCGCCTGCCAGAGTGAAGGTCCACTCCCTTCCGGACTGCAGCAAGTGTGAGGAGCTTAAGAGGTGGCTCACCGAGAGGGGGATCGGCTTCGAGGCGAGGTGGTTCGACAGCGAGGCCCAGACAGAGTTCGTGATGAGGAACATGTTCGGCAACCCGCCTTTCCTCGAGGTGGGGGAGAGGGCCGCATCCTCCGAGGAACTCTTCAGGGACGGCGCACTGAACGAGGCAGCCGTCAGGGAGGTTCTCGGCGTTTGAAGCGTGTCAAGGAGCTGCCGATGGGACAGACTTACATAAACCAGTACTCCAAGGCGGAGAGGGTCTACAGGGGGATGCCGATGGTCAGGACGACGGACGG
>Ga0315289_10008824_pt1 | contig 14547 bp, 26 predicted proteins | sample YL17G11_40_MG_FD_203452 | JGI IMG/M metagenome (GOLD analysis project Ga0315289, IMG submission 203452) | Sediment microbial communities from Yellowstone Lake, YNP, Wyoming, USA - YL17G11_40 | ecosystem: Environmental > Aquatic > Freshwater > Lake > Sediment | place: USA: Wyoming | collected...
TTTTCTGCTTCAATACGAACAGATTCGGCCATCTCTGATTTTAATTTATCTGCCTTTGCTTTAGTCAAAGCGAGTAGTTCTTCCTCTGCCTTGTTCAATTCCTCATTACTCATTATTTTTCCTCCTTAATTTTATTTATTCGTTTCTTCAAATATGCAAGTCGTTCTGCATCTTTGCAATCACATTTCTCATCAGCACCGCTAACGGAAATTTTCTCATTACATTTGTTTTCACATTTTCCATCTTTACACTCATGGTTGATAGCAAGACCGCAACCCTTTGTACTATTGCATTCTCCTTCGATACAGGTTGTGAGTGCCTTCGGGTAAATATCATATAAACAATCAATCATATCATCATCCTTGAATCCATATGATTCGGCATTGAAATTTAAATCTTTTGCCCTAACCCGTTTTGATCTAGCTATTATTGACATACTAACATTTGGTATCTTATTGGCTTCTTTATTAATATCAATAAAAGATTTCCATGATTCATATTTCGGTGAATTTTTATTTATATTCACATCCATAGAAATTTCTTTTGTTTGATCATTTGCTATCGCATTATTTTGATAACCAACAATATAATCAATATTCTGACGTTTAAATGGATATGTCGTATCAGGATATGATGTTCCCATGTGATTAAGATCGTGATATGTTCCGTTCCATAATGAAATTGTTTTTTTCAATGATTCATATGGAACATAAACATTTTTCATCATTCTATCTCCAACTACTGCAATGGCTTTGAAAGTTACCCATCCCTCTTTTGGTATTACGGATGTTGAATCAGTTGTCAATATTGGTGTCAATGGTGCATTCATTTCTACAATTTGTAATGAACATTCGAATGTATATTCTTTTAGTTCGTCTTTTTTTTCTGACTCGGTTTTCTTTTGATGTTGTTCCCACATCGAATGGCAAATTGCTGCTGCCTGAGAACTATCTTTTGCAGTTCCTTCACTAATTACAATTGGAATACAACGTGAAATATATTTATCCTTTTCCTCTCCCTTATCTGGTGTCGGCATTTAATACCCCCTATTTTCTTGCAAGTTTTTTAAATCGTTCTGCTTGAATTTTTGGAACATGGACTGATTCTGCTAATGATACAGAACCCATTGGAATTTTTCCTTCTGCGATTTCTTTTTTTGTTATTTCTTTTGAATTCATCCAATTATTTACATGCCATTGATCCGGTTGTTTAACATATGGTTTTATTTGTTTTCGTATTTTATCAGAATTTTTACATATTTCGTCAAGGATATAAAAGAATATATCACGATAGGCCGTATCCTTATAACATATCCAAATACCCAATTCGCTTAAATCGGTGACTATTCTTTTTTGATGATCACATTTTATGAATTCTGATGCATCGATGATTATATCAGAAACAGTTTTAATTCCTAGATTTCCACAATTTTGCATATCATCGTGAATTGCTTTTGAACTTGCTGATTCGCCGAGTTTTTTTCTCAGTAGATATATTGTCCATTTAACAATTCTTTTATCTGCTTCACTTAAAATAATTTCCATATCTATGACTTTTCCTGTTTTACTAATTGATCAAGTTCTTTTTCCACGACTTTTATTTCTGATTCGTCAACATCTTTCGATCCAGTTCTAATACCAACGATCTTTTTTATTTCAAATGGTTTTGTTTTTTCATTTAGCAATTTTGAAATACGAAGTAATGATTCAACAAAGGCATCCCTTCTATATTCTAATGTTCCTGTAATTCCCTGTTTAGCAACTTCGAGTCCTTTAATTTCATCATCAACGTGTTTTAATACTTTATCCTTATCTGCCTCTGCATATGAAAGTGTTCTAGTTACCTGTATCATAACTGGTAATTTTAATGTTCCCTTAACGACCTGATCTCTACGTACTTTTAATATGAATATTGCTGCATCATATTGTGCCTGTTGTTTCAATAGTGTTGAATAGGTATTATTAAGATTAACCATTTCTTGTAATTTTTCTCCATCCTGTGTCGTAAATGGATTAATATCAATTTTATTTTCTTGTGGTGCTATCTCCAAAACTTTCTTTTTATGTGCCATTTATTTCACCAACTGTTTTACTGCATCCACGAAAACATTTAATTGACCTTTCGTGAAATAAACTTTTTGTCCTTTGTCACTGATTGAATATTTCCGGCCTTCTTTTTTAAATACAGGACAACATTTTCCTGGTCTACCACAAAGATTATATTCTTCCATTTTTACATCTCCTTTGCTACAATACTTCCAAAAAATGTACTATTAATTATTGATTCTAATTCTGATAATACCTGATAGGTTGCTGGTCTCATAAATGGCCGATATGCCCTCTTACCACTTGTGCTTGTTATACTCAATGGATTTTCTTCCGATCCTACCGGCATACAATAAGTTCCAAATTCATTATAAACAGCATATGGTATATCACAAACTACTTCGTAATTACCTTCTCCAATTTTAATAACTCTAATATTACTTTCCATTTTTTCGGTATCCTCTGGTGCTAATTTATATGCTATCTGTGCGGTTTTTTGTGCAATTTTCTGTGCAACCTGATCTACTTTTTTTTCACTCGTTATTTCTTTTAAGAATGTTAGCAATTCTTCAACACCAACGCTAGTAACAAATACCATTTAATTATTCCTCTTTATTTGATTTCTTTTCTTGTTCGGCGAGAATTTCCTCACCGAGTTTGCGTTCTTTTTTTGCGATTACTTCTCTCATTTCTTTATATGAATCGATCATTTCTTGTCTCCAATTTTCTTGTTGATCGTGTTCTAATGTTTCTGTTACTGATTCATTAATCTCTTGTTTTTCTTGTTCTCGAGTAACTGGTTTTACTAATCTATCTGGTGGTGTCGGAGGTTGCGGTTCATGCGGTGGTTTTGGTGGTGGAATATCTGGTGATTGAGGAATATTTTGTGTTACTATGGGTTTTGATTCAGGTATGTTATTTGGGTCTAATTCAATTTGACCTTCTGATATCATTCTACGTGCTTCCTCTATTGAAATAATTGGTTGTTGTGCACTTCTGGCATTTACGGCAGCAGCAACCCGTTTTCCAAGTAAATCTGCTTCGGCCATTTCATCAATATATGTAATTTCCCAAACAAAATCATATTTTGTAAAATCTCTGGAATATGCTACTGCAAGTAAATCATATAATTTTTGAATGAGTGGTGTATAAACCAAATCTTGATTATCTTTAATGTCTCTATAATAATCAGCAAATCCTATTTCAGCACCAGTTACACGACCAATTTCAACTCCAAGTAATACCTGACGGGGTATAATCAATGCAGCAGAAATTGCCTCAGTTATATGGTCATAAAATGGTGTTGGATTTATTGATGCCGGATTTGTTACTTTTAAGTCATATTTTTCTGAGAATGCAAAATAATTTGGATGTTGTTTTAAAAGTTCTAGTGCTTTCTTTCGTTCCGATTTCTGCATACCCTGTTTGGTTAATATTTGCGTTCCATGTGAAAACCATTTCAGAATCTCACCGGTTGCTATATCGATATCAGCACTTGAAATAAGAATATTACGAAGTATGTCTACCTTTGATACACCAAATGGGGTAAACGGGAGATCGATTGTTTTAACATGAAGTAGACGATCTGGATGAATTGGAAAATCCTCTCCCTTTTTTGAATTGAAATAATGATAATACATTTGACTATCTTTACCATCTGGATAGTATACTTCTATAATGTTTTCTGGATTTAATACAATAATATCAAGAGGTTCTGCACCTTCCGGTATTTCTGTTTTTAATTTTCCTTTTGTATCTGGTTCTAAAAATTTAATTAGAAGATAACCATCTCCCCAAATATCTGCACATATTCCGGCTATTTTAAATTTTTTTCGTATCTGGCTTCTTCGTTCAAATGATTTAACTAAATCCAAATCCTCTTTTGGAACTTTTATACCATCATCTCGTTTTAATGAAAACCAAGCACGAAAAGTATCTGAATTTTTCTTAATTGTTCCCTTCATAAATAATGCGGAGTCTAATGCTAATTTTCTTCGTTTTTCTGGTGTTAATTCTTGATCATATCTTGATCCATATTCAGGTGGAAGTGTGAGATCATCTTCGATTGTTTGTTTCTCTTGTTCTTTTGTTTTTCTGATATATTTTGTTGCAAATTCTTCAATACGATCTCCAATTGTCATTATGACATCCTCTTTCTTAACCATTTACCACATCCGAATTCGGTATCATCAATTATGGGATCATAATCTGTAACTGCATAACGAAGTGAATCTACCGCATGATCGTCATCTTTTAATGGTGTTTCACCATCACCCTTATAACGATATGATAATAAACTTCTAATAAGATTTATACATGATGGATCGATCATTATCCTATTATTTTTAAAAGCAGATTGTAATTTTGCTATTCCTGGAGATATTGCATTATTTGCATATGAATGTACTTCGCCATTTTCAAATCTACCAATAGGAACACCAAGATCAAAACATTGTTTTACCAAATCAGCAGCAGATGGATCACAATAAACTTTTGTGAAATTATATTTTTTATGAAGTTGTGCAATTAATTTTGAAGTCTCAAATGATGATCTTTCGGATTCATAGTGTTCTTCGATTATAAATAAATTATTTTCCTTTGTTCGCATAAGAACGAGAATGCAACACGGATCACGAATACCCCAATCAACACCTGCGAAATATCTATCTATATTATTAAAGTTTTTTACATTGATAGGTCTAACGTGTTTATCTTGATTAAAAACCTTATAGATTTGACCAGCGAATGCACCCCAATGTCCTTTAAGATATCTACGAACCCAATCGGAGTCATAACGAGATTCCATACTCTTTATATATTCCTCTTGGTTTGGAATTAAAATATTATCATATGTGCTAGTATCTACTACGAAATATCCTGGTTTTTTATCCCTATAAAAATATTTATGAATCCAATGATTTTCTGCACCAGGGTTTGTTGCTAAAAGACCAAAGTGGAAAGGCATATTTTCTCCTCGAAGTCTACCAATAAGTTGTGTCATAACACCTTCTGGTAGATCAATGGGTTCATCCAAACAGAACCAATCCAAATCTTTACCCGCAAGATTTCTTTCATTATCACAGGATCGAAACCAAATTTCTGAACCATTATAAAAAACTATATTCATCTTTCCTGGTGAGATTGTCATTGTTGCCAATCTAACTGGTATATCATTCTCATTCAAAATTTCTTGATATTTATCTATTTCTGTACAAAATTTTCTAAAAACCACATCTCTAATCTGATTATATGTTAATGATCCAACAAATCCTATGCTACCTGGATAATCTAATGATGCTTTAATTCCCACATGTGCTAGTAACATTGTTTTCCCTGCACCAAAAGCACCGCTATATAAACCATAGTTTGTCATTGCCTTTCCATTATCCCCTATATTTTCCATGAAGATTAAATCAAATACCTGTTTCTGTTTAGGCAAGAAATCTCGTGGTCGTTTTAAAATAAGTTCTTCTATTTCAGTCATATAATACCAGGCCTGGTCAATTTGACTGTTATGGATATAAAAATGTATCCTCACTTATAGTGAAGATTGAGGTTATTATATTTTTCATCTTCCTCTTTTCTTTTTTTATCTAAAAATTTTAATATTTCATTATCTTGTTTTGGATTACCAATTTCATTACTTTTTATTTTAATGCCTAATTTTTTTCTATTTAATCGTTTTAAACGATATTTTTTTTGTATTTCTCTACGAATTATGATTTTGCAATCAGAACAATATGTGGAATAATTATCTATAAATAATCCACATCTTTTACATCCTTTCATATTATTCCTCATATTGATTTACTTTGATCCTTAACAAATCCTTCAAGTTTTTTATGCAATTTTTCTAATATTTGACAGTCCTTTCGATTGTGATCAAGAACATATGCTAGGGCCACCGGATCGCCTAATTTTGCTCTCATCCAATAATTTCCTTTAATATGATTCTTTCCTCGTATTCCCAATGCAGCACATGCAGAATCTAATGAACTCCTATGCAATCTCATTTTCATTTTTACCATATAATAACAATCTTTATGTTGCAATGCACCAAATGGTAAAAAAATTAGATTGTGCATCATTGCACGAGTACGAATAAATGGTATATCAAACTTGGTTCCATAGTATGTGATAATTTGATCATATTCCTTTAATGCCTCTATTAATTCCTTTAATATTCTCTTATCCAATGTATAATTATTGATATCCAATACCGATATACAACCTTCTCGATATTCTTCTTTATCACGAGTTTTAATGACCCAAGTTAACATATAATCAAAATTTGCGGTAAGTCCACCAGACTCAATATCGAAATATCCAATCTTCTTTTTACCACGTTTTTCTGTTATATAACAATTTGGATGCGTTAGATAAGAATGTTTATGTTTACAATGTTGTATAGCCATCTGAATTAATTCTGCTTTCGTAAATCCACTCAAATTCATATTTTTCAACTCCTTTAACCATACATCGGTTTTTCATCTTTATTTTTATCTGATTGTTTTTTATGATTATCACCCGTTACAATATCTGCAAGTTCTTTTAATTTATCTATTATTGCTTTTTCAGTTTGATAGTGTTGTAAATCACTGTCCTGTATTCCTTCTACTATTGTTATTAATTTTAATTGTAGATTTAAAAATTCATATTTTGTTACTGGTCTTAAACATGTTAAATAAAACCATATTCTGGTTCTTAATTTTACAGTACCAACAAATAATTTATTTTTATTTATCTTCTTCACCTTCTTTCTTTTCATGTTCATCGATTGTCGATTGACCATCACCTGTTTTAAAAGTTGGTTTTATTGTTTTAACAACTGTTGGTTCTCCGAATTTTATAATATATTGTGCCTTATTACTATTTGCCGTGATAATTTCTATTTCTCGGAGAGTTTTCTTCATTTTTAATTTACTTTCCTGTGCTGAATCAATCTGACTACTAATTTTACAACGATCTGATGCTGATCCGGCATCCTTGAAATCTTTTTCCATCATTGTTATCCTACCATTTATTTTTTTAATTTCAGGATGATCTTCATATTCCAATTCAAGATCGGATGGACTTGTTTTATCTTTAAAACGTGAAACAATTGAAAGTAATGTTGGTTTAGAAATATCTTTATTATATTTTTCTTTTAATATAATACCAATTTTTGATGGACTTGTTTCATTTTCTTCCAACATAATTTTTTTAATAAGACTTTCTATTAGTGCTATATCCTCTTTTGATCGTCTGGCCATATTATATACGACTCCTTTCTGAAATGCTATTCTTAATCGTTTCATCAAAAACTTTAATTAGTTCTTTTTTTGTCATTGGGTTTTTGGAAGCAATGATTATTAGTGTATATTTATCTATTGTTTTAAGTTCTGTATCTTCCTCGTTTATATCATAATATATTGTTTCTTCAACATGGTAATTTATTGTGCGGTATCCTATTGCAAATTTTTTTAAAAACATGTGTAATATGATTGCAACCTCATTTAAGTCCAGATCGAAATATATTTGACGTTCTATCATTATATATCGCCTTCTCTTTTTTGAAGGATTACTCGTTTTATGCAGGTAATTCTATTATCAACTGTTATATACGGATATCCCCTATTATATTTTCGTGTATCAATTACAATAGAATATTCAATATTATTATCTTTCAATATATTTTCAAGATATGAAATAAATGGAATATGTAATTTATTTATTATATGTATTTCAATTTTCTTTTTTTTGATCATTCTTCGATACTCCAAGATTGCGATCTACCCATTTTTTTTCCTCGTTTCGAGTATTCGGTGTGTTCAATTCCCACAGTAATTTTGAATCGCAAATTATGCACAATAGGGTATTTTTGTTCCATATCATAATTCCTCCACATTTGGAACACCGATTCATATTCTTGTCTATCATCCATTATTTACCTTCCTTAACGCATTTTTCTAATACACAACGATGAATTATTGTACCATCGGGAAGTTTTTTTTCCATATAATTTGAACAAGATAAGCAATTTGTCATTTTATTCTCCTATTGTATCTATTATATCATTTCTACTATATAAGGATTTCTCCTATAGAATATCATCAGAATCCGAATTTTCAGTTTGTTGGTTAAATTTCTCTTTTTTATAGTTCATATGACAATAAATACATCCAAATAGTATTTTTTTACCATCTAACCAGCATTTTTGTCGTGGTTCTCGTTTTCCACACATTGGACATTTTCTAATAGACCATCCTAATTTTGGACCTTCAATAGACTGTTGTTTACACCAAATACAACCACAAAGAATTTCTTCATCCTTTTTCCAATACTCAAATGATCCGGTTATCCATCTTCCGCATATCGGGCATTTGCGTCTTTGTCCATTTAATGGCATAATTCACTCTCAATATATGTTTCGAAACATTCTCTGCATTGGTAAATTTTTATTCCATTCCATTCCCATATGGCATAGTGATTTAAATGACAATATGGGCATTTAATTAGAACTGGAAGATTGCCATCAATTTCCTTTTCCATCTGCCTTTTTTCTCCCATATTATTTTTTTCATCATCTTACACATAACATCTTGTTGCAATGCTCTTTGATTGGGGTGTTCCTTTCCCCACGAATCTAAATCAACTGTTCCAAAATCTTCAATAGAAGTCGCAATTGCCAATGAAATTTTTTTATTTGTTAGGTAAACATATCGTTTGCAATTTAAACATGATTTACATTTACACAAATCTTCCCATCCACATTGAATTTTTATGCTCTCTTTCTTATACACCAAAGTTAACACACCCTTATGGTTTCATCTGGATTTTTTGTTATTATTCCCTGATCAATACATTTATGTATAAATTCGATATCAAATCCTTCAAGTACAAGTTCTCCGATTGTCATCGGTTCTCCATGCATTTCAATACATGTAATTAAATTTTTTATGCGATCAGATAATGATTCGTAAAAATCTAATTGTTGTTGCGGTGAATTACCAATAGTTGTTGATACTGATTGTTGGTAACTATCATTCTTTATTACAACATTCATATATACATGTATTCTACCGGAATCATTACCATCCGATACTGTCGTTCTCATTGAATAACAACCAGGAAGTGCATCTTTTAATTTTCGTGAAAACCAAACATCATTTATCGTTGCAATTTTTTGATCCTTACACCAAGCTGCATAGATACGACTCATATTGCTTCTTGTAACTGTTGAACCTTCACGATATTCAAGATTGTCTTGAACGAATCCTTTAATCGGGTCTGCTTTTCTCTCATATGCCATTCTATTTTCTTCTACTGTTTTATTATATGAAAATTTGCCATTTACCTTTAATCTTTTTAATCCAATCATTGCCCAATTGAATAAACCAGATAGTTCTTTTTCTGTTGTTAATTTATCAATTATATTCGGGTCTGTTCCTGGTTGATTATCAAGAAAAGTATTTGGAAACGTGATATGAATCATACGACCCCACATTGCATCACTGGTATCTTTAATTTCTGGTGGATTATTACAAGCATAAATAAGTTTTGCAAAATTAATGAATTCGAATGGATGACCAAATTTATATTGTGCCATGATCGAATCTCCACCGGATAATCTTTTGATAATTCCGGTATCCTTAACCATATCAAGTCCAATATCACCAGAAATATTTGCGAGTTTACCAAAAAGTTGTGCTGCATTGAATTCAGATTCAATAAGATCGTGAATTGTGGCAGATGAAATATTCTTTTTACCAATAAATGAACGTATAATACCAAGTTCTGTCGATTTTCCATTTCTACCATTACCTATTAAAAAAAAGATTTTATGATATTCATAACTTGGATACATGCAATAACCAAATAATTCTTGAATTATTTCGATATCTTCTTTATTATGAACTTCTCCCATAAATTTCAATATTGCCGGACACTGTGCATCCTTATTATATATAATATTCATCTTATTGGTAAAATAATATTTCTTATCGTGCGGTAACAAAGTTCCCGTTTCAATATCGTAAATCCCATTCTGTAAATTTATAAGTGTTAAATAGTTATTTAATTGTTCTCGTTCAACTAAAAGACCTATAAATTGTTTTACGGCAGTAACAACTTCTGTTATTCTTTGATTTGTTGCCTTATCGCCAAGAACCTGTCGAGCAACCGCTTTTACAAATCGATCCCCATCATCAAGATAAACCCCATCATTATATCTATAAATTTCCGAATCCTTCGAATTAATAACAATAAATCCACGATTAATACCTGTAAAATTCATGGTGTCAAAATTATCATATATGATATCACCGGCCAAGGTATTTGGTATAAATTTATCCTTATTAAAATAAATATTATTCTTTACTCGTATCTGATTCACAATATCAGTGACATCCTTAGAATTTTCTAGATTTTCCTCATCTGTCATTAAGTCAACTCGAATGTTTACTATTATGTTATTCATTGTTTATATTATTTTTGTCTATATTCTACCCATACGAATAGTACGATATTCCTTTTCGGTTAGTTTTTTTATAATTCTTGCCGGATTGCCATATACAAGCGAAAATGGGGGAATATCATGGAATACCATTGATCCTATACCGATCACGCTACAGTGACCGATTCTGACCCTACCTGTGACACTTGAATGAGGGCCGATCAAAACACCCCATCCAATTGTTGGAGAACCCCCCTTCCTCGATCCTAGGGTAACTTGGTGTCCAATGATACAATGTCCTCCGAGAATGACATCCTTATGTACGACTACTCCGATGCCACCATGATTAAAAATAGTGCTAAATGGAACTTTACATTGAATATCACGCTTAAGTAGAATTACTATAATGGTATTCAGTGTTCTTGATAATAATTTATTCAATTTCATTATATACCATCTAATCGTACTCGTAATCTATCTAATTTAATCCGTTTCCGTTCATCTACGGCCTTATCTCCAAACATAATCCGTAACTGTGCCATCATTATCGAAACATCTGCAATTTCATCTATCACATCATCGATATTACTCCCATTCTTAAATCTCCCCAGTTTTGCCAGTTTCACAATAAGTTCACCACATTCCTCTATCGCCATCTTGATCTGTGCTTCCTCACCCCAAGACTTAATGGCCCGTTTAAAAAGAACTTTATCCCCTTCTATTCCAGTTCCCACGCATTCATCGCAAACTTCCCAATCTTTCACCTCACCATCGCGCCACATTATACCACCCTTACCCCTACATTTTGAACATATTATGGCATCTCGTTTATTATAATTATGTGTTTTTCGTAATGCTGCATCTAATGCTGATTCACAGAATCCCTTACCGTTGCACTTTACGCAAGAACCACCTACACCATTGCAATACGGACATTCAACTGGCATGATTATTCCTTACCTGTTTCAAATAATGATCTATAGTGACATGCATCACAAAGACCAGTTATTAGATTTATTGTTCCCAAAGACCCAGGTTTACCACATATTTTACAAATAATCAATTCTCCCATTATCTATAACCTTTTATATAATCTATAAATACTGTTATTTGTAAAGATAACATACAATCCGAATGCAACCTGTGCTAAACCGAATGCCAAATATGGGGTTACGGCCAATAGTGCCAGACCCTCACCGGTCAAGAATACGCCCATACCGAGATAGAACTTATCCCATGTGATATGAATCATATTGTTTCGTTTCGGAGATGTTATGACTTTACATGATGATGGTTGTTTTCCCTTCAAATTACCCATCCAGGGTTGATATGTTCCACAAAATCCCCGATCATTAAAACACCGATCAGAACACCACCCTGCCGTCACCGACTTACGCACAACTTTCACGGTTATTTTTTTTCCTTTAATTGCTTTCACAGACATAGCAATCCAATAGTCAACATGACCGGACCATAACTTTGCCGGATTTCCACATCTAACACAATTTGCCGTTTCTCTTACCATTTTATCACCATGTTTTGTTTCACATTTACTATGACGAAATAAATAACAATCCTCATTGCATTTTTTATTTTTATCTTTCATGATCATTCCCCAAAGATTAAATATCTAATGTATTAGGTGGGCCGGAGAGTTGTCGGGCGATCAAAACCACGTAGGGTTATGTCACACTCACCCACACTCCGGCGTGTGATCCCACCTATAATGTACTATATAACCCATCCTTTATATGGTTTTCGCCTATCCACAGGTTTCTCGGAGAACTTTCGAATATATCATAGAATATATGATTATTATTGTATAATACATAGTAAGTGATATAAAATACAGAAAATAATAATTAATGGTGCTACTATTGGTCTCCGAATGGTCTCCGAGGTTATTTAGTGGTGTTAATGGTGGTGTTATACTGTGCAGGGTATAATTGTATACCATTTTTACCCTGGCAGCCAGGAGGGAAATGTACTATATCTGCCATAGTAACCATAGTATATTCCTATCTAATATGCTATACAGCTACCCCCTTTATATACTGTTATACTGTCTTTATATACTAAACCGTTCTGGTGACTTAAATTAAGAAATACTATGGTTACTATGGTTACTATGGTTGACGGGAGGGTTAAGTCTCGTTAATTTTTTGGGGTCAATCTAAACAAACCTTTATATACTAATTCATTTTGTTACATATTCTGCGATATGCTGGTGATTAACCCATATACCGTAGAAATGATGTCAAAAGTAAAATTAATTACCGATCCGGTCAATATAGACGAAAACTATATATAACAGGAGAAAAACCACTTTAAATTGAAAAATCAATTTTACCGGATAATTCCCGATCGGGGCATTAGCACCAGTATTTTACCCAGGTGTACAAACCACTACCCAATCGCTCATTTTTATTTTGCGGGTTTTATAATATGGGGTATATATTAATAGATTTATATTAATAAATTTATATTAATCAACAGATATAAATCATGCCCGATATTTTTATTTCGTGATTAATATATTAATATTATTATTTAAATTCCAGGATAAAAACCCCGACTAGCACTTTTATTTTAATATTTTTATAGTATGAGTTATATAATTAAAGATATATATTAATACTTATATATGAGTAGATACTTAAAAATGAGTAGATAAAAATTTACATTACTCTCTGAGACCATGCAGAGAACTATACATTATAGTACAGAACTGTACATTATAGTATATTATTGTACATGTATTTATTAACTTAAAAATGAGTTGTTACTCAATTATGATAAGTAATCATTTAAATTATTTGCGATGTTATCCCAACACATGGAGGTATAATTACCTTGGTCAAAGGATAATACAATATGTATTGTCTCATGTGAAATGGTTTCTATTATTTGTTTTAATGGCGTTAATTTATATCTAGGGTTTATTAAATTATATTTAAATAGGAATATATGGCTTGTTTTATCTATTGTAAAACCGTAACATTGGGGAGTTATATATTTAAATCTTTCTTGAGCATCCTTTTTTGTATACTTTAATGTTAATGCATTTAAATTTTTATTTAATTGTCTATATTGCTTATTCTTATACTTCGGAAAGAAGGTAATAAACCATTTCTTATTTATATGTAGTTCTATATTATCCATGTTTTAAACCTCCCCGTTCTTATTCTTACTCCAGAGGTACTGTATAGCCTCCTGTATGGTGATTAGGTCGGGGTTATCGTGTCCTAGAGTCTCGAGGGATAGCATCCGGTAAGCCGTTATTTTCCCGTCTATTAGACAGAGTAATTTATCTAACTCGGTATTCATATTTTAAACCCCCTTTGGTATTGGTATAAGACTATTTGTTTTTAAGTATTCAATACTCATAGTTAAATCCGTTGTGATCAACATACCAAGGTGTTTATTATCAGTAATATTAAACACTAATATACCACACATTAGAGGTATTATTTCATATTGTTTACCCGTTATACCCTGTGTTATAATTATTTTATTTGTTGTTGTGGTCGTTTTTTTATTGGTCATGTTCTCATATCTCCTTATATACTCTTGGTGTCATTATGTCATTCCTTTATATACTATTACTCTTTTACCTCGGAATATATGCCATTATTCCAAATAATTTTAACTTTATTTTTTTTTAAGAATTGTATCATATTCTCTTTTAATTCTTCATATGTTCCGAGTAATACTGTACCATATTCATTTACTATATTTAATTCATCACGTAATTTATTTTCAGTTAACTCCATGATAAAAAATCCGTCATTCCCCCAGAATACACATTTTTGTTTTTTCATTTTCTTATACCTCCATTTTTTTTATTTTTCTTAAACTATTATGTATATGATTCTTACTCAAATAAAAACTATAATCATGTGAATCTTTAAATTTCGTATTGTTTAATTCTGTTTTAACATAGCACCATAAACAAGCTTGTATCTGACAGGGTTTAAGTAATAGTTCTTTCGAAAGATTATTAATTATTGTCTGTATATGTTTTATGTCTGTTAAATTAGGTTTTTTTCGTTTACCGTGGATAAATAG
>Ga0315289_10008826_pt1 | contig 14545 bp, 22 predicted proteins | sample YL17G11_40_MG_FD_203452 | JGI IMG/M metagenome (GOLD analysis project Ga0315289, IMG submission 203452) | Sediment microbial communities from Yellowstone Lake, YNP, Wyoming, USA - YL17G11_40 | ecosystem: Environmental > Aquatic > Freshwater > Lake > Sediment | place: USA: Wyoming | collected...
CACGATTTGTAAATTTATATTCTACTTCTGCGTTTGGAAAAGTTTTAATGATTGCAAACTGCATTGTGAGTTTGTACAAATCCGTGTCTAATATAGACTTTATAATACCTGCGTTTTCGTTCATGTTTTGATTGTTTCTAATTGATTATACGAAAAATTAAGAAAAAAGTTACTGCGTAAGAATTACGCCATATATAGAGTGGAATTTTTCTACCCAGTCATTCATTGATTTCTCTGTATCGAAATACCAATTTAAATCTCCTTTTATAGTATAGAAATAAACTCTGTATTTAAATGAATTTTCTATGTGAATATCATTTGAGTCGTAGTCAATTTGGATTTTACCAATAGGCTTGACTTCAATCAAATGTTCAAGGTTTATCATTGGATTATATTCAACTTCCTTTGTGCCTCTTCTTATTTTTTCATATGAAAATTGAGGACAAACTAAAAATCTAACTGTGTTTACGAAATTTGACATAATTGTAACTTTTTTGATATTTATAAGTATAATACACATCAGATTTAAGAAAAATAGTATCAGAGTCAATAAGTAAAGCACTAAACGAAGAGGAGATTAGAGTTAAGCTTAGTATTGATTTACCTAAAGATATTTTGATCATAAAGGATATTTTAAAAAAAGCTGGCTATAAACTTTATTTAGTTGGTGGTGCTGTTAGAGATGCTTTGCTTGGCAAGGAGCCAAAAGATTTTGACATCGCTACAAATGCACTCCCTGACAAAATACAAAAACTATTATCTCCTTTTTATAAAACCCTAGAAACAGGAAAGGCCTTTGGAGTAATTAACGTGTTAACTCCAAGCGGAGAATATGAAATTGCTACATTCAGGAAAGATGTTGGCGCTGGTCGCAGGCCAGATGCTGTTGAATTTACGACCATTGACCAAGATGTTAAAAGAAGAGATTTAACAATTAATGCCTTGTTCTATGATATTGATACAAAAGAAGTTATAGATTTAGTTGGTGGTATTGAGGATTTAAAGGATGGAGTTGTTAAGACTGTTGGCAGTGCAGAAGAAAGATTTGGAGAAGATAGATTAAGAATACTTAGAGCAATTCGTTTTGCTGGAAGGTTCGGTTCTGATTTGGATCCTGCTGTTGACGCAGCTCTTAAGAAAAGCAATAGCTTAGAAGGAGTTTCTGGAGAAAGAATTAGAGATGAGTTTTTAAAAGGAATTAAGAGCGCAAAAAGCGTTAAACACTTTCTTGAATTATTACAAAGATATAATTTATTCCAATGGATATTTGGCTCTCTTTTGGTTAAAGAAAGAGGTATGCAATCTTTAGACTTAATTGAAGAGAGGGATGTTCCTGTATTGCTTGCTTATATGCTTCAAGACAATAGTGTTGATGTATTAAGAAAAGAGTTAAACGCTTTAAGATATTCTCTTGTTGAAGTGGCTCAAATTAGCTTCTTGGTGGCTCTTAAAAGTCTGACTCCTGAGAATGCTATTAAACTAAAGAGGATGCAAAAAAACTCTCATGTTAGTAATGACCAAATCAGAAACTTTGGTAGCAGAATCGGCTTGTCTTCTCAATTATTGGATGCTTTTGAAAACTTTGAATTTACTGTTGGTAGTCAGGAGTTAATGGACGCTGGATTTAAAGGAAGAGAGCTTGGCGCTGAAATTGACAGACGAGAGACTGAAAATTTTTGGGAACTCTTAAAATAAGCCTATTTATATTAGATGGTTATATTAGAAAACATAATAAGACAAGAGCTAAATAAAACTTTCTTACTTTGTGAAATCAAGATTGATATTGATGATATAAAGAAAAGGGGTTTCGCTGATCAGATTGGTCAAATGTATGCCACTAGCCTTAAGCCATTTAAGCCAGTTAAAATAACTGGAAAGATAGGTGTAACAGGAGATGAATATAAAAACATCACTCAAAAGTTGGGCATAAAAAATGTTTCAAGCGATTATGATGGAAGTTATTTCTCAATAACTCTTAAAAATGGGGATGTTATAGAGATGTTTAGGAATACAAATCCTGCCTACGCTTATATAGTTTTAAACGGAGTTGAGTTGTCTTATTTGACAGATTCAGGTGTTTTATTTAGAAAAAGCATGCCAGAGATAGTAAAGCAGGAATATTCAAACTATGTTTTATCTAAAAATACTGTGGTTGATAAATAAAAAAACGTAAATTTTGTTGGTTTGTTACGATAATTTGTTTTTTTATTTATATTTATAAACAAGATAACTCTTATAACATTATGGAAATCAATAATTCCAATAAAATAACACCTGATCAAATCAGAAAATTAGCTGAAGAAGTTAAGAAAATCAATAAAAAAATTGATTTGAGAAACCCGTTAATTTCAGAAAATCAAAAGAGTATAGTATCTAGTATATTAGATAATTCCGAAACTGAAAACACAATCAGAGAAAGACATTTAGATCTTGATGCTGTTAATAAAAACAAGAATATTAATCATGTTAATGAGAGCGAAAAAGACAAATGGAAGAGAATGATGAAATATGATGTTCCTAATGATGAAACTAGAAAAATGTAAATTCGCACAAATAAAAGAAAAGAAGGCTTTAGATATCTAAAGCCTTCTTTTTTTGACTATTTATAAACAAAATCTGTCTATAAAAAATGCAAGGTTCGTCAAGAAATTTATCCCAATCTTCCATGAGAAGTGCAAAATACAGGAATCCTAAAGGCCCTGCTAAATATTTTGCGCCATATCGTGTTAGAAAGCATTTGGACGAAATAAGCATTCCTGATATAGAATATGACCTAACCCATCTAAAAAGCGGTTTAAATGGTAAGATATGGGAAAAAGGCGGTCATTTAAAAGATGAGGTCAGACAGAAATTATTAAAGATTGCGAAAGTTTTCTATGAGGGGCTAAAATTACCTTTTCCAATAAAAGATATTTATTTTACAGGAAGCTTATCTAATTACAACTGGACTAGCCAAAGCGATATTGACATCCACCTTATACTTGACATACCTAATGATGAGGATATGGATTTTATTGCAGAATATATCGATGCAAAGAAAGATGGTTGGAAGAATAAACATAATGTTACCATATATGGTTTCCCTGTAGAATTGTATGCTAAAGATGCAGAGGCCGCACATGAGAATAAAGCAATTTATAGTATTAAAAACGACGAGTGGATTCAAAAACCATCCAAGAAAAAAGTTAATATAGACATCCAGGGCGTAAAAGAAAAAGCTGCAGATATGATGTCAGACATTGATAATGCAGTAGAAATTTCTGATGACAAAAAAAGACTTGAGGCAATTGAGAAAATAAAAGATAAAATTAAAAAAATGAGATCATCATCGCTTGAACAAGGTGGTGAATATTCAACAGAAAATTTGACATTTAAAGTTCTTAGAAATGCTGGTTATTTAGATAAGTTATCTACTGAGAAAACAAAAATACAAGACAAAGATTTAACTCTTGCTGAAAATCATACTAACAAACTAAAGCACATATTAAAGGTTCAAAAAAACATTCCTGAAATGACGGATGAAAAAATACAAATCATAAAAGATTTTATTTGTTTCGCTTGTGCAAAATTAGGAATACAAAGTCCAATCACTGTTGTATTAAGAACTGGAAGAGATGAATATATTTCAACAACAGCTGCCTACGCCCCTCATGAAAATGAAAACCATATTAGATGTGGCGGAAGAGCTTTGATTGATATTCTTGGAAGTATTGGCCATGAACTTACGCATAACAGACAAAGAGAACTTGGTGTTTTTAAGGCTGGAGAAGCAGTTCAAAATATTGGCGGACACATAGAAGATGAAGCAAATGCAATGATGGGAATCTTAAAGAAAGATTTTACACATAATTATGGATATGATAATGTTTACGACATATGATGAAATGGTTTAGAAATATATTATTAGCGATTATTACAGTGTTTGCGCTTAACGCAAATGCTCAAGGCAATATGTTTATCGGTTACAACCAATATAATAAATGGGTATTGTCTAATTCTCCATGTGTTGGATGTGGATCATTTTATGTAATGGTTGTGAACAATCCAAGCCCAACTAAAGGTTATTATTATTATGAAGTTTATTGCTGGACAAACAGCTCTTATAGAAATGGATATATTGCTAGCACGTATTTAAAAAATATAAACTTTTATCTAGTTGGAGCCAGTGGAAATGAAATATTTATTTTAAACATGCCATATGCGGTTATCCCTCCTAAATCAGATTATTTTAATGGATATTTCTATTTAGCATATGTTTATAGTACAAGTCAAACTCAAACAATTAAATTAACTTGGTCAGAAGCAAATCCTTGGTAATATGTCAGATGAAGAAATAAAAATAGGAAAAAACACAATTGGTGTAAATACTGAAATAAGCCTTTCTGTAAAAACAGCATTGTGGATTATAAGTGGTATAATTGCTTTATTTAGTGCGGTATTTACTGCTACTTATATTAAATCACAAAATGACATAGCGTCTTTTAGAAATGAAATAGGAATTAAAAACAAAGAATTTTTAAAAGAAATAGAAACAAGACTTGATTCTAAACTAGACAAGTTAGATTCTAAAAACGATAAGTTTATGGATGAGATGACTCAAATGAAATTGAACATTCAACAACTTATTGACAGAACTGAAAATGTACAACCTACTCCAGTTAATGCTATAAGAGTTAATGAAAATACTCCAAATAATAACGTTCCTAATAGTAGAAATCGTTAATTATTCTGTAACTCCTGGCATTTGATAAATATTGGTTTGTTGATGTTTTGTTTTTTGAAATGTCTCAATACCAAATTTTTTAACAACCCTTTTTATTTGATGTTCTATTGCTTTTTTTCTGTAATTGCCTTCTGCAGGTATTCTAGGATCAACCAAAAACATATCATCAAACAACCATTGTTCGTGGGCAAACTGAATGGCTTCTATAGTCAGAACATCTGAATCAATTAGGCCAAATTGACTTACCTCAAAAAGAAGAGTACCATAATTGTTTGTATCTGCCATTTGATTTGTTGCCATTCCTGCTTCAAGCATAGATTTTGTAAACCTTTTTTTGTACTCATTTGAGTTCTTAAAAATTTCTAGTTCTGCCACTCTTCTAACATCAGATAATATGATTTTATCAATATCTTTTGCGTCTTCAGTAAGGGCTTTGTTTATCCAATAGAACTGGCCATTTATATTTCTCATCTCTTCGCCATACCAAATGATATACGGTCTAAGAATCTTCTTTAGAGCTAAATCTTCAGTTGTAAAATCTATTTGACTTACTGCCATTCTTTGGTAATCGACAAATGTTCCGCTGTCTCTTAATTTACCAACCTCTTCATCACCACGCTTATTGATGTCTTCGCACACTAGTTCTTTTAAGTATTGGTTCATCTCCTTTTTGATATTGTCCGCAAAGGCAACTCTTTGGTAGCCGTAATCTTCAATAAAGGTCTTTGTGATGGTGTCTTTACCACTTTTGGCATAACCAATCAATCCTATTATAATTTTGCCTTCTAGGGCGTTAAAATTGATTTGGTCATGTCTTTCAGAAGTAAGTACTTCTTGAGGTATTTTGATGTCGAAGGAGTATTGTGGTTTGCTCATAAAATTTTTTTGTAAATGTAATGAAAAAACGGGAATTAAAAAAATTTGACTTCTATTTATTAGAAACAATTAAATTTTAAAATTATGGCAACAATTAAATATGTACCAACTGCTTATGGAAACGTAACCAACTTTACATTTTCAGAATCATATCAAGGAATTAATAATCTTGGAGCTTTTTTAGCTACTTTTGCAGGAGTATCGCTTAAAGTTGATTATACTGGAACTAGATCAGATTGTAATTGCGGAGTTTCTTTTAATGCTGGGAAATTAGAAACTGTCCCAATGAAGCTAGATGCATATGTTTTTCTTGTTGGACAGCTTTTAACTAAAATCCAAACTGATTTAGGCAGTGGAGTTGCAGCAGATTCAACTGTGATATTTGCACTTAGTTTAACCACAAATTTCTCTTACCTTAAGACTGAGCTATGGAGTATATATGCAGATGCGGTAGCATATTTTTCTAATATAAACTTTTCTGTTCCTTTTAAAATTTCGGCCAACATGGACATTGGTGATACAATGGTTATAAACGGAATTGTTGGTAATTTCGGAACAAACGCTATTGCTGATGGTGCGAATATTGTAACAGTAAGCGGTCTTGATTCTCTTAATGGCAAATCAGCTATCTTAGCATTTAAACATATTAATGGTAGTGGTGATATTGTAAATCTCTCAACTGCTACAGCTGTAGTAACAAATGGAATTTGGACAGGAACAGTAACTATCTCATTAACTCCAGGAGAAAGGGTGTGGGCTATATTCACTAGTATTAATGTATGGAATATTGCTAATTTTGGTGCACAAGTACTTAGTACTAATGTAGGTTTTGGACCAGAATTTGCAGGAGCAAATTTTGCTAATTGTAGAGACCTATCTAATCAGTCATTTATATTTACTCCATAATAATAAATAAATTATAAAAAAAGCCTTAGAAAATCTCTAAGGCTTTTTTGTTTTATCTTCATTGACCCAATCCATTAAAGAATCGACAACATTCTTGTTTACGCTCTGAACAAAATCTCTCTCAAGGTAAAGCGATAATGCCTCTTCAGCATCAAGACCACCAAATTCACTTGTTGCCATTTGTTCAATTTCTTCATCTGTTATTGTTTGAAACTTTGTCAGATGTTTTAGAAAAGCACTTCCGTCTATTGTTATTTTCATAAATTTAATTTGATAAATCTGCTTTTATTGAAGGATGTGATTGATAGTTTTCTAATTTAAAATCACTAGGATCTAAATGATTTATCATTTCTATTCCGTTCTTCCAAAATTCATCTGTTTTCATATGTACTAATTTTGGCAATTCATATGGTTGTCTTGTTCGTCTCGGAACTCCTGTTGTATCTAAAACTTCATGAGTCCAATCTAAATGTTGACCAGGCGCTTTTGAAACATCTTCTAATGCTATTTTAATTCTATCGTCTAAACTCAATTCTTTACCAATTTGTTCTTTTGCCTGTTCAATATGATTTAAATATAAATGTGTGTCTCCTAAATTACCAATCAATTCATCTGGGACCATATTAACTTCCTTAGCAATAATTTCTAACAAAAGAGCATAAGACGCTATGTTAAATGGCAAGCCTAAGAATGTATCAATACTTCTTTGGTTCCACATTAGAGAGATTGCTCTAGTCGGAATTCCATTATGATCTAAAGCGCCTTCTTGAGTTCCGTTTCCAGCCCACATTAGCATACCTCCGTTTTTTCCTGAATCATTAAATAGTTTCACCCTTTCTTCTAAACTCAGCTCTCTTGTATAAATTTGAAAACCGTAATGACAAGGTGGTAGTGCCATTTGATCTATTTCTGCAACATTCCAAGCAGAAACCATTAAACGTCTTGAGTCGGGATTTTCCTTAATGTCTTTTATTAAATTTGCTACTTGGTCAATCTCAGGATATTTAACAATAATCTTGCGAACCATTCCTCCATGTAAACTTTCAGACCCATTAATGATTAAGCTGTTTTTTTCATCTAAATAAGATGTAGGAATCCATGCTTTAGATTTCCATCGTCTCCATTGAGCTCCATAAATCGGCCCCAACTCTCCATGTTCTTTAATGTATCTCTCTCCTCTTTTGCCATCATTTTTTGAGAGTTTCATATATTTTATAAAATCTTCTTTTGTCATTGGGTCATAATAATCAGGCTGTACATCAACAGCTGGCGGACACTCAGGAGGGACAAAGTTTTTTAAATAGAATTTATATGCATCACCATCCCAAATATGACAATCATTGTCTAGGAGATATGAAATGTTTGTATCTCCTCTTAAGAACCACAACAATTCTGTAACAACACCTTTAAAATACATTTTCTTTGTTGTGAGTAACGGAAAACCTTCAGACATTTTATGTCTGATTTGTCTACCAAATACAGATATTGTTCCTGTACCTGTGCGATCCGATTTTTTTACTCCATTATCTAAAATATCCTGGAGGAGAGATTGATATTGTTTGTCGATGCTGTTCATTTCTTTAAATACATTTTTATAAATCTTGAAATTAATCCTGGCGTCATAGAATATGATTTTTTATATGGTCCGCCATATTGATAGCTCCAATCTTTCTCAAACACCACTTTTTTATCTTTCCATATTTTTAAAGTCTTGCATTCATAATAATCACCTTTAGCGTGAAAATTCCAAGCCCAAGACGTATCTCCGTCTACGACAATGCTTCTAAATTTCTTTCTCATTTTATTTGTCTATTCCGTTTATTGAAAGGAAGTTATTTAATTCTTCAAGTTGCTTACCCCCAAGACTTAAAATTTGATTGTTTGGGCCGATAGCCTTATCAAACTTAAGCACACCTGTCATTTGGTCAAAACTAATCAGAACAACAAATCTTGTTGTGTGGCTTTGAGCATTTGATATAAAGTCGTACACAGAAAGGGCTATAGTTCCAACTTTTTTTATCTTATTTAGATAGCTAGACAAGTCAACCAATATAGTTTTTGCTGTATCTTTTATTTCTTCTTCGCTAGAAATTACTTTAACAACAAGAGAACCGTCATAATTTTCTAGGTGTCCAAAAGCTGCGGCAACATCTTTTAACTTTAATGACCCATCGTCTTTTACAACAACCTCTTCAAGTCCTAGATTTTTTGAAAGCTTCTTTCTAAGTTCTGCTTTCATTCTTTCTTTTTCACTTTCAGAAATGTCAACATCTTTTGCGTAAGAGGTCCAATTGTTTTTTGGCGGTTTCATTCCACCTGTCTCTAAATCTCTACTTTCAGAAACAACCACACCATTCTCAAGAATTTTTCTCTCAGTTTTTAAATCTCTGTTGTTAGCTTTATCAGTAGTAAACTTATCGCCATATCTAGCCTTTAATTTAGCTATGTTGGTATCATAAACATCTTCTATGTTTATACCTAACAATCTACATAGATTAAATAGATAGAATTGGATGTCGCCAATCTCCTCAGAGATGTTGGCTATATCAAGCTCTTTCTTATAGTAAATGTGTTTTTTAAATGCGTCTAACAATTCACCAGATTCAGTAACTGCTCCGATGGCGCAATGCAATAGGTCTATTGTTTTATTGTCTACGTTTATTCCTAATTCTTCAGAAGGAGTTAGGGTCTTAGATGATTGGTTTGTATATTCTTTATTATCCATGTTAAAGTTTTAACAAATATAATAAAAATACACAATTACTCCAAGTTGAAAATCTTCATATATTCGCCAAAAAGAATAGTCTCATTGTTAATATTGTTAATAACTTTTAGTTTATCATCAATCTTTGTGATATTATTTTTGATGTAGTTAGCTTTTTCGTATTCATCTTCAGATGCCAAGCTTATCATCTTATTTGACAATTTATCTTTAACTGTATTTATTTCTGACTTTATAAAATCTAATGATATGGTTTGCTGTTCTGTTGAGGTCAATTCTTTTTTGATCGCCTTGGACCTTTCTATCATTTCGTTAAAATAATTATTCAGATTAACTTGAATGGTTATATTATTTTCTGGGTTTACATTCTTTTTAACCTCAACAAAATTATAAATATATTCATTCGTCTTATATCCTTTTTGTCCAATTTCTGTCATAAAATGTTTTATCATTTTAAACTTTCCATTATAAAGTATATTAACTTCTTTTACAAAGTCGCTATATTTTTTAACACTTTGGAATGCTAATACATTTGGGATTTCAGAATCTATTCTAACAAAATCTGATTTAGATATTTTTAAAAAATTTCTAAAGTGATTATTTTCTGAATTATGAAAATCACCATTCAAATCTAACACACAATCATTGTCGTTAATAAAATGACATTCTAAGAATAGATAAAAATATAGATTAATTTTTTCTCCTACTTCAGGTACTTTGTACTTAGGCGGGTTAACTGGTTTTTGAAACTCGTTAAACACTGGTGTTGGGTAGTTATATGTAGACGTGTGAAAAACTTCTGGGAAAAGTTTTCTACTTTCCATATCATGTTTGTGCATTTCTTCCATTTCATGAGTTACTTTTAACTCTAAAGATTTGCTATATTTCAAACCCCTGTCTTCTAGTTTGGTTATGATCTCATCTGAATTTTTAAGCACAGATATGGCCTCGTTTGATTCAAACGAACAAAATTCTATTTCAACAAAATTATTATTTTGCAAGAAAGATTTAATCTTCTTGTAATTTTCATCAGATATGATAGTTTCATCTATGTAATCTAATCCTCTAGATGTTATAAAAATGATACTCTTCCCATTTTTATTGTATGGGTTTGTTATCAAACAAAAGTCAAATTTACTGTCAAAACTCATTTTAATTGCTTATTTATAAATAGTATCTAAATATAACAAACCTGTTTATTAAAAGAAATCAAAAATGGAACATGAATACAAAATAAAAAAAGGAAAGCATTATTTCATGGGTCCAAAACTACAATTAGCAGACTTTCAAATCGCTACATTTGCGATTTTTTTGATTTTTGGCGCATGTCTGAGTAAATGGTTTATATTTGGATCTATAATATCCTACCCTATTTTTCAGTTTTTTATAAATAAAGCACTCTCAAATATGTCCTACAGAGTATTCTTTTTTAACAATTGTGCATATAAATTAACAGAGAATTTTGACCAAATAAATAAGCTTTTTGGGACTTCAGGAGTTTATCATCATTGGAACTCAGCTAGAATAGGCTGGAGATGTATAGATTATGAAAACATAGAATTGTTTGCATATTGCTATATAAATAGCAAGAGGATATATAAAAAAATAGCTACATGTAAAACAGACACAGACATAATCTGTAATATAAAGACTGACAAAAATCAGTATGTTTTTAGCGTAAAGTCGGGGGAAAAAATTAATGAAACTTGTTCTATTCAAAGGTCAAGATTTAAAATATCTGACATATTTATGTACAAGCTGTACCCTTATTTTGGAGGTCAAATACCATCTCCAAAATTTATGAAATTACACTTAGAAAAAATTTAATATGAGCAAATTGACAAACGATAAACTTAGGAGCCACATCAGAGAAATGATGCAAAATGAAATGGAATTAAAAGAATTTGATCTTATAATGCCAAAGAAAAAAGAGTGGAACCAGGAAGCAAAAGAGTTAAGAACAGACTTGGTAAATCTTCTTAAAAATATTGAGGATGATCAATATGAAGAGGGGTTAGAAAAAATCAATGGTGTTATAGGTAAATTACAAGATTGGAAAAATAAAATACAAAAATTTTTATAATGAACACACAAGAAGAATATCCTGACTTCTTTGGAGACGCTCCATTGTATAGTACTGAATGTTTTAAAGAAAACATTCAAATAAGAGATAGTTCTTATGTTGAGATCATAACTTTAGAGATTGTTAACGCAGTAAATATAGAATCTAAAGTAACTATAAACGACTAAAGCTTGTGTGCTAAAAGCTCTGGTCTTGCAACTGATATTCTATTCCAATTATCTTCATTCAGCTTACTAAAATCGCACATATCAGTATATTTTTCTGGATTACAAATTAATAACTTTTCCCACCCAAAAGGACTGATATCGTCTTTGTTTATCTCAAACATAAGATAAGACAAATCAGGCTCGCTAAATAAAATAACAAGCTGAACAAGGTTAAACAAATCTCCTCTCTTAAACTTATCAAAATCACAAAGTTCTATAAATTCTGGTTGATAATTTAAAAGTTCTATCCAATTTAATGTAGATAACATTTCTAAATTGAATAAGTCTAAATTCTCATCTCCTGTCATGCTTAATATTTCCGTTACTTGATAGTTTTTTAGTAGGTCATATTTAAGTCTAAGTATTATTTCCTTTTTGTATTTGTAGGCTTTTATAATATCCATTATCTCAATGAATGAAAATTTAAAACTCTCTATTGGAATGGTTTTTTCAAAATATTCAACCCCTAAACATAATAGTAAATAATTATCTTCATGAGTTGATTTGCTGAAGTCAAAATTAAAATATTTGAACAGTCGGGTGTAATCTGATTTTATAAACCAAAACATTTCTCTTACTTTATAATCATACTTTTTTAGATCAATATATTGGACCAGGTCTAAATTTCTTGAGACAAGCCTTATGGCTTTCATTTTAGATATTCTATTCCATTCTATATAATTGTGGATATAACCATTATCGGCAATTAATCTATCTGGAACAAGTTCATAGTTAATAAAATTGTTGATATGTTTTAATTCTGATTCACTTAATTCATTGTAATAACTACAAAAGTAAGAAGCAATCATTGATTCGCAGATAATATTTAAATCTAAATCGTTCATTCTATTGTTATTCTGTTCATTTTTTAATATATTTTACACATGAATTCCTTAAAGGTATATGATAAAGACAATAGAATTGTGTTTAATAAATATAATAATTTGTATTACATTTATAAATATGAAAAAGGAAAAACAATGACATTTATAATTAGTCCACATAAAGAAAAAACAAAATACCAATCAGTATTTGATTATATTGAAAAAGGCGAAGACTATAAATTAAACTTTTCTTTTACCGTGCATTATATAGAATATGAAATAAACAGAGTAACAAAAGATGGATCTAAAGAGATAGAAAAAGGAAGAATACCTTCTGACTTGCGAAAGAAGGAGTGGTCTAAAAAAACCTTAATAACTTCAGATGGGAGTGTAATTGGGGTGGAAGATTTTAATAAAGACAGAAGCCTTATATTTAAAATAAAAGAAGATTTTATCAACAATTTAATAAACAAATAATATGAAAGAAGCAAAAAAAGAACTAGAGATTGACATAACAAAGATTACTCTAGATGTGTACACTAAAATCGCCTTATGGCATAATACTGATTTCGATTCAAACAGACAAAAGGGTGATGCTCTTAAAGTTGTATCTCATGAAGTGGTTCAAACCATTGTAGATGATATATTTGAGCAGTTGAATGCTCCTACAAGGCTTGAGGTTAAAAGAGGTGAAACTATAGTTGGAAGTGAAGAATCTAAAGATAAAGAGTCTTTTGAAAAAACCGACTCAAAAGACACTTTTAGCAAACTGTTTAACAAAAAGTAAGATATTTATTAACAAGAAAGACAATTAATATGAATTTTTTATTAGGGGCGTGGAGTTGGATTAAAAATCCAAATAACAGAGGGGTAATCCAATTGGTATTTATCGTTGGCCTAGTGGCTATTATTCTAATGCAACATAGTTGTAATGGTGATTTAAAACAACAATTAGCAGAACAAAAAGCTGAATACGAAAGAGCTTCAAATAATGTGGAGGCCCTAAAAGATACTATTAGACAAGGCAAAATAAATGACACGACTTTATTGGCTGAAAAATTAGCTTTAAAATTAACTTTAAAAGAATTGAAAGAGGGTTATTCTGATATGCTGATTGGTTTTGAACAATTTAAAAAACAAAATCCAAAAGTTATTGAGAAAATCACTGTTAATAATTACGAAACAATAAGAGAAGTGCCTGTGTATGCAAAAATGGACTCTTTAGGTAATGGAACAATGTCTTTCTCTGACACAGCTAAATTTGCTGATGGTAATTATAGAAATTTAAAAGGAGTTATTTCTTATAATTCTAAATTATTTAACAAGAAAGATTCTTCTGAAATTAGTTTTGGAAAGTTAGGGGTTTATAACAAAGTAACTTCTGGTCTTGGTAATTTTGTTTTAGACCAAGGCATTAAATTAAAAGTTGGTTTATTTGAGGATCCTAAAACTCATAAGGTTTCAATCGCAGCTACAACTAGCTATCCAGGAATAAAATTCACTCAACTTGAGGGGGCTGATATAATGGATGATAAAGATTCTAAAAAAGCCACTAGGCAATTTAGAAGAACTTGGGGAGTTGGGGTTAGTTTAGGATATGGCGCTACAGTTGATTTAAAGACATCTAAAGTGGTCTTTGGTCCACAGGTGGGTGTTGGATTACATTATACACCAAAATGGTTACAATGGGGGAAATAATATGAAAAAAGACGATAAAATAAAAGGCGGTAAAGCAGATAAATTATCTGTTAAGGATATTGCTAAAAAACACAATGTGAGTGTTGAGTCAATTGAATCTCAGATTGAGATTGGCAAGAAAATTGAAATGGAGCATGTTGATGATATTAAATTAGCTGAAGAAATTTCTATGGATCACCTAGAAGAAATACCTGATTATTATACAAGACTAAAAAAAATGGAAAAAGAAGCTAAAAAAGAATTGAGCACTGAGTCAAAAAGATTTATGGCTCTTGCTGGGATTAAAGAAGGGGATAAAAAATTCTTAAAAAACGAATCTTTCTCAGAATCAAACCAAGAAGAAAATAAAAAAGATGATGATTTAATCATCCATGAGTTTGAGCAAATTAATGTAGAACCTGGCAAAGATGATGATCAGGTTTACAAAATTAAAATGCCAAAAAAAGATTAACTATAATCTTCTTTGTTTGCTGGGATTGCGTTGGTTGTTTTAGAATTTAAAACCTC
>Ga0315289_10008827_pt1 | contig 14545 bp, 13 predicted proteins | sample YL17G11_40_MG_FD_203452 | JGI IMG/M metagenome (GOLD analysis project Ga0315289, IMG submission 203452) | Sediment microbial communities from Yellowstone Lake, YNP, Wyoming, USA - YL17G11_40 | ecosystem: Environmental > Aquatic > Freshwater > Lake > Sediment | place: USA: Wyoming | collected...
CGATGCGGACTTGCGCGAGTACGTGGATCGCTACCGCAATCAGAAGCTGGCGCTGATCATCACTCCGGTGGGACGGGTGTCTGATCCGACCTACACTGGTGGTATTTGCGGTTTCGTGATGAACGGAACCATCATCGGCCCTTCGGCGTCCTCTTTCCGGGGTGACTTTGGGGCGCGACGAGCGATATGCTATAATCGATGCCCTGGCTTCTGAGCGCGAACACCGGTCGCGCGCAACAGACTCCAAGCGAGGTGACAGCTTGATCCGAAGAAACACAGCTCTGCTGATCTTGATAGCCCTGATGGTCCTGGTGTCGGGTTGCTCCCAGCTAGGGCCCGCGGCGACACCGCCCCCGCCAACCAAGACCCCCAAGCCGACGTTCACGCCGACTCCCGATTGGTCGCCGACTCCGGAGATCTTCCCCACGGAGACGCCGATCCCGGCCACAGCCACGCCGGAAGCCACCGCCACGCCTGAGGTGACCGCCACCCCGACGCCTGAGCCGGAGGTCAGGCTCACCGCCAGGGGCACTGCCAACGTGCGCAGCGGCCCGGGCACAAGTTACCCGAAGATTGGCTCGCTGGCTGCGAACCAGTCGGCCGTGGTTACGGGCAAAAACCCGGCCGGAGACTGGGTCCAGTTTGACAACGGCGGGCAGCCGGGGTGGGTCACGACGGAACTTGTCACGCTCAGCGGGGATCTATCCATTGTGCAGGTGGCCGAGAACATTGCGCCGCCTCCTACGGCGCGGCCGCGCCCCACCAGCCCACCGGCTCCACCAACCCAGCCGCCAGCACCACCGCCTACGGCGGCGCCTTCGTATCCGTGGGGGAGGTATGTGCAGGGAAGCGCCATCGCGGCGCCACAGTGTGGTTCGCCCAACTTCGAGGGCCAGGTGCAGTACGCGAACGGCACGGCGCAGAACGGTGTGTGCATCTACCTCGGGTACTACGGGCCGCGCACCATCAAGTTCTCGGGCGGCGGCGGCAAGGGAAACGGCAACTGGGGCTTCTCGCCATGCGGCGCCGGCGACTGCAACGGTCCTTTCGAGGTATACATCGTGCAGTGCCCCTCCGGGATTCCCGACGCGGGCCTCACGCTGGATCCCAACAGCGTGCCGCCCGCGCCCGTGTCGGATAAGTTCACGGCCAACATCACCAGCAAGTGCACGACAGGACAGTGGACCAACATCATCTTCAGAGGCAATCAGTAAGAGGCACTCGGCCGCCTGATGACCGCCTACCGTAAGCCGGTCAGCCGCGCGTGGCTGGCCGGCATCACGCTTGCGGTTGCGCTGCTGGTGATCGCGTACCTGGGCCGGGCTCAGACACGCGATCTGCTCTTCGACCTCACCGGCGAAGAACGCTTTGCCGCTCAGCTCAAGGGTCTCACCGACTTGACGGCTGACTTGCTCCGACCCCGCTTGCACCTTGCCCCTGAGGTTCCCGTTAAGTACGCAGACCTCAGCCCATACGGCGTCAACGTTTTCCTGAACGAGGAGGTGGAGCCAGCCAAGCGCGACGAGACCGTCCGGCTCGCGGCTGAAGCCGGCTTTCATTGGCTCCGGCAGGAGTTCCCATGGCAGGATATCGAGATCCACGGCAAGGGGGATTTCGAGGACCGGCGCTCCGCGCCCGCCAGGTCGTCGTGGGACAAGTATGATCAGATCGTGGACTTGGCTGAGAAGTACCACATGGAGCTGATCGTGCGCGTCAGCACGCCGCCTTCATGGAGCCGGGCTGCGGGAGACAGTGTGGGCACCTTCGCGCCGCCAGACCGCTACGAGGATCTCGGCGACTTCGTCTACGCCCTGGTGAGCCGGTATAAAGGGAGGATCCGGTACTACCAGATCTGGAATGAGCCGAACATCTATCCCGAGTGGGGCAGTTACCCGATCAGCCCGGAGGACTACACAAAGCTGCTGAAGGTGGCAGCCACCAGGGCGCGTGAGGCCGACCCCAATGTCGTCATTATCAACGGGGCGCTGGCAAGCACCATCGCGCTTCAGCCTGCGGCGGCGCCGCCGGCCAACGCGCTGAATGACCTGCTCTTCCTGCAGCGCATGTACGATGCCGGGGCGGCGCCCTACTTCGACGTGGTGGCAATGCAGGGCTACGGGCTGTGGTCGGGCCCTACCGACCGGCGCATGCACCCGCGAGTGATGAACTTCGGCCGGCCGCAGTTTGTGCGCGACCTGATGGTCGCCAACGGGGATGCCGGCAAGCCCATCTGGATCAGCGAGATGGGTTGGAACGCCGTCCCAGATAACGTGCCTGACAAGCGCTTCGGCCAGGTCACGCTCGAACAGCAGGCGCGATATGCGCCGATGGCCTATGAGCGGGCGCGCACGGAGTGGCCCTGGTTGGGGGTCGTCAACACCTGGTACTTGAAGCGGGCCACCGACGAGTGGCTGCGCCAAGGCAGGCCGGAGGCCTATTTCCGCCTGGCGGACCCAGACTTCACACTGCAACCGGTGTATGAGAGTCTCAAGGCCTATATACACAGTGTACTTTCCTGCATCTCAGCGACAAGGAACCGGTAGGTGATCACGAGGCGTAAGCGGCGAGACCAAATCTTCATCATCTCCGTGTTAGTCCTGATCCTGGGACTGGCGGCCGTGTTGCGCTTCTACGGCCTGGGCGCTCAGAGCCTGTGGTCGGACGAAGGGAACAGCGCGGCCCTGGCTGCCCGGCCCTGGATCCAGATCGCTCGCGACGCGGCCCGCGACATCCATCCGCCCCTCTACTATTGGCTCCTGAAGCTGTGGACCACGCTCGTCGGCCGGAGCGAAGTTGCGCTGCGCTCGCTCAGCGCGCTCATGGGCGTGATCCTGGTGCTGGTGGTGGCCGAGCTGGGCCGCCAGATTCATGACGAAGGGACCGGGCTCGCCGCCGCCCTCTTCGCGGCCCTTGCGCCCTTCCAGGTGTACTACAGCCAGGAAGCGCGGATGTACATCCTCCTGGCTCTGGAATGCGCGCTGTCCGTTCTCGCCTTCTGGCTGTACGTTCAAGCAGAAGAACGGCGGGTGAAGCCGCCGGAGGGGCGGCCCGCAGCGGCGGGTGGAGCGCCTGCAAGGCCACGACTCGTGACGATCTGGGGGTTCCTGTTGGCCTTGTGGTGGGTTGTCGGCCTCTACACCCACTATGCGTTCCCTATAATGATCGCCCTTGAGAGCGCCCTTTACTTCGTCTGGCTGTGGGACACGCGCTCATGGGACGGCCAGGCCCGCCGGCGCCTGCTCCGTTGGGCGCTCATGGTCGGGCTGGCGTGTGTAGCGTACGTTCCATGGCTTGCGGTCACCTACAAACAGGTCGGCACCTGGCAAACCGCGAATACGTTCGGAGGATGGTGGGAGGCGCTTAGAGCATTCCTGATCCAGCTCGTACAGGGCCCGATTTCGTCCCCCCAGATCGGCCGCGGTTGGCTCTGGGCGCTCCTGGCCCTGGTGGCTCTCGGCGCGCTGCCCTGGCCCGCGGGACAGCGCGCCTCTCAACATGAGAGCCTGCCGCTCCGCCTGATGCGCTGGCTTACCATTCCTGCGTGGGCCTTGGCACCGCTGGCGATGATGTTGGTTTTGGGCCTCTTTCGCGAAGCCTACGTCAAGTTCCTGCTGATCGCCAGCCCTGCATTTTGCTTGCTTCTCGCGCGCGCGACCCTTGGGCCGACGACGGGGCTCCAGTCAGTTGCCGCGCAGCCCTCGTCGGCCGGAGGCAACAGGACGCTATGGCGCACCATGGGGGTCATCTGGACGGTGGCCTGTTTGGCGCTCGTCGGAACTCTTTCGGGCGCGATCCTCTACCGGTATTACAACGACCCCGCCGTGGCGCGTGACGACTACCGTGGCATCGCCGAGTTCATCGTGGCCACGGGGCACTCGAATGATGCGATCGTGTTGGACGCACCCGGCCAGGCAGAAGTCTTCAGCTACTACTACCGGGGTGACCTGCCCGTGCGTCCGTTGCCAAGCCAGCGCCCGCTCGACCCTGCAGCGACCGTTGCTGAGCTCGGGGAGCTCGTCTTGCGTGATAAGGTCTACGCCATCTACTGGGCTACCGACGAGGCGGACCCGAATGGCGTGATCGAGAAGTGGCTCAATAGCCAGGGCTACAAGACCATGGACCAATGGCGTGGTAACGTCAGGCTGGCCGTCTACCAGATGCCGGAGCACAAGCCGCCGGATGATACCGTCACGGGCCTCGATCTCCCGTTCGGGGAAGACATCATGCTGACGGGATACCAGGATTGGAACCAGACGACAACCGCCGGACAGGTGAACCAGCTTCAACTTAATTGGCGTGCCCTCCGCGCCCCCTCGCGCCGCTACAAGGTCTTCCTGCAGTTGTTGGATGCCCGCGACCAGGTGATCGCGCAGCGCGATTCCGAGCCGGTGGGAGACAGCCGGCCAACGGACACCTGGAAGGCCGGCGAGACGATCGTCGACAACCACGGCCTCCTGATTCCACCGGGCACCCCTCCGGGCAGCTATCGCCGGATACTCGGTCTTTACGACCCGGACACGCTGGAAAGGCTGCTCCTGCCCACGGGTAGCGACTACTTCAGCTTGCCGCCCATTGCCGTGACCCGCGCGAAGACGCCACCGCCACTGGCGGCGTTCAGCATGCAGCACAACCAGCAGTTCGATTTCGGGGGCATCTCGCTGCTTGGGCACGATCACTACAAGCGCGGCTTTGGCCATGCGCCCGATACGCCGCTTCTGCCTGGCGACCGCTTGCACATCACCTTCTACTGGCGAGCGAACATCGCGCCCCGCGCCGATTGGTGGTTTGACCTGACTCTCAGTGACGAATCCGGCGAGGCGGTGGCGAGCCTGCAGTCGCCCCTGGTGGGAGCGACGTATCCCACAACGGTCTGGAAGGAAGGGGATAGCGTGCGCGGCGAACACGATCTGGTGATCCCGGATGACTTGCCCGCAGGTAACTATCGCCTCAGCCTGGTGCTGTATCCGGATGTCATGACACCCGCCGGGACAGCCTATCTCGGCTCGGTTACTGTGTCGCCGAAGGCGAACTGAGCAAGCGCGTTCCCGTCGCCAGGAGCGAGCTGCGGAGACTATCGTCATGGTCCTAGAAACGCTCGTCGTCGGTGTTATCCAGACGAACTGCTACATCGTTGGCAGCAGCACGACAGGCCAGGCGCTGGTGGTGGATCCTGGGGATGGCGCCGCCACGATACTGGCCGCGCTCCAGCGGCATGGCCTGCATTTATTACACATCGTGGCAACCCACGCCCACTTCGATCATTTGCTGGCGGCCCGAGAGCTCCAGGAAGCCACGGGCGCAGCCTTTCACCTCCACCCGGACGACCTGCCCGCGCTTGCCCAGATGAGGCAGATGGCCATGGCCTGGATCGGCGCTCCGGGCGATCCGCCACGCGTTGATAGCGTTCTCGGTGAAGGCACTGTGATCAGCGTGGGCGAGATCGAACTCGAGGTTCGCGCCACGCCAGGGCACAGTCCTGGCAGCGTGACCCTCGTGGACCACCGTGGGCGGATGGCCTTTACAGGAGATGCCCTTTTCGCCGGCTCCATCGGGCGCTGGGACTTGCCTCTTGGCAACCTGGACATGCTTCTCGCCAGCATTCGCTCACAGATCCTCACGTTGCCCGATGACTACGGCATCCTGCCGGGGCACGGCCCCGCCAGCACAGTTGGCGAGGAACGGCTGACAAACCCCTTCCTGAGCGCCACCTTCGGCGGTCCCCGCTAGCGGAGATCGATGACGGCGCCGGCCTCCGAACGTCTGGTCCTAGACGCCGGCATCGCCACGGCGATCATCGAGCATGCGCGTGCCGGCTATCCGGATGAGGTGTGCGGGATCGTCGGCGGCCGAGGGGGCCGTGGCTGGCTGCTTTACCTGGGGCGTAACGTGGCCCCTCACCCGCGCATCTCCTACGAGCTGGACGTGGACACCCTGTCGCGACAGATCGAGCTTGAGGCCGCCGGGCTTGAGCTCGCTGCCATTTACCACTCGCATCCTCACGGCCCTGAGATGCCATCCGCCACGGATATCGGCAGGGCGTTCTACCCGGATGCCGTCTACATCATCTGTAACCTGGCGGATCGTGACAAGGCCATTCTGCGGGGGTATCGCATCCGGGATGGAAGGGCCTGGGAGGTCGCTCTCGCCTGATTTGACAGGTGCGGGCCGGGTCACTAGAATGTGGTGCAAAGGAGTCACAATCCTTGGATTTTCGGTTTGACCGAAGGGCATCGGCACGCGCGTGCTCGTGTCAGGAGCGGGCGTGATTCGGCGCGCCGCCGATCTCTCCCGCTAACCGACAGCAAGGCGATGGTCCACCCAGGTCATGCCAGAGTCACAGGAAGTGACGGAACAGGATCGTCCGGTCTGATGGCGCTAAGCAGGATCGGTGCACCGTAAGCTCGGACTTGGGAAATAGATGGCAGCCGGGACTCATCGCCAGGGCAAAGCAAGCCCAGATGAGTCCTTTGCTTTCCTGTAGGGGATGGTGGGCAGGGTTCCAGCCGTGATGGCTGAGGACCCCACGAAGACGATGAGAGAGTCTAAGGAGTGCAAACTGTGTCTAACATCGCTGACAATGTCATGGAGCTGATCGGCAATACGCCCCTGGTGCGTTTGCACAGGGTGACGGATGGTGCACCGGCAGAGGTTCTGGCCAAACTGGAGTTCCGCAACCCGGGCGGAAGCGTGAAAGACCGCATCGCCGTGAGCATGATCGAGGCGGCTGAGGCCGCGGGCTTGATCGGACCCGAAACGATCATCCTGGAACCCACGAGCGGCAACACCGGCATCGGCTTGGCGATGGTCGCCGCGGCAAAGGGCCTAAGATGCAAGCTGGTGATGCCTGAAACCATGAGCATCGAGCGCCGGAAGCTCTTGCGAGCGTTCGGCGCTGAGTTGGTCCTGACCCCAGGCAGCGCGGGGATGAATGGCGCGATCCGCGTCGCCAAGGAAATGGCGGCCGCCGATCCGCACTACCTTGTCCTCCAACAGTTCGAGAACCCCGCTAACCCTGAGGTCCACCGCCGCACCACTGCGGAGGAGATCTGGCGGGATGCCGATGGTAAGTTGGATTTCATCGTTTCGGGAGTCGGCACGGGGGGCACCCTGACCGGCGTGGGACAGGTTCTGAAAGGCCGCCTGCCGGGCCTAAAAATGATCGCAGTAGAGCCGGCCGATTCGGCCGTGCTTTCGGGGGGCAAGCCCGGTCCGCACAAGATCCAGGGCATCGGCGCGGGCTTCGTGCCGGCCGTGCTGGACACGGGGCTGATCGATGAGATCATCGGCGTCACGAATGACGAGGCGTTTGCCATGGCGCGCCGGATGCCGAAAGAAGAAGGGATCCTGGTCGGCATCAGCTCGGGGGCGGCCATCCATGCCGCCGTCCAGGTGGCTCGACGGCCCGAGAATGCGGACAAGCGCATCGTCGCGGTCGTCCCGTCCTACGGCGAGCGCTATCTCAGCACCGCGCTGTTCGCGGACTTGCAGGACTAAACTGATTCCAACCATGTTGGATACCATACGTCGCGATATCCGTGCTGTCTGCGAGCGAGATCCTGCCGCGCGCGGCGTCATGGAGATCGTGCTCCTGTACCCGGGCTTGCACGCGATCTGGCTGCACCGGCTGGCCCATGCGCTCTGGCGTAACGGGTTCTTCCTCCCGGCCAGGGGAATAAGCCAATTCTCGCGTTGGCTCACCGGGATCGAGATCCACCCTGGCGCGCGCATCGGGCCAGGCCTGTTCATCGATCATGGCATGGCGACGGTGATCGGTGAGACGGCGGAGATCGGCGAGGATGTAACCCTCTACCATAACGTGACGTTAGGCGGCGTGAGCTGGCAGAAGGTTAAGCGCCATCCCACCCTTGAAGACCATGTCGTGGTGGGCGCCGGCGCTCAGATCCTGGGTCCCATCACCATCGGCGCTCACAGCCGCATCGGGGCCAACTCCGTCGTGGTGAGAGATGTGCCACCCTATTCGGTCGTGGTCGGTATTCCTGGCCGCGTGCGCACCCGCAAGGGCGGAGGACAGATTGACGACGAGCACGAGGACCTCCGTCATGACCGTCTCCCGGATCCCACGCAGGATACGTTGCGCCATCTTACGGCTCGTATCGTGGCTCTTGAGCGCGACATGCGCCAGCTTGAGCTGACCGATGACTCACAGACGGCCGATGCGTGGGTCGAAAGCGATGGTAGCCACATATGAGCATCGAGGCAGCGGAACCTCAACACGGACCCGGGCGCGTCAGCCTCATCTGCACCGTGCTCAATGAAGGGGAATCCATTCGCCGGCTCATGGACAGCGTGGTCGCGCAGACTCGCCCGCCGGACGAAGTCGTCATTGTGGACGGAGGCTCGCGCGACAACACCGTGGAGGTCCTCCGTGAATACGCGGGCCGGCTTCCGCTGCACATCTTCGTGGAGCCGGGCGCGAACATCTCGCGGGGCCGCAACGTCGCCATCGGCGCCGCCGCGGGAGCGATCATCGCCTCCACGGATGCCGGTGTGTGGCTGGAGCCGCGCTGGCTCGAATCCCTTGTAGCAGGCTTCGAAGAGCCAGGGACCGGCGCCGGCAGGCCGCAGTGGGCGGCCGGTTTTTTCGTCCTGGATGCCCATAGCGTGTTCGAGATGGCGATGGGGGCCACCGTCTTGCCCGCTCCCAAAGACGTCAACGCGGCCGTGTTTCTCCCTTCCAGCCGGTCGGTGGCCTTCACCAAGGAAGCATGGGCTGCGGCCGGAGGCTATCCGGAATGGCTCGACTACTGCGAGGATCTGATCTTCGATTTGCGGCTGCGTGACCGGGCCGGCCCGTTCGCGTGGGCCCCTGACGCCATCGCCCATTTCCGGCCGCGCCGCTCGCTGGGGGCCTTCTTCAGACAGTACTATCGTTACGCTCGCGGTGACGGCAAGGCCGACCTGTGGCGCGCGCGCCACGCCATACGTTATGTCACCTATCTGGTCCTCCTCCCGGGTTTCCTGGCGCTGAGCATCTGGCAACACCCGCTCTGGCTCTTGGCACTGTTGGCGGGAACGCTGGTCTATTGCCGCAGCCCCTATCGGCGGCTGGGACGGTACGTTGTGACGCTTTCCGCCGTCGACCGGCTGCGGGCGGTATTGTGGGTGCCAACGATCCGGGCCGCGGGCGACATCGCCAAGATGCTGGGCTACCCTGCTGGCTGGGCCTGGCGGCTGAGGCATTGGGCCGATCCACAAATCCACTGGCGATAGTCTTTGCGTTTTCCCCCTTCCGTTTTAGAATGCACTCTCATCGCACTGAGGAAGGGAGCCGCTTTCATGGAGCTGCTGAAAGAACGCATCCGGCGCGAAGGTGTCAACCTGGGTCATGGCATCCTGAAAGTTGATGGTTTCATGAACCACCAGGTGGATCCCGCGCTCATGTTGGCTGTTGGCGGCGCCCTGGCCGCACGCTTCGCTCACCTGGGCGCGAATAAGATCGTGACGGCCGAGATCAGCGGCATTGCCCCTGCGCTCACCACGGGCCTGGCGCTCGGCATACCGGTCGTCTACGCTCGCAAGACCAAGCCGGTCACCATGCACCCAAACGCCATCATGGCGAGCGTGCCTTCACATACCAAAGGTGTGATGACAGAGCTGATGGTCTCACCCGAGTTCCTGGGCCCGCGTGACCATGTGCTGGTGATCGATGACTTTCTGGCGAGCGGTGAGACCATTCGGGCGCTGGTCGACTTGGTGCACCGCGCGGGCGCCTACCTTGTTGGCATCGGGGCGGTGATCGAGAAGCGCTTCGAGGGGGGCCGCGCGTCGCTCGCCGCCCTGGACGTGCCCATCGAGACCCTCGCAGTGATCACGAACATGGATCACGGCCGCATTATCCTTGAGGACTGAACTCACGGACGCCACCGTCGGTTGTGCCAGATAGCGAGGTTCCCCCCGTGCCCGCGTCCGGTGCGTCTTCTCACGACACGATCGCTATCTTGGATTACGGTTCTCAGACCGCCCAGCTCATCGCCCGGCGCGTCAGGGAACTGCACGTCTATTGCGAGCTCTTGCCCTGGAACGCGCCACCGGAGCAAGTCAGGGCCCTGGGCCCCAAGGGGATCATCCTCTCGGGCGGCCCGAACAGCGTGTACGAGCCAGGGGCGCCCACCCTGCCTGCCTGGGTGTTGGGTTCGGGCCTCCCTGTGCTCGGAATCTGCTATGGCATGCAGTTGTTGGCGCTCAACCTCGGCGGGCGCGTTGACCCCGCGACGCGCCGCGAATACGGGCATGCGGAAGTCACCATATGTGATGGCCAGGCGCCCCTGCTTCGCGACTTGCCGCCCCAAATCTCGGTTTGGATGAGCCATGGCGATCATGTCGTGGATCTGCCCTCTTCGTTTAGCCCCCTCGGGCAGACAGCTTCCTCCATCGCTGTGATGGGGGATATTCGCGCCGGCATCTATGGGGTCCAGTTCCATCCCGAGGTGCAACACACGCCCCAGGGGCGCGACATCTTGCGCAACTTCGTCGTGGACGTCTGCGGTTGCCGGCCCGATTGGACCCCTTTGAGCTTCATCGAGGAGACGATCGTCCGTATCCGAGAGCGGGTGGGCGCAGGCGCGATCATCTGCGGGCTGAGCGGCGGCGTTGATTCAGCCGTCACCGCGGCCCTGTTGCAGCGCGCCGTTGGCGAGCAACTCACCTGTATCTTCGTGGATCACGGGCTCTTGCGCCAGGGCGAGGCCGACCAAGTCATTCAGACGTTCAACAAACATCTCGGCATGCGTTTGCTGGCTGTGAATGCCAGCGAGGAGTTCCTGTCCGATCTGTCTGGAGTGACTGACCCGGAGGTCAAGCGCAAGCGCATCGGGGCCCGGTTCGTGAGAACGTTCGAGTCCGCCGCCACCAAAGCGGCGCGACAGGGCGGCGGCCGCGCCGGATTCCTGGCGCAAGGCACGCTGTATCCTGATGTCATCGAGTCGGCCAGCCGCCACGAGCAACGCACAGCGCGCACCATCAAGACGCATCACAACGTGGGAGGCTTGCCTGAAGACATGGCGTTCCAGCTCGTCGAACCGCTGCGGAACTTGTTCAAAGACGAGGTGAGAGCCGTCGGCGAGGCGCTCGGGCTGCCGGAGGAGATCGTCTGGCGACATCCCTTTCCGGGCCCGGGGTTGGCAATCCGGATCCTGGGTGAAGTGACCTGGGACCGGCTCAAAACCCTGCGCCAGGCGGATGCGATCTTCCTGACGGAGTTGCGTGCCTCCGCGCTCTACCACACGGTCTCCCAGGCCTTTGCCGTGCTGCTGCCTGTGCGCTCAGTGGGCGTGATGGGCGATGGCCGGACCTACGCCGACACGGTGGCCTTGCGCGCGGTGGTCACCGACGATTTCATGACCGCCGACTGGGCGCACTTGCCTTACGACTTTCTGGCTCGCGTGAGCAACCGCATCGTCAACGAGGTGCCCAACGTCAATCGCGTCGTCTACGACGTGAGCTCCAAGCCGCCTGCCACGATTGAGTGGGAGTAGTTGGGGAAATCGCACAGGTTCATGCGCAAGCTCGCCAGACTCATCCTCGCCGTCATCGCCGTTGGAGCACTCCTCCTGGCCCCTTCGTATATCCGCTACCGCCGCACCGGGAACGTCGTGCCTCCCGGCGTGCGCCTGGCCGGGACCGAAGCCAATGGGAGGAGTGACGCCGAGGTTGCAGCGGCGTTGAATCGGGTTTTCTCCGAGCCGGTTGCGCTTTACTATGATGACCAGCGCATCATCTTGCGTCCCCAGGCAGTAGGTTTCCGGGTTGATGCCAGGTCGATGCTGGCTGAGGCAAGAGCACAAGCCACGCCTTTCCGCATCGTGCGACAATTGGCCGGCGATGCAATCAACCGGTCTCCAGAGCCGTTCAGCGTGCCGCTGCGCTACACGGTAGACCAGGCAACACTCGACAACTGGCTCGCCGACATCGCACGCCAGTACGACCGCGCGCCTAGGCCTCCCCAGCCCATCCTGGCCACCCTGAGTATCTCGCAGGGCGAGCCAGGCCTCGAGCTTGATCTGCCAGGCTCACGGGACGCGGTGTTACGCGCGCTGACCCAGGCCAATGATCGGAGCACCAATCTGGTGTTCCAGCAAACGCCGGCGCCACCCCCCGACATCAACGCATTGGCCGAGCTGCTCAAGGCTCGCCTGGAGGAATTCCCCGGCATTGCGAGCGTATTCCTGCACCACATTCCCACAGGCCAGGAGGTTGCCATCAACGCCGACGTGGCCTACGCGGGGATGAGCACGATGAAGATCCCCATTCTGGCCGAAGTGTACCGGAAGCTGGACGCTGCGCCCGACGTGGAAACCACCAAGCTCATCACCGAGACGATGTCGCATAGCGGCAACTTCACAGCCAACCTGCTGCTCGGCGTCATCGATGATGGGAGCCCGGATGCCGGGGTGCGCATCTTGAACGACTCGTTGCGCAAGCTGGGCTTGAAGAACACCTTCATGGCCACCCCGTACGACCGCAAGTATACTATCCCTCCTCGGGTGGCGACAGAGGCCAACAGCCGAACTGACCTGAACACGCAGCCCGATCCTTACATGCAGACGACGCCGCGAGATATGGGGCTGATCCTGTCAATGCTCGTGGAGTGCAGCCAGGGAGGGGGTACGCTATTGGCGGCCTACGGAGATCAGTTCACAGACGCCGAATGCCGCCAGGCGTTGGACTTCATGGCCCTCAATGAGGTGAAGGCCTTGCTGACGGAAGGAGTGCCCGCGGGCACGCGGGTGGTGCACAAGCACGGGTACGTCGCCGACTCACATGGCGATGTGGCCGCGATCTGGGGGCCGGCCGGACCATACGTTTTGAGCGTGTACCTCTACCGGCCCCCATGGCTGGAATGGGATCTCTCTCGGAACACCATGCGCGACGTTTCGCAGGCGGTCTGGAGCTACTTCGCTGCGGACAGCTCGCAGGTCGCGCGCCCTGCCGATAGCCGCTCTCCAGATGCCACGAAACAGGCGACATCTACTCCGTAGTTATGCTCGCGGAAGGCGCGGTCACTCGCCGGTGGGCGCCTCGGGCGGCGCATCAGCAGGCGCCTCCGGCGTCGAGGGCACGCCCGGCTCCGCTTTTGCCTGGGGTGCCTGAGACTCCAGCTTCTCCAGAAGCTTGCCGAGCTCGCGATTTGCCGTCTCAAGCCCCGCCAACATGCCCTTGCGCACCTGGCCGGCCACGTCGCTCTCGCGTACATCGGCGGCTACTTTGGCTGTCTGCTCCTTGAGTTGCTTGGCCGCGTCGCTTTGGCTCGCCTTGTCGAGGGCGGCGGTCACCTGTTTCCCAAAGCCGTCGAGACCCTCAGCGATTTCAGCCTGGAGCTTCTTGCGGTCTTCGCTCTCCCAGGCCAGGCGAATGGCATCGGCTAGCTGCCGGCCCAAGTGGTCCAACTGGTCAACGAGACTCTTCTCCACACGCGGTTCTTCTGACATGCCTGCCTCCCATCGCCTCAAAAGGCGAGAATGCGGCCAGGCGGGTGATGGCCCGCCCCGCCGCCGGTTCCATTGTCGGTATTATACTATACGGAGAAGAGGTGCCGAAGTTGCGCTGGCCACCATTCTCTGGCTCACCTGGTTTCGGTGCGACTTTCGGCAGGTTGCCGAGATGCTTTGCCTTTTTACACGATCCGTTGTATCATGATTGTGCCTTACTGCCACGGAATGCGCGGGCCATTTCCGTCTTGTCGGTCACGGGAGTCATCTGTTGCTGAAGATCGCGCCATCCATCCTTTCCGCTGACTTTGCCAACCTGGGGGACGCGGTGCGGCAGGCTGAGGCCGGAGGGGCGGATTACATCCATGTGGATGTGATGGACGGCATGTTTGTGCCCAACCTCACTATCGGACCTCCTGTTGTGGCAGCACTGCGCCAGGTGACGCGCCTGCCGCTCGACGTGCATCTGATGATAGTGGGTCCGGAGCGGTACCTCGAGGACTTCGCACGTGCTGGAGCCGATATCCTGACCGTGCACGTGGAGGCCTGTCCTCACCTGCATCGGGTCATCCAGCAGATTCGCGAATTGGGCGTAGAGCCGGGCGTCACGCTGAATCCGGCCACATCACTCGAGTCGGTAAGGGAGATACTTCCGTACGTGGCCCAGGTGCTGGTTATGACCGTGAACCCCGGCTTCGGTGGTCAGAGCTATATCCCTACCATGACCGAGAAGGTAACCCGGCTGGTGCGGATGATCCGAGACGTAGGCGCATCGGCTGAGATCGAAGTGGATGGCGGGATAGACGCGGTCACGGTGCCCATGGTAGTCGGAGCGGGCGCGAACATCCTGGTCGCGGGCACATCGGTCTTCGGCCACCCGGCGGGCATCGCGGCGGGGATTACGGCCCTACGCCAGGCGGTGTCAAGCAGGACACAAGCGCCATCGCCATCAAGAGTGGGCACGGAAGACGACAGATAGAGTTCAGCCCCCGGGAAAACAAAGGCCGGCGGGTCATCCGCCGGCCGGCTGCCCGGTCTGGCACAGGAGCACTTAGAGCCTATCCGAATAAGTGGTATAATGCTGGGCATGAGCGCAG